>Ga0118677_10000437_pt1 | contig 91000 bp, 94 predicted proteins | sample AliMusrvi5mmetaG_FD_86154 | JGI IMG/M metagenome (GOLD analysis project Ga0118677, IMG submission 86154) | reverse complement strand
GCAGAAAGGCATTGAAGCAAAACTCGACACCCCGTTAAAATCTATCGCTGAAAACAACAAAATTGAAATGAACGAGCTACGAAGAACACTGGAAACAATGATCAGCCGATAGTTCAACTAAGGGACTTGGTGGGTACTGGAATACCGTTTATCTTGTCTTCAAAAAGCAACACATCATCAAGAGAACTTGCACATGAAGACATCTACACTGAATCGCAACAACATATCCCCTGAAGTCGCCGAACTGGTTGTTCGTCTGGTTTCCTTAATCCCATGGCCAGTACGACGCCAAGCTATGGGAGATGTGGTATTGACGATATTGGACGGCAAGCCTCGGGTTGCTGAAGATGTATTTGGCTGGAATCGCTCAGCGGTGGCGTTAGGCATCAAGGAATTTGAGAGTGGGATTGCCTGTATTAATGACATATCGGAACGACACAAACCAAAATCTGAAGAGAAAAACCCGAAGTTGCTCGAATCTATTCGAAAAATAATGGAGCCATGCAGTCAAGCAGAACCCCGTTTACGAACAACCATGCTCTATACGAAGATGACAGCTCGAGCCGTTTATAATGCCCTTGTTGCCGAAGGATGGCCAGAAGAATCTTTGCCCGCGGTTCGTACACTCTCAAATATTTTGAATCGTCAAAACTATCGACTACGTACGGTTCAGAAAACCAAGGTCGAAAAAAAACGCCAGAAACAGATGCCATCTTCAACAATGTTTGGAAAATGAATGCGCAGGCAGATGCTGACCCTGAAACCTTAAGACTCAGCATTGATACCAAAGCAACGGTGCATGTAGGCCTCTATTCACGAGGCGGAAAGTCTCGTGGAATCAAAGCTGTAGAGGCTTGGGATCATGATATGCGACCCAAGGAAAAGCTTGTACCTGGCGGTATACTTGAGCCAGTCAGTGGTAAATCGTTCTTGTTTTTTGGCACAAGTAACAAGACCAGTGACTTTATGGTTGATGGACTCGAGTTGTGGTGGAATGAGCGAAAGCAAGCACTTTCTCATGTCAAAGAGTTGGTGCTCAATATGGATAATGGCCCCGAGTGCAGTGGGAGGCGAAGCCAATTTCTGTACCGGATGACCGCTTTTGCCGATATGACTGGACTTGGTATTCGATTGATCTACTATCCGCCCTATCACAGTAAGTATAACAACATTGAACGCTACTGGGCAGGGCTAGAAAAATCATGGAATGGTTATCTCCTTGAGAGTGTAGCAACCGTCATAAAACGCGCCTGTCAATTTACTTGGCGAGGGATAGCCGCAAGGTCAATACTGGTAAAGACGGTATACGAGAAGGGTATCAAGCTCTGTGGTAAAGAAAAAAAGAATCTGGAAAAAAGACTGAAGCGTTCATCAAGCCTTCGTTGGTGGGATATCAGCATCAGACCGAAAGCGGTATGTTTACAATGACTGTGTCCCTAAAAGGGAACAAAATGAAATCTTGAATGGTTTGTAGCCCTCTACTTTATTATCTGTGAGGTGACAAAGGTGCTGCTGCTTAAGGGAGTGGTATTTGCCATTGGTGTGGAATGTACGTCGTCAGTTGCAGAAGAGAGGTTTTTGACTTTAATAAAGAAATAAAAAAAAGCGAGGTTTCAAGACGACTGCAATGTATGATGTGTCTTTGGCGAAATAAGTTTCCCTGATGATCAATAAATACGCCAGCAAATTCCATGAGCACCTTGTTGATTGAGTACTGTGTCGAGTGCCTGAATAATTTTTTTATCATTTTTATATCAGTTGAGATTACAGCATGAAAACTATCAGAGTATTGTTTTTGATGACCGCGGTATGGATGCTTATGTTTTTTACCTCAGCATTAGCCCAGGAGCCTCAAGCGACCTTTGTCGAGCTTGGTTCAAAAAGCTGCACACCATGTCGATTGATGCAACCGGTAATGCGTGCTGTTGAAAGCAAATTCGGCACACAGCTTAAGGTTGTTTTTTATGACGTATCAACTACGGAACATCGTCGATACGCTGATTTGTATTCCATCCGGATTATTCCAACACAGGTTTTTTTAAATAGTGCTGGTAAGGAATTCTTCCGTCACGAGGGTTTCTTCTCTGAAGAAGAGATCACCAGGCTCCTGAAAAGTCAAGGCCTGAAATTGATGGGAAAAAATTAGACCATGCTTGAAACTCTTTTTTCAGAACTGACCATTGCCTTAGGACAAAGTTTCTGGTTTGCCCTGGCCGCTTCTTTCTGCTGGGGCATAATGAGTGTGCTTCTCAGTCCCTGCCATCTTTCAGGTATTCCTCTGGTTATCGGATATATCAGCTGCCATGGCCGCATAAAAGTCAAACAGACAGTCGCTCTCTCTCTTCTATTTGCATCCGGCAGTTTGTTCACAATAGCAGTCATCGGCGTGATAACAGCCTCAATGGGCAGGATGCTTGGGGTTACTGGTGTATGGGGCAGCTATGTTATTGCTGGAGTCTTTGTCGTGATGGGACTTTATCTTATGGATCTGATTCACTTGAAGTGGAAAGGAATTCCATTGGCAGATGAACAGCGTGGAGGACTCTGGGGCGCTTTTCTACTGGGCCTTCTGTTTGGTATCGGCCTTGGACCATGCACCTTCGCTTTTCTTGCACCAGTCCTTGGAGCAGTATTCAGCATTGCCGCGAACAGCTGGCTTAAAGCGGTCTTGCTCATAGCCGCATTTGGTACAGGCCATGCTGCCGTCATAGCAGTTGCCGGCTCTATGACAAATGTGGTTCAATATTACCTTACCTGGTCGGGCAAGTCCGGCGCAATGGTTTACGTCAAACACTCCTTCGGAGTTGTCTTGATTGTTGTCGGACTATATTTTATGTACACCACTCTTTGAATTGTAACCAATATCCCCCCGAGACGCTATCGCGCAATGATGTATGATGTGCATTTGCTGTACGGCAGCCTTCAACCGTATGTTATTATAGTGTATAGTCAATTGTCTAACGTCGTTTAATAATCGTAAGTTACTCTTCATAATCAACCCACAAAAATTGAACATGAAGAAGTACAAAAACACGCTGCTCAAACAGTTCTAAATTCTTCGATTTTATTGGCTTGTGATGAGGGTGAAGACCTTCCTTGATGGCATATCTGGAACAGGCCTCACAGAGATTCTGGTAACGGGGGTTCCTCATCAGGCTGGAATGCGCCGCTCTCGATAAGCTCCTGCCAAAGCTTGAGACTTTCGGCTGCCTCCTCTTCATCAATAATTTTCAAGGCAAACCCGGCATGAATAATGGTGTACTGCCCGATCTGAATGTCGGGAACATATTCAAGACATGCCCTTGTTTTTGAACCGTTCACATCTACAGTCCCCATTTTAAGGCCGTTTTCATCAAATATTTCAAGGAGTTTTCCGGGTATGGCAAGGCACATTGGTGCGTTTGGTTTATTGATTGCTGAGAATTATAACAAATATACAACAGCAAAGCCTTAACTCCTGCCTAATGAATACCCCGATAGTGACCGGCAAGATAGCTTCGACCGATAACTGCCTGACCGAGAGAGAGCCCTCCATCGTTTGAAGGAACAAGGACTTGGGTAAGTACTCTGTATCCAGCACCTTCAAGCTCATCAACAAGAGTTTCAAACAGAAGCACATTCTGAAAAACACCGCCACTCAATGCAACCGTCCTGATTCCTGTTGTTTGAGATGCTTTTCGGATAATCTCAATAAAACAGTTGACCAGAGTCCGGTGAAACCGGCGACTGATTTCAGCGACCGAAACACCCTTTTGAACAGCTGCAGCAACATCCTGAATAATAGGCGACACCATCATGATCCATTGTCCGTTCTCCTCCTGAAGCGCATAACGAAATGTCGAATTGCCCATTTTTTCGCCTGACGCAAGCATAAGCTCAATGGCTGCCTCTCCCTCGTAGGTTATCACACCCTTTATGCCGCAAAGGGCCGCAACAGCATCAAACAGTCTGCCGCAGCTTGAGGTTTCATAAACATTGACCCTTTTTTGCAGCAGCTCAAGAACAGGTTCGATGCTTCTCTCTTGCATAAACGGAAGATCGGGTATGGTGGAAAAACTTCTGTAAAGATAACCAAGTGCGGCTCGCCATGGCTGCATGATAGCTGCATCACCGCCCGGAATCGGCATAGATTCAAACGAGGCAAACCGCTCTGCACCTGCAGCATCACCAATCAGCACCTCTCCTCCCCATATCGTTCCGTCAATGCCATACCCTGTCCCATCCAGCAAAAGACCTATTGCCGGACCACTCTCCCTGTTTTCCGCAAGGCATGAGGCAAGATGGGCATGATGATGCTGTACACCGAGAAGCGGAAGCCCCTGCTGAAGGGCCCACTGCGTTGTCATGTAACCTGGATGCAGATCATGAACCAGAAGCTCAGGAGTGGCCTGAAAAAGATGCTGAAGATGGATGGCGACATGCTGAAAATGCCGATACGCCTCAAAGTTTTTCATATCGCCGATATGCTGGCTCATCAAGGCATGTGTGCCCTTCAGGAGAGCAATGGTATTTTTCAGTTCCCCGCCGGCAGCAAGCACAACCGGCCCATCCTCCCGAAGGTAAACCGGTGCCGGAACATACCCCCTGCTCCTCCTTATCTGCCGGAGTGATCCGGAACAATGAATAGTCACCGAATCATCACATTTCAGATAGATCGGACGGTTATGCATGAGAAAAGCATCGGCAAGGCCCCTGAGCCGCAGAAGTGCTTCCTCATTTTCATTGACAAGGGGCTCATCGCTGTAATTCGCACTGGTCATCACCAGAACATCAAGCACATCATCGAAAAGCATTGTATGAAGCGGCGTATAAGGAAGCATCACACCAAGCCGGTCATTACCCGGCGCTACTGATTGGGAAAGCCCTTCAACTGTTTTCGTTTTCAGAAGCACGATAGGTGCTTCCGGGGAAGTCAGCGCTGCACATTCACCCTCACTGAGTTCACAGAAGTACCCGACAACCGTCATATCACGCATCATGACGGCAAATGGTTTTGCCTCACGTCCCTTCCTCTCTCTCAGAAGCCGGACAGCTTCATCATTGCGAGCATTAGCCGCAAGATGAAAGCCGCCGACTCCTTTCAGCGCAATTATCCTACCCGCCTTCAGAAAAGCTACCGTTTCAGCTGCTGCATCCAGAACATGGCAAGATTTGCCGGATGCATCAACAAGAGAGAGTTCCGGGCCACACACCGGACAGGCATTGGGTTGAGCATGAAAACGACGGTCAAAAGGATCATGATACTCCCCAGCACATTCCGGACATAACAGAAAGCCATGCATCGACGTAAAAGGGCGATCATAGGGCAGGCGCTCAACAATAGTGTAGCGCGGGCCGCAATTGGTACAGTTGATGAAAGGATAACGAAACCGACGGTTTGACAGATCCATAAGCTCACGGCGACAATCGCTGCAGAGTGCAATATCGGGGGGAATGAGAGTCTCGACCTCAGCATCTGAGCTGGAATCCCCGATCACGAAGCCCGCTTCGGAAAGACAGGGAAGAGAATACAGCTCCATTGCCTCGATTTTCGCAAGAGGCGGCGCATCGCTCCTGAGTGCAGAGCAGAAGTTCTCAAGAAGAGAGGGGATACCCTGCACCTCAATGATGACGCCTGATGGAGTGTTCCGGACAAAGCCTTTCAAAGCGTACCGAAAGGCAAGGCGATAGACAAACGGCCGGAATCCTACTCCCTGCACGATACCATTGACCAGCAGTCGCTTCCGCTCTTCAGCGGTATGATCCTTGAGACTCAGTGCTGTTTCAATTTGTTTTTTATCCAATCCTGCCAGGCATCAACTCCCTCTCCGGTTTTCGCCGACACTTCAAACCATTCGAGGTGATGATTGACCCGCATGGCATTCTCCCTGCATTTGTTTGCATCAAAGTCAACGTAAGGAAGCAGATCCATCTTGTTAAGAATGCAGAGATCGGCCTCGTGGAACATGTTCGGATATTTCAGCGGTTTATCGTCACCTTCAGTCACACTGATGATCACTACTTTCAGCGCTTCACCAAGATCAAACATTGCCGGGCAAACAAGATTGCCGACATTTTCAATGCAGAGCAGCGAGTTATCATGTAACTCAAGTTCCTTGACGGCACTGTTAATCATCAAAGCATCAAGATGGCATCCCGAACCGGTATTGATCTGGATAACAGGGACTCCAAGCGCCTGCATACGTTCGGCATCATTGGTGGTCTGTTGATCGCCCTCTATAACGGCCACCGGAATGTGCTGCTGAAGAGCAGGAATAATTTTTTCAAGCAGCGAGGTTTTTCCCGAACCGGGGGAGCTCAGAAGGTTAAGCACAAAAATGTTCCGTGCCTCAAAATATCCGCGATTTCTTTCGGCCAGAAGATTGTTCTTGTGAAGAACATCCTGCTCAAGGACAAGAGTACGGCTTCTGCCTTGATGATGATGTCCATGTTCATGGGTATGTTCATGGTTGTGACCGCTCTCGCTGATATGAACATGATAATCATTAAGCCCTGGCTTACGGAGCACTGCCCCGCCCTCGGACGCACAACCGCAGGTATCGCACATTTTCTTATTCTCCCTCTTGGTCTTCTATAGTTATTGACTGAATTACAAATTCCTCGCCCGACACAATCTTCACCCGCAGTGAACGGCATTCGGGACACTCAGCATAATAAAAAGAAACAGGAAACGTTATGCCGCACTCTCCGCACTCGCCAAGACCTTCCGGTTCCTCAATGGCAAGCAGCGCCTCTTCGGCAAGTGTTCCTTTCGCTGCTGCTGAAAAACAGAATCTCAACGACTCGGGCTCAATGCCTGCAAGTTTGCCGATAACAAGATCAATTCCAGAAATACGTCCGGCACCCTCCTCTCGCGCTTTTGCATCCAGCGTCTCAACAATGGAGAGCGCAATGCTCATTTCATGCATAATGGCAAATATAAATCTCTTTCACCTGCCCTGCCTGATTTTTTTTATTTTCATAGGATTCCTCTCTTCGTTCGGAATGACAAAAAAATGGAATGCTTGTAAAAGGGATCTCTTTTTGGTTTTTGTAAGGTAGTTTTTGATCATCAATTTTTTTGTACCTTTGATAAAAATATATTTCTGAAAAGGCATAAATAAAGGTTGAATTTGAAGCACCTTACTGGGTTATGCAATGTTCCGGCCAGTGATATCATCAGCATACTTGACTTGGCCGCCTGCTTTAAAAAAGAGTTGATAACCGCCAACCCTTCTTTTAAAACCACGCTCTCCAATAAACGCATTGCATTAGTTTTTTTTGAAAATTCCACCCGTACCCGTTTTTCTTTTGAAATAGCAGCTCGTCATCTTGGGGCCGGAACCCTGAACTTCAGCGCCTCGTCGAGCAGCGTCAGCAAGGGGGAGACGTTGAGCGATACCATTAAAAATCTTGAGGCCATGCAGGTCGATGGCTTTGTGCTGCGCCACCCTTCTTCGGGAGCAGCGGATCTGATAACAGGCATAACTTCGAAAACGGTCATCAATGCGGGTGACGGATCGCATGAGCACCCGACACAGGCTCTGCTCGACATGTTTACGCTTCGTGAATATTTTGGAAAAATTGAAGGGCTCAAGGTGATCATTATCGGTGATGTGCTTCACAGCCGCGTCGCTCGTTCCAACATTTACGGACTCCTTACCGCCGGTGCATCCGTCGGACTGTGCAGTCCTGTGACGCTCATTCCACCCGATGCCACCCAACTGGGAGTCACTCTCTTCACCGACCTTGACCAGGCCATAGCATGGGCTGATACGGCAATCGTACTTCGCCTGCAGCTGGAGCGCGCTACCGGCGGATACCTGCCCTCCCTTGAAGAGTATTCAGTCTATTACGGCCTTACCGATGAACGCCTTGAAAGAATACAGAAACATCTTCTTGTGCTTCACCCCGGACCGATCAACCGCGAAATCGAGATATCAAACAATGTTGCCGACCGCATACAGCCACCCGGTTATTCGAAAAGTATGCTGCTTGAACAGGTAACTAACGGCGTTGCTGTCCGTATGGCGGTATTGAACTCTCTGCTTGCCTTTTAAACAACCCCGAAAACCCTCTATTGCTTAACCATGAACAACACCTATCGCCTCTGCAGAACAGCTTTCATACTGACAGCACTGCTCTTGATCTCACTGACTGACACTAAAGCTGAAACGCTGCTAAACCCTACTACCAAAACAATCTTTTCTCCGCTTCTGGCCGATCCGATGGAACCACAAGTTTCCGTCATGCCCTGGGTAAGCCAGCGCTTTCTGAATCTCAATATCGGAACATCGGCTGATCTGTATCAGAGCAAAAGCAAAAACTTTGCCATCGGTGTTGATTTTGGAACCTGGTCACTTTTGCGCGAAAGTGACAATTTCAAATTTCCGGTTGATGCTGTTGATTATCTGTTCGGCATCAATACCAGCTGGAAAAAAGAGATAAGTAACGATGCACTGCCTTTTGATGCATTCAGCGGAAGAGTTCGACTCAGCCACATTTCAGCCCATTTTGAAGACGGCCACTATGAACCGGACGGCAGCGGATGGATACCTGAACCCAGCGGGCCGAATATTCCCTTCACCTACAGCCGTGAATTTCTGGACTTTGTTTTGGCACTGAGCGCTCCGGGTCACAGGGTCTACGCTGGTTACCAGTACATCTACCACACGTTACCGTCCGGTATCAACCCCAACTCTTTCCATGCCGGTGCAGAACTCTCCACGCCCGGTAACACCTCTCTTGCTGCGGATTTTAAACTGCTTCCAGTCTGGCACTCTTCGCTTCATGAAACAAGAGGATACCGGGGCACCTGGAACCTGCAGGCAGGCATGCGTCTCAAAGCTGTAGGTCTTGAACAGGTCAGGGTAACCTGTAACTATTTTTCAGGAATGAGCATAAAGGGCATGTACTTCTACCATCCCGAAAACTACACCACCTTAGGAGTTATTATTGATATCTGAAGAGATCGGAAGGAGTCTCAACTATTGTGCTGAGTTAAAAAACTCCGGAACAGCATTCTGAACACCTTCGGGTTGTTGAGCAAGGTGTTGAGAGAGAATATAGTCGGCAAGAAAGGGTGGATAGAGATCATATCGATCAAGATCGGCAAGCGGAAGCCAGCTCACCTTCAGAATCACCTGCTGGTCGTCAGGATATTCAGGATCTTTGCCGGTTATCATTTCGCCTCCGGTAACCGTACAGAAAAAACCAAGCGATACCGAGTGATGAATGCTGCCCTGTTGCGCTCCACCTGGACCGGGATAGAGCAGCTCTTTGATAAACAACAGACTTCCAACCCGGCATTGAAGACCGGTCTCTTCCATCATCTCCCTTGTCAACGCCTCATCAAGTGTTTCACCGCGTTCAACAACACCCCCAGGAAGAATCCAGTAACTTTGAGGAAGCTTGGGGTCTTCGGGCGCAAAACTTTTGTGCTCAATAAGGAGGACATGACCATCGCGTATACATAACGCACTGACCCTTAACCTGACTTGGGACATGATAAAATAAATGTAAAATTAAACAGAAAATTAGAGCTATAACATTACATAAGGGTAATCATATAAAACCCTTATCCAAAGTAAGAAAAAGTCACGTTTGGTCTTTTGAAGCTATTTTTATTACATTTAGCGATATTGTAATAATTGTACGTTCTTTTTTAACCTGTTCCAAGCCATTCGTCAAGGCCAGGAACTCTTTTGCTTGTTAACACACACACACAACCTAACGGAGAACACACATGAAAAAAATGCTATCGCTTGCTGCAATGTTTGCAGCACTGTCATACGCATCACCAGCTTTTGCCGAACTGAATTTAGGAGGTGATTCCTCTGTCCGCGTAAGAAACTGGGGCGGCACCGGCAGTCCTACTGCTGATAATGTGGCTTGGCAATATCGTATCCGCTTGAATGCTGCCGCCGATCTTGGTGATGGTTACTTTTTTAAAGCTATGATCACCAACGAAGACACTAAGGGTGGTGGATGGCAGACTGTCGGTTATGGAAACACTGAGCTCTATAACCTTCAGGTATCCCAGTTCTATTTCGGTCACAATTCAAAATGTGACAGCTACGCTATCGGTCGTCTTCCGCTTAACTCCTTCAACAACCCTGTCTTTGATCTGACGCTCTATCCTAACCAGCCATTTGACATCCCTGTTGCTACCATCAATCTGGATCGTGTCTTTGGTGCCAACTACGGAGTAAAAATAGGTGATGGTGATCTGAAAGCAACCTTAGTCGTGCTTGACAACAAAGTCGCTGCTGATACGCAATACAGTGGTGACGGTCTCATGAACGATGGTTATGCGCTGCTCGCCAGTTATAAGTTCAATATCGGCAATGTTACTCTTGACCCGCAGGTGCTTACCGCTTTGACCAAAACTGATGTCTGGGATCAGTCACTGAACACTATTCATTACGGCTTCAGACCCGTTACTGTTGGTTCAAATATTGCCTTTCCTGCCGGCGGCATCAAATTTACAGCCAGCGGATTCTATACCAGAGGCAGTGGCACAACACCCAACAACCCAACAGTCTATCCTGTAGGTTCTGGCACAAAAGTCGATTACTTCGGCGATCTTTTCAGACTCAAAGGCGAATACGGTCCGTTCATGGCCTGGTATGATTACAACCAGACAACTGACAAATCAGGCATATTGGGCGGTAATCACGTTTACACCAACCAGTTTGTATGGGCTCAGTACAAAATCAATGTTCATGAGTCAGCGAAAGGCAACTTTACCGTTCAGCCAACGTTCCGTTACCTGACAACAAAAGATCATAATAATCTTGTTGGATCAGATACCAAAGGTGGTCGTCTTCGTTCAGAACTCTGGGCAACAGTGACCTTCTAAATTGCTTTCTATTTAGTCGAGAAAAGCCGCAGGCAACTGCGGCTTTTTTTCCTTTCACTCTATTTTCGCCCATTGTATCTCTTTATGGGCACTATTGCTGAAGAAACAATTGTTACTTCAGAAATTTTAACGATATTAAGGCTTGAGTCATCCGTAACATCGCGACAAAGCGACCTTGTAATAGACGGGCACGAAATGGCTTTTTGAACTTTTCCTTTATTTTTTTTCGTCGTACAGTAATAGCCAACAGGAATAGGGCTTTTGTGTTGAATACTGTTTTTGCTACCAATGTATGGCATAGCACATTGTTCATTAAATAATTTTATTTCAATAATTTAAACACAACAGCGGTACTATGATTACCATTAAAAAAATCATTTGCCCGGTTGATTTCTCGGGTTTGTCGCGCAAAGCGCTGCAATACGCCAACGAATTTGCGAGACTCTCCGGGGGAGAGGTCTTTCTTGTCGGTGTGATCGAGAATGATCCAACCATCAATTATTCTCACGGATTGGAAAAAGAACGCACTGAAGCTGAGACACAGCTTGCCTCTTTAATTGAAGAAGAAAAGATGGCCGGTATTGTGGCAGATTATGTGATTTATGAAGGATTTGCCGAAGAGTGCATTCTCGACTATGCCAAACGTCAGGAAGCTGATGTCATTATCATGGGTTCACACGGCCGCCGCGGCCTGAAACGCATGATCCTCGGCAGTGTCGCAGAACATGTGATACGTCGTGCTCCCTGCCCGGTACTTGTCGTCAAGGAGAATGAGCACGAGTTTATCAAGTAACTGCCAGTTACAGAGATACAGATCAATAGGTTCAATTCATTTTTAATTAACATTTCAAAGAAAACATTTATGGCACAAAATGTCAGAGACGTTTCCACAACCGAAGAGGTGACCAGTACCCGGAGGGTTATCGCCGCGTCGTCGGTCGGTACGCTCATCGAGTGGTATGACTTTTATATTTTTGGTACTCTTGCGAAAATTATTTCTGAACAGTTTTTCCCGAAAGACAACCCAACTGCTGCTCTGCTTGCTACATTGGCAACCTTTGCGGCTGGTTTTGTTATCCGTCCTTTCGGTGCACTTTTTTTTGGACGGCTTGGTGATCTTATCGGACGCAAGTACACCTTCCTTGTTACTCTTGTGATCATGGGCGGTTCCACTTTCGCCATCGGTCTTGTCCCCGGTTATAAAACCATTGGATTTTTTGCGCCGGCTATTGTGTTTCTCTTGAGACTGCTTCAGGGACTTGCGCTTGGAGGTGAGTATGGTGGAGCGGCAACATATGTCGCAGAACACTCTCCTGTAGGGCAGAGGGGCTTCTGGACCAGCTTTATACAGACCACGGCAACCCTGGGTCTCTTTCTTGCGCTCGGTGTTATTCTTATTGTACGTCAGACACTCGGTGTTGAAACCTTCGGTGAATGGGGATGGCGCATTCCGTTCATTCTTTCTATCTTCCTTGTCGCCGTCTCGGTCTTCATTCGCATGAGGATGTCGGAGTCTCCGCTGTTTGTCAAAATGAAAAAGGAAGGCAAAACCTCTGCTAACCCTCTGGCGGAGAGCTTCAAGCAAAAAGACAACCTGAAGATGGTGCTGATTGCACTGCTTGGTGCAACTGCCGGACAGGGTGTTGTCTGGTACACCGGTCAATTCTATGCACTCTCATTCCTGCAGAATGCCTGTAACATTGAGTTTGTGCAGAGCAACATGATCATTTCAATTGCCTTGCTTATTGGAACTCCGTTCTTTATTGTCTTTGGCTGGCTTTCCGATAAAATCGGAAGAAAGTACATTATGATGGCAGGTATGCTGATCGCGGTTATCGCTTACCGTCCTATCTACACCATCATGTACAACGATGCCAACCTCAAAAATAAAGTAGAGGTCGTTGAAAAGAAGGATGTCAAGGTAAAAAATGCGGTTAAAGGTGCTGACTCCCTGATCACAACAATCACGACCAAGACTTTTACCGATGGAACAACCTTCAAGGAAACGGTGAAGGCAAAGTTTCCTGTTAATCCTGCTCTTAAGGCCGCTCTGCCTAAAGACAAGTTGAAACCTGAAACCAAAAAGGAAGTAACGCTTCCTGATAACCTGAGATACAAGATGATCGGCCTTGTCCTTATTCAGGTGATTTTTGTCACCATGGTCTATGGCCCGATTGCTGCGTTCCTGGTTGAAATTTTCCCGACCCGTATCCGTTACACCTCGATGTCATTGCCATACCATATTGGCAACGGCGTTTTCGGTGGTCTGGTACCTCTTATTTCAACCCGTCTTGTAGAAGCTACCCGTCCTGGTCCGGGCCTGCCTCCTGCTGATCCACTTGCAGGTCTCTGGTACCCGATATTGATTGCCAGCGTAAGCTTCGTCATCGGATCACTCTACATATCCAACAAGACCAACAACATGGACGCTTAGTAACCAAAAACCTTGTAAATCAATTACATTATGTCAGCAATAAAAAGGATTTTCGGGATTGTCTGGGCACTGATGGGTGTCGGGATAGTTCCTCTGGTTATAAAGCAGGCAATGAAGGAGATTGCAGCAAAACCCAGTGAAGAGAACTGGATTTTCTGGTCTATTGTTATTGTCGTGCTTATGCCGATTATCGCATTCAGCCTTATTACTTTCGGAGTTTTTGCCCTGAAAGGTGAATACGACACTCTTGAAGATGTCTGAAAAACTTCAGCCTGTTCTTTTTTTAAAGGGAAAGCCGCATTTTTTATGCGGCTTTCTCTTTTTTTGAACAAATCCAATCAGAACGACCTATGGATAATCAGAATGCTCTTGATGAAAAACTTGCTACACTGCCGGCAATGCCAGGGATTTATCAATTCAGGAACGCTGCAGGAAAGATTATCTATGTCGGCAAGGCAAAAAACCTTCGCAACAGGGTTCGATCATATTTCAGAAGTCAGCAGCAGCTCTATGGTAAAACACTGGTCCTTGTCTCTCATATCACCGATTTCGAAATCATTATCACCTCGTCGGAGGTTGAGGCCCTGATTCTTGAAAACAATCTGATCAAGGAGCTGAAGCCTCGCTATAATGTTAATCTGAAGGATGATAAAACGTATCCCTACTTAGTCATCACCAATGAGCCTTTCCCGCGCATATTCTTGACTCGTCAGTTGAAAAGAGATGGCTCAACATGGTTCGGTCCCTATACTGAAGCCCGTCAGCTTCGTGCAATTCTTGATTTTATCGGATCAATATTTCCGGTGCGGAGCTGTAAATACCGCCTGAGTAAGGAGAATATCGCATCAAAAAAATACAAGGTCTGCCTTGACTACCATATCCATAAATGCAAGGGCCCGTGTGAGGGACTTGTGCCAGAGGAGGAGTATCTCAGTATGATCAGAGAGATCAGCCGACTGCTGAAAGGAAAAACGTCAAGCATGATACGTTCTCTCACCGACACCATGCAGGTACTGGCCTCAGAGCTAAAGTTCGAACAGGCAGCGGAAATCAAAACACAGCTCGACAGCTTGAAGCGCTATGCCGAGCGGCAGAAAATGGTAGCAGGCGATGGACTGGACAGAGATGTTTTTGCTGTTGCAGCCTCTGAAAATGAAGGATGCGGAGTCGTGTTTAAAATCCGGGAGGGAAAACTGCTTGGCTCACAGCATATCTACATGAATAATACCAATGGGGAAACCGATGCGGAACTGCAGGCAAGAGTGGTTGAAAAATACTATCTGGAAACCATTGAGCTTATTCCTGATGAAATTTTGCTTCAGGAAGCACTTGCTGTTGATGAAGAAGATGCGTTGAGAGCTTTTATCGTTGAAAAACAAAGAGAGGAGCATCAAGAGAAAAAAAACATCAGGTTCATTGTACCGCAAATCGGTGAAAAAGCGCATCTGGTGGAGATGTGTCGTCAGAACGCACGACATCATCTTGAGGAGTACCTTATCCAGAAACAGAAAAGGGGGGAGATTGCCCGAGAACACTATGGCCTGACTGCCCTTAAGGAGCTGCTGCACCTGCCGAAAATCCCGCAGAGAATTGAGTGTTTCGACAATTCTCATCTTCAAGGCACCGATTATGTCAGTTCAATGGTCTGCTTTGAAAAGGGTAAACCCAAGAAATCCGATTACAGAAAGTTTAAGCTGCAGACATTTGAAGGTTCCGATGACTATGCCGCCATGGAAGAGGTAATTCAGCGTCGTTATGCAGGCTCGCTTTCAAAAGATCTTCCCCTGCCTGACCTCATCGTTGTCGACGGCGGAAAAGGCCAGGTCAATACGGCTTATCATACCCTTAATGCGCTCGGGATATCGATTCCCGTTATCGGGCTTGCGAAACGCATTGAAGAAATATTTACTCCCCAGCACAAAGATCCCTTCAACTTGCCTAAAACCTCTCCTGCGCTGAAACTGCTCCAGCAGCTTCGAGATGAGGCGCACCGTTTCGCCATTGCCTATCATCGGGCACTGAGAAGCAAGCGAACCTTGCAGACTGAACTGACGACTATTGAAGGAGTTGGAGAAAAAACAGCACATAAGCTGCTTGAGAGGCTTGGTTCTGTTGATGCTGTCTCACAAGCAACTATCGAGGAGCTGAAAGCTGTAACAGGAGTAAAAATTGCAGAAGCCGTCTACCGTTTTTACAGACCATGAATCTCCCGGTTCTTGCCAATGCTGACCCCTCACTATGTTTTTCTTCATAAATTCTGTTATATTTGTGAATGGGTAATGTGACCAAAGGTAGAGAAACTCTTTACGATAGTTTATGAACGCACCTGATTATTTCGACGATAATTACTTTAACCCGACAGGATCGTCTGGAAAAGAACCTCCTGACCTTGATGGGTTGGATTCCATGTTTGATTCCGAAGATCTTCTTGAGCGGATCAATCAATATAACGAGGATGGCTTTGTGGTTGAAGCACTTGCTGTTGCGCACCGTCTTGAAGATATTGCGCCATGCAATACCGAAACGTGGTTCCATCTCGGGAACTGTCTGACCTTGAACGGCTGTTTTGATGAAGCGCTCAAAGCATTTCAGAAAGCGGTTGTGTTCAGTCCGTCAGACAGCGAAATGAGCCTGAATCTTGCGCTGGCATACTTTAATACCGGCAATCTTGATGAGGCACTTGAAGAGCTTAAGGAGATCATTGTAGACTCCTCTATTGAAAAGGAGTACCATTACTACAAGGGAATTATTCTGCAGCGACTTGAACATTTCATTGAAGCTGAATTGAATTTTGAGCATGCTTTGGAGATTGATCCCGATTTTGCTGATGCATGGTATGAACTTGCCTACTGCAAAGACATTCTTGGTAATCTTGAAGCAAGTACCTCATGCTATCGGAACACGCTTGATCATGATCCTTATAATATTAATGCATGGTACAACAATGGCCTTGTCCTGAGCAAAATGAAGCGTTACGATGAGGCGCTCGACTCTTATGACATGGCTCTGGCGATTGCTGATGATTTCAGTTCAGCATGGTATAACCGGGCAAATGTGCTGGCCATAACTGGACGTATTGAGGAAGCGGCCGAAAGCTACCTGAAAACCCTGGAGTATGAACCGGAGGATATGAATGCCCTCTATAATCTCGGTATCGCTTATGAGGAACTTGAAGAGTACGGTGAAGCTATACACTGTTACAGCCGCTGTATAGAGATTAACAGTGATTTTGCAGAAGCATGGTTTGCACTTGCCTGTTGCCATGAAGCACTTGAAGAGTATGAGAAGGCATTTGCAGCAACGCTTGAGGCTCTTAAAACAACGCCTGACAGCATTGAGTTTCTTTTGCTTAAAGCCGAGATAGAGTACAATCTCAATAATCTTGAAAGCTCCATTGCGACGTATCGTGAAATTATTACCCTTGATGCGGAAAGTCCGCAGATCTGGGTTGATTTTGCCATTGTGCTCAGGGAGGCTGGACAGATCAATGCATCGATCGACGCTCTCCAGCAGTCACTGAAACTGCAACCCCTTTCAGCCGAGGCTCACTTTGAAATTGCCGCGGCCTATTTCGCTATGGGTGACAAACTCAGTACCCTGAAGGCACTGAGCAAAGCATTCAAGATTGATCCGGATAAGAAAGAGCTTTTTCAGAGCACTTTTCCGGAACTTTATCAGCAGGATTCCGTCAGGCTGATGCTCGGTATTTCATGATCGCTGAGAGAGACCGGAACCCTGCATGACGGAAGCAGTAAAAATACTCGGTCTCATCGGCCGCGCAGTGGATTACTCATACTCTCCACTGATCCACAACAGCGCATGCGAAGTGCTCGGTGTACCTTATTATTATACTGTTTTTAACATTGCCGATCCACTGTTGATCCCTGATGCTCTGCGTGGTGCAAAAGCACTCGGCATTCGGGGATTTAACGTCACCATACCCTATAAAAAAACCGTTGTTCCCTTTCTTGATGAGCTCTCACAGGAAGCAACTTCCATTAAGGCGGTCAACACCATTGTCAATGAGCATGGCAAACTCATCGGCCATAACACTGATATTGCCGGTTTTGCCTCACCTCTTCTCCCCTATAAAGAGAGGATAACAGGGAAAACAGTCTGCATTTTCGGCGGAGGCGGAGCAGCTCTTGCGGCAATCGAAGCATTTAAACGGTTTTTTATGCCGAATGAGATTCTGCTGTTTGTCCGTGACCCTGAAAAAGCCAGAGTGATCGTTGATGAAACCGACTTTGATCAAGCCTCTCCTGTCACCATACTCCGGTCAGACAACCTTGAAAAAATCAAGGGGTGCAGTGTTATCGTCAATGCCACACCAATCGGTACCAGAGGACGGGAACAGGGCGGTATGACAAGTATTATTCCTCTCGACCAGAAGTTGATCAGCCATAACCAGATCGTATACGACATGGTTTACAACCCTCTTGATACGCCGCTTTTGCAAGCAGCTGAGCGTGCGGGCGCCAAAACCATATCAGGGATTGAAATGCTGATAGGTCAGGCCGAACGCTCATTTATGCTCTGGACCGGAATGCAGATGCCGGTTGCTGCGGTAAGAACGACTCTTCTGCATGAAATTCATAACAACAAACCAGGCTTTCAGTCGCATACATGAAATGGTTTTTCACCCTTATTCTTCTGGTAGTCACCGTTGATCAAGTAACCAAAAAACTTGCCATCAGTGCTCTCAAAGATGCCGCTCAGAGTATCACCATCATTCCTGACCTGCTTTCACTGACCTATACAGAAAACAAAGGGGTGGCTTTCGGGATGGAATTTGCCCCACCCGCAATGCTTCTTCTTCTAACTGGGCTTATCACCCTTGTTGTGCTTTTCTATGTCATCCTGTCAAAAAACCGGACGTCACTGTTTCTTGTTCCTTTTGCTCTCATCGTTGGAGGCGGCGCAGGTAATATGGTTGATCGGGTGATCTTGGGGCGGGTTGTTGATTTCATCTATTTCGATCTCTATCATGGAAAAATTTTTGGCACATACATCTCTCTCTGGCCTATTTTCAATATTGCAGACTCAGCCATCACCATAGGCGCCTGCATGCTGATTCTTTTTCATAACAGGATATTTCCTGATGGAAATCCAACAGAAAAAAACAATGTTTGTTGATATTCACTGCCATTTGTCTTTCCCTGAATTTGACCAGGACAGGGAAAAAGTCATAGAACGGTTGATTGAAGAACAGGTAACGCTTCTTATTGATCCGGGCATTAATCTTTCTACAAGCAAAAAGTCAATTGAACTGGCCCAGGAGTACGATTTCATCTATGCCAATGTCGGCCTACACCCTCACGAAGTGTCACTGCCTGTCGAAGAGAGCATGTTTGCTGAACTTGAGACTCTTGCCAAGTCACCGAAAGTTGTCGCCATTGGTGAAATAGGACTTGACTACCACTATCCTGACTATAACCGGATGGCCCAGCTGGATGCGTTCCGACAGATGCTGAGAGTTGCTCGAACGCTTGATATGCCGGTTGTTATCCATTGCCGTGATGCCTGGGATGATATGCTGCACATTCTTACCGAAGAGAATCATTCGGCCATGCGCGGAGTGATGCACTGCTTTTCCGGCGACATGGTTATCGCAAAGGAGTGTATCCGGAAAGGCTTTAAACTCTCTGTTTCCGGCACGGTGACCTATAAAAAATCAATGCTGCCGGAAGTTATCAGAACGGTTTCACTTGATGATCTTTTCACGGAAACTGACGCGCCTTACCTTGCACCTGTGCCCTACAGGGGAAAACGAAATGAACCGGCCTATCTCCCTGTAGTCACAGCTGCCATTGCCCGTATCAGAGAGATACCTATCCTGGAAACAGCGAAAGGTATTGCACAGAATACCATTGAATTGTTTAGATTGTCGGCGCCCTAAAATCGTCGGATTTTTGCAGGCTATCACTACGCAATTATTTTGAAATTCAGGCAAACTTGCTTAGGTTTGGGGCCGGTAACCCACAGCAGATGCTGCAACCAGAAATACAAACTATGAAAGAGATACCTTCGAGCACTCCAGTTCAGCAACAGGTTAAACCATCGGCAGAAGACAATTTGCTCTATGTCGCCATTAAATATAAAACCGCAATTATCGCCGCTCTTGTGTTGCTCTTGTGTCTTGGAGGCGGAATTTTCTTCTGGATGCGACAACAGCAGACCAGAGAACAGGAAGCTGCACTTCAACTCTCAAGGATAGCTCCATTGCTTGACCGAGGAGAGTATAAAACTGCAATTAACGGAACGGGCAAGACCCCCGGACTGAAAAAAATTTCTGATGAATATTCTGGTTCCCCAAGCGGAAATATGGCAACGCTTCTGCTTGCCAATGCCTATTACTCAAGCAAGGATTTTGATTCAGCCTTAAAGGTCTTTAAATCCGTATCTCTTGAAAACAAGGACCTTGCCGCTGCTGCTCTGGCTGGTGCCGGTGACTCTTACGTAGGTAAAAATCAGTTAGGACTTGCTGCAGAGTCATATCAGGAAGCTTCAAAAAAAGCTGAAAACAGTGTCCTCAAAGCACAATATCTTACGCATGCCGCCGACAGTTACCAGGCCACGAACCAGCTCCAAAAAGCTTCAGAGCTTTATACTAAAATCATCGCCGACTATCCTGGTTCAACAGGTGCAGCTCTGGCACAGCGATCAATGTGGAAAATTTCCGGTAAACTGAAGTAACGTTCTTTTACTTATTTTATTATTTTAAAAACGCTTATCATGTCTGAACAGTTTATTATCAAAACAAGCCTTGGTGACATCACCATCTCTCTCTACGACGATACTCCCCTGCATCGCGATAACTTCATTAAACTTGCAGGTGAAAACTACTACGATGGGATTCGCTTTCACCGAGTTATCGAAGGGTTCATGATCCAGACCGGAGACCCTCTGTCGAGACATGAGGAGAAGCGCTCACTGCATGGCACCGGCGGACCGTCAAACCGTATTCCTGCTGAAATCAAGCATCCGAACAAAAAAGGAACGCTTGCGGCGGCAAGGGACAACAATCCACAGAAAGCCTCATCCGGCAGTCAGTTCTACATTAATCACGCCGACAATGGCTTTCTTGATGGTCAGTATACTGTCTTCGGTGTCGTAGATTCCGGCATGGATATTGTTGAACAAATTGCTGCGGTCAAGACCGATCCCAACGACAACCCTGTTGTCCCTGTCACCATAACTACCATTGTTCCTGCAGTAAAGTCTTAAGGGCTAAACCATGGCAAGCATTGCTGTCAATATTCATGATATTCAGGAACAGATAAAAGCTGCCTGCCTCTCGGCAGGCAGGTTGCCTGAAACAGTTCGCCTGATTGCTGTATCGAAAACCAAACCGGCGTCGCTTGTCAAAGAGGCTTATGATGCAGGACAGATTGCTTTCGGAGAGAGCTATGTTCAGGAGTTCCTCGAAAAGAGTGAAGATCCACTGCTTGACAGGATTCCGATCGAATGGCACTTCATAGGTCATCTGCAATCAAACAAGGTGCGTTTTATTATTGACAAAGTGACCCTTGTTCACGGTATCGACCGGCTTTCGACGGCAGAAGAACTCTCAAAACGGGCAGTTCAGCACAATCTCCACATTGATTATCTCCTTGAAGTCAATACATCGGGTGAAGCCTCGAAGTACGGCATGCAACCCGATGAGGTTGTTGCCTCGGTAGAAACTCTTTTCCGAATGCCGAATATCACCCTTCGTGGCCTGATGACCATAGCCTCGCCGGACAGGTCAAAGGCACGGGAGGAGTTCCGCAACCTTCGCCTTTTGCTCGATTCGTTAAAAATGATATCCCCGGACCCGCTGAAACTCACTGAACTTTCCATGGGCATGAGCGGCGATTTTGAAGATGCCATTCATGAAGGAGCAACCATGATTCGTGTAGGATCGGCAATTTTCGGCTGGCGCTGAAGAGAAGAACTGCAGGAATCAATTACATACAAAGCACTTGAATCGCATATCATTAACCTAAATAACCTCATCATGATCTCACAGCAGGTAAAAATCCAGGAAGCAGTTGCTTTTATCAGAAAAAAAACGGACGGAGAATACCCGATCGGGATCGTTTTAGGTACAGGCCTTGGGGGACTTGCCAAAGAGATCGAGATAGAACTTGCGCTTGATTACAGTGATATCCCGAACTTTCCGGTATCCACGGTTGAAACCCACCACGGCAAGTTGATATTCGGAATACTTGCCGGCAAAAAAGTGGTTGCCATGCAGGGCCGCTTCCATTTTTACGAAGGCTACTCCATGCATCAGATTGTCTTCCCGATAAGGGTCATGAAGCATCTCGGTGTTAAAACCCTGGGTATAACAAATGCGTGCGGCGGGCTGAACCCCTTATTCAGAAAAGGCGATATCATGCTGATTGACGACCATATCAATCTGCTTGGAGGAAACCCCCTGATTGGACCGAACGATCCTCAAATCGGATCTCGATTCCCTGATTTGTGTGCTCCTTACTCCCCCCGGATTCTTGAGCTTGCTGAAAAGGTGGCACTTGAGCATAAAATCAAGCTTCAGCGTGGTGTCTATATTGCTCTTTCCGGTCCGTGCCTTGAAACCCGGGCGGAATACCGCATGCTGAGAACCCTTGGCGCAGATGTTGTCGGCATGTCCACAGTTCCTGAAGTGATCGCCGCAGTGCATCAGGGAACAGAGGTCTTCGGCATGTCCATCATTACCGACGAATGCTTCCCTGACAATCTCAAAGCGGTCAGTATTGAAGAGATCATTGAAGTATCAAATCACGCAGAACCGAAAATGACTACAATCTTCAAATCAGTTGTTGCCAACCTTTAACTTCCATAACAAAGTATGATAGACGCCATCTCGTTCAATGACAAGACCCTTCGCTACCTCGACCAGCGGTATCTGCCCCTGCGAGAGGAATATGTCTCAACCAGAAATCATCAGGAGGCCATCGAAGCTATTAAAACGCTTGCTGTCCGCGGCGCGCCGCTCATTGGAGTTGCCGCTGCCTATACGGTCATACTCGGCATCAACAGTTTCAAAGGAAGTAAAGAGGAATTTCCCCTGTTTTTCGGAACACTCATTGCCGACGTGGAAGCATCACGGCCCACAGCGGTGAACCTCTTTTTTGCGACTGACCGTCTGAAAAAAGTCTATGCTGACAACTTTCAGACCGATACAATCGAAACGCTGTTTGCAAAAATGATGGATGCCGCCCGTAAAATCCATGATGATGAAATCGCCAACTGTGATGCCATGTCACGGCACGGTGTTGAACTGATCAAGAGTGACCTTGCTGAAATTCTGAAAACACGGAAACTCAACGTACTGACCCACTGCAACACCGGCACACTTGCAACGGGTGGATCAGGAACAGCTCTCGGTGTGATCAAGCTTGCCTGGCAGGAAGGATTGATTGAAAGAGTCATTTCCGCAGAGAGCCGACCGCTTCTGCAGGGCCTTCGTCTGACAGCTTGGGAGCTTGAGCAGGAAAAAATACCATTTATCTCAATTTCTGATTCATCTTCGGCATTTCTGATGCAGAGAGGAATGATTGATTTTGGTATTGTCGGCGCGGACCGAATTGCAGCAAACGGCGACACTGCCAACAAAATCGGCACCTGTGCCCATGCCATCAGCGCCTGGCATCACAATCTGCCGTTCTACATCGCTGCACCGATATCAACCATCGACATCACGCTCAGTAATGGCAAGCAGATTCCGATCGAGGAGCGCAACGCTGATGAACTGAGAACAATTTTCGGCACTCAGGTGGCTACACCGACTACACCGGTACTCAACTATGCCTTTGATGTTACTCCAGGAAAATATCTCAGAGGTATCATTACCGATAAAAAGGCTGTTGTAGGAAACTACCTCACGGAACTCACCTCGCTTTTCGAGTAGTAGCCTATTTCGCCTGTAAAGATAGTCTTGCAATAAAAAAAACAGACCGGTTCCAAAAAATCCGGTCTTTTTTTTTATAAAATCCTTCAAATTCTGGAATAAAAATATAGCAGGGAAATGGCTATATTTCGCGGTTATTACTATATAATCCCTTGACAACTGTACAAATTTTTGAAGAAAGATGCCTTCTCCATTTGTCGTTGATCTTGATGGCACACTCATACGTACTGATTTGTTATATCAGTCATTGTTTTTGTTTATTAAGCAAAAGCCGCTGCAGCTTATAGCGCCGTTTTTCTGGATTTCAAAGGGAAAGTCTCATTTGAAGACCGAGCTTGCCCATCGCGTCAGTATTGATATTTCGGTTTTACCTTATGACACTGCAGTTATTGCCTTGATTAAAGGTGAAAGAGCAAAAAATCGTCAAATCATACTGGCAACGGCAAGCCACAAAATATATGCAGATCAAATTGCAAAGCATCTGAACCTTTTTGACAGGGTCGTTGCTACGGATGGTACCCGTAATTTTTCTTCCCATGCAAAGAGGGATTTTCTTGTTGAAGAATTTGGGAACGGCGGATTTGATTATGCCGGAAACTCGCATGCCGATATCCCTGTATGGGAATCTGCAGGCAAAGCCTATATCGTCAATCCTGAACGCGGGGTAGAAAAGCGAGCACTTAAAAAAGGTAATGTCGAGCGTATTATCAAGAGTCCATCCAATCAGTTTGGTGTATGGCTCAAGGCATTGCGTCCTCACCAGTGGATAAAAAACCTACTGATTTTTGTCCCACTTCTTGCTGCTCATGAACTGATCAATTGCTCAGCTCTCTTGAGCGGATTGCTTGGATTTGTTTTTTTTTCACTATGCGCTTCGAGTGTTTATATCATTAATGATCTTCTGGATATCGAGGATGATCGTCATCATCCGAGAAAATGTAACCGAGTGTTTGCTTCAGGAGCCTTATCCATCAAAACAGGTATATTTGCCGTCCCTCTGCTGCTTGTTTTTTCTTTTACCGGTTCATTGTTGTTTATGCCTTGGGGCTTCAGCCTTATTTTGGGGATATACTATATTGCAACACTTGCGTATTCTATTGTTTTAAAAAAAGTTACTGCTGCTGATATTATTGTTCTCTCGTTGCTTTACACAATGCGTATTCTTGCAGGTGTCTATGCCTGCAGTTTGCTGCCTACGTTCTGGATGCTGGCATTCTCTATGTTTATTTTTCTCAGTCTTGCCTTGGTAAAAAGATTCTCCGAGCTCCGGGAGGCTCGTGTGAATGGCAATCATGAAAAAACAAAAGGGAGAGGCTATTATCCTGCTGATCTTGAAATGATCTCTTCTCTCGGCGCCGCATCAGGTTATCTTTCAGTGATGGTGCTTGCTCTCTATATCCAGGATCATGCAACAGTTGCAATGTATCGCAATCCGCAAATTATCTGGCTGGCCTGCCCCGTACTGTTGTTTTGGATTACCAGACTTTGGCTGCTGACTAATCGGGGGGATATGCATACTGATCCGGTGATCTATGCAGTCACCGATAAAATCAGCCTTCTCTCAGGTCTGATTTTTGGAATTATTTTCTGGCTGGCAATATAGGGCATGTCACATCCAACGGCATAAAACAGGCTATAATGAAAGCTATACAACGTATTCATGGATGGGGTCGTTACCCAATCATAGGCGCAGAGGTCGACGCTCCGCTTGTTGTTTCCGGGTTGAAAAGTGCTGTTGAAAACTATGGTGCGGATGGCATGATTTCCAGGGGGCTCGGTCGAAGTTATGGAGACAGCTCACTTGCCAAATATGTTATTGATACCCGACACCTTAACCATCTCCTTGATTTTGACAAGAACACCGGTATTGTAACCTGTAACGCCGGGATATCCCTGGCCGATATTCTCGATGTGTTCGTTCCGCTAGGGTGGTTTTTACCGGTAACTCCGGGGACAAAGCACATAACGGTTGGTGGTGCTGTTGCCAGTGATGTGCATGGCAAAAATCATCATGTCAGCGGCTGCTTTTCTGATTTTGTTGAACATATAAAGCTTCTGGTCAATCCAGACAATCTTCTCCTCTGCTCCGAAACCAGTCATTCAGAACTTTTTCATGCTACATGCGGTGGAATGGGCTTAACCGGTATTATTCTTTCAGTCAGTTTTCGACTGATGCCTGTCAGCAGTGCCTATATCGACCAAAAAACTATCAAGGCAGCGAATCTCAGTGAAGCTCTGGCATTGTTTGAGCAAAATTATGCAAGCACCTATTCTGTTGCCTGGATGGACTGCCTTGCTACCGGTTCGTCTCTCGGTCGTTCACTGCTTATGATTGGTGAACACGCACAAGACCATAAGCTTGCCTGCCCTGCAAAACATCCCATTACTATTCCGGTTGAAATGCCTTCAAGTTTGCTGAACCGTTTTTCGATTCAATTGTTCAACACCCTTTACTATAATCGGATAACCAAACAAGAGGTTGCTCATAGAGTACACTATGAACCCTTCTTCTATCCCTTAGACGGCATCCAGCATTGGAATAGGTTGTATGGAAAAAATGGATTTACTCAATATCAGTTTGTTATTCCCAAAGAGGCGGGTCAGGAAGGTATGAACAAAATAGTAAAGAAAATCGCGGCTTCCGGCAAAGGCTCGTTTCTTGCAGTGTTGAAAGTGTTTGGAAAACAAAACGATAATCTTCTTTCTTTTCCACTTGCAGGCTATACCCTTGCTCTTGATTTCAAGATTGAAGAGGGGCTGTTTCCCCTGCTTGACCGACTCGATGCTATGGTGCTTGATTATGGGGGAAGAAGTTACCTTACAAAAGATGTGCACATGAGCGAACTAACCTTCAAGCTAAGTTACCCCCGTTGGGAGGAATTCCAGGCAATTCGGGAACAGAACGGAACGAAAGGTATTTTTGCCTCTTATCAATCACGACGATTAGGACTTGATACATGAAAAAAATTCTCATTATCGGTGCCACTTCAGCTATAGCCGAGGCAACGGCAAAGCGTTATGCTAAAGAAAGGGCAAGTCTCTATCTGCTCGCTCGAAATGAAGAGAGGCTTGCCTCGTTGACAGCCGACCTGAAAACCCGGGGAGCATCATCAGCACTCTATGCACTGCTTGACGTTAATGACCGAAGTCGTCATGAAGAAGTGCTTAAGGAGGTTATAAAAACACTGGGCACCATTGATGTTGTCCTGATTGCACATGGCACTCTTGGCGATCAGAAAGCCTGTGAGGATAATGTTGAGCAAGCGCTATTTGAATTTGAGACCAATGCAGTCAGCACTATAGCATTACTTACCAGGCTGGCCAATCTCTTTGAAAAGCAGCATGGCGGAACCATTGCCGTGATAAGTTCAGTTGCCGGCGACAGAGGACGACCGTCAAATTATCTCTATGGAACAGCGAAAGCCGCCATAACGACATTTTGCCAAGGACTTCAGACACGAATGTTCAAGTCAGGGGTACACCTCATCATCATCAAGCCGGGTATCGTTGCCACACCAATGACCGAAGGGCTTTCCATGCCGGCGATGCTGGTGGCCGAACCCGATCAGATTGCTGCTGATATTGTTCGGGCAATCGAAAAAAAAACAGATACACTCTACACCCCATGGTTCTGGAAATATATTATGCTTGGCATTATCCATGTGCCGTCGACTTTGTTTAAAAAATTAAATCTTTAAGCCAATGACAGACGGATTGCAACCACCGGAACAACAAGAAAAAAAAAGCACTCTTTGGCTCTATGTTGCCTTTATCTTTATTGTTTTCGGTGCTAAAGCTGTGATTATCTCGAATTTCGGCAGTTCCATTCCGTTTTGGGATCAATGGGATAGCGAAGCGGATTTGCTTTACCGCCCATGGTTTGAAGGAACACTGCGATGGGTGGACCTGTTTTCAAGTCATAACGAGCACCGTATTTTTACTACAAAGATTTTTGGTTTGCTCCTGCTCTACCTCAATCAAGGGGTTTGGGACCCAATGTTCGAGATGTATGTCAATGCTGCAGTACACACTGTAACACTGGCGTTTTTGCTTTTTCTGTTGCAGAAAGGATTACATACAGGAACCCGATATACATTTTTCTTTTTAGCCGCGCTACTTTTTGCTATTCCTTACGGTTATGAAAATACGTTAGCCGGATTTCAGGTCCAGTTTTATTTTCTACTTCTCTTTAGCTTTCTCTTTTTGTGGGCTGTTACCCGGTTCGGAACGGGCTCGAAACTTTGGTTTCCAGTTATTGTTTTTGCAGCATTCATGAGCTTTTTCTCGCTTGCTTCTGGAGTAATGACAATAGCCGCCGGCTCAGGGACAATGTTGATTCGCTGGCTGTGGGGTATACAAAGAACGCGGGCCGCCGCCCTCATTATTATGTTACTTTCTATAGCAGTTGTTACTGCGTTTTATTTTACTCCAGTGATACCGCGCCATGCCGTTTTGAGAGCAAAAACCCTTTTGGATTTTGTCATTGCGATTCTCCAGGCTACAGGTGGAGGAGTGCTTTATATTCCTGTAGTGTTGTTCATGATCAAACAACTTCAAAACAAACCGCCTGTTGACGATCATTCATGGTTTGTTTTTTCTCTTTGCCTTTGGATTGCTGGGCAGATTCTGGCTGTCGCCTATGGCCGATCATCAGGCATCTTGTCGTCCCGATATCTTGATCTTCTTGCCATAGGTTTTTTGCTTAACGGGTATTGCCTGCTCGATATGCTTCAGAAAGCAGGTGATGGTAAGATTTTGAAAAACAGTATAGTTCTCTGGGTTTTCCTTGTGACGGGAGGCATTGGCTTTTGTATTCCTTCAATTACAAAACACATAGGAGAGAAAAAAGCGGTCTGTTTACGCAATGAGGAAAATGTTCGAACCTATCTGGCGACAAGGAATTATGCTTCTATACAAAAAACTCCCTATGAAGAAATACCTTATCCGTCTGCAGCCCGGTTAAAATCCTTTCTTGACAATAACACAATCAGCTTCATTCTGACTCCTGTGGTTAATAGTAACAATACCCGGGAAGGACTTGGATTTTATAAAACAAAGACAAGAAAGATCTTGTACGTTATTGGAAGTATGTTAATGTTCTTGGGAGTCGCATTATTTGTTGTGGGCTCAATTGAGCCACGTAAGTAAGTTATCAGCGTTGGGCATAAAAAAATTATTGGTGACTTCTTTTTTCATGCAAAATAAAAAAATACTTTTGCCCGGTGGTGCCGGGCTTGTCGGGCAGAATCTTGTAGCATTTCTTAAACGAAAAGGGTACCGCAATTTAGTGGTGCTTGACAAGCATAAGGCTAATCTTGAAGTATTACGGAGCATGCATCCCGATATTACGATTGAAGAGGTTGATTTGGCCGTGTCTGGCTTATGGGCAGAACATTTTAAAGATGCAGATGCGGTTGTCATGCTTCAGGCTCAGATAGGCGATCTTCATCATGATCCATTTATCAGGAACAATATTACAACGACAGAACATATTATCGATCTGATCAAGAACTACCAGATCCCTTATACGGTGCACATCAGCTCCTCTGTTGTAACTTCGGTAGCCGATGATCATTACACGAATACCAAAAAAGAGCAGGAGAAGATGGTACTCGCCAGTGGTATCAATTGCGTTGTTCTCAGGCCGACACTGATGTTTGGCTGGTTTGACAGAAAACACCTTGGATGGCTTTCTCGATTCATGAAAAAAGTACCTGTTTTTCCAATCCCGGGCCATGGTCAATACATGCGTCAACCGCTCTACGCTGGTGATTTCTGTGCTATTATTATCAGTTGTATAGAATCAGGCATTGCCGGAAAGGTGTTCAATATCACCGGACTTGAAAAGGTTGATTATGTCGACATTATCCGCCAGATTAAAAAAGCCACCAATGCCAAATGCCATATTCTCCATATTCCTTATTTGCTCTTTTCTCTGCTGTTGCGATTTTGGGCTCTTTTCGACAGCAATCCCCCGTTTACTGCATCCCAGCTCAAAGCACTCACTGCCGGAGATGCGTTTGAAGTGATTGACTGGCCATCCATATTCGGCGTCCAGCCTACGCCGTTTGCAAAGGCAATCCATGAAACCTTTAACGACCCTGAGTACAGCAGGGTTGCGCTGGAGTTTTAACAGATGCCGAAAGAGCGTATTGCTATTATTGGTGCAGGGCCAATGGGTCTTGGAGTGGCCTATCAACTGGTTCATCAGGGATGTATACCAGTCGTTTTCGAGTTAGATGACCGTGTTGGAGGTATGACTTCAACCTTCAATTTCGGCGGTCTCACTATAGAGCGTTACTATCACTTTCACTGCACTTCTGACATCGCATTTTTTCAGGTGCTCAAAGAGCTTGGCCTTGAGAAAAAGATGCATTGGGTTAACACCAGCATGGGATATTATTATCAAAAAAAGCTTCAACCCTGGGGTAATCCACTGGCTCTGCTCCGTTTTTCAGGTCTCAGCCTTGATGCAAAATTTCGTTACGGATTTCATGCGTTTCATGCAACCAGGCGAACAGACTGGAAATCACTCGATCATGAAGAAGCTACAAACTGGATAAAGCGCTGGGTTGGAAGTGAAGCTTACGATATTCTGTGGAGCAAGCTCTTCGAGTATAAGTTTTATGAACATAGCAGGGAGCTGTCGGCTGCATGGATTTGGAGCAGAATCAGGCGAATAGGCCGTTCCCGCTACGATATATTCCGCGAAAAGCTTGGCTATCTCGAAGGTGGTTCATCAACCCTGCTGAATGCAATGAAGACATTTATAGAGCATGGTGGAGGGGAGTTCCATCTGAAAACTCCGGTAACAAAGGTTGAAATCAACGATGGCATGGTAACCGGAGTACATACCGACGGGGAGTTTCATCCCTTTACAACGGTAGTCAGCACTATTCCGCTCCCATTTATTCCATCGATGATACCTAATCTACCCCCTGACCTTCTTCAGGCGTTTGCTTCGGCAAAAAATATTGCTGTTGTCTGTGTCATTGTCAAACTTAAAAAACAGGTCACCGGGAATTTCTGGCTGAACGTCAATGATCCTGATATGGATATCCCCGGTCTGGTTGAGTACACCAACCTCAGACCTCTTGGTGAAGAGCATATTATCTATGTGCCGTTTTACATGCCTGGTGAACATCCGAAATATCAGGACGATGACCAGATTTTTTTAAACAAGGTGAGTCGATATATCAAAACGATAAATTCTTCTGTGACCGACAACGACTTCATGCAGATGCATGTCAGTCGTTACCGTTATGCCCAGCCAATATGCGGGACTGGTTATCTCGATAAACTGCCTTCTTCCGCCTTGCCCATAAAAAGACTCTGGGTAGCCGACACCTCGTATTACTATCCGGAAGACCGTGGCATATCCGAAGGAATCGGCTTTGGAAGGGAACTGGCGAAACGCGTTACGGAATGATCAGAAATTTTATGTCAAGTCAGTTCTTTTTTTTCCTCTTAAGGGGGGTTGGCTGCACTGGTAAACTTTTCCAGCAGGATTGGGTATAGCTGGTTTGTTGATTACTCAACGGCCATTGTTTTGGCCTATTGCACAGGCATGATTACCGCTTTTACTCTTGCAAAACTTCTTGTCTTCCCAGAGAGTCGCCAGAGTGTACATCGATCTGCGTTTTACTTTGTCTTGGTAAATATTGTTGCCGCCGCGCAAACATGGATCATCAGTTTAGGTCTGGCATTTTATGCCCTTCCATACATAGGCATTCAGCATTATGTGCCCGAAATAGCCCATGCCATAGGATTAGTGGCACCAATTTTCACAAGTTATATGGGTCATAAACTATTGTCTTTTAGAGAATAACCCACAGCTGATCATTTTCAGCTTTTAACAACTGGCTCTTGTGTGCCGGGTTTTTGTATTTATTGTCGCGATTAAGTTGTAGATTCCTGCATAGGAATTTTATATATCATAACCAGAAGGAAGAGTACAGTATTGTTGATCTTTTGCAATTCGACCTTCTGTTGTAATGGTTCCAAACAATGATGGGAGGGATGAGATGAGCGAAACAGATAGAGAAAAATACAATTTCAATATTGTACGTGGTTTTGCTTTTTCTGCACTTTTCTGGCTTGTTATCGGTCTGATTGTTGGCCTCTGGATTGCCTTTGAAATGTTCAATCCGGCTCTGAACCTTACCCCATGGCTCAGTTTCGGACGTCTCAGAGTGGTTCATACGAACGGACTCGGACTCGGATTCGGACTTGCAGCTATTTTTGCAACATCATACTATATCCTTCAGCGTCTTACACGAACACCAATCATCTTTCCCCGCCTTGCACAGGCACATCTCTACCTCTTCAATACTGTTATAGCATTGGGTGCGCTGAGTCTCTTTACTGGAATGAATACCACAAAAGAGTATGCTGAACTTGAATGGCCTCTGGATCTTGGCGTCGTTGTGTTCTGGGTCATGTTTGCCATCAACGTCTTCGGTACGCTGATCAAACGACAGGAAAAACAGATGTACATCTCACTCTGGTACATCATCTCCATGACCGTGGCCATTGCCATTCTTTATATTGTCAACAACCTCGAAATTCCTGTTACCCTTTTCAAGTCCTATTCGGTCTATGCCGGAGCAAACGACGCCAATGTCGAATGGTGGTATGGCCACAACGTTGTGGGATTTATCTTTACCGTACCGATACTGGCGATGTTCTACTATTTTCTGCCGAAATCCACTGGCCTTCCTATCTACAGTCACCGCCTCTCCATCGTCTCTTTCTGGGCGTTGAACTTTGCCTATCTCTGGACAGGAGCACACCACCTCATGCTGACTCCTCTGCCCGAGTGGATCCAGACCGTCGCGATGGCCTTCAGCATTTTTCTGATTGCCCCTTCATGGGGTTCAGTGGTCAATGGCTATTACACGCTCCAGGGTAACTGGGATCAGATGCGCTCCAATTATCTGGTCAAGTTTTTTATTGCCGGCATCACCTTTTACGGCCTCCAGACACTCCAGGGACCGCTGCAGGGACTGAGAACCCTCAATGCTTTCTTTCACTATACCGACTGGGTTGTCGGCCATGTGCACATGGGAACGATGGGATGGGTCACCATGGTTATTTCGGCCTCATTCTACTACATGATTCCACGCATTACCAACACCGAGATCTACAGCGTCAAACTTGCCAACATCCATTTCTGGCTGATTCTGGTAGGCCAGTTCACTTGGACCATCACCATGTGGATCGCAGGAATCCAGCAGGGTGCCATGTGGAAAGCCACCAATCCTGATGGTTCGCTGATGTACAATTTTCTGGATACAGTCACCTCGCTTTACCCTTATTACAAGTTGCGGTTTGCTGCAGGGGGCATCTACTTTATCGGCATACTGGTTTTTGTCTGGAATCTGATTATGACCGTCAGAAAACAACCAAGCCAGACTGAAGCTTAACTGACACATCAACAAACAGGAGCTGCCATCATGGGGATCACTTCAAAACCGGTTGTTTTTGCTGTTCTTTCAGCCGTTGTAATCCTGATCGGTACCACAGTAACCGTGTTTATCCCTCTCTTCATGCCTTCGACACAGCCAATAAGCGCCTCTATTACACCCTACACGGCGGTGGAACAGGAGGGACGAGACATCTATATGCGTGAAGGGTGCAACAACTGCCACACCCAGACCGTACGACCGCTGAGAACAGAGGTGCTTCGGTATGGAGAGTACTCAAAGCCGGAGGAGTTTGCTTACGACAGGCCCTTCCTCTGGGGTTCCCGCCGAACAGGACCCGATCTGAACAGAGTCGGTGGAAAATATCCGGATTCATGGCATTACAAACATCTCGACAGTCCGCAAAGCATGTTTGAAAAGTCCAACATGCCACCATACGGCTGGCTTGCTAAAAACCGGCTTGATACTGAATACTCGTTAAAAAAAACATCCACGCTGGGCTATGGCTACTCTCAAAACGATGTTCAGCAACAGATTGCTCAATACCGGTCAACCGTCACTGACGGAAACTATCCCTCAAAAGAGAGCCGTGACAAGGTGACACCACCGGAACTGCAGAAGGAGTTGACCGAAATGGACGCCCTGATTGCATATCTTCAGAAACTTGGGCGGGATGTCAAAAAGATGGAGGCTGCAAAATGAGCTTTTCAGGTTTGGCTTATGTGTTGTTCACCATACTTCTTGCCATTATTTCAGGAGGAATTATAGCGTACTACTACAATCCGAAACGAAAGCAGAACATTGAGGCGCCAAAACACAGAATGCTTGATGATGACAACTGATCAATAGAACAGACCGAAAAGGAGATGACCATGCATGATACCGGCGAACCACAGGAGAGCCACAATAACATCCCCAAAGGATGGCTGCTCTTTTTTTTCGGGGGAATTATCTTTCTGATCGGCTATATCGTCTCTTATACACCAGCCATTTCCGGCTGGTCATTCTACAAGGAGTTTGACAAGGAGATGGCATCAGCGGCTAAGTCAGAAAAATCAGTTACCGTCAAGCAATATTCTGGCGACAAAGAGGCTATAAAGGAGGGGAAAGAGATCTTTGCAAATACCTGCGCACCCTGTCACAACGCTGATGCAACCGGCGGAATCGGCCCGAATCTGACCGTTGCAACACTCAAGTTCGGAACGAACCAGAAGGATATCTATGAATCAATTGCCAAAGGGCGCCCCAACGGTATGCCCTCATTCCTTCCGCAGATTGGCTCAGAAAAAATCAGCAAAGTTGTAGCCTTTCTGGACACGCTCAAAAAAAAATAAGTCGTACCAAGTAAGGAGCTTGCCATTTTGTGGAAACAATACCGAAGAGCTATAGAAACACTGCAGGCCCTCATCCTGACCGGACTGCCGTTTCTTGCCATCAACGGCCAAAGTGCTCTCAGGTTTGACATTCCAACACTCAAGCTCTATGTTTTCGGTTCGGTTATCTGGATAAGGGAGTTCTATCTCATTCTTGGGGTCGCACTTTTTTTTCTGCTCGGTATTGCCTTCGTTACGGTTATTTTTGGAAGAATATGGTGCGGATGGCTTTGCCCCCAGACGGTACTGCTCGATTTGAGCCAAAGCATTGCACAATTGTTTGGGACTAAAAAGCTGAAAAAGATTCAGATTTTTCTTCTGATCCCGCTCTCTGCTCTGGTGTCGATGACTATGATATGGTACTTTGTGCCACCTGCTGAAACGCTGAAAACCCTCTTTGTTTCAACAACCATTACCGTATTTTTTCTTGTTCTGTGGATAGCGGTCTTCCTTGAACTGGCGTTTCTTGGAAGAAGGTTCTGTACCTCGATCTGTCCCTACGCCATGCTGCAGAATGCCCTCTTCGACAAGGAGACTCTTGTTATTGAGTACGATGTTTCCCGTGATGCCACTTGCATGAAATGTGATGAGTGCGTCAGGGTCTGCCCTGTCGGTATCGATATCAAGAAAGGGTTAAACTCTGCCTGCATTGCCTGTGCCGAATGTATTGACGCCTGCCGGGTACTCAGTGAAAAAAGGGGAATGCCCCCTTTCCCGAACTACAAAGGCCGGATAGTTCGTCCAAAGGCATTCTGGCTTGGAGGCGCAACCGCCGCTGCCGGAACAGCTCTTTTTCTGCTGCTCTGGAGCCGTCCTCCTGTTGACTTTCTTGTCACCCGCGATAATGCTCCCCTGCCATCGGGACTGAACCGTTACTCTTACACCATCTATAACAATTCCAGACAACCGCTTGCTCTTGAGCTCTCTTCACCCGAGCGTGTCACTCTTATCGGTGAACATTCGCTCTTGTTGCAGCCATTTTCATCCATGCATGGACGTATATTGATTAAAGCAACCAGCAAGGTGGAGCAGCTTCATCTCAACATTTCCGGTGGCGGCATTTCACTCAACAGAGAGACCGTTTTTCTATGAAGCTTTTTTTCTACATCGTTTATCCGATTTTTTTCTTTGCCATGGGATGCGGCATCTTTATCGCCTACAAGAGCGCCGACGGCCTGGTGGACAACAACTATTACGAAAACAGCACGCACTATTTCCAGACAAAAGCTCTTGAAGAGAAACTTGGCATTGCATTGAGCCGACCTGACTCGCTGAAACTGGGTCAGAACACCATCCGCCTCCAGGCCACATCGCACGGCAAACCGCTCGAAGAGGGCTCTCTCTCACTTTTCATCGGCAACCTCTCCAACACCCGTTACGACTCGACAATAATCATGCGAAAACTCTCTCCAGGCATCTATCAGGCAACCGCTACCATTCCTTTCAAGGGCGTCTGGCTTGCAAGAGTTGATCTCAAGCAGCAGCAACAACGTATCACCAGCAAAAAATGGTTTTTCGACGTCAGATAAAAGGGTTGGCCGCCCTTGTGTTCTTCGCATGCATGCTGTTTGCAGGAACTTCACTCAGCGGATACACTGTGGATAACACCATCCACGAGAAACCCTGCACCGTTATCGCAGGCCATCGAACCATCACGCTGAACATTGATCCAAAACCGGTCAAGCAGATGAAGGAACTTACCTTCAGTATCACGGTGACTCCATGCGACAAACTACCCGATAAGCTGCTCCTCGATCTTTCAATGCCTGGTATGCTGATGGGTAACAACCAGGTCACGCTTGTTAAAAAACACCCGTGCCTCTACGAGGGTAAAGGAATTATTGTCCGGTGTATGAGCAGGCAGACGCTCTGGCAGGTAACGATTCTTTCCGATGAACTGAATAATCCGACCTTTACCTTCAATGCCCGGGAGTGAAAAATCCGGACCGGAAAGGGTGCTCTGCAGCCATTGCCTTCAGGAAACCAGCAGGGCATCGTCCATTATCGTTGAGATCAACGGAGAGAGCAAGGCATTCTGCTGCAAAGGATGCCTTGGTGTCTATGAACTTATCCACAGCAACTCGCTTGATGCCTTCTATAACCAGCGGTGCGACTGGCAGCCGGGCCCTCCCGCAATTGAGGTAAAACTCCAGGCTTCGGCCTTCAGCGACACCGTCACCATCACTGGCAATGAGCATCGCATTGAACTCCTGCTCTCGGGCATCAGGTGCGCCTCCTGTGTCTGGCTCATTGAAAAGTTTCTGATGAAGATCGATGGTCTGCTTTTGGTAAGGGTCAACTATGCCACCCACAAGGCAACCATCACCTGGAGTGGTGAAAAAGTGAGCCTCGAAACTATTCTGCATGCCATCCGCTCCATTGGATATCTGCCCCACCGCTGTCATAGCATTGGCACAGCCGATCTTTTTGTCCAGGAGAAACAGGATCTGCTGCTTCGGTTCGGCACCGCCGGATTTTTTTCCATGCAGCTTATGCTTTTTACCACAGCACTCTACGCTGGCTTTTTTGAGGGGATTGAGGATCGGTACCGGCTTGCCTTTCAGCTTATTTCATGGGCGCTGGCTACTCCAGTGCTCTTCTATTCGGGTTATCCTTTTCTTTCAAGCGCCCTTCGATCCCTGAGGCGGATGACGCTCAACATGGATGTTCTGGTTGCGCTTGGCTCCATGTCAGCCTATTGTTACAGCATTGCCATGATTTTCTATGGCGGTGAGATGTTTTTTGATACCGCATCGATGATCATCACCTTTATCCTGCTTGGCAGATTTCTGGAGGCAGGTTCAAGGCTCAAGGCGGGCAACTCCATTGCCGAATTGATCGAACTGCAGCCGCATGATGCGTTGCTTGTCTCCGAAAGCGGTGTAACCACCATGGTTCCAGTCGCAGCGGTGCAAAACGGCGAAATGATTGAGATTATCCCGGGCGACCGGATTCCGCTTGATGGCAGGGTTGTGGATGGTGAAGCCGAAGTGAACGAAGCGATGCTGACCGGAGAGTCAAATCCTGTAGTGAAAAAGCCGGGAAGTGACGTTTTTGCAGGAAGCTTTTCCATGAATGGACGCCTCCGAATCCGCGTCACCGGCAATACAGGCAACACCCTGCTTGCGCAGATCATACGCACGGTGGAGGATGCTCAGGCACGCAAGGCACCAATTCAGGGCATTGCCGACAAAACTGCCGGTTATTTTGTGCCGGCAACCATTGTGCTCGCCCTTGCTACCTTTCTCTTCTGGAAGCTTTCCTCCGCCAGCACCGTGACCGCCTTGATGAACGCCGTCTCGGTACTCGTCATCGCCTGTCCCTGCGCCCTTGGTCTCGCTACCCCACTGGCAATTCTTGTCGGCACAACAACTGCAGGCAAGAGAGGAATTCTTGTCAAAGGGGGAGATATTTTCGAGACGGTCTCAAAAATAACCACGGTGCTCCTCGACAAAACTGGCACCATCACTACCGGCAAACCTTCCATGACCAACCTGCTCGACTACGATCTTTCCCCGTCATTCATGCAGCATGTCGCCTCACTTGAATCCGCGTCAGAGCACCCCACTGGCCGCTCTCTTGTGGCTGCATGGCAGGGTGAGCGGCTGACAGTAACTCAGTTCAGGGCAACAACAGGCAGAGGAGTTTCAGGAGTGATGGAAGGAAACCTCTGGCGGGCAGGTTCAAGAGCCTTCATAGAAGAGTCGGGTGTTCAAATTGAGAGTGAACAGCATAGTCACATTGCAACACTCGAAGCTGAAGGCAAAACAGTGGTAATCGTTGCCTGCGGCGACAGGCTTGCCGGAGTGATCGGGATGATTGATGACCTTCGTCCGGACGCTCTTCCCCTTATTGCCGAACTGCGGAAAAAAGGGTTGGCTCTGATGATGCTGACCGGCGACAACCGGGGAGTGGCAACCTATATCGCTGCAAGATGCGGCATCACCGACGTGCAGTCCTGCCTTGGCCCTCTTGAAAAAGCAGCGATGATACGCGCTCTGAAAGAAAAGGGCGAATGCGTGATGATGGTGGGCGACGGCATCAACGACGCCCCTGCTCTGACCGAAGCTGACATCGGCATCACCCTCGGCCACGCTTCCGGCATCGCCCTTGAAAGCGCCAGCGTAGCTATCCTGAAAGATGATCTCATGCTCATCAATACCCTGATCAAAAGCTCTTCACGGTGTTTTTCCATCATCAGGCAGAACCTTGTCTGGGCCTTTTCGTATAATCTCATAGCGTTGCCACTTGCGATGTCGGGAGTTCTGCACCCCATCATCTCCGCTATGCTTATGGTGGTTAGTTCGCTTGTTGTGGTAAGCAACTCTTTGCGGCTGAAAAAAATCTGACACAACAACCATGAGCACCATTTTTTACCTGATCGGCATCGGTCTCTTTGTCGGCGTCGCCGCATGGTTTCTCTTTATCTGGGCCGTCAAAAGCGGCCAGTTCGACGACCCGGAAGCACCGAAATACCGGATGCTTGACGATGACGATGAACCCACAAAGCCCGCAAAAAATAAGAGACCATGAAGAGCGCCCCTCTCTTCGCCATGCTGCTATCCGGATTGGCCGGAGGATTCGGCCACTGCATCAGCATGTGCGGTCCGCTTGTCGGCTCACTCAGTGTGGGCGAAACTCGAAAAGGTGTACTCCACCACCTACTCTACAACCTCGGACGAGTAACCACCTATACCATCCTTGGAGGAGTGGCAGGCATTTCAGGCTCATTCCTTCTTCTTGCAGCCTCCATAGAGTCACTGCAGAGGATAATCATGATTCTGGCAGGACTCTCCATTATTATCATGGGTCTCTCTACAACTGAATGGCTGCCAATACCATTGAGAGGCAACCGTTGCTCTCCCGGAGCCTCTGCCATTCAGAAGGTGATGGCGTTCTTTAAAGCCCCGCGCTCCATCGGCACCTGGTATCCGATGGGAATCGTTATAGGCTTTCTTCCCTGCGGCCTTACCTACACTGCCTTGCTTGCCGCCATTAGAGCCTCCATGGAGGCGGAAAACACCTTTGCCGGAATGATGCAGGGAGCTTTGATGATGATGCTCTTCGGCATCGGCACTGCCCCAGCGTTGATTCTTGTGGGAAAGGTGGTGAATACCATCAGCAACAGAACACGAAAACGCTTTTACCTGGTGGCAAGTATTATTATGATTGCGACTGGGGTGTGGTTTGTGGTGGAGGGGTGGTGAAAAAGAAGCAACAGAAAATGGAGTTGACACTTGATAAACTTAAAAAAAATATCATCAGCCAATGCACAGCATCCTGAAAGAACGCGATGGCGGAGGTGATGAAAACAGCTATATTTCAAAATGACTGTAGCCGGTTTAGACATTACATATCAGTATTGCCGCTGTGCAAGGTATAGATTTTCTGCTTACATGGAATCCGATGAAGGATATAAGCTTTTACGCATAAGTGATTTTGATGGTAATGGATTCGTAAACACAATGGATTGTCCTTCAGTTGAAAGAAAATCTGAGGCATTTTCTTTTTTACTGAAAAAAAATGATTTCGTCTTTGTGCGAACAGGAGGTTCAGGATCTTTTGGGTTAATAAAAAACTTACCTGAAGAAACCATATTTGCATCATATTTAATCCGCTTTAGGTTTCGTAAAACAGCACATGCTGATTTTTTGAGGTAATCGTTTTCCTCGAAACAATTTGTACAGGGGATTGTCAGAAATATTCATGGTGGTGTAAACCAAAATGTTCATGCTGAAAATATCAAGAATCAGAATATTCCACTCCCTCCTCTCACCGAACAGCAAACCATTTCAGCCTTTCTCGACCGCGAAACCGGGCACATTGACGTGCGGGAGGCGGTAAAGGCAACTTGTGCAAAAGTTGCACAAGTTCGAACTGTCAAGGATTACTTGATGGTTCGACACATGAAAAATCAATAGAGACGATATGGAAAAGGAGACATTACCTAACAACGGTGAAATAGTCATCTATACATCTGCGGATGGTGCAGTTCAGACTGAAGTTTGTTTGGTATCGGAATCCCTTTGGCTAAGTTTGAACCAGATAGCTGCTTTTTTTGAACGTGATAAATCAGTTATATCCCGTCATATACGAAACATTTTCAACGAAACTGAATTGGAACAGGCTTCAACTGTTGCAATTTTTGCAACAGTTCAAAATGAAGGAGGACGTCAGATTGAGCGTAATATAGAATATTACAACCTTGACATGATTCTCTCGGTCGGATACCGAGTCAACTCAAAACGTGGCACACAGTTTCGCATCTGGGCTAACCGTATCCTTAAAGAACACCTTGTTCAGGGTTACACCATCAACCAGAAAAGATTGCTTGAACAGCAGCAGCGCATCGAGGAACTGCGAGGATCAATCGCCATGGTGGAACGATCCTTGCTTGAGCAGGTTGAGACGATTGACGAAGCACGCGCCATCGTGCGGCTGCTCTCCGATTTCTCAAAAGGATTGGAAATTCTTGATGATTATGACCATGAAACCCTTGCAAAAGAAGGAAATACAAGAACACCGGCTATCGTAATCGGTAAAAATGAGTTCATGACTGTAGTAGATGCCATGCGCAGAGATTTCGACTCGGGCATTTTTGGAAAACCAAAGGACGCCAGCTTCGACAGCTCGGTAAACCAGATCTACCAAAGTTTTGCTGGAACCGAATTCTACCCCACTATTGAACACAAAGCTGCAATGCTTCTCTACCTGGTGGTAAAAAATCATTCCTTTGTTGACGGCAATAAACGCATCGCTGCAGCCCTGTTCCTCTACTTCCTCGAAAAAAACAGTTTACTCTACCAATCTGACGGAAGCCGAATCATTGGAAATGATGGTTTAGCCGCTTTGACCCTACTGATTGCCGTCTCGAAACCGGAAGAAAAGGATACCATGGTACACATCGTCTTGAGCATCCTGAACAGGAAATCATCATGAAAGCCACAACCGAAAAAGCATTTGAGGCATACATCCAGGAGAGTATGGCAGAGCGCGGCTGGGTTACCGGTTCCAACATGCTCTGGGATAAAAACAGGGCGCTTTTTGAGAAAAACAGGCTTCATGTGACCCTTCATATTCTCTGCCACCTCGCTGATAGTAGCACGGTTGACATGGTGCTCTCTCTCAACGGGATTCCTCTCTGTACTCTGGAGCTTAAAAATCCGGCGACCGGCCAAACCTGGAAACATGCCATAAAGCAGTATACAGTATAAACGCGACCCTCATGCACCTCTCTTTGAGTTCATAAAAGGCGCTGAGGTTCACTTTGCTGTTGATTCTGATGAAATTCACATGGCTACCCGCCTGAACAAGGGTAATACCTTTTTTCTGCCGTTCAACCGAGGCAGAAGTTTCCCTTTATCCTCCGTGGACTGCTGCACATCGCGGGTGCCGATAACCCTGACAATCCCGATGAAGCTGCCATTACGAAAGCCAACGAGTGGCAGGAGACAATTGCTGCCCGCCGATACGCCGTGATTGTAGATGAAGCGCACTCAAGCCAGACGGGTTAAACTGCCCGTGAACTGAAGCAGATTCTTGGTGCAGGAACTGAACAAGGTTAAGAAGAGAGCGAAGTTGACTGGGAAGATGGTCTAAACAAGGTCATGGAGTCTCGTGGCAAGCAGAAAAATCTGAGCTTCTTTGCCTTCACCGGAACAGTCAAAGACCCTGACTCAGGTAACGAATACAACGAATTATTGAGTCGCTTATGATGCAGAGAATGGCGGAAAACGACGACATTGTAACCCGGTATATGGACGATTCGAGCTTCCAGAAAACGATATTCCCGATACTGGCAAAGGAAATCTACAAAAGTGTTCTGGAGAGGCAGGAGTGATGTGGCGTCAACTCTCCGTAATTTCAGGCAAAGCATGATCGATAAAAAACGTCCACTCAGTAAAGAAAACCAAAAAGCCACAGGGGAATTTTGTTCTGAAATCCTGTTTCGATATCGTCAGCAACCATAAAACTCTTCTCGACTCCGCTGATTTGGTTAAACCTCTTTCCTTTTCCTCCTATCTCAAAGGTGTACTCTGACTTAACAATAAAATCCCCTTTGGCTGAAAGCTCAATGGTATTTTCAACAAAGCCGGGATGAAAGGCTCTGGAGTTGCGCAGTTGATTGACAAAGAAGAGCTCCCGGTCAGAATCACCATACCGCTCCCTGACATGCTGCAACATCAACGTTGTCTTTCCCGTACCTCGCACCCCAAGAATCCCGATACAGCGCTCACTCCATTCAATACGGGTGTAAAGATATCGCTTTACGACACTGACTGATTCAATCAGCCGATGCTGTTCGCTGAAAAAGTATTCCATTGATATATTTATCGCTTTTTTGTAAAACCGATGTTAAAACTATACAGAATAAATGGAAATAACAATACCATAACCTCCCCCGGGAACTCATAGGGTTCAAGAACCATTCCTATACAGCCTGCATCTTTTGCATCAAATCCTTTTATTATGTACACTACTACGCTTTTTTCAGAAAAACGGACAAGAATGAACCATGAATATTGACCGGCGCCTTTTTCAGCTTCTTAAAGAAGAGCGAGCGCCATTTATTTTTTCTGTGACTTCAGGATGTATTGCATCGGCAATGCTGATTGCTCAGGCATTTTATCTCAGTAAAATCATTGACAGCGCATTTATTCAAAAAATCGGCATAGAAAAGCTGCTGCCTCTTCTCAGTGTTTTTGCACTCTTCACGACGCTTCGCATGGTTTTCAACTGGGTATCACAGAGTGAAGCGAACCGAGGAACAATTGCTATCCGTGAAAAAATATTCAGCCGGCTGATTGGAACTGTAGGCACCCTTGGACCGATCTATAGCCGATCTGTGCAAAGCGGGCGTCTCAGCACAACACTGCTCAAAGGTGTTGAAGCACTTGACGCCTACTATAGCCAGTATATTCCGCAGATCTTTTTTGCCCTTTTTACACCACTTCTGATTGTTTCGGCCATCTTTCCTGGAGATCCGATTTCCGGTTGGATTCTGCTTGCAACAGCGCCGCTTATTCCCATCTTCATGATCGTGATCGGAAAATCGGCAAGTGCCATGACTGAAAAGCAGTGGAAAACCATGAGCAGAATGAGTGGCTTCTTCCTTGATGTGCTGCAGGGACTGCCGACGTTGAAACTCTTTGCGCAAAGCAGGATGCAGCGTGAGTCTATTGAAAAGACAGGAGAAACATTCCGTCACGCTACCATGCGGGTACTGAAAATCGCCTTTCTCTCCTCCCTGACGCTTGAACTTGTCGGAACTCTTGGTATTGCAATAATTGCTGTCGGCATTGGACTCCGCATTATGGAAGGCAAACTTGCTTTTCAGAGTGCTCTCTTTGTTTTACTGCTCACTCCGGACTTTTATCTTCCGCTGCGACAGCTTGGAACAAAATTTCATGCTGGTATGGAAGGAGTCAGTGCTTCAAAAGAGATTTTTGCCATTCTCGACAAGGAATCTCCTGCTGTCAAGTATACAACAGGGCTTGTAAAACCGGATATTTCTGGTAAACACCCCATGAGAGTGACTGATCTCTCTTATATCTATCCCGGTGCAACCTGTCCGGCACTTGATGGCATCAACGCTTCCATCCCTGCAGGCAAAACCACAGCTTTGATCGGGCCAAGCGGTTCAGGTAAAAGTACGATGATCAATCTCCTGCTCCGTTTTCTGGAACCTGCTCAAGGAAGCATAACCATTAACGGCACATCAATAGACGCTCTTCCCCTCGAACAGTGGCACAGTCAGATATCCTGGGTTCCTCAGCATCCCTACCTTTTCAATGCGAGTTTGAAAGAAAATATTCTTCTGGCACGTCCAGATGCGTCGGATAAGGAAGTGAGTGCGGCACTGACAAAAACCGGCCTTTCCTCTTTTGTCACTTCGCTTCCAAACGGACTGGAGACCATGATTGGTGAACAGGGATCGAGACTGAGCGGAGGAGAGGCACAGCGAGTTGCTCTTGCGCGGGCATTTCTTAAAAACGCTCCTCTTCTGATACTCGATGAACCAACTTCTCATACCGACCCTGAGCTTGAAGCTGCACTCCGAAGCTCCATGGAAGAGCTGATGAAAGGGCGAACAACCGTCATCATTGCCCATCGGCTTGAAACCATACGGTCGGCTGACCAGATCATTGTTATCAGTCAGGGAAAAATCGCCCAATGCGGAACACACGATGAACTTTTCCTTGCTGGAGGCTTCTACCGCGATGCTTTACTGCTGCAACAGGAGAGTTCACTATGAAAATATTTTTTCGCCTGACGGCCCTTGTCAAACCCTACTTCTGGTGGATGGCACTTGCTGCTCTAATTGGATTTGCAACTACCGGAAGCGGTATAGGGTTGCTAATGACTTCCGGCTATATTATTGCAAAAGCAGCTCTGCAACCTCCGATGGCTACCCTGGAACTCAGCATCCTCGGGGTAAGGGTTTTCGGTTTGGCGCGGGGAGTACTCCGTTATGCCGAACGACTGATCTCCCACAACATCACGTTCAAGATCCTTGCAAAACTGCGGTTATGGTTTTACGACGCCATCGAACCGCTGGCACCTGCACGGCTCATGCACTTCAAAAGCGGTGACTTGCTTCAGCGTATTGTCGATGATATCCAGAGCCTTGAAAATATCTACACCAGAGTACTCGGTCCACCGCTCACGGCACTGCTTGTTGCTGTGCTGATGTGGTTTCTTCTCGGAATGTACTCCCTGCAGGCTGCACTGCTCATCATGCTTTTCCATCTGCTTGCCGGCATAGGCGTACCGCTTCTTACCAACTGGTTAAGCCGCGGTTTATCAGTTGGAATCATGAACCATAAAACAGCTCAGCAGATTCTTGCACTCGATCTCTTTCAGGGCATTGGCGAACTTCAGCTCTATGGAAAACTTCCGGTTCACCTTGCAGAGATGCGTTCTGCTGAAAAAAGCAAGCTTCTGCTCCAGAGAAAAAATGCACTGATAGAGGGCATGCATGATTCACTCACCGGTATGCTTATGAACGGTGCGGTCATCGCTATTTTATGGGCACTGATTCCAGCCGTCACGACTGGAGGAGTAAACGGTATATCGCTGGCTATCATAACACTTGCCGTTATTGCATCGTTTGAACCATTTCTTCCACTGCCTGCCACCGTCAAACACCTCGAAGCCGACAAGCACGCCGGAGAACGCCTGTTTGAAATCCTCGATGCCAAGCCAGAGACAGAAGCGCCGGCCACTCCCCTGCCCTTTCCGGTTAACCATGACATCAGGGTTGAACACCTCAGCTTCACTTACCCTGGAAGCCTTTCGAAAACACTTGACAGCATCTCTTTTTCTCTTCCTGCCGGTCAGCACCTCGCGCTTGTCGGGCCAAGCGGCGCTGGAAAATCGACAATCACATCCCTCTTCATGCGCTTCTGGAACAGCACGGAAGGGCAGATTACACTGGGCGGCCTCAACATCAACCTTTTTGATCCTGAAGAGGTGCGACGCAATATTTCCCTCGTCTCCCAACGAACCTACCTTTTCGCCGAGACAATCCGTGAAAACCTGCTCCTTGCTAAGCCGAACGCCTCTGATAAAGAGATAAAAAATGCTCTTTCTGCAGCCGGGCTGAGCCAGTTTGCTTCAAAACTGGATGAGTGGACAGGACAGCACGGCATGAAACTCAGTGGAGGAGAGAGGCAGCGCATAGCTATTGCCCGCATTCTGCTGCAAAACGCTCCGATAGTCATTCTTGATGAAGCAACTGCCAACCTTGACGGAGTGACGGAGCGAGAGGTGACGGAGACACTGCGTGCCATCAGTTCGGGGAAAACATTGATGACGATTACTCACCGGTTAAAGGGAATGGAGCAGTATGACCGGATTCTTGTGCTTGAGAAAGGGAAGATTGTGGAGCAGGGTGTGCATGGGGATCTGATGGCCGTGGATGGGCTTTATCGGAGGATGTGGGAGTTGCAGCATGTCGTGGAGATCGTAGGATGAGGCTGTTTTCAGTTAATAGGCATGCATAACTCTTTGCCTGTTTTTTACTTACCAGCCTCTTTATTATATGGCCGTGCCGCAGTCAAAATCCCCATTTTCCGGCAATGTTGACTGCGGCACGGCCCTCTGAAAACCAATGAACATCATCGAATTGTGGATTGATGAGCATTCTGGCCAGTTTTCTGATTGCAGCCATATCACCTGATTTTTTGAGCTGCTCAATATCCACACGTACATCATCGGTGTAAACAAGCGTATAAGGCATTATTCAAGGCCAAGGAATTTATTGATATCTGTTTTTTTAAGAATATGGGTTTTACCTGCTTTGACTTGCTCAATGGAGTGTTGTAGTTTTTCGATTACCTTGGGATCGGAGAAATAGTGATCTGTGTCACTCATTGGTCCACATGGTACGAGTTCATAGGCTTCGGTATTTTCGCAACGGATAATGACACGCTCTTTATTTGCCATATCCAAATATTTGCGGAGGTTTCTTCTTAATTCTGTTGTACTTATGACTATCATAACTGCTCCTTTATTCACTCAAATTATTGAGCTTTATACGTTTCACTATAAAACATTCTAACACTTTTCTGCTCTTTCCGACCACTCCGCCTTCAACAGCAGTATGGCATGCCGATTTTTAGACGCTTATCGGTTGCTGACATTGCTGTAACTTCTTTTTATATTTAAGCCTTTGTGGTGAACGGATAGCAAGGTTTGTGCAGCAATGGAAATCTCCAACAAGAACAACAGGCTCTGCAGTTCATGCGGTCTCTGCTCCATTCAGGCTTGGCCGGTTGAAGAGAGTGTTAAAAGCTGTGTTTTTAAAAACGGATGGCTCGGTGAAAGGGAGAAAAAGCTTTTTGGACGGGAACGAAGCCTGAATGATCCGGTGGAAATGCGTTTTGGCATTACACTTGATCGTGTTACAGCTCAACTGAAAAAGCCGTTAGCAGGAGCGCAGTGGAGCGGCATTGTTACCCGTATGGCCGTCAAGGCTTTTGAAGAGAAGCTTGTTGAAGGGGTTGTGTCGCTGCAGCACACTCCGGGTCATCACTTTTTCTCGCTGCCTCTTCTGGCCCGGAACAGTGATGAGATCTATTCCACAAGAGGCAATAAACCGGTGCTCTCCCCAGTGTTATACTCCCTTGAGAGCGCGTATCGCCAGGGCATGAAAAAGGTGCTTGTCATTGGTGCGGCTTGTCATCTGCATACACTGAGGGATTTCCAGGAGAGGTTCGAATACCTCAGGGAGATGGAGATCCTGACCATTGGGATTCCCTGTGTAGACAATGTTGCTCGATCAAAATGGCCGTGGATTCTGGAAAGAATGTCGCACTCGCCCGATACCGCATGCCATATGGAGTTTATGCAGGATTTCCGGATTCACATCAGGCACAATGACGGCAGCGTTGAAAAAATCCCCTTCTTCAGCCTTTCGGAAGAGCTTTCTGACCCGTCCATCTTCCCTCCTGCATGCATGAGCTGCTTTGACTATCTCAACAGCCTTGCCGACATTACCGTTGGCTACATCGGGGCTCGACTGCTGCCGGAACAAAAACGGCAGTGGCTCCTTGTCCGTACTGAAACAGGAAGAAAACTGCTGAAGCTGATCGAAGCTGAACTCGAATATTTTCCGGAATCCGGCAAGTGGGAGTGCAGCTCATTTGTTAAGAACACGTCGAAACGCACCATCGAGAGCATGAAGGGAGTTAACAAAGTGTATGCGGCCACAAGAAAGATACCTCTCTGGCTTGGCAATATACTGGCTCGTATGCTTGCTATGATCGGCCCGAAAGGGATTGGGTTTGCCCACTACTCGGTTGATTTTCACCTGATCAGGCACTACTACTATCTCAAATTTCGCTCTCCTGAACAGCTTGAGCAGTTGACTCCGAAACATGTCAGGGTTATCCTTGCTGAGTATGGGCTGCCCCTATAAAACAGTGATGAAAACGGGTTAAATGATTGGCTTTTATCGCTATTCAACTACGTCCCCAAGTCAGCAGATGGTCAGTATCAAAGCCCAAGGATTTCGCTCGGAGAACCAATTCTTTCAGCAACCGGGGATCCATTTCAGGCTCCCTCGACAAAATCCAGAAGTAGGCTTTGTCGCGACCACACACCATAGCCCATCGGTAACCGGTTTTATCAAGCGCAATGATGTTGTAACTGGCATAAAAAGGACCGAAAAATGATACTTTTAAAGCCCCTTTGTGGATATCACCAACAAAAACACCGCGTCCCTCTATGGTTTGCAACTCTCTTTTTTTAGCGTCATACCCTTTGTTCAACACCGTAACACTTCCATCCCCTGCAAGGGTATATGTAGCTGATACCTGACCAAGATTTTTTTCAAAGGAGTTATCAATTCGGGCGACTTCATGCCAGGTACCGAGAAACCGATCGAGAGAAAAATTATCAACAACCGTAACTCCGCGCGGAATACCCATACATCCGGCAAGAAACAGAACTGAGAGTAACAACAGTTTTTTTATCATAGCTTTTTATGGTTTGTTTATGATACAGAAACAGTATTTCGGCAGGCCTCTCCGGGATACTCTATTTCAACGGTTGAGTGATAAAGGCCATGGCGCTCCACAAGCTTCCTGATGTCATCCTTGAGTTGCCTATATGCTTCAACATCAAGCAGAATATTCAGTTCAAGGTGCGCTGTAAAAACAGAATGGACTCCATCAAGCGACCATATATGAGCATGATGCACCGCACGGATATGCTGCAGTTGCTCGATTTCCCGGGTAATAACAGCAAGATCAAGCTCCGGAGGAACTGCCTGAAGAAAAACCGGCAGCATTGCCCTGAGATTTTTTATGACACCCCCAAGAATATAGAGGGTAATCAAAACGGCAAGAACAGGGTCAAGCACTGGAACATCCCAGAAATACAGAATAACGGCTACGACAAGTACTGCGACCCATCCAAGCACATCTTCCAGAAGATGCAGAGCAACAACTCGCGAATTCATACCCTTATCTTTTGAGAGTCTTGCCATCGCAAAACCGTTGACTGTAACACCGACAAGAGCAAGCAGAATCATTCCTCCGGCATCAGGATGATGCGGTGCAAAAATACGGGGTATGGCCTGGGCAAGAATAAAAAGTGAGCTGGTGAGTAGAACAATCGTACTGATAAGGGCTCCAAGAAGAGAGAATCTTTTATAACCGTAAGAATAACGGGGATTGCTTTTCCCAAGTGAGACCTTTTCAAAATACCATGCCTGACCCAGAGCAAACGAGTCTCCAAGATCGTGAACAGCATCGGCAAGGATTGCTGTGCTGCCAGTTACAATTCCGCCAACAATTTCGATACCCGCAAATCCAAGATTAAGAAAAAAAGCAAGCTTTATGTTTCCCGATGCATGATGATGACCATGGTGATGATCATGAGCATCATGCGTGCAAGCACTTGACGCTGTATTACTCATCAGATATTATTCATGATTATCAACACACCCTTTTTGTTTCGACAATTCAATATAAATCCCATAAAAACACCATTCAATCAAATACTACAGTTTTTTTGCCATTGACAAGAATACGATGCTCGGCATGAAGACGAATGGCCTTGGCTAAAACAAGGCGCTCAAGATCGCGCCCTTTCCTGACAAGATCGTCAAGCGAGTCTTTGTGTGTCACCCTGATGATATCCTGCGCAATAATTGGCCCCTGGTCAAGCTCCTCGGTAACGTAATGACTGGTCGCGCCAATGATCTTGACTCCCCGTTCATAAGCTTGCCGGTAAGGACTGCTGCCAACAAACGCTGGGAGAAAAGAGTGGTGAATATTGATGATTCGGCCTTGATAGCGTTCAACAAACCGGGAAGACAGAATCTGCATATACCGGGCAAGCACGACCGTGTCGATGGCATTTCTTTCAAGAAGCGCAACTTCCTGTTGTTCGACCGCCTCTTTTGTATCTCCGCTGAGAGGAAAAACATGGTAAGGAATGCCATACTGCGCGGCAAGTGGCGCAAGGTCGTTATGATTTGAGATGATAAGCGCAATATCAACGGCAAACTCGCCGATACTGTTTCTCCAGAGAATTTCAAGAAGACAATGATCATAACGGGAAACAAAAATTGCTATACGGGTTGTCAGCCCGGTCAACCGGATTTTCCAGGAAGCGCAGAACTCTTCTCCAAGAGGCCTGAAAGCATCTTCAAGTTCAGATAACAGCGTTGACAACTTTTCGTTCCATAACACCCTGACAAAAAAAATCTTTTCAACAGGATCCACATGCTCATCCAGATCAAGAATATTTCCGCCTCGTTCATAAATAAAATTGGATATGCGAAACACAAGACCGGCCCGATCAGGACATGACAAAAGCAAAATGATATTCTGAAGAGGGTTATCGGGCATAATCAATTTTTACAGGCTTATTATTATGTTTGCTTACAGTCATATATACTACCAAAAAATTTAATGTATTTTTACGATCAATTGAGCTGTCTGTTAAAAAAAAGTATTACCTCCCCCATGACCATACCTTTTAAGTGGAGTATCGCAGTGACAGGAGTAATTCTGCTCTGCATGCTCAGCTATAACTTTATGGATATTAAAGCGGCATTATGGTTCCATACATTGCATAACGGGTTGGCGGAGGATCTTTTCAACATCATTACGGATTGTGGGGAATCACAATGGTATCTCGTGTCAGGAATGCTGCTTTTTGTTGTTTTTAGGACCAGAAACCCTTTGAGAGCACATTCGGGTCTTTTTCTCTCCTCATCTGTTGCTGTTTCGGGAATCAGCGCAGATATCATCAAATATATCGCCGGTCGGGCAAGGCCGATACTTTATTTCAGTGAACAGCTCTATGGATTCAACTGTTTCCATTATGAATATGAGTGGATTTCCTTTCCCTCCGGCCATGCGACAACAGCTTTCAGCGTAACAATTGTCTTGACGACGCTCTACCCGAAATGGCGCATTCTCTTCCTCTTTGCAGGAACACTGATTGCATTCAGCCGTATTTTTCTGACCCAGCACTATATCAGCGATGTTCTTGCCGGTTCATTGTTAGGTACAGCATCCTCAATTCTGCTCTATAACCTCTATTTCAAAACAAAACTTGATGTCTCAGAATCACGCGAAATCTGAAACCGCATGGTTTCTTGCTGCACTCGGAATCCTTATCCTTACCAGCTTTTTTTTAGGGCTGGGATCCGCACCACTCTTTGATGTCGATGAAGGGGCCTTCAGTGAGGCGACGCGCGAAATGATGATCAGTAAAAATTATCTGACGACCTATCTTAACGGCGCACCACGTTTTGATAAACCAATTCTTATCTACTGGGTGCAGCTGGTTTGCGTCAAGCTGTTCGGAATCAACGAGTTCGCATTTCGACTACCCTCCGCCCTCGCCGGAACAGCCTGGGCAACATCGATTTTTCTTTTTGTTCGCAAAGAGTCCGGCAACCGGCAGGCATTTCTTGCTGCCGCAATGATGGTGCTGTCGCTTCAAGTCATCGTTATCGCCAAAGCCGCCATTGCCGATGGTCTGCTGAACTGCTTCCTTGCCATAACCATGTTTGCCTTGATCAACCATTTCAAAACAGGCTCAAAACATGCCCTGCATCTTGCATTCGCTGCAGCTGGCTTCGGAATGCTCACCAAAGGTCCGATAGCAATTCTTATACCTGCTGCCGTCTCCTTTTTGTTTGCCCTTCAGGAAGGAAGCATAAAAAAATGGATCGGCATGATCTTCAACCCCATCGGTATCCTGCTCTTTCTCTGCATCGCACTTCCCTGGTATCTGCTTGAATACAGAGATCAGGGTATGGCTTTTATTGAAGGCTTTTTCTTCAAACACAACCTTAGCCGCTTCAATACCTCATTCGAAGGGCACTCAGGTTCCATACTCTATTATATTCCGGTTATTATTGTTGGAATGATGCCTTTTACAGGGCTTTTCTTTACCGTTCTTTTCAACATTAAAACATTACTTTCCGACAGCACAAACCGATTTCTTTTGATCTGGTTTATCTTTGTCTTTGTATTTTTCTCCCTTTCCGGCACAAAACTGCCTCACTACACTATCTACGGCTATACACCTCTTTTTATACTCATGGCGAAAGTTCTACCATTGTGCAGGCATCCTCGGCGTTTGGCGGTGTGGCCGCTTCTTCTGCTTGCAGTGCTTTCTTGCCTTCCCTATCTCCTGCAGATCGCATTGCAGAAAATTGATGATGACTTCATCAGAGCAATCCTTACCGGAGGAGTAGAGCTTACCGGTCAGAATCATATACTTATCATCATTGCCACCATGCTCGCTCTCTCTGCCATGCAATTCACACCTCGTTTTTCAACTGACGACAAACTGATTGCAACAGGAGTGCTCTTGTCCCTCCTTATCAATCTCTACCTTATGCCTCTTGTTGGAAATCTTCTCCAGAAACCTGTGAAAGAGGCGGCACTTCTTGCCAAACAAGGGGGTTATAAAATCATCATGTGGGAACTCTATAACCCCTCATTTTTTGTATATTCTCACTCTCTTGCTGAAATACGTGCCCCAAAGCGGGGAGAAATTGTGTTGACAACAGTTAAAGAACTCAAAAATCTTCAAAATACTACCTTGCTTTATAGCAAGTATGGTATTGTGCTTGCAAAACTGAAACAATGAATCCTATATCATGAAGCTTTCAGTCGTCATACCGGTCATGAATGAGGCTGAAAACATCAAACCGTTGTTTGCTGCTCTTGCATCGTCACTCGCAGCTGTTGATCATGAAATCGTCCTCGTTGATGACGGCTCCACCGATGACACAGTAGCTGAGATTCAGGCATACGCTCCAGCCAATGCACATCTGGTTGTCCTGAACAAGAATTACGGACAGACAACCGCGATGGCCGCCGGTATCGATCATGCGCAAGGCGAGCTGATAGCCACAATAGATGGAGATCTTCAGAATGACCCTTCGGATATTCCGATGATGATGCACTATCTTCATACCCACGATCTTGATGTAGTGGCAGGAAGGCGGGCTGGACGGCAGGATGGCATGATTCTCAGAAAAATTCCCAGTAAGATCGCCAACGCCATCATCAGGAATTTAACCAATGTGCACATACATGACTATGGATGTACCCTGAAAGTATTCAAAAAGGATGTTGCAAAAAATCTTGGCCTTTACGGAGAACTTCACCGATTTATACCTGTCCTTGTGCAGCTCTACGGTGCAAGAATGGAAGAGGTTGATGTTCAGCATCACGCACGAAAATTCGGAAAATCGAAATACGGAATTGGTCGCACCTTCAAGGTACTGAGTGACCTGTTGTTCATGGTTTTTTTCCAGAAATACAGTCAAAAGCCAATGCATCTTTTCGGAAGTCTTGGCTTTTTCTCCTTGTTTATTGGAATTGCCCTGAACCTCTACCTGCTCACCCTGAAAATTTTAGGGCACGATATCGGAGGCCGTCCACTGCTCTCTTTAGGCATCATTATGACCTTCATCGGCATTCAGCTTATTACCACCGGGTTCATTGCCGAATTTATCATGCGCACCTATTACGAGTCTCAAAACAAAAAAACCTATATCGTTAAAAAGATCGTTGACAAACAGTAAAACCGGCCCTATAAAGCTGCTCAAACCACTTCTCCAGCTTCTTGTCACCGCTCTGGCACTTTATCTGGTCCTGAAAAAAACCGATGTTGCAAAACTTGCCGGCTTCATCCGGGGAGCCAACCTCTGGTATCTACTGCTGGCCCTCTTGTTTTTCAATATATCGAAGGTCTTCAATGCTATTCGCTTAAACCGTTTTTTCAAGGCTATCGGTATTGAGTTGTCGGCCATGTACAATCTTAAGCTTTACTATCTCGGAATGTTCTACAACCTTTTCCTTCCGGGAGGCATCGGAGGTGATGGCTATAAAATCTTTGTTCTGCAGAAAAACCACGGTCTGAAAATGATCAATGTCTTTCATGCTGTCTTGTGGGACAGAATCTGCGGAATCTTCGCACTGGTATTTCTTTCGATTATACTCCTGCTGCCCAGCAGTTTCGCCTTGAAATTTCCACACCTGATACCCTATGCATGGGTTCTGCTCGGAGCAATCTATCCAATCGCATTGCTGGTGAACAGAGTGTTCTACAAGCAGTTTATCGGAGTCTTCACCGTTACCGCCATTGAGTCGATGCTAGTTCAGATTACCCAGGTTATATCGGTTTTTTTTATCCTCAAAGCCATATCACACAGCACCAATCTCATCGACTATCTTGCCATCTTCCTGATATCGACTATAGCCACCATTATCCCGATCACCATCGGAGGAGCTGGCGCAAGAGAGATAACCTTCCTTTATCTGCTTGGAACGATAGCACTCGAAACCAGTGTCGGAGTGGCACTGTCGCTCATATTTTTTGCCATTTCAGCCCTGTCATCACTTGCCGGTATTCTGACCAGAATCAGTCACGAAAAAAAAATACCGGAACACGACACAACGCCATAACAACAGCGGAGTGCAGGCAATCTACCGTTTATTGAGTTCAAGATCCCGTAGTTTTATCTGCCACTGCTCATTATTGTTCCATACCCGTTTTTCTATCGAATAGACCATGGCAAAAACCGGGCGGGATTGTGCGGTGAGTTCTGTATAGATATCCGGACGATCAAAACCTATTACGTCAAAGGTTCTTCCATGTTTATCCCTTACAGAAAACTTCACATGTCTCTGGCGAAGCAGTTTTGCCTGACCGAAAAGAATGAGTTCCTCAGAAAGAAAAAGCGGCTCCCTGTTGCCATATCCATAGGGAGCAAACTGTTCGAGTACATTGATAAAATTAGCCTTGATATCTTCCAGTGCCAGTTTTGAATCAACAACAAGTTCTTTCTGACGCTGGCCAAAGGAAAGAGTGTTGCTGCAAACCTCATTGAACTTCTTTCGGAATCCTGCAAAATTTTCAGGTCGAAGCGTTATACCTGCAGCCTGGTGATGCCCCCCGAACTGATCAAGATAGTCGCTGCACTCCTGCAAAGCCTCGTAGATATTAAATCCTTCAACACTTCGAACAGAACCTTTGATAAGGCCATTCATACCGCCAAGGATTACCGTAGGCAGGTAATGTTTTTCAATCATTTTTGAAGCCACGATACCAAGAACTCCAAGATGCCATGACTCATCATAGAGCACAATCGAAGAACAAAATGAGGCGAAATGGCCTTCAAGCATTTTTTCCGCTTTTACCATAATATCGGCATCAGTCTCCCGACGAAGTGTATTCATCCGATCAAGTTCGTATGCATGCCGTTCGGAATCGGCTAACGAGTCGGAAAGCAACCATTCGACTGCAAGATGTGCCGAGTGCATTCTTCCGGCTGCATTGATGCGCGGCGCAATTCCGAAGGCAATATGAAACATGCCAAACTCTGCTGGAGCAACCTTCATGAGCGAAAACATCACCATTAAAGTGCGCCTCGGGTTTGTTCTCATTCTCTGCAACCCCTCACGGACCATAGTACGGTTTTCATTTTCCAGAGCAACCATATCAGCCGTCGTAGCAATAGCAACTAAATCAAGATATTTCAGCCAGCTCTCCTTATCGGCATGCAAATGTTCAGCTATTGCCTGAATAAACTTGAAAGCTACACCGCACCCGCACAACTCCCTGAACGGATAGGTAGAACCAGAAACCTTAGGATTTAAAATAGCGTATGCGGGTGGAAGTACATCCGGTTCATGATGGTCGCAAACAATCACATCAATACCAAAACCTGCGCATCGACCTATCTCTTCATTCTCTCTTATACCGCAATCGATCGTAATAATAAGATTGATACCCTGTTCAACAGCTGAATCAATGCCTTCTGTTGAGATACCATAGCCTTCCGCAAAACGATCATTGATATAATAGGAGACCTCGGCACCCAACTCTTTCAGAAAGAGAAAAAGAAGAGCCGTCCCAGTCGTACCATCAACATCATAATCACCATACAGCATTATTTTTTCATGCCCATTCACTGCCAGACAAACACGCTCAACCGCCTTCTTCATATCCTGCAGAAGAAACGGGGACGGAAGATGCTCAATGGAGGAACGGAAAAAATTCTTAGCTTCATCAAAGGTCTGAATACCGCGACTGAACAGTGCTCTTGCAACAGGCAGTGTGACATTGATTGCTTCCGAAAGAGCCAGGACAGCCTTGTCATCATGAGAGAGAAGATTCCATCGGTATCGTTTCATAAAAATGTACAGGAAAACTAATGAAAAAGGTCAAGGTATATAACACTTCGGCCTTGCTTAACAAAAAAGAGGGCTCCTAAATTGACCTCGGAATATGAAGGAATACCTGAAAAATATATACATTATATGCTTTATAGCTCATCATACACTAACAATCTTAAACACTGGGCATGAGTAATCTGATCACTATTGAACGCCACATTCTCGAACAGCAGAAATATTTCCCTGAAGCAAACGGAGAACTTACCGATCTTCTCAATGATGTTGCCTTTGCCGCTAAACTGGTACGAAGAGAGGTAGTCCGCGCAGGATTGGTCGACATTCTCGGCTTCGCTGGAAGCACCAATGTTCAGGGTGAAGAGGTAAAAAAACTTGATCTTTTCGCCAATGAAAAAATTATCTCTGCTATCGGCCAGCATGGACGGTTTGCTATCATGGGCTCCGAAGAAAACGAAAGCATCATTATACCTCCGAAGAATGAAACCGGCAGCTATGCACTTCTGTTTGATCCTCTCGACGGCTCTTCAAACATCGACGTAAATGTAAGCGTCGGTACCATCTTCTCCATCTACAAGCTTAAGGGAGACGATCCATGCAAAGCAAGTGTCAGTGACTGTCTGCAGCACGGTTACGAACAGGTTGCGGCCGGTTATGTCATCTACGGATCATCGGTAGTCATGGTTTATACAACTGGACACGGTGTTCACGGTTTTACCTACGACCCCACCATTGGAGAGTTTCTTCTTTCGCACGAAAACATCACCACCCCGAAAAGCGGTAAATATTACTCCATCAATGAAGGTTCTTACGCACAGTTCAACGAAGGAACCAAAAAGTATCTCGACTATATCAAAGAAGAAGACCCTGCTTCAGGACGTCCCTACAGCACCCGTTACATTGGCTCACTGGTTGCCGACTTCCACCGCAACCTGTTAACTGGTGGAGTTTTTGTTTATCCACCAACAACGAAACACCTCAACGGAAAGCTTCGGCTCATGTATGAAGCCAACCCGCTTGCCTTTATCTGCGAACAGGCCGGCGGACGGGCAACGAACGGCAGAGAACGTATCCTTGACATACAGCCAGCCGAACTCCATCAGCGTACACCTCTCTATATCGGCAGTACGGAAGATGTCATCATTGCAGAAGAATTCGAGCAAGGCCTGCGGTAAAAGAGCAACAGAACAGCATCAATTGACATTGACAAAAAAGCCTCTTTTCAAGGAGGTTTTTTTGTCAATGTCAATTCACTTATATCACTCCGCGATCAAATTCCGGATAAAAAATCCGTTCGATACCGACTGTTTTTCCACTTGAAAGATCAAGCGATAACAGCACCCCCGAAAAATGCACATCATCTTCGGCACATTCATACTTGTGCGGTGTCTGATAAAGCATCCTGTCAGTTGCTGATTTAATCTGCATACCAATAACCGAATTATGCGGACCCGTCATACCCGCATCAGTGCAATAGCCTGTTCCTTTCGGCAAAATACGTTCATCCGACGTTGGCACATGCGTATGAGTACCAATGACGGCCGACACCTTTCCATCTAAATACCACCCCAATGCAATCTTTTCAGCAGTTGCCTCAGCATGAATATCAACAAAAATTAACCGAACACTCTCTTTGACCTGCTCTTTAATCTGCTTTATCACCCAGTCTGCCGTTCTAAAGGGGCAGTCAATCGAGTACATAAAGGTTCTGCCCTGAAGATTGACCACGGCAATATCACCCAGACCATTCGGTAGCTTGTATATCCCATAGCCTTTTCCGTATGTGCCCTTTGGATAATTCAACGGACGCAAAACCTGACTATGCGTCTTCAGTGTATCAAAAAAGTTGAAATTACTCCAGGTATGGTTTCCCCCTGTCACCACATTAACACCAGCCTCAAGAAGCTGATTGAGAGCTTCCAGACTCATCCCCTTTCCATGATGGGCATTCTCTCCGTTACAGATCACAAAATCAACATGGTACTTGCTGATAAAACTTTTCAGCATCCGTCCTACCATCTGCAAACCCGGAGTACCAACGACATCACCTATGAACATTACCTTAACGGTTTTTTGTGCCATACCTTTTCCTTAATATTCTTTTGCTTGATTCTGATTTTTGAGAAGTTACGCATTACACGGAACAATGAACAATCATATTTCCCCTGTCCTCTCTACCCTTAAACGGATGAACAAGTTTGAGCCATCCTGTAATTTTGAATATATCATGGAAGTCAGATAACAGAAAAAGCCCCGACTTGCGAAGGGGCTTTTTCTGTTAATACTAACGACTTCTCTATCATCTACTCATCATCCTATACATCTGGAGCCATCAATATCACTCTTCTGAAGGGAAGAGCTTACTTTGCTGCAGGTGCTTCTACCTTAGCTTCTGCTTTCTTTGCAGCTTTCTTAACTTTCTTTGCTTTCTTAACTTTCTTTGCTTTCTTCTCTGCCTTTACTTCTGTCTTTGCTTCAGCTTTTGCTTCGGCTGCAGGTGCTGCTGGTGCGGCAGGAGCTGCTGCTGCTGCAGGAGCTTTTGCTGCAGGTGCTGCTGCTTTGTCAGCTGCGAAAGAAACGCCACCAAAGATTCCGGAGATAGCAAGTGATACGATAACGCCAGCAATAAAATTCTTTTTCATTTGTAATGTATATTTGAGTTTGATAATGCATTGGAATCAAGATTATCCTGCTTCCTATAAACTACTACGCAGCTCTTTGATTTTTCTTTCAATAAATCTTTCTGGCTGTTCATATTTATTCAGTTCATTCTTAAATACTTGCAATAAATATCTACATTTCGGTATTACTACACATAACCACATGATCCATGGCTCTATCAAGAAAAATTCGCAAAGTTTTTAACAGTCAACCGACTATTGAAGGGGCAGGCGTTTACCTGAAACGAGCTTTTGGCTTCAGCCAGATTCCACTTTTTGATCCTTTTCTGCTCCTCGACGATTTTCGGTCAAACAATCCTGCGGACTATCTCAAAGGATTCCCTTGGCACCCGCACCGAGGTATTGAAACGATCACCTACATACTTGAGGGCAAGGTTGAACATAAAGACAGCATGGGTAACCTCGGAGTGATTACCGCAGGAGGAGTTCAATGGATGACTGCCGGCAGCGGTATTATTCACCAGGAGATGCCGGTTGGTAACCATCACGGAACCATGGGAGGATTCCAGCTCTGGGCAAACCTGCCGGCATCGCAGAAAATGAATCCCCCTCGCTATCAAGACATCACTTCTGGAGAGATTCCCAAACTCCAACTTGAAAACGGGGTTGATATTTCTATCATAAGCGGAAAAATCGGACAGACAGAAGGTGCCGTCAAGGATATTGCTATTGATCCACAATATCTCGATATCACCATACCATCAGGGATTTCCTATACTCATCAACTCACGAATGGATACACTGCCTTTGCCTATATTATCGAAGGAAAAGGAGTGTTCTGCCAGGATGATAAGCCCTACGCCAATGAAACTCTTATCCTTTTCGGTGATGGCGACACTGTAACCGTAACGACCGAAAATAAGAGCGTACGGTTTCTTCTTATTTCCGGTAAGCCCCTCAACGAACCAATCGCCTGGCACGGCCCCATCGTGATGAATACGCAAGACGAACTATCAAGAGCATTTGAGGAATTCCAGAACGGGACATTTCTGAAACAGTCACAATGAGAACAAAAGTACTGAAAATAGTACCACTCGTTACCCTCCTGCTTGCATTTATTTCAGGCTTCTCAGGTTTTTTTTTGCTGAAGGAGAAGGTTTCCGGAAAGGCATATAAGGCAGCATTTACCGCTATGGATTCCTATCGATCACGACATCCTGAAGAGCATCAACGCTTTCTTGCTGTTGTTGATTACTCCAAACCCTCTTACCTGAAACGGATGGTTATCATTGACCTTAAAAGCGGAGATCAGTCATTTTTCTGGGCGTCACATGGAATAAATTCCGGAGAGCTGTATGCAAACCAATTTTCAAATGCTCCTGAATCAAACATGAGCAGCCTTGGACTTTATAAAACTCTCGAAACCTACTTCGGCGACCACGGAATAGCTATACGTCTTGAGGGCCTTGACCCAATAATGAACAGCAATGCACTCTTCCGCGATATTGTCCTGCATTCGGCAGATTATGTTTCACTGAAGTACATCCTGTTGAACCTTGCAACCTTTAACAGCCCAATGATCGGAAGAAGCAATGGATGCTTTGTGGTATCACCTCGGGATATCGATGAAATAGAGCAAAAACTTAATCAGGGAGCCTTTCTTTATGCTTGGAGAGAGCCGCCATAATATCATACTATACTGAGAAGCACAAAAGCCCAGATTGCTCCGGACTTTTTGCTTATGTGTCACTGAAAATTTCCTCAGAGTGCGTCAATAATCGAATTCAATGTTGTACTTGGACGCATTGCTTTGATTGTAAGTTCTTCATTGACATGATAGTAGCCGCCCATATCAACCGGTTTGCCCTGTGCGGCAATCAACTCTTCATTGATTTTTGCCTCATTTTCAGCAAGTTGTTCTGCAACGATTGCAAAACGTGCTTGCAACTCCTGATCTTTAGTCTGCTGAGCCAATGCCTGAGCCCAGTAGAGAGCAAGATAAAAATGGCTTCCCCTGTTGTCAATCTGGCCGACCTTGCGTGCAGGTGATTTATCGTTGTCAAGAAATTTTCCTATGGCTTGATCGAGTGTCTCTGCTAAAACCTTGGCTTTATCATTGCTAAACGCCTCGGCAACGTGCTCCAGTGAAGCCGCAATCGCTGAAAATTCCCCAAGAGAGTCCCATCTCAGATAGCCCTCTTTCTGAAACTGCTGAACATGTTTCGGAGCTGAACCGCCAGCACCGGTCTCAAACAAACCACCGCCGTTCATAAGGGGCACGACAGAAAGCATCTTGGCACTGGTTCCCAGCTCAATAATCGGAAAGAGATCGGTCAGATAGTCCCTCAACACGTTTCCGGTAACGGAGATCGTATCCTTGCTTGCTCTGATCCTCTCCAGAGAGAAGCGAATAGCCTCAACCGGTGTCATGATACGGATATCCAGACCGGTGGTATCGTGATCTTTCAGATAAAGGTTTACTTTTTCAATAATCTGCGCATCATGAGATCTGTTGCTGTCCAGCCAGAATACAGCAGGCGCTCCGGTTATTCTTGCTCTATGGACCGCAAGCTTTACCCAGTCGCGGACAGGCGCATCTTTGGCCTGGCACATTCTGAAAATATCACCCTCTTCAACCTTCTGCTCAAGCAAGGTCTTGCCGGCATCATCAACAACCCTGATTATTCCATTTCCTGATGCAATGAAAGTCTTGTTATGAGAGCCATACTCTTCAGCCTGCTGAGCCATAAGCCCGACATTTGGAACACTGCCGATGGTGGCAGGATCGAATGCGCCATGTTTTTTACAATCCTCAATGATTGCCTGATAGATCGTTGCATAACAGCGATCGGGTATCATGGCTTTTGTATCATGAAGCTTTCCGTCCGGTCCCCACATCTTGCCGGAATCGCGAACGACAACTGGCATGGATGCATCGACAATAATATCATTAGGTACATGCAGGTTGGTAATCCCCTTGTCTGAATCAACCATAGCCAATGCTGGACGGCTGTCATACACTGCCTTGATGTCCGCCTCGATTTCTGCTCTCTGGTCTTCAGGCAGTTTCTGGATTTTGGCATAAAGATCACCAAGACCATTGTTGACGTTGACCCCAAGCTCCTTTATCACCGCTGCATGTTTTTCAAAAACATCTTTATAATAGACAGTAACGGCATGACCAAACATAACCGGATCTGAAACCTTCATCATGGTCGCTTTCAGGTGAAGCGACAACAGTACACCGCTCTGTTTGGCATCCCCAATCTGATCTTCAAAAAAACGCCTGAGAGTTCGAACGTTCATGACCGAAGCGTCAATAATTTCTCCGGGTAAAAGCGGTGTTTTTTCTTTAAGAACAACATTCGTTCCATCGGCACCAACAAACTCGATTTTTACCGTTGTAGCGTTCTCCAGCGTAACAGATTGTTCACTGCCATAAAAATCACCGGCACTCATCGATGCCACATGTGATTTTGAATCGCTGCTCCATGCTCCCATTTTGTGCGGATGCTTTTTCGCAAACTGCTTTACAGAGAGCGGCGCCCTTCGATCTGAATTCCCTTCACGCAATACCGGGTTTACAGCGCTTCCAAGAACCTTGGCAAACCTTGTCTGCAGCTCTTTTTCCGCATCATTTGCCGGCGCCTCAGGATAATCAGGAATCTTGTATCCCTGATCCTGCAACTCCTTGATAGCAGCCTTCAGCTGAGGAATTGAAGCACTGATATTCGGCAGCTTGATGATATTAGCTTCCGGTGTCAAGGCGAGGGTACCTAATTCAGCAAGATAATCGGGTATTTTCTGTTCCGGTGTGAGATTTTCGGGGAAATTGGCAATAATTCTTCCGGCAAGAGAGATATCACTGGGCTCAAAGTCAACACCAGTCCCTCTTGAAAAAGCATTAAGAATAGGAAGAAGTGAGTAGGTTGCCAGAGCAGGAGCCTCATCAATTTTGGTATAAATGATTTTTGCTGATTTTGCCATCTGCGTTGTCGTTTTTAAGTATTTTTAAGGTATAGATATCAACAACAGGGGAACCAGTTGCAGTCTGACTCCCCGATAAAATCACGTGGCGTGAATTTACTCATCAAGACCGACCCTTGCTGCAAGATCCTTGTCATTAAGCACCTCATGAGCAAGTTTGATCATGGGAATGGTAGCTCCCATTGAACTGTACCCACCGTCATGGAAAAGATTCTGCATGGTAACTTTCCGTGAAAGGTCACTGAGAAGAGTCATGGAATATTCAGCACACTCTTCTGCAGAAGCATTTCCGAGAGGAGACATAAGATCACTGTATTCATACATCTTCTCAAACCCCGGGATGCCGCTTCCCGCTTTGGTATAGGTAGGACTTTGCGAGATGGTATTAATACGGACTCCAAGTCTGGCAAGCCTTGGTCCATAACTGCGGACAATAGATTCAAGCAAAGACTTCGCATCTCCCATATCAGAGTATGTCCAGTAATTTCTCTGTGAAGCTATATATGAAAGCGCAAGAATGCTGCCGCCATCATTCATAGCTTCGTTCTTCAAGGCATAAGAGACTATACGGTGCAGGGAGAGCCCCGAAACATCAAGAGTTTTCATAAACCACTCGTAGTTGAGCTCTTCGTAGGGAAGCTGCTTACGAATATTCTGTGACATTCCGATAGAATGAACAATAAAATCAACAGGGCCTAATTTTTCCTTAAGCTCCTTGAAACAGTTATCGACATCTTCATTTCTTGATGCATCACAGACAATCATGGGAGCATTGCCGCATGATGCCGAGAGTTCGTCGATATTACCAAAACGCAATGCAGCCGCTACATTGGAAATGGCGATCTGAGCGCCTTCCCTGTATGCATGCAACGCAATCTGCCAGCCAATACTGCTCTCATCAAGCGGGCCGAAAACAATTCCCTTCTTCCCTTTCAACAAACCATAGTGCGTTTTCTCGGACATGATATTAGCTGATTCTTTAACAAAGACTGGGGTAAATCCCCGTTAACTCAACATTTTAAACATTTAAGATACAAGATTCCCTTGAAAACATAAACTGTTTCCCCTGAATTTTTCTTCATACTGTTCTACAAGGGTTACTGCTATATCTTCATTCGCCTCATTGAACGCAACTTGTCCAGCATATTTTTATTCACGTTCAACTCGGCATCTTCCTTTTCGACAGGAATATCCCTGAAAACCACCCGCAAAAGATTATCCTCCCTGATATACTCTTCCATTTCAAGACTGTACAAGGCCCTGGGAAGCGTAATAATCCTCTGAGCCCTGTCTACTGTAACGACAATATCAGTGCCCATGCGATCAACAACGACATCTTCTGCATCCTTGAGAAAAGGTATTTTAATACACAGAACTTCTCGGTGATCTTCAGTCACAGCGTTCTTTTTGCTTTCAATCCAAAAATTCTTCCCGGAATAAAAAATCTTGTCAGGCGTCTGCTCACCAAAAACCAGTTTACTGATTTCATGCAAAGCATCCGTCCCTATCGGCTCTGTCCTCTGGAGATGACATCTGAAAACCGGAGTAGGATAAAATGAGTTGTCGATCTCCATCAGATACTTACTGTGCAGGTCAGCCCAGAATTCAAAATACTCTCCAACCGTTTTTGAGGTAGGCAGAATCTTGTTGATGACAATACCATCAACATTAATCCCGTAGAGATGTACAAAGGTATAAGCACGTTTGGTTTCAAGAATGGAGAGCTTTTCAGGGTTCAGAACCAGACGGAAGGTCACTTCAGGACTGAGTATAAACTTGTTGATATCCTCCATCTGCTTGAGCAGCACATTGATCTCATTAAAAAAATCATCATCAGGAATTGATTTCCCGCTCAATGGACGAGCAATCGACGACATGCTTTTATAGAGCTTGAAAAACTGCTTGCCCATGTTCCCGCCGATAATAATCTCTGGATAAGCAAGAAGGCGAAGCGTGTTGCCCGTTGGAGAGGTATCAAGCACAACTGCATCCCATTTACCCGACTGAGCTTCATCAAGCAGTCTGCTTAAAGCAAAAATTTCATCAAGACCCGGCTGCGTTGTCAACTCAGTAGCCATGCCGCTGTCAATACCTTTGCTTTTATAGGAGGATGAAACGAACTTCTGAAACCCTGACATATTTTTTTTAAGCTCATGCACCGTATCAACTTCGAGACCGTAAAGATTATGTTCGATCTTCTGCGGATCATTGCGGCTTATGCGGGTATCGAAAACGTCAGAGAGCGAATGGGCAGGATCGGAGGACATGATCAGCACTCTCTTGTTCTGCCTTGCCAGCGAAACCGCTGTAGATGATGATATAGTGGTTTTTCCTGTACCACCTTTTCCTGAATAAATAATTACTCTGGTCTGTGACTGGCCTTCTGTTAAATCCCTCGACAACATAAAAACTCCTCTGTTAAAGGTCTATAATCCTAAACGGCTCCCCTCTTCTAAAGGAAAAAAGTATCGTCTTTCAAAGTACCACTTTTCCCCTGCTTAGAAAAAAACTATCTTTTTCTTCAATGCTTCAGCGAGAAGCTCCATATACTCCTCATGACCGATTTCCACTGCTCCGAGCTTGCAGAGATGCGGGTTCATAATCTGAGCATCGAGCAGCAGATATCCTTTCTTGCTTAAATGAAGCACCAGCCAATCGAACGCTATCTGTGATGCATAGGAACGGCGAAAAAACATTGACTCTCCAAAAAAGACACCTCCCATAGCAATCCCGTATAAACCTCCAACAAGCTCCCCCTCATACCAGCTTTCAACACTGTGGGCAAGCCCAAGTTCGTGAAGCTTGACATAAGCCTCCATAATCTCACCGGAAATCCAGGTCTCATCATTATTTTTTCGAGGGGCGGCACACCCTCTGATGACTCCCTCAAACTCCTTGTCAAACGTCACACGGAACTCTTTTTTTCTTTTCAGACGAAGAACATCACGGGAGGGTTTATATGAATCAAGATGCACAATAGCCCTTTTGTAAGGCTGACACCAGTAGACCTTCCCATCTTCCGGGTCAGACATCGGGAAAAAACCCTGACGGTAAGCCCTGAGCAGTTCGTCAATACGGATCATCACCTCTAAACCAGACCGGCAATTAATGAAACTTTAAAAGAACATCATCAAGCATCCTTTTAGGAACATGATGAATACCATAAACATCCCTGAAATATCGTACCGAATCATGGTCTGCCATTTGATCAATAACAACAGTTTCAACCGGCTTTCCGAGAGCTATGACCATAAGAATTGCATAAACATCAGGAATCTTAAGCAAATCTCGTATTGTTTTACGATCAAGAGATGCCACGATGCACCCCCCAAGACCCGAAGCCGTAGCTCCAAGAAGGAGAGTCTGCGCAGCAATTCCACTGTCACATCCAAATTCAGTACTAATCGATTGGTCACCAAGGATAACGATATAGGCCGCAGGACGTTCTCTTTCTGCCGGGCCTGACCAATCCGCAAGATATCCCGCCCAGGAGAGAGAGGGGAAAAGAGCATTAACAGTCGCAGGCTCACTGACGGCAATATATTTAAGCGGCTGAAGATTTTTGGCTGAAGGAATATAGCATGCAAGCTCAACAAGATCCCGCAGGGTCTCTTCAGTAACCGGAACCCGATTATCAAATCTCCGGTAACTCCGGCATTTCGTTACAAGATCCCTGAAATGCATGATATCGTATTAGTTAACTCTTTTCCCGCCAAGCCGCCTCAGTGTATTTTGGCAGCTGCTCCCACTCGCCACTTCCTATCCATTCGGCAATATAATCCACTGTTTTTGCATAATGCAACGGTTCCCGGCATGGCTTCTGCAACCAGTCAGCAAGAACAGTAGCGTCAAGGCTATGTGACGCCATACCGTACCCAAGCTGCTCCATGGCAAGAGCATTGGACTCCTGCTCAATCTGACCATTGAGAGGCCGGAGCAGCAGCTTTTTTCCGAGATGAAGTGCTTCTCCCGGCAGTTCAAAACCTGCATTACAGACAACACCACTGCACTCCATAAGATCATTGAGAAAGCCATCACGGGAATAGCCCCTGAAGTGGAGGTGCCCGTCATCTCGGCTCTCTGTCACTTTTCCGTAGATAAAAAACTCATATCCGTCAAATGAACTCACAAAGGCAACAACATCCTCAACCTCTTCAAACGGTAGATAAACAAGAATCTTCTCTTTATGCACCGCTCTGGCATTTGCCGCATAGAGCGAGGGCGGAATAACCGGAGGAAAAACAGGCTGATTGAAATGGTTCCAGTGAAGCCCCGCATTGTAGCGGGCTGGGGCAAAGTTCAGCAAGGTATATTTTTCAAAAAGATTTCCCCTGGCCATAGGAACATCATATCGAAAAGCATACTGATGACCGAAACCCATGGAAGGAATATTTCTTATTCGTGCCACCATCGAAGTTATCGGATCAAAATCAGTAATAATCAAGTCCGTCCCTGCCGTTTCAAGCATCAGAATATCTGTCATCAGACGGAGCAGATCGAGCTGAAACATCGTATCAATATAGTTCAGCCTGCCCTTATAAGTAACCAGAGTCATACCCTTCATCACCCTGTAAGGTTCGAAAATCTCGACTTCCTTCAGATCCTCTTCTTTTCTGCCACTGATGATAACATCAACATCATGGCCGTCCGCCTTAAGCCTCCGAACAAGCTCCCGGCTGCGACTGATATGGCCATTTCCAGTTCCCTGAACACCAAAAAGAATCTTCATAACAATTTACGACTGAATCTTAAGATTGGCATACTGTACCATCAGCGTCTTCTCCCCCGTATTGCGAAAGGTTATTCTGACTTTTTGCTTCGCCCCTGTACCCTGAACATCAAGCACTGTTCCGTGACCAAAAAGAGCATGATGCACCATAGTTCCTGCCCGTAGTCCAGACTTTGAAGATTTCGGCTGTTCTCCTGAAACCTTGGAAACAGACGATGACGATGCCATTTTCTGCGTATAACCTCTTGACGATAATCCCCCACCTGCAGGCTTTTCCTTTTCCGGACGATCTGAAAGCAAAATTCCACCCTCTGTCTGTACTATAGAAGCATCAATTTCACCGATAAACATCGACTTAAGACAGTAATGCGGCTGACCATACTGATAACGGCTCTGCGCCCATGAAAGAAATATTTTTTCCTGCGCCCTGGTCACGGCAACATAAAAAAGCCTTCGTTCCTCCTCAAGCTCGGCAGGTTCATAGCAGTGCAGAGGAAAAAGCCTCTCCTCCAGGCCAGTGACAAATACCACTGGAAACTCAAGACCTTTGGCGGCATGCACCGTCATCAAAGAGACATAATTATCAGAGTCCTGCGTCTCTTCATAGTCAGAAGCAAGAGAGATGTTTTCCAGAAAATCCCCAAGCGAACCGTTATCAGGATTGTGATCGGAAAAGTCCCTGGCCATCGAAAGAAGTTCCTGAAGATTTTCATGCCGCGCCAGCGATTCAGGAGTATTTTCAGCCTGCAGCAACAGCGGAATAGAGGTCAGATTGAACAACTCACTCAGAACTTCATAGACACTTCCGCTCTGCGCCAGCTCCTTCAGCACTTCAATGACACTGCTGAATGAACGGAGAGCAGTAACCAGGCGTGCCTGAAACCCTCCTTCTTCAGCCCGCTGTATAGCATCATACAAACTTACCCCCTGCTCTTCAGCAAACTCCTTGAGCTTGCCAATACTGACATCTCCGATTTTTCGAGGTGGAAAATTAATAATTCTCAACAGTGATTCGCCATCACGCTCGTTAAGAATAAAACGTAGATAGGCAACAGCATCCTTGATCTCCTTGCGCTTGTAGAACGATACGCTTCCAAAAATCTTATAGGGAATTTTGCTCTGACGCATGACATCCTCAAGCACCCTCGACTGAGCATTGGTACGATAAAAGATGGCAAAGCTCCGGTATTCAAAGTCCTGCTTCAAGCGCATTGTGCGTATATGCTCTCCAACTTTTTCAGCCTCGTTCCGCTCATTGTATGCCTCGATAAGCGTCAGAGGTTCACCCTCGTCCCGATGCGAAATCAACTCTTTTTTTATCTGCCGCTGGTTACGACTGATCACATTGTTTGCAGCCTTGAGTATGGTTCCAGTGCTTCGATAATTCTCGACAAGCTTGAAGGTCAGCGCATCATGATAGTCATCCTGAAAATTCAGAATATTTGAAATATCAGCGCCCCGCCAGGAATAAATCGACTGGGCATCATCGCCAACAACAAAAATATTCCTGTGTTTTGCCCCAAGCATTTTAGCGACCAGATATTGCGCCCTGTTCGTATCCTGATACTCATCAATCATGATATAACGAAAAGAGTCCTGCAGCTCAGAAAGTATCGCCGGATGAGCATGAAACAGTTCAAGAGGCTTGATCAGCAGGTCATCAAAATCCAGCGCATTGTTTTCCTTGAGTTTCCTGGTATAGAGTTCGTAGATTTGCGACGCCTTCTGCTGATTATAGTCCGAAGCATTTCTGTGAAACTCCGCAGGCAGAATAAAACTGTTTTTAGCTCTGCTGATCAGCCCCTGAACCGTATTGAGAGGCACAGCATCAACTGAGATATTCAATTCGGCCATTGACTGGCGGATCAGGCTTTTACTGTCATCAGAATCAAAAATTGAAAAGTTCCGGTCGTAACCGATAAGGTCGATAGAGTTCCGGAGCAGACGGGCAAAAACTGAATGAAACGTCCCAATCCACAGACCGCTGGAACTGCCCTGATGCAGCAGGGTATCAACCCGATGCCTCATCTCACCCGCAGCCTTGTTGGTAAAGGTCAGAGCAAGAATATTCCTGGGCGCAATCCCCTCATTTCTGATAAGATATGCAATACGATAGGTAATCACCCTTGTTTTGCCGGAACCGGCACCGGCCAGTACCATGACAGGCCCTGCGGTAGCAATTACAGCATTGCGCTGTACCTCATTGAGATCATGTAAAAAATCGGTCAAAACTTCTGAACACCTGTTTACAGTTAGAGCGCCTCCCTCAGAATCCAGTCATCCTTAAAACAGCGCCAAAATACCCTGTTGAATTTCGTATAACTTTACCCCTTTTGCAAATTCAGGGAGCGGAGGAAAGAGAGGGCCCTGAACTGGAATTCAGTTTTTTATATATTTCGCATAACCTGTTATTTTCGAGTTGAAGAGTTGTTATATTCTCCAAAATTTAACATTACCATAAATAAATACCCTTGTAATGTTTCCTCTCGTTTTCGAAATCAATACCAGAATCTGGCTAAAAAAATTAACCAAAACCTACGACCGGCCCGTTACACTCGGGAAAATTCCGGAAGAGGAGTTCACCTTCTTTTCAACCAACGGTTTTAATCTGGTATGGCTGATGGGAGTGTGGAAACCAAGTAAGTACAGCAAAGCAATTGCTAAATCTCATTCGGGCCTGAGAGGCTCAATCCTTGAGCATATTCCAGATGTTCATCTCGACGATATCGTATCGTCACCATACTCTATTCCCTCATACACCGTCAATGAAGAACTGGGTGGAGAAGGGGAATTGCTTCTCTTCCGCAAAAAACTTCACTCCTACGGTATAAAACTCATGCTTGATTTTGTACCGAATCACCTTGCACTCGACAACTTATGGCTCCCCGAACACCCTGAGTTTTTTATTCCTCTCTCAAGTGAGGAACAGATTAACACCCCTGAATCCGGCTTTGAATACATCAAGGGAAGCTATCTGGCATACGGCAAAGATCCCTTCTTTCCCCCCTGGACAGACACCCTGCAGCTCAACTATGCAGTGCCGGAGACACATAAGATGATGACTGAAAACCTGTTCAAAATCAGCTCACTCTGCGACGCTGTCCGCTGCGATGTTGCCATGCTGATTCTAAAAAGTGTTTTCAATACCACCTGGAGCAACCTCGATGGTGCCATGAACAAAGAGTTCTGGCACGATGCCATCACGGCAGTCAAGAAGCGTCATCCCGACATTCTCTTTCTGGCTGAGTCATACTGGAATAAGGAGTGGGAACTCCAACAACAGGGATTTGACTATACCTACGACAAACCCTTCTATGACTATATCTGCAGCTCCCCTCCAAATGTTGAAAGACTCTCTGGACACTTGACTGCTGAGTGGGACTATCAGACACATCTTTGCCGGTTTCTCGAAAACCATGACGAACCAAGAGCTGCCGAAACACTCGGTCCAAATAACAAAGCCGGGGCTCTGGTACTGCTTACAACTCCCGGAATGCATCTTATCTATCAGGATCAGATGGAGGGTTTCCAGCAGAAAGTTCCTGTGCAGCTTGTCCGTCAAGCTCCGGAAACAAACGATAATGAGCTGGCTGAACTCTACAAAAAGCTTTTCGTTCTTCAGAAAACAGAGCTTTTTCAGGAGGGCAAGATTGAACAGCTCGACCTGAATGTTGCAACCAGCACACTTTGTTTCGGATTTCACCGGTTTACGGAAAATGAACACGCCTTTGTGCTTGCCAATTTCTGTCCAACAGGCATTTGCATAGAGTTCCAGCACCCATCCCTTGAACATTTTTCTATCGAAACATTGAACATCCTCACGACAGATGGCGAGAATGAAAGAAAAAATGTTCAGTATGAAGACCAGACAATCCGGTTATGCCTCCATCCTCACGAAGGAGTGGTCATAACATTCTGAAATGAAGTAACAATTGATGGCTCATCTCATGCAATACCTTCTCAAGACCATAACACGGCAAACTTCAAAACCCATTGAAATCATTGATATAACCGCTGAAGTATCCGAGGCTGTCACCGCATCAGGACTCGATACCGGACAGGTAACCGTCATCAGCCAGCACACGACAGCTTTTATTAATATTAATGAAAAAGAGGATCGTCTGCTTGAGGATATGGAAACCTTCCTCAAGCGCTTTGCCCCAAAAGACGGCAACTACCAGCATAATCACAATCCTCTTGATGGCCGCGACAATGCACACTCCCATCTGATCGGCCTACTCATGAACACCTCTGAAACCATTCCGTTCTCCAAAGGAAAGCTCCTGCTTGGCCAGTGGCAGTCTCTGTTTTTTGTTGAACTTGATGGACCACGCAAAGAACGGAATATTCTCCTTCAGATTTCAGGGATTTAAGGCACCACAAACTCCCGACACATGGAACCGGGAAGCCTGAAGCAGGGTTACACATAGAATAATATGAACATAACCTGAGGTCTGAAAAACTATGCGCAATGCACTGCCGGTTCCAATTACACAGCAAATGTCACTTCTGTCTGAAATACACTCTCCTGCTGATCTAAAACAACTCAGTATACCGGAGCTTCAGACGCTGGCAGATGAATGCCGAAAAGAGGTCATCAACCTTGTCTCAATAAACGGAGGTCATTTTGCGTCAAGCCTTGGTGTTGTAGAGCTGACCGTCGCTCTGCATCATGTTTACAGCACTCCGCTCGACAAAATCATCTGGGATGTCGGGCACCAGGCATACGTTCATAAAATTCTGACCGGAAGGAAAGAACAGATGTCAACCAACCGTCGCTATGGAGGGCTTGCAGGTTTTCCTAAAATATCAGAAAGTCCTTACGATGCTTTTGGAACCGGTCACGCATCGACCTCTATTTCAGCCGCTGCGGGGATAGCTGCAGCAAGAGACCTTGCCGGAACCAATGAAAAGGTTATCGCCGTTATTGGAGACGGCAGCATGACCGGAGGCATGGCATTCGAAGCCATGAACCACCTCGGAGATCTGAAAAGTGATGTTCTTGTCATCCTCAATGACAACCAGATGGCTATTTCACCCAGTACCGGAGGACTGAAAACCCATCTCATCAACATCACCCTCAATAAGACCTACAACAAAGCCCGTAAATTTCTCTGGCAGGCAATCTCACTCTTCAACAATGATCTGGGTGACACGGCAAAAAATGCTGTCCGTAAACTGGAAGAGGGATTTAAAGCTGCGCTGACACCCGGCGCATTTTTTGAAGCGCTCGGCCTGAGGTATTTCGGACCAATTGATGGTCACAACATGGAACAGCTTGTGAAGGCACTCAAAGAGATGCAGCAGCTTCCCAACCCAAAGCTGCTGCATGTTATCACAAAAAAAGGAAAAGGGTTCAAACCGGCTGAAGAAAATCAAAGCAAATGGCACGCACACAGTGGCGGCTTCGATACAACTACAGGAATATCCCTGAAAGCAGCCGACACCTCACTTCCACCGAAATATCAGGAGGTCTTTGGTGAAGCGCTGGTTGAACTTGCCCTCAAGGATCCAAAAATCACCGCCATTACCGCTGCCATGCCGAGCGGAACATCGCTTGATCTCTTCCAGAACGCCCTGCCAAACCGCTTTTACGATGTCGGCATAGCCGAGCCGCATGCCGTCACCTTTGCTGCAGGACTTGCCATACAGGGATTCAAACCGGTATTCGCTGTCTATTCAACCTTTCTGCAGCGCGCTTATGATCAACTTTTTCACGATGTCGCACTGCAGAAACTGCATGTTGTTTTTGCTCTTGACCGTGCAGGACTTGTCGGAGAGGACGGCCCGACCCACCATGGCGCATTCGATCTCTCCTATCTGCACGCTGTCCCTGGACTTGTCATTATGGCTCCTGCCAATGAACAGGAACTGCGCGACATGCTCTACACCGCACTCTATGACCTGAAAGGCCCTGTTGCGATCCGCTATCCGAGAGGCAACGGCACGGGCATCGCCCTGCAAAAAAACTTCAGCTCCATTCCCATAGGAAAAGCTCAGATTGTCCGGGAGGGCAGCGAACTGACACTTCTCAGCATGGGAACCATGACCTCCAAAGCCCTTGAAGTGGCAGCATCGCTCCAGAATGAGGGCATCAATGCTACCGTGGTCAACATGAGGTTCCTCAAACCCCTCGACACCAGTATGCTGGAAGAGCTTGCAGCACGATCGACCCATTTTGCCGTTATCGAAGAGAACAGCTCGATCGGGGGCCTTGGCAGTGCAGTCATTGACCACCTCAACACCAAACGCCTCAACCGTCCCGTGCTGAAAGTGGCCCTTCCAGACGCATTCGTAACTCATGGAGGAATGAATGAACTCTACAGGGAGATAGGCTTCGACACACCGTCAATGACGGCAAACATCAGGCAGTTTTATAAAGAAACCGGAAGGTGAAAAACAGTGAGCAGTGCCAGCACGCCTCGCACTGAAAGATTCGCCAAAAGCCCGGCAAGTATATCATCAGCCATAATACCCCACCCTCCCGGGAGGCGCTGTACAGCATCAACTGGGCCGGGTTTGGCTATATCGAACAGTCGGAAAAAAGCAAATGAAAGAAGAAGAGGGAGTAATCCAGTCGGCAGAGCAACAAGCGCCAGCCACTGACCGGCAAGTTCATCAATGGTAACTATTGAAGGATCACTCCCGAAATGTTCTTCCATCAGCGTACCAGCCCATATCCCTGCAGCAGTAAACAGGACAACCAGAGAGAGGAGAATCGGGGGGGAATGCAGAGCTGGAATAAATACATAGCAGAGCACAGCCGCAATACTCGTGACGGTACCGGGTGCTACCGGAAAATAACCGATACCAAAACAGGTAGACAGCATTTTTGCCGCAATCAGCCTCATTTCCATCACCGCCCCTCAAGAGGCTTCTGAAGATAAATCCGCCAATTGCTGACCAGATAGGAGATACCGGTGTAGACCGTAAAAATCGTTACCGCCAGCATGATATAGTTCAGATAACCGGAAACAAGAAAACGTCTTGTCATGACCGCAACATTCGCACCTGAAAAAGATGCCTCTTTCATCAATATCAGCGCCATGATAACATAGACAAAAATATTCTGCACCAGAGTCTTGTACTTCGCCTCCATGCTTGTCACTACCGGTCTGTTCTTGTACTCGGCATAGATCCTCAAGCCAGTAACAACAACATCCCTCACAACAACAAGAATCACCATCCAGAGACTGAGAAAGCCCATCCCGACATAAAGGAAAAAAGCTGCCGTAATAAGCAACTTATCGGCAAGAGGATCAAGAAAAGCGCCAAGTCGGGTGGTGACGCCATATTTCCTCGCATGATAACCATCATAAATATCCGTAAGCGATGCCACCACAAAAACAATAACACCGAGCAGTTTCAGATAAGGATCAACCTGCAGCAGCAGCACGACAAAAACAGGCACAAGGAGTATCCTCAGGGCCGTCAGCTGATTGGGTATAGTCAGATATGTTTCGTTCTGTTCTTTCAACCCTTGCAGGATTAATAGTTAAAAGCCGGATAGATCACCATGGGCATGGCAGGCTGTCTTGGGCTTAAGATACAGTATTGAAACCTGTTTTTCAATGCATCTCTCCCTATCGGAAATATAATTATTATTACTCCAGCTCCACCACAGTCACACCTGCCCCACCCTCACCCCATTCACCGAGTCGAAAACTTTTTATGTAACGGTGCTGCTGCAAAAACTCCGCAGTCCTCTGACGAAGAGAACCGCTTCCTTTGCCATGAACAATCGTTACCGAATGAATTCTATGAAGCCTCATGGTATCGATAAATCGTTCAATTTTCATGATTGCCTCATCCCCGCTCAAACCACGTAAATCAACTCTTGTGGACTCAACCTCGCCGGTAACGGCTGACCAAGAACCTTTCTGCTTCGGAGCTTCTGGCTGTTTAAGACTTTTTTTTACCTGCGTTTTCGATGTCTTTTCAAGATTTTTCAGCGAAGTAGTCAACCTGAAATTCCCACATCGCACCACCACACTCTCGCCATTGACACTCTCAACCTCACCTGAAGTACTGGTGTCAAGAATTCTGACAAGATCACCCTCACGGATGGTACGATCAACCTGTATCGCCGCTTCAGATTCCGAAAGAAGAATGGACTCGCTCTTTTCGGCATCCTGCTTCTTCAAGGCCAGTTTTTTTCTTGCCTCCTGCACTTTTTTTTCATCAGCAGGAGCACTTTTAACGTCAGAAAGAATCTCCTTGATCTGTTTTCGGGCATGCTCCACCTCTTTCTGCAATTCTCGTGTAGCACCAAGCTTAAGTTCCCTGCGTTTCTGCTCAAGCCCTGCTTCTTCACTCCGCAAAGAGAGTTCCCGCTCTTCAAGCTCCTCCTTATCCTCCCGAAGCCGCAGCTTTAAAAGACGATTCTCTTCCAGCAAGCCGCTCAGATCATCGAGCATTCGATCAAGCCCAAGCCGTTCACCCTGCATAAACGCCGATGCCCGTTCAACCATTGAAACAGGGAAACCCATGCGCTGCATCATGGCAAAGGCAAAACTGTTACCCGGCAACCCCTTGATAAAGCGGAAGGTAGGTACAAGACCAACCCGATTGAACTCCATCGCACCGTTGACTACACCAACACGATCATGGGCATAGGCTTTCAACTCCCCAAGGTGAGTGGTGACAATGGTTTTGATCCCCCGCGAGAGCAGTTCCTCAATCACCATACGGGCAATAGCCCCTCCCTCTTCAACATCGGTACCGGCACACAGTTCATCAATCAACACAAGATCACTACCTCCGGCACAATCAAGGATTCTTTTAATTTCGCCAAGATGCGAACTGAAGGTCGAAAGGTCATTCTCAATAGACTGATCATCACCGATCTCAATAAAAATATCACTGAACAGAGGAAACACAGAACTCTCGCTGCACGGTAGAAGATAGCCATGGACAAGCATGCAGCAGAGAAGACCTGCCGTCTTCATCGCAACCGATTTTCCGCCTGCATTAGGCCCTGAAATAACCAGCACTCGCTCGCCCTCATCCAGTTCAAGATCAAGAGGAATAACCTCCGTATGACGATGGGAAATCATCAGCCACGGATGAAATCCTTTGATAATCCTGAGCGACTGCCCTTCAGCAAGAGCAGGAAGCACCGAACGGGTTTCAACAGCAAACCGCGCCCTTGCATACAAGGCATCAAACTCACCAAGCAGAGACTCATTGTACTGAAGATTTTCCAGTTCAAGGCGAAGCTCATTCGACATCTCCTTCAGAATCCGCTCAATCTCCCGTCGCTCGCTGATTTCAAGATCCTGAATTCTATTACTGATCTCAAGGGTTTCCGCCGGCTCAATAAACACTGTCTGCCCACTCCCTGAGTAATCCTGGATATAACCCGCTATCTTATATTTATACTCCACCCTCAAGCCAAGCGTCAGACGACCATTCTTGATAGCAACCGTATCCTCCATCAGCCAGCCGCTCTCCTGGCAGCGCCTCACGAGCCTCTCCATTTTCCTGCGAATCAGTTCGCGGCTACCACTGAGTTCCCGACGAATCATCAACAGGGCATCGCTTGCCGTATCCCTCACCCTCCCTTGTTCATCAATAATCCTGCGAATCGCCGTCTGAAGAGTTTTTTCAAGCCAGATTCTTATGGTAAAATCATTAAGCAGAGGATAGATCTCACGGTTAAGAAACATGAACTTCCTCAGCTGCACCGAAGAAAAAAGCAGATGATAAATATCCTGAAGCTCATCAGGCTCAAGATAGCTCTCAAGCACCTCCAGCTTTTTCAGAAGCCGCCGGGTATCGGGCAGATAGGAAAAAGGGAGCGGAGCCTCCCCCTCAAACAGATTTTTTAATTCAAGAACCCTCTCAAGCTCAGCAAGCAGCACCTCCCGCTCCAACACCGGCAAAGCAGCCATAACTCTGTCGCGCCCCATACCCGACATGCAGAACTGCGCTGCATAGTTGGCCACTTTATCGAATTCAAGTTTTTTCAGACTTACGCTATTCATTGGTACCCTGTCATTCTATAAGCCGTTACGGCCTATGCGTATTAATAAACCTCAGACAGAAAGAGACGCCGGTTCCGAAGCGTCACCCTCAAAACCAACATAGTAAAATTTAAATTATCCGCACGAAACAAGGCTTTTAATAACCTTACCCCTGGAGAAATTATCAAAGAGTGGGGATTTGCCGGTCTATTGATGGTGCGTTTCTACCTCGACCGTGCACGCGGGATGTAGTTCACCCAAAGAAGCACAGCCAACTGCGCTATCGGCTTCATCGGAAAACCATCATGGTTGAGGAAAACCCAGGAGTTCCCTGCATGGAAAGAGCGATTGAGTTATAGTGGTAGCTTCTGAGCAAAATCTCGCTTCATAACAGCTCCTACTGTACCGTAAATCTGACCACAAACCTCTCTTAAATCATGCTCTATATCAAAGGACTGGCCCAGCTTGCTTGTCCATTGCACTGTTGTTAATTGACGTGCAACATGTGTGGACTTGGTAGTATATGGGTCAACCAAAATGGCAATTTTCTCAAAACCATCTTCATATTCTTCTGACTCACAACGTGCATACCGCAAAGTCTCAAACGCTGCGATAAAACACTCAAGCGTGACTTTTCTCGGAATGTGTTGAGGCCAAAATGCAATGTACTCGGAATCTGGCCACCAGTATTTATCAGCCACACCTGCAGCCCATGCAATACAGTTATAGCAGGATGTTTCTGGACTGGTGATTTTACAGCCATGACCGAGATTGGGGAAATTCTGTTTAATCAGTTCTATAGCCCATGATCACGCCCCCATTGCAACCAATGTTGAGTCATATTCACCATGTCTCCCCGATCAACAGCAGGCACAGGATCTTCACCTGTGATTGCTTTCAATGCCCAAAACCAATATCCCGGTGAAGTTATCAGCTTTTCAAGGATATAAGGAATGACTGTTGGACCCATACCAATAATTCTTTGGTAGGCTGGGTGCAAAGCTATCTCATCAATATTGGAAAGGAATTTAGTGTCACTCTGCCACTCCTGCGTGAGCTTTCCAAACCTCTCTTTGGCATCGGATGGTATTAGAGGATCAAGAGAAGCTGCCAGGTTTGCGATAATTGCATCAATCAATTCCGGCTTATGAACCCGAAGCGAAGCCAAGTCAGTTATCTGATCCGGTCGAAGTGCAATCTTAAATACCATTAAGACTCCTTTTAAGTTGGAGTAATATGCAACTATCCCTTTTTGTATGAAATAATAAAATATTTCCGGAATTATGAAGAATCTCAGGAAACACGCAGGTTATCAGCAACAAACAAGGCGTAACGGAATGCTCATCCTCATACCACTGAGAGTAATATACAAGAAATAATTTTCAAAGCACTTCTCCGTCGGCTGCCGCTCATTTGTGCATCTGCAGCTATTTCAGGTCTCACGAGTTCTTCTTAAGCCAACAAACATACTATGAACAATCGAAAACACGGCAGGTTTTTATGAAAAAAAACAGGTATCTCTTCGCATCATTCAATATATTTGATTCTTATCAACAGTCGCATTATTACAGTAGTGAATCCACCCATTAGGCTGTCAGGTGTGCAGGTACCTTAAGAAACGATGACGCAAGCAATAGTGAACAGCTAAATATGAATGTTTGCACATATCATTGTAAATTAATGTCATTGATGTTGTGAATAACAAAAATCGCAAGACTCTCGATAGGATATTCTCGGATCCGATCAGCGGTAATCTGCCATGGAGTCATATCGAAGCTTTATTGATAGCTGTTGGCTGCAATGTGGTGGAGGGAACCGGATCGTCGGTGACCTTCGAGAAGGATGGCAGAAGAGCCTATTTTCACCGCCCGCATCCACAACGTGAGGCACTTATCTATCGCGTCAAGGTGGCGCGTGAGTTTTTGACAAAACTGGAGATCACCCCATGAAAAACACGATGACCTACTATGGTTATATGGCCAGCCTTGAATTTGACCCTGACGATAATATTTTGGTTGGGCGAGTGCTCGGCATAGATGACCTGATAAGCTTCCATGGCGATTCAGTGGCTGAGTTCACGAAGGCATTCCATGAAGCGATAGATGATTACCTGTCGGCCTGCGAAAAATTGGGACAGGCGCCCGAAAAACCTGCATCTGGACGTCTCATGCTGCGCGTTAATCCCGTCGTTCATGCCGCAGCGCTCAAAGCAGCCGCGCATACCGGTCAAAGCCTTAATCGATGGGCTGAGCAAGTGCTGCGACAAGCGACCCATTCATGACATCTATCACTACGAGGCAAAGCAGTTCTCGACCGAACTGGCTGGCTTAACGCAAGGATACTGTCTGAAAAAAGATATACCCTGGGAACGCTGAGCCCCAGCTCGGCAGAAAACGAGGATAATGTGCGGGTGAAATAACCCTCAGTGTCAAGGAGCGGCTGAAACTCTATAACTGACGTTGCTGTCCATTGTTATTACCTTGTTTGTACAACTTCATAGGGAGAGTTGAGTTTCTCAACCTGTGGAAAGAAACTCAAAAATTTTCAGATCAAGCGGTTACAATCCATGCGAAAGCAACTGACAGTCATTATCACGCATGAAGAAGATGGGTATGTGTCACTTTGCCCCGAATTTGATATTGCCAGCCAGGGAGATACTATCGAAGAAGCCCGCGAAAATCTTCGTGAAGCCTTGGAGTTATTCTTCGAGACCGCATCCAGCGAAGAGATCCAGACACGCTTGCATGAGGAGGTATACGTAACCCGCATGGGGATTGCTGTTGGGTAAATGAAATTTCACAGGCTTGCAGGGTATGCTTGTTCCATAAAAGATTATCTCTTATACGTCCACTGCGTGCTGAAAGTTTTATCCTTTTCATTTTTTCATTACTTTCGCTTAAGAGACGGAAAAAAAACCATTAACTACGCCCATGAGATTAGCTGTCAATATCGATCACATTGCAACACTGCGCAACGCCCGCAATGAGTTCGAGCCCGACCCCGTTGCCGCTGCCCTGCTTGCTGAAAAAAGCGGTGCTGCAGGCATTGTGTGCCACCTGCGTGAAGACCGCCGACACATCAGAGACAACGACCTTCAGCGACTCCGGCAGGCAGTTACCACCAAGCTCGACCTTGAAATGGCCATGACGCAGGAGATGCAGCAGATCGCGTTGCAGACGAAACCCGAACTGATCACCCTTGTGCCCGAAAAAAGGGAGGAACTCACTACGGAGGGCGGTTTTAACATTACCGCTCACTACAGCACTCTGGCTGAATTTCTGAAACCGTTCAAAGCTGCAGGAATAGAGAGCAGCATCTTTATTGAGCCCGATCAGAAAGCTATCGACCTTGCCCAAAAAGCAGGTGCCGATCTTGTAGAGCTTCACACCGGTTCCTATGCTCTGAAAACAAATGACGAGGATAGAGCCCTTGAACTGCAGAGAATCCATGAAGCTGCCACCTACGCAAAAAGCATCGGCCTGAAAGTCGTTGCCGGCCATGGTCTCAACTACCTGAACATCGCACCGTTCACGGCAATTACTGAAATCGAGGAGGTCAGTATCGGCCATGCCATCATTGCCCGTGCTGTAATGACAGGCCTTGATGAGGCAATCAGGGAACTGCTCCGCATTATTCAGTAGAGCCATGCCAGCTGCTCCAGACACCACCGTTACCATTGTCCTTGCCACAGGCAATCGCGACAAGGTCAGAGAAATCCGCCCGTTGCTTGAAAACATCTCACCCCTGTTCAAGGTCACAACACTCAAAGAACTGGGAGCCGAGGTTGACATCGAGGAGACCGAACAAACACTGGAAGGCAACGCCCTCCTTAAGGCAAGGGCCATCTTCAGCATACTCTCGGAACAATTTCCAGCCATGATTGCCCTTGCCGACGACACAGGTCTTGAAGTCGATGCACTGCAGGGAGCGCCGGGAGTATACTCCGCACGCTTCGCACCCACTCCCGATGGCAATACTCCGACCTATCAGGAGAACGTCCGCCATCTGCTGCACAGCATGAAGGGTATTGTCGACAGAAACGCCCGATTCCGGACAGTCATCGCCCTGAAAGGCTCTATCCCTTCGGGAGATAAGCAATTCGAGTTTGAGCACACCGCCGAAGGTGTTGTTTCAGGCAGCATCACCCTTGAGCAACAAGGAACGGGAGGGTTTGGCTATGATCCCGTGTTTCTGGTTCACTCTACAGCCAAAACCTATGCAGAAATGAGCATAGTCGAAAAGAACACCCTCAGCCACCGCGCCCTAGCCATCCAGAAAGCCATTGCAGACCTCAAAACTCTGCTTGAACCGGGCTTCACTCCACTAACCTGTACTCATTCACCTCAATGACCCTCCCTGAAGCAATCATTCTCGGCATTGTACAAGGCCTTACAGAATTTCTGCCGATCAGCAGCACGGCACATCTGAGAATTGTTCCCGCTCTTGCCGGCTGGCAGGACCCCGGGGCAGCATTTACCGCTATCGCACAACTCGGAACCCTTGTCGCTGTTCTTATCTATTTCCGCAAAGATATTTCCGTCATCATCAGTGGTGTTGTCCGGGGCTTGATACAGGGTAAACCTCTGGAAAGCACAGAAGCAAAAATGGGATGGATGATTGCTGCAGGAACCATCCCGATTGTCATTTTAGGTCTTCTCTTTAAAAATCAAATAGAGACCAGCCTCCGTTCACTCTACTGGATCAGCGGTGCACTTATCACTCTGGCACTGGTGCTCTCCCTTGCCGAATGGAACATAAAAAACAGGCTCAAAAAAGGGCTTCCACTGAAAACAATAGAACATATCGGATGGAAAGAGGCTCTGCTGATTGGTCTGGCTCAAAGCGTTGCCCTCATCCCTGGATCATCACGTTCCGGAGTCACCATAACCGGCGGTCTCTTCCTGAATCTTTCGCGTGAAAGCGCCGCCCGTTTTTCATTCCTGCTGTCACTCCCTTCTGTATTTGCTGCAGCGCTCCTGGAACTCTATAAAACATGGGCCGTTATCTCCGCCTCTACCGAAAACATAACCAATATCATCGTTGCAACCCTTGTAGCCGGTATTGTTGGTTATGCCTCCATTGGATTTCTGCTCACCTATCTCAAAAAGCATACAACAACCATCTTCATTGCTTATCGACTCATTGCCGGCGCCGCAATACTGATCCTTCTTGCTACCGGAAAACTGCCACCGTTATGAGACACGCTTCCATTTTCCATGCAACGATTAACTCTGAAAAATAATTCTCTTTTGTGTGTGAAGCGGTCGGGGATTTTTTCTTATATACAGGTAGCATAATTTAACATAATTAATAAACCAGCCATGCCATACGGCTTGACAAGCTTAGGGCATAATGGCTTTGAAAAAGCAGACTTACATATTCATACGAAATGTTCAGACGGAATCTTTACGCCGGAAGACATAGTTCTGAAAGCAGCGAATTCCGGACTGAAGGCCATAAGTATTACTGACCATGATTCTGTTTTAGGTATTGACAAAGCAAAGCCATTAGCCTTCCAGAAAGGCATTGAGCTTATTCCTGGTGTAGAAATGAGCTCGACCTACAAGGGCTATGATATTCATATCCTTGGTTATTTTTTCGATTATCAGCATTCGGAGCTGAAACAATATCTTGATCACTGCCGTCACCTGCGCACCGAAAGGGCTGAACGCATGGTAAGCAAACTCGCCAAAATGGGTGTAAAAATCGGTATTGAGCAGATTATTGTCAAAGCTCAGAACGGAAGTGTGGGACGACCACATATTGCGGCCGTACTCCAGGACGTGGGCTATGTAAAAAGCTTCAGCGAAGCGTTCAGCAAATATCTCGGCTCTCACAGTCCTGCTTATGTTAAAAGCATCGAAACGCATCCGGCAGATGTCATCGCGCTGATCAATAAAGCGTCAGGGCTCTCCTTTCTTGCCCATCCAGCACAAAATGTATCCGATGAGACCCTCAAACAGCTCATCACCTTCGGCCTTGACGGCATTGAAATTGTCCATCCTTCTCACGACGCCTACCGGCAGAATTACTACCGTGAAATTGCAAACGAGTACTTTTTACTCTTTTCAGGAGGTTCCGACTATCATGGCATGAGAGAGCGCGATGAAGACACCTTCGGCAAGGTTACCATACCCTGCGAGTGGGTGACAAAAATGAAAAGCAGGCTTTTACAGGCATAACTCAAGATGATTGGACAATTGATAACGACATGCTCCTAACCTTCGCACGAAACCAGGAAAAAGCACTTGCCTTGTGGTTGAAAAATTTTGTCCTCACCATGCAGGAGTTTTTTCTTTTCTCAGTCAGGACATTCATCTCTTTTCCAAAAGTGAAACGCTACTGGCGGGATGTGCTCGATCAGGCCACCATTTGCGGCACCGACTCAATCCCCATCGTTCTCGTCAGCGCTATCTCTATCGGATCACTTCTTGCCATTGAGGTAGGAAACCTCCTTGAAGACTTCGGTGCAAAAACCATGCTGGGACGCTCAACCTCCCTCTCGGTTATCCGCGAACTTGGCCCCCTCCTTATGGGCCTCATGCTCTCCGCACGGTTCGGATCAAGAAACGGAGCAGAACTCGGCGCCATGCAGATATCTGAACAGATCGACGCACTGCGCGCTTTCGGCACCGACCCCGTTGCAAAACTCGTCATGCCCCGCCTTGTTGCCGCACTCATCATGTTCCTCCCTCTGACTGCTCTTTCCGACTATGCCGGCCTTCAAAGTGCCGCATACATGGCTGAACACTATCATCGACTCGACCCTGGAATTTTCTGGAACGCCGTCTATCCCCGACTTGCACCCAAAGACTTTGTGGTCGGCTTCCTTAAAGCACCGGTTTTTGCCATCATCATAACGCTTGTCAGCAGCTTCAACGGGTTTTCTGCACGAGGAGGCACTGCCGGTGTTGGTCGTTCCACCATTAAAGGCATTGTTGTTTCATCAGGACTGGTGCTGATTGCAAATTTTTACGTCTCAAAGATAGTGCTGGAAAACATGTGAATGCATGATTGAATTACGAAACGTCGGTTTGAAATACGGCGACAAGGTGATCCTGAAAAACGTCTCTCTTACCGTCCGGGACAACACCATTAAAGCGATTCTGGGACCAAGCGGCGTCGGCAAAAGCACCATTCTCAAACTGATGCTCGGTCTTATTAAACCGAACAGCGGACAGGTCATTGTTGACGGCACCGATATCACCAACATGAAAGAGGCGAGTCTCTACTCCATACGCCGCAAAATGGGTATGGTTTTTCAGGGAAACGCACTCTTCGATTCCCTCACCATCAGCCAGAACCTCGGATTTTTTCTCCGTGAAAACATGAAGCTGCCGGTAGAAGAGATCAACCGGAGAGTGTTGGAACAGATTCAGTTTGCAGGGCTGGAAGGCTATGAAGACCAGCTCCCTGAAAGCCTGAGTGGAGGAATGCGCCGAAGAGTTGCTATAGGAAGAGCGCTGATCTTCAAACCCCACATGATTCTGTTTGATGAACCTACGGCTGGACTTGACCCGGTCAGCTCCAAAAAAATCCTGTCGCTCATCAGCTCCCTGAGGCACAACAATAACCTTGGTGCCGTTATTGTTACTCATATTATTGACGATGTCTTCAATGTTGCCGACTGTGTTGCCGTCCTCTACCAGGGAGAAATCATTTTTGACGATGTCACGGAAAAACTTCACGAGGCACAGCATCCCTTTATACGATCGATTCTCTCTGACAAAATTCTTGAATTATAACATCCTTAAGATTTTACCTGTATGAAAAATCCGAACGCTTTGAAATGGAGCGATCTGAGAACCGGAATTTTTTTCATTATCGGCATCGGTTTCGCCGCCTATCTTGGACTGGTCATCGGTAAAAACAGCAACCTGTTTTCCGGCGTGACAACCGTCAAAATACTTTCAAGGGATGTTCAGAGTCTTGCCGAAAACAACTTTGTCTCTGTATCAGGCAAAAAAATAGGCACGGTCTCAAAAATGAACTTTGTCACCCACAACGACTCACTATACGTTGTCGCTGACTTGAGGCTCAAACAGGAGTTTGCTCTTCTGGTCACCAAGGATTCCAAAGCCACCATTAAATCCCTTGGAGTGCTCGGCGACAAATATGTTGATATTAAAACCGGAAAAGGACCTGCCGTAGCAGAAGGTGACTTTATCGCCCTGTATTCCGAAGAAGGCCTTGCAAACATTGCCAGCAAAGCAAGTCTGACCTTTGAAAAAATCAATACCATGCTTGACAAGCTGAACAACGGCAAAGGTGTGGCAGGAAAGATTATTTCGGATGAAAAAATGGGCAGAGAGCTTGCTGAAACCATAAGCAGCCTGAAAGCCACAACGGCGGAACTCTCGGCCCTTTCAAAGAAAGCATCGCATGGAAACGGGCTCCTTCCGAAGCTCCTTAACGACAAGGCCATGGCGAAAAATACCGAAGAGACCATCGAACATCTTAACCAGGCTGCATCAAAAACAGAATCACTGATCACCAAGCTCAACAATGACAACGGCACCATTGGCCAGCTCTCCTCCAATCCCGCTCTCTACAACAACCTCTCCCGCACCCTGACATCGCTCGATTCAGTCCTTGTCGACCTTAAAGCACATCCGCACCGTTATGTCAAAATTTCGCTTTTTTAACCCTTGGGGAAAAAGCTCATGCAAACAGTCCGTTTGTTTCTTACAACACTCTTCATCCTTGCCGGGTTAAGCACGACGCTCCAGACTCCGGCAATGGCCTATGATTTCACGCCCCTTGAAACGGCCATGAACAAAGCCGTCAGTGACTCTGTTTTTCCGGGAGCAAGCCTTGCCATTCTCTACAAAGGCAGGGTTGTGTTTCACAAGGCATTCGGACGATTGACCTACGAACCGCACAGCACTCCTGCCGATACAACCACCATCTATGATCTTGCGTCACTGACCAAAGCCGTTGCCACTACCAGCATTGCCATGCAGCTTGTCGAACGGGACTCACTCAATCTTCAGACACCGGTATCACACTATTTACCTGCATTCAGCGGAAAAGGAAAAGATAAAATCACCATCGAGCATCTTCTCCGGCACACCTCCGGACTGAGAGCACACGCTTTCTACTCAAAGACCTGCACCACGCCTGAACAACTCTTCAGCACCATTGCCGCCGATACCCTGCTCTCCAAACCAGGAAGCAAAACACTCTACAGCGATCTCGGTTTCATGCTCCTTGGCAGAATCATCGAAACCATCACCGGCAGCACCCTCGACGCAAACTTCCATAACCGGTTTGCCGAACCACTTGGGATGCGATCGACCATGTTCACTCCTCCGCAATCGCTCGTTTCGCGTCTTGCTCCGGTGGAAAAAGAGAGCCTCTGGCCCTTCACCTTTCAACGTCCTCTCGTTCACGACCAGAATGCCGCCCTGCTGGGAGGAGTTGCCGGTCATGCAGGATTGTACTCAACAACCGGAGACCTGATCAGGATGGTCACCATGCTGATGCATGGAGGCAGTATCAACAACCATACCTCTATCCATGCTGCAACACTGAACACGTTTCTCGCACGCAAAGAGTCTGAGCGAGCATCAGGATGGGATCTGCGTTCACTTGACGGGCACTCTTCAGCAGGTGACTATTTTTCAAACCGCTCTTATGGACACCTTGGTTACACAGGCACCAGCATCTGGATTGACCCCGAAAAAGAGCTTGCGGTTATTTTACTCTCCAACCGGGTCTATCCCTCGTCCGCCAACATCAAAATCAGAACCTTCCGTCCCCTGCTCCACAACACTATCGGCAGCTGCCTCCGCCTGAAAAAAACCTCAGACAACATCGAATAAAAGAGGTTCAGGCAAACAAACCCTGCATAGGCACAATAGGAAGCGGCACAGGCTTCACTGATTCCTGCCTGAAGATTGCATTGGCAGCCATTCGACCGGTAAAAGCCGCGGCCTCCATCAGAAACACCGGAGCATCAACTTTAACCCAGTCTCCTGCAAGAAAAAGATTTGAAAAGGGCGTTTCAACACCGGGTCGATGAGCGTGATCACCCGGAGCCCACCGCGTAAAATTAGACTGCAGCATGAACAGCTCATGCAGAACCTCCGCAGCCATAGTTTCCGGAAATATGGCATGCAGCTCCTGAAGCATCACAGCCTTGATTTCCGCTTCAGGCCTGATATCCTCGGGTGCAATAGCATAGGCATGCAGCTCGACAACACAGCAGCCATGCTTTTTAGCCCACGAGATAAAGGGTTCCTGAAAATCAGAGAAGATGGAGATAGAATCAGTATAGGTATATCCCGAAACCGTATAGAAGGGAAAATCCTTTGAAGCAAGCGGCCTGTCAATCCATAACCGGTAAACCGCATAGGGGTCAGCCTCGCCAAGCGAAGCCACGTTTGCTTCAAACTCAGGACGGTTCAAGTGTGAAGCTTTCACCAGCTCACGAACACCCCGCACATTAGACGCAACCACACAGTAGTCACACGCCAACCGTTCACCGCCTGCCGACTGCTTCACCACAAGCACTTCCCCCTCAACAGCAACTGCGAGTTTCACCAGCGGAGCTTTTGGCGGCCCGCTCACCGGAGTGCCTGATGCATCAAACCTCCCCGCATGACAGGGACAGGAAAAACCACCGCTACCTGCATCAGGAGTGACCGGACATCCCATGTGCGTGCAGCGCCCGTCATAGGCCAGATAACCGCTCTCCGTTCTGCCAACCATGACCGGTACTCCCTCAGCTGTCATAAACCCGATAAATCCCTGTTGCGGAACTTTTGCAGCATCAACATGCAGCAACAAGGCGCCCCCGCTCTCCGGCGTATCAATGCCAACACCGACAACCTTCTCCCCCACAACCTGCATGCTCCTTGCCGTACACCCCTTCCTCAAGCTCACCCCAAGTTGTTTCAGCTTCACCTCAAGAGGGTTGATGAGCGCACTCATACAATCGCGGTTTGTGATCGTAAAGGCTAATCCTTCAGGGTTGCCCATAAAATAAAAGTGGAAATACCGGAGCGCCTCAGCTGCCGACAACACCTCCATCCGGTTCATCGTCGCATCCGCAAAAGGGTGCAGCACGGTATCGACAAATGCAGGCAGCGCCTCACCCTTCCGGCAATAGGTCATAAAATCAATCGAGTCATACTTCTGAAAGGTCTTGCCATACTCATAGCGAAACAACTCCCCCGTCGAAAGCATCCCCTTCGAATTTTTCAGAAAAGAGACAAAATCAAGTCTCCGTGACTGCTCTACAATCGAAAGAACATTAAACGGAAAATACTTCGATGTCCGACCGTAGATCTCCTTTGGAAAGTGTTTAAATATAACCGGATATCCGGGCGATGAGATAAAGCTCTCACGCGTTATCCCTGCAGAAGCAAATATCTCGTTGAGATTATAATACTGATCAAAAAAGCCATGAAAGCCATGCTCCACCGGAAAGTGCTCACCAAGAGCCTCAATATCCCAGCCGGTCAGCTTGCCCCCCAATGCGGCAGAAGACTCAACAAGCGTTACCTCAAACCCTCGCTGCGCCAGTTCAAGGGATGCACTTATCCCCGCCAGCCCCCCCCCTATAACCACCACCTTTTTTAATCCACCAACCCTCTCCTTACCCCCCGACACCTCCCTGCCATACCATCCTTTTCGCGGCTGATAATAACCAATAAGACCGGCTGATCCTGCCACAGCGACACCGACACCAACACCTGTACCCACAAACAGTTTTTTTATAAACGCACGACGTTCCATAACAAGAAGAGAGCATTGACCTTGAGGAAATAGATTTCCTGAACTGTATATTTAATTAACAGCTAAATATTTGCTTAAACAACCCTCCCTTCAAATCCTTCACCCTCTTATGGCTGACCCGTCAACTGTTCTTGCCCGCACCATTCGCAAGGAAGCTGCACGACTCGGATTCGCTGCCATAGGCTTTTCCTCCCCCATACCGCAACCGCTCGCCATGCAGCGCTATAACGCCATGCTTGCTGAACATCGGCATGGTGAAATGGTGTATCTGGAAAACCGGTTGGACGAACGGGCCATGCCCTCAATGCTGCTCCCAGACCTGAAAACCATCATCTCGGCAGCAATCAGCTACAACTATCCACTTGATACCATTACCGGAGGGCCCGTCATTTCAACATACGCCCTTATAGACGACTACCACACCGTAGTCCGTGAAAAGCTCCAGCAACTCCTCAACTTCCTGAATACCCTCTTTGGAGAAGATCTCAACGCAACAATAACTGTCGACAGCTCCCCCATTCTCGAAAAAAACTGGGCTGAACATTCGGGCATCGGTAAAACAGGAAAAAACACCCTCCTCATCATCCCCTCCGCCGGCACATACATTTTTCTCGGAGAGCTGCTCATCAACAAAGAGATAACCGACAACAAACATCCTCTCCCCAACCTCTGCGGAAGCTGCACCAAATGCCTTGAAAGCTGCCCCACAGGAGCCCTCATCGAACCCAGCAAACTCGACGCAACCAGATGCATCTCCTACCTCACCATCGAACTCAAACGTGAATTCACCCCTGAAGAGTCCACACTGATCGGCAACCACCTCTTCGGCTGCGACCACTGCCAGCAAGTCTGCCCCCACAACCACCAGACAACCATTCCCCCCAACCACTCATTCACCCCGCACCAAAACCTCCTCAACCTCACCCCGGAAACCATCCTGTCACTAACCAAATCCACCTTCCGAACCCTCTTCCAAGGCACCCCAATCTACCGCACCGGCCTGAAACGCCTGAAACGCAACGCCCGAGCCGTAACCAAAAACCAAAATAAAAGATAGTACTCAGTACTCAGCACTGTCCCTCCCCTGCCTACGACATAAACCCTTCATTCAGAAAAGCTGAACACGTCTTATCGCTCGATCTCTACAACCGCCAACCCGATTTGGAATGTGCAATTGCAACTGCAGGCTATTACCACATTGATTCCTCCCGAGCAAGAAAGATTGTAAGACAAATGCAGTGGGCAGAAATACACAAGTACCGAATGGTGAGAGAGATAGGGGAGGGGTAATGGGTTCGTTTTGTAAAGTTTATTCAAGCATACCTTAGGGACTTGGTGTATACCGTAATACCGTTTATCTTGTCTTCAAAAAGCAACCCATCATCCAGAGAACTTGCACATGAAGACATCTACACTGAATCGCAACAACATATCCCCTGAAGTCGCCGAACTGGTTGTTCGTCTGGTTTCCTTAATCCCATGGCCAGTACGACGCCAAGCTATGGGAGATGTGGTATTGACGATATTGGACGGCAAGCCTCGGGTAGCTGAAGATGAATTTGGCTGGAATCGTTCATCGGTGGCATTAGGCATCAAGGAATTTGAGAGTGGCATTACCTGTATTAATGATTTATCGGAACGCCACAAACCAAAATCTGAAGAGAAAAACCCGAAGTTGCTCGAATCTATTCGAAAAATAATGGAGCCATGCAGTCAAGCAGAACCCCGTTTACGAACAACCATGCTCTATACGAAGATGACAGCTCGAGCCGTTTATAATGCCCTTGTTGCCGAAGGATGGCCAGAAG
>Ga0118677_10000436_pt1 | contig 91165 bp, 79 predicted proteins | sample AliMusrvi5mmetaG_FD_86154 | JGI IMG/M metagenome (GOLD analysis project Ga0118677, IMG submission 86154) | reverse complement strand
CGCCGGATGCATGTCGATGCCGTCGGTGAGCATCGCGAAGGCCTCCGGTGCCAGGCTCAGGCGCGTGGCGCTCCCATCCGCGCTGCGCGGCCAGCAGAACGTGCCTTTCTCCAGGCGCTTGGTCATCAGCCACAGCCCTGTGCCGTCCCAATAAATGATCTTGAGCCGGGTGCGCTTCTTGTTGGTGAACACGAACAACGCCCCGCTGCGCACCTCGGCTTTGAGTTTTTCGCTGACCGCTGCGTGCAGACCGTTGAAGCCTTTGCGCATGTCGCAAGGCTCCAGCGCCACGTAGATCTTCAGGCTGCCGGCAAAGCTCAACATGGCGTGGCGAGGGCTTTGAGCAGGGCGGCGGCCAGAGGCATCTGCCGGCCATGACTGAGCTCCATCGCAGCGCCCCCGGGCAAAACGACGCGCAGGGCAGCGGAGGGCTTGTGCGGTGCCTGCGCCTCAAGAACCGCTTCGGCGAAGCTCACTGAACCGCCGGGCTTGGGTGTTGCGGCCTGGCTTTGCTTTCGCTTCTGCACCCAGGTGGCGAACGTCTGGTAGCGCACGCCTATGAGCTTGGAGAACTTCACGGCGGGCAAGCTGCTGCGCTCAAACTCGTTGAGCAAGGCATCGCGACGGTGCGCTGGTGTGCGCACCCGGCCACGATTGTCGGTCTTCAATACGATGGAAGTCTTGTCCATAAACGTCGTAGCCAATCGGCTACGACACTTACGATGCCACTCAGATCAGATGGCTCTGGCCGTGACGCTTACGACAATGGTGCCTGGTGTGTTGATGGAGGCGGCTTCGCGTTTTCTATATCCAGCAAGGCCCCACTTGGTCTTGTCGAGATGATCACCGTCAAACTCATCCTGCCAGACGAGATGATAGCCCGCAGGCGCTGCGGCCGGCGGACGGGCAGCGAGGGCAGTGATGGTGAGGAGGAAACCCAGGGTGAGTGAAAGAGCGGCGTGCATGTGAGTAGGGAAATAACGCGGCTTCCGGCCTCACGCTTCTCGCGGAGTTGTAGCGAGTCTTCGCTACAAGGGGCTCAGTCCAGCCTGCGATATTTCGCCACCGCCTGGCTGCGCGACTGGACATGCAGCTTCTCGTAGATGCGGCGGATGTGCGTGTTCACGGTGTGGGTGGAAATGCCAAGCTGATCACCTATCTCTTTATAAAGGTAGCCTTTGGAAAGCAGGTCCAGCACTTCGCGCTCACGGGCGGCCAGTGTGTTGATGTCAGGATCGGCCGGCCGCGCTGGTGCAGGCTGGCCTTGATGGAAAAAACTCACGACCTGGCGGGCGATCTCCGGTGACATCGGCGAGCCCCCCGCCCGTGCGTCAATGATGGCCTTGGTGACCTCTTTCGGCGGAGTGCGCTTCAGCAGATACCCGGACGCACCGGCTTTCAGCGCATCAAAAATGAGGGTGCTCTCTTCATACATTGTCAGCATGAGGCAGAGAGCCTGCGGGCAGGTGTGCTTGATGCGGGAAACGAAGTCGATGCCGCTCATTCCGGGCAGGTTGATGTCCACCAGCAGCACCTCCGGCGCGAGAGCGGGAATGCCCTCCAGCGCGGCCTCGGCGGTGCGGTAGTGTGCAACACACTTCACTTCGTGCCCCAACGCGAAGTAACGCTGCAACGCCGTGGCAAACGGCGCATCATCTTCCACCATGGCGAGTTTGACGGGCATGAAATTATGGAGGGATCGGAATTTGCAACTCCACCACTGTGCCACCACCAGGGCGTGACTGCACTCGGCAATGTCCGCCCAGCGATACGAGTCGCGTGTGCATGTTTTCCAGTCCGCTTTTCTCAATGCCTCCCAGGTCTGCGGGCAGACCAATGCCGTTGTCGGCGATGGTGGCGGTGAAGCGTCCGTCCTTGTGGCGGAGAGTGATGGTAACTTCCGTGGCGCGGGCATGCTTGACCACGTTTTGCAGGGCCTCCTGCATGGCAAGATGAAACTGGTGGCGCGTATGCGAAGACACCGCTCGCTCCGGCCATTCGCGTGGCACGTCTTGACGACAGGCAATGCCGAGCGGCACTAGGTACCCATGCGCCACCTGTGTCAGATAGCCGGCCATGTTCGCCAGGTTGTCATTGCCCGGATTCACTGCCCAGACCACCGCATCCAGGGCCGCGACGCTGGCGCGGGCGGTGTCCGTGAGCTGGCGAAGACGGGAGCGCGCATCGTCATCCAGGCCGAGTTCTTCCGCCACGATCTCATGAAGTACCGCGAGCTGAGTGAGCTGCGAGCCCACGGCATCGTGCATGTCTCGGGCGATGCGGGCACGTTCGTTGGACAATTCATTGCGCCGCTCCAGTTCCACCACACGCCGGGCCATCACGCGGCGGCTGATCATCCAGGCGAGTCCGGCAGTCACCACGATGGCAGCGATCAGGGCCGTTCCCCGCGCCCAAGCCCGCTGCCAAAACGGCACAGGCACGATGAGCGGCATGCGGTATACCGCATCGCACCATATGCCGTCGCTGTGGCGGATCTGGGCCTGGAATTCATACTCGCCCGGCGGTGGGCAGCGGCTTTCTACCGCTCCGCTGGAGGTGCCGGAGAGCCAGCCCTCATGAAAGCCGACGATGCGCCAGTGCCGCCCCAACGTCACCGGGTCAGCCAGGGGTGGATAATTGATGTCAAATGTCATCCACGAGACTCCGTCGGGGACTGCCAGCGTGTCCTTGGCCCGGATCGACTGACCCTTCGCAATCATGGTGACGCCGAGAGGCACCATCGTCTCATAAGCCTCGAATTCGGCGATCTGCAGTGGGATGAGGTCGTGTTCCGGCAAAGTGATGCGCACGTAGCGGCCTGTGAAACGCCCATCACCCATCGCTGCCCTGATGACGAGCAGCGGCTCGCTGTTTGCCAATGATGAAGCCTCCAACTGAGCATGCGGACGAGCTTGCCAGACCGGCGGCCCACCGTCAGTGGGATTCGTCTCATACAGCTCCACTTGCAACGCAGGCATGACCGCTGATCGGAGCGAACCTGATTTCAAACGAAGGTTTAGATGGTCCAGCTCGCATTGTCTTTTGAGGTCGATTACGAATCGCTGTGGGGCACCTGGGGCATCCGCACTTCCCTGGACCATGGTTTCGGGCCGGCCGTCCGTTAAAAAGCCGCCCGGCATGTCGCCGGAGCCCGGGGGAATGACGTCAACCGGGCAGCCAAGCGCCACGTTGGTCGTCGGAGTGTTGCCTCGCTCGATGCGCAATAATTTCAGCACGACGCGATGCGTCTCTTCCGCCTTGCTGAAAACTTCAATCCTCAGCCCCGTGATGCCATCCGCAGGAAGCCCGGCATCGATTGCGACATCAGCCACTGCTGTGCTGCCATCCAACAACAGGCGCTCTCCCTGCCGGGTCATCCGCCCTTGACTCGCACCAAATGTCGTTGGGAACATGGGTTTCCACGAGCCCGCAAGACGCGGCAATTCATCGGTCGTCGCAGTGAGCGTGAGAGACAGAGGCGACGAACCTGCATCGGCGTTTTGCAGTGTCAGCATCACTCGCAGCGTCTTCGCGGAAACAGGCCGGGCCAGACCCAGCACCAGCATTGCTCCACCAGACGGCACGCTCCATCCCGTGGCATTCGTTGCCGAGGTCAGGCTGTCCAGCACCTCACCAGGGATGGACGACTCCACCGCCTGCCATGCCATTTGGGCACGCACCGCCCCCGCTGCCGTGAGGAGCAGACACACGATCGATAGAACATGACGGGACGGGTGAAGCATCGCGGTTCAATACACTCGCATAACTCGCGCCGGATCGCGAATTCGCTGGCGGCTGTGTAGCGAATTCTCGCGACATGCTCAAACGAGGTTCTGGGACGATTGGAAGCGCATCCGCTGCGCCAGCTTCGGATTCCTCCAATTCAGATGATTAATTACACAGACCTGCCGTCGGGCCTTTCAAGCATCCGGGCCTCTGGCAAAGCGTCAAAGCTCATTGTCACCTGGCTCGCCTTGCTTGCGGCCCTGCCCGTTTCTGCCGCCCCCATAACCTGGAGCGGCGGCACAAGCACCGACTTCACCGCCGGTGCCAACTGGACGGGCGGAGTCGCTCCGGCGAACAGCCTGACCACGGACATCGCCACCTTCAGCACCACAGCGACCACGTTCCAGCCCTCCCTTGCGGGTACCTACTCCGTGCTGGGTGCCACACTGGCCGGTGGCACCACCTTGTCCGGGGCGGGCACGCTCATCCTGGGGGCTTCGGGACTGACCGCCGCAGGCACCAACACCATCTCCCTGGCCAAGCTGCAGCTCGGCGCGAATGCGACCCTCTCCCTGGCCAATACAACCACCATCTCCGGTGGGATCGACAACGGCGGCAAAAATCTCACCCTCGCCACCAACAGCACCTCAGGGCTGAACCTCTCGAATGTCGTCCTCTCCGGTGCCGGCAACGTGACGTTTCAAGCGGGCTCCGGCAGCCGCACGATCACCGTTGGTGGCGCCAACACCTTCACCGGAACTGTCGCCGTCACACAGACAAACCTGTCCTTCACCATTCTTGCCAACGGAGGCACGGCCAGCAGCTTTGGCGCGGGCACCACCGACGTGACGCTCGCAGGCTCCAGCAGCTTCATGGGTCTCACGAATGTGGGGGCGGGTGGCTCCACCGACCGCCTTTTCAAGGGCAACACCAATGGCAGCGTCACCATTGCCAATAACGGCACAGGCGCCCTGAACTTCAACAACACGGGAACCTATGGCAGCCTCTCCCTTACGCTTCAGGGAACCTACACGGGAGCCTCGAACACCTTCGCCTCGATCATCACAGGAACCGCTGTCCTGACCAAGGCCGACAACGGCACCTGGGCGCTCACAGCGACGAACAGCAGCTACACCGGCGGCATCGCCATCAACGGCGGGGTCCTGGTCGTGTCCAGCCTCGCCAACGGGGGAATCAACAGCTCCATCGGTGCTGGTGCCAATACCATCGGCTTGCTCACTTTCAACGGCGGCACCCTGCGCTACGGCGGCTCCACCGCGCAGAGCACCGACCATCTTTTCACCATCAACACCCTGGGTGCCACTCTTGACGCCTCCGGCACTGGCAGTGGCACGATGAGCCTTACCAACACAGGCAGTCTCAGCAGCGGCTCCGCTGCAGGAGCCCGCACGCTGGTTCTCACCGGCACCAACACCGGCGCCAATCTTCTTGCCGGCAACCTGGCCAACAGCAGCGGTGGCGGTGTGCTCTCCGTGAGCAAAACAGGACTTGGAAACTGGACGCTCACCGGCACCAATCAAACCTACACCGGCACCACCACCGTCACAGCCGGCTCACTGCAAGTGGGCAACGCTGGCGCGGGCCAGACCGGCACCGGCGCGGTGACGGTGCAGAATGGCGGCACCATCGTCGGCACTGGTGTTGTGCGCGGCAGCAGCTTCACTGCCGCAAGCGGTGCCATCGTCCAGGCGGGTGATGGCACCACCGCCAGCAACCATGGCATACTCACCTTCACACCAGCCACCACCGGCACCTACAATTTGCAGTCCGGCAGCAGCATCGTCCTCGACGTCGGCGGCGCCACCACGACGGATTCCACTTTTGGCGGCAACGCAGTTGGTTCTGCAGGCTACAACGCTTGGCTGGATGGCGTCAGCGGCGTGGGCAACCATGACCAGCTCGTTTTTAACGGCACCGCAGGCAGCACCCTCGCCTTCAGCAGTAACTTGAGCATCATCAGCAGTAGTTACACCCCACACCTTGGGGATGTGCTCAACCTCCTGGACTGGAGCAGTCTGGTGGCCGGCAACTTCAGCGGCTTCAACCCCGGACCCAACTACCGCGATGGCAGCGAGGACAATGGAAGCCAGTTCGATCTGCCGGACATCACTGGTTCCGGCTTGGTCTGGGACATCAGCCGTTTTAGCACCTCCGGCAACATCGCCGTCGTGAGCTTTGTTCCAGAACCCGGCCGCATGCTTCTTCTTGGAGCAGGTTTGCTCGGCATTGCCTGCCGTCGCCGCCGACTCACCTTTACAGATTTCAATCATCCGCACCCAGCAGCGCCGCGTGTATCTCCTTTCCTATCGGCGGGTGCAGTCGAGAACCTAAAAAACGGCGCAGTAGTGCGCAAGCCATGCGGAGCATGCAGGACCTTTGCGGGGTATTCTCCTGCCGATGTCATTGCCCACACTCCAGGTTACCATTGTTGATTCTGCGGATGTCTGTCAGACATTCCAGGCGCAGCATGTGGAATTCGACTGCGATTCCGGACACATTGTTGTCCAGCCTGGCAACCCCGACTTTTGCCAGGGATTTGTTCGCGGCGTGCTGAGAATCGAGGACGGGCTCTCGGTGACCAGGTTGAACGTCACCGAAGGCCTGGCATCACTGGTGGGGAATACCATGAACGTGGTCTGCGGACGGGCGAGCTTGGTTTACCGGTATCGGGGTGAACACCCCTTCGTGCATGAGCCGTGCCCAGGTTTCAAAACAGGCGCACCACCCAACACAGTCTCGCGCACTGGCGATTTACCGGAAGCCTGTCCAGAACCAACGCAACATATAACCAAAGCACGACCATGAAAACCACATTGAAAACCACGCTGGCGGCCCTGAGTCTGGCTATTCTCGCCACCCTCACCCTGTCCAGTTGCAAGACCACTGGCGACAACATCGAGGGCTCCCACAACATGGGAGGTCCCCACCCCACCCGGATGACCAACGAGGCGATGCCAGGGTATCATTGAGATGAAGTGAAAAAGGCTGCTGCCAGCCATCTCATCCAGTGACTACCACCTGGCACTTGCGATCCCCCAGCCCGTTTTCAACTGCGGGCGGGGGGCTTGTACGAGGAAGGGACTCATCGTCATCATCACCACCCAAAAGCTGACGCCGGGGTATAAGGTGGGTCGAATCTTCGCCCCTGAGGATGGCAGGATCGTCAAGGAGGAGAAAGGCGGGGAAGACAAGTTTGAGCTGGACCGGAGGTAGTCTGGTCCCCTCAGTATGGTGTCATGGTGGCACGGAGGCTGCTTCATCCGGAGCGTGCGCGCGCTCGTAGGCATTCCGTCGGTTATCTTTATTTGCCTCTTCATCCTGGGCGGTGAATCCCATGCGGCACGAGTCATTCCGCTCGAGTATCGCGATGGCTTGATCTGGGTGAAAGTCCGCACTGCCACGAGTGCCGCACCGCTCAATTTTTTGGTCGACTCGGGTGCGGGCGCGAGCGTGTTGAATTTGCCCACGGCGCACAGGCTCGGCGTGCGGCTCGGCCTGCCCGAGAAGGTGCGCCGTGTAGCAGCCTCCGCGTCCGCGTGGCGTGCCACGGATTTCCATGCCGATGTCGCGGGCATTCCGGTTGCTCAGAATCCGCTGGTACTCGATTTGAGCGAAACCAGCGCGGCATGCAGCCGGACGATCGACGGGCTTCTAGGCGCAGACTTCTTCAGCGGTCGCATCGTCGAAATTGATTTCAAAGCGGGATGCATTCGGCTGTTGGACAAGGCGGATGCCGGTGGTTGTTGCGCGGTGATGCCGTTGAAGCTGGAGCACGCCGCTATGTGTGTGCGCGTTTCCGTCAATGGTTCAGCGCTCAAATGGGCCAGGCTCGACACCGGCTGCGATGACGGCCTGCACTGGGTGGACGGCGCCGGCAGCGGCTACGTCCGCACCTCATTGCAACTGGGCGGTGAAAGGATAAGCAACGTCAGGACCGCGTTGCACCGCTCGGCGATCTTCCCCTCTGAGTCCGGCCTGCTGGGCAATGGAGTGTTGTCCAGCTACCGGGTGATCATTGACGGGGTGAACCGGCGCCTGCTGCTGGCGAGGGCATGACGCGATTTCCGCTCGAAGCATGGGTCTCCCCAATGGCGGTGCGGCCCCTGCACAAAAATGTTTCAACCGATTTCAAGGGATTGGATGTTTTGTGGTGTCTGGCTTTGTGAAAGCTCAATCAACCAAAGTGAGCCCCAACAAATCCAACCCTCCAAGACCATGAAAACGAAACTCACACTCCTTGTCGGCATCCTTGCCCTTGCAGGTATGAGCTATGCCGGCCCCGGTGAATCTGCCGCTTTTGCGGCGCGCAATGCCCGTGAAAATGCTGCCGTGACCCATATGCCTGCCCAGGCTGCCACAAATGACGGCGGCTCGTTCATCTATGCTCCAGCCCCAAGTGGCAAGGGCCTCGTGCAGGTTCCCAATCGCGACGAATCGATGACCAACATCGCACTGTTCAAATCGTCGAAGAAGAAAGCATGCTGCGCGAAGCGGTAATAACGCCTCGTACCATGTGCTAAATACAAACTCAGGCCCCGCCCATGAACAATGTGCGGGACTAATGCTAAAAATGAACGATCATCAGCTCAACGAACTATTGTTGCGCACGCGTGAGGAGGCGGTGCTTCCGGCTTCCTTCCAGCGCGGCGTGTGGCAGGCTATCGCCGCTCGCGCCGCCCAAAGGGAGGCACGCTGGGGCTGGCTGGACACGCTTCTAGGTGTTCTCGCGAAACCGCTGCCGGCGGCGGCGGTGTGGTCACTCGCTCTTATGGGCGGTCTGTTCGTCGGCACGCTGAAGCCCTTGCCTCCTTCGCACGTCGCCAGGGTCGCGGCTTACGCGCAATCCATCAATCCGCTGGCCAAAATCCCTGCCCAATGAAGCCCGGCCTGCTCATTCTTCTCGGTGCCCTGGTTCTCAGCGGTGTCGGCTATTTTTCCAGTCACTTGCTGGGCGGGCGCGATGCCGTCGAATGCACGGCGTGTGCCGCGTCTTCGTTGAAGCCCTCCGAGGCGCTTGCCTGGATGCGCCATGACTTTGCCTTGAGCGACGATGAGTTCGCCAAGGTGTGTGCCTTGCACGCATCTTACCTGCCGCGCTGCGATGTCATGTGCCAGCGCATGGCGGCCGCCACCGCGCACGTGTCCAGCGCCTTGCAGTCGAACCCCGTCATGACTGCGGAAGCCCGGGCCGCCCTGCACGAATACGAGGTGGCGCGTGACGAATGCGAGCGGGATACACTGCAACACGTGCTGGATACCGCTGCCGTCATGAAGCCTGAAGCCGGCCGCTCGTTTGTGCAAAAGGTCCTGCCTCACCTTCTTGTGTCCCGCCATCACGTAAGCGAACTCCAACATTGACGCCCCTCCTCATGCCCGATCCGGACGTGGCCGCAATGAGACGGCTCGCAAATGGCGATGACATCGCCTTGAATGAAATCATGCGCCGCTGGCAGCAGCGCGTCGCATCCTTTCTTCTGCGCATGACCGGCAATCATGCGACCGCTTGCGACCTGGCTCAGGAGACTTTCACAAATCTCTACCACAGCCGTGGGCGCTACCGGGAGGACGCCGCATTTAGCAGCTATTTGCTCCGCATCGCCGCCAATCTCGCACGCAATCACCACCGCTGGCAGAGCAGGCACCACGCCGAACCGCTGGAAGCACTTGAGAATGCTGAACCGGCGTCCGAAGCAGCGGGCCCTGACGCGGCTCTGGCTCTGGCAGACACCGCCCGTGAGGTAAGGCATGCGATACGCCGGTTGCCCCACGACCTGCGCGAAGCGCTGGTGCTCGCCTCATATGAAGAAATGAGCTACGCGGACATCGCCAGCATGACGGATTGCACGGTGAAAGCCGTCGAAACGCGCATCTATCGGGCGCGCCAGATCCTCAAAGACAAGCTGGCGCACCTGTCGACGGCTGGAGATTCGCTGCCCGGGTGAAGTCTCATTTATCGCATTCCGCGATACCTGGAAAGTTTTTCAAGGGTTTCTGCCTGCGGCGGTTTTCAGCCCTTAGAACCCCGGAAATCGGCAGATCACTCCACCTCGTCTCGATGATGCACCATGCAAATCTCTCACACTCTTCTTTTTCTGGGGTTCCTGGCGGTCATGAATACGCAGGCGCGGGAGGGTGCTGGTGACGGCCCGCCAGTTCTGTCGCTGGACACAGTGACGCAGGCTGTGCTGGACAACAATCCCGCCATTAAGGAAGCCCGCGCCAAGTGGCAGGCGATGCAGCAGCGGGTGCCTCAGGCTGCCGCCTGGGAGGATCTGAAAGTCAGTGCCGGATCGCGGGTGGCACGTTTTGTCAGCGTGCCCCGGAACAGTTTCGGCGACCAGATGCTCAGCATCGAGCAGATGATTCCTGTGTCGGGCAAAAACAAAAGCCGTGCGCGCATTGCTGCCGCAGAAGCGCTCATTCTGGCGGAGGAAATTCGCCGCAAACAACTCGATGTGATAGCACAGGCGCGCGTCGCGTTTGCCAAACTCACGAATGCCTGCGCGCTGCTCGACCTCAACAGCGCCGACGAAGCGACTCTCCAGCAGACCGTTGAAACCACGCGTGCGAAATTCGAAGCGGGCGGCGGATCCCAGGCGGATGTGCTCACTGCGCAGAATGAATTGATGAAGATTCACGAGGCGCGCCAGGATTTGCTCCAAGGTCTTGCAGAACAGGAGACAAAACTGTGCGTGCTGATGAATCGCGACCCTTTCAAGCCGCTTGGAAAGCCTGCGGGCCACGCCTTTGATTCAGCCCCTGTTCAACCAGAGCGCCTGCGTGCCCTGGTCATCAGGAACCGCCCGGAAATACGCATGGCTGAGGCGGCCCTCGTCCTGGCCAAAGCCAAAGTCGAACTCGCGCACCGGGAGTGGATTCCTGATCCCGCGCTCAGCTTGCAGGCGCAGCGCTACAATGGCGCGGTACAGGCGGCGAGCGAACTCAGCGTGGCCATCAGTTTCACCTTGCCCTGGCTTAACGGCGGCAAGTATCGCGCCGGAGAAAAGGAAGCGGAGAACAGCGTCGAAGCCGCACAGAAGGCCTTGGATGGCGCACGGATCGATGCGCTGGGCATGCTCCGCGACCAGCTTCGCAAAATCGACACCGCGCATCATCACGTCGAACTCTATCGCGACAGTCTTCTTCCCACAGCGAAGCAGGCCCTGGAGTCGATCCGCGCCAGTTACGAGACGAATAAGTCGGGGCTTCTCGACCTGCTCACCGCGCAGCGCAGCCTGCGCGAGTTTCAGTCCATGCTGCAACAGCATGCAAGCAATTACCAGGCAGCGGTCGCCGAACTCGAAGAGGTGGCGGGCACCAGTCACGACAGCTTGGCACCACTGGAAACGCCGAAACGGAAGCCAAGATGAAGCTGCCACGACATCTTTACGTTTTATGGCTGGTGGCAGCCCTGCTCTACGGCTGCTCCAAGCAAGGCCGGCCAGTCGCCAATCCAAACGTGGATTACTACACCTGCACGATGCATCCCTCCGTGCATTCTCATGATCCGAACGCCAGGTGCCCCATCTGCTCGATGGACCTCGTGCCTGTAATGAAAAAACCTGCGGGCGGTCCGGTGCAGAACGGGGCGATAAAGATGGTCGAAGGCCTGCCCGTCGCTCCTCCATCTACCGAATTCAGGGTGCCGGTCGAACGCCAGCAGCAGATCGGTGTGGTCTATACCGCGGCTGAAAGGAAGCTTTTGCAGCAAACCATCCGCGCCGTCGGCGTCGTTGCGCCAGATCAATCACGGCGTTGGGAGTTTGTCGCACGCGTCGATGGCTACATTCAAAAGCTCTATGTCACCTCGCCTGGGGAGCCTGTAAAAAAGGATCAACCCCTGCTCACCATCCACAGCCCTGACCTGCTCACCGCAGGACGCGAACTCGTCAACCTGCTCGATGCGCGCGACCATGCAAAGACCGAGGATTCGAAGGCGTCTGCGAACCGCCTCATCGAATCGTCGCGCCGTCGTCTTGAACAATGGAGCATCACGCCCGCACAGATCGCGGAGCTGGAGACCAGGCGCCAGGCCACCGAGTTCCTCACGCTCGAATCGCCATTCAGTGGCGTCGTTGAGGACGTCCCGGTGAATCAAGGCCGGAAGGTCATGACGGGTGATCATCTCGTGAATGTGGCCGATCTGTCGCTGGTCTGGGTGTGGGCGGAGTTTTATGAGAACGAAGCGCCCATGCTGGTAAAGGGACAAAAAGTCACCGTGACCACGAAATCGTACCCGGGTGAAAAATTCGAGGGCCAACTCAGCCTGGTGAGTCCATTCCTCAATGACACGAAGCGTACCACGAAGGCGCGCATCGACATTCCGAACCCTGCTCTCAAACTCCATCCCGGCATGTATGTCGAGGTCGAGCTTGGAATGGACAAGGGCGTGGGGCTCACCATTCCCGTCAGCGCGGTGATGCCCACCGGCTCGCGAACGCTGGTCTTCGTGGGCAAAGGCGGCGGAATGATCGAACCGCGTTTCATCCGGCTCGGCGGCAAATATGGCGGCCTCTACGAAGTGCAAAGCGGCTTGAAGGAGGGCGAGCGAGTCGTCGCCAGCGCCAACTTCCTCATTGATGCCGAATCGAAGGTGCAAGGAGCGGTGACAACGTTCGAGGGGCCTGCCACAGGAGCGCTGCGGAAAACTCCGCTGCCGCAGGAGGCGGCGGCATTGTATCAGCCTGTGATCGCAGCGTATCTCAACGTCCAGAAGAGCCTGGTGCAGGACCATCTTGAAGGACTCCCGCCCCTGGTCGCGCAGCTCCGCGCAAAGGTGCGGGTGATCGCAAAATCTGGTGTGAAGCCGGTCGAGGGTGCGGATGACTATGAAAGTCATGTCGGTGCCATCGTTGTCACACTCGATCAATTCAGGACTGGCACGCTTGAGGAAGCTCGCGTCAGTTTCGGCAAAGTCAGCGCCGCCCTCATCGCCGTGCTCAATGAGTTTCCGCCGCCGCTCAAGTCCGCCGTGTACGTCCTGAACTGCCCCATGTGGGACAAGTCGGCAGCCGACTGGATTCAGACCACTGCGGTCGTCGAAAACCCGTTCATGGGCCAGAAGATGGCAGGCTGCGGTAACGTCGTGAAGACCATTGCCGGTGGTAAATAACCAGTTGCAGCCATGGAAGCCACCTCACCATCTCCCGGCGGCGAACCTTTGATCGAACGGGTCATTGCACTCAGCACGAACAACAAGTTCCTGATTGTCGTTTTCACCCTCTTCGCCATTGCGGCGGGGGTCTATGGATTGATAAAGACGCCTCTCGATGCGATCCCCGATCTCAGCGATGTGCAAGTCATCGTTTATACAGATTGGGAAGGCCGCTCACCAGATCTCGTCGAAGATCAAATCACGTATCCGATTTCCACGCGCTTCATAGCCGCGCCAAAGGTGAAATTTGTGCGCGGGGAATCCATGTTCGGAAAGTCCTTCGTCTATGTGATCTTTGAGGATGGGACCGACATTTATTGGGCGCGTTCCCGGGTCATCGAATATCTCAACTCCGTGCGCGGCTCGCTGCCCGAGGGTGTAAATCCCGTCATCGGTCCGGACGCAACCGGGGTTGGCTGGGTCTATGAATATGCGCTCGTGGATGACACCGGGAAGCATGATCTCGCAGAGCTGCGATCATTGCAGGACTGGCACCTGCGCTATGCGCTCGAATCGGTCAAAGGTGTGGCTGAAGTCGCCCCGGTGGGCGGCTTTGTGAAGCAATACCAGATCGACCTCGATCCCAACCAGCTCGTCGCCTACAACATCCCGCTCGCCGAGGTCGTCACCGCAGTGAAGATGAGCAATGGCGACGTCGGCGGGAAGATCTTCGAGGTCGCAACGACGGAGTATTACGTGCGCGGGCGGGGCTACATCAAAAACATCGCCGACATCGAAAACATCGTGCTCAAGGTAGAGGGCGGTACCCCCGTTTACGTCAAGAATGTGGGCACGGTGCATCTGGGTGCGGACATCCGGCGCGGCGTCGCGGAACTCGACGGCAAAGGCGAGGTGGTCGGCGGCATCGTCGTGATGTGCTACGGTGAAAACGCGCTCAACGTCATCGATGGCATAAAAAGCAAGATGGCGGAAATCAAGGCTTCCCTTCCAGAAGGCGTGCGCATCGTGCCGACCTATGATCGCAGCACGTTGATAAACAACGCCATCCACACCCTGCGGGACAAACTGATTGAGGAGAGCATCGTCGTCGCGCTCGTGTGCATCGTGTTCCTCTGGCACGTGCGTTCCGCGCTTGTCGCCATCATCACCCTGCCCATTGCCATCATCCTGTCGTTCCTGCCCATGATGTGGCTTGGGCTCACCTCGAACATCATGTCCCTCGGCGGCATCGCCATCGCCATTGGTGCGATGGTGGACGCGGCAATCATCATGGTGGAGAACGCTCACAAGGCGCTGGAGCATTTTCGCGATGAGCATGGGCGTGATCCGGACTCGCGCGAGCGCATCGCCGTCATCGTGGCGGCGGCGAAATCAGTCGGCCGGCCGCTGTTTTTCTCACTGCTGGTCATCACCGTCAGCTTCATTCCGGTGTTCTCGCTGACCGGGCAGGAGGGGCGGCTGTTCAAGCCGCTCGCGTTTACCAAGACATTCGCCATGTTCTTTGCCGCGCTTCTTGGCATCACGACAGTGCCAGTGCTGATGGTCTGGTTGATTCGCGGTCACATCACTCCAGAGCAAAAGAACCCTGTTAATCGTCTGCTCATCTGGGCCTATCAGCCGTTTGTCAATCTCGTGCTGCGCTTCCGATGGCTCACCCTCATCACGGCCGCGCTTATCCTGGCCGCGACGTATTATCCGTATTCCAAGCTCGGCAAGGAATTCATGCCGCCACTCAACGAAGGCGACATTCTCTACATGCCCACGGCCGTACCCGGCATGTCGATTACCGAGGCCACCAAGATCCTGCAAATTCAGGACCGCATGCTGCGCAAAGTGCCGGAGGTGGAGCGCGTCTTCGGCAAGGCCGGACAGTCCGAAACACCGACTGATCCCGCCCCTCTCTCGATGTTCGAGACCGTGGTGATGCTCAAGCCGCCGGACCAATGGCGGCCCGGCATGACCTGGGACAAGCTCGTGGCGGAGATGAACGCGAACATCAAAACGCCAGGCATGGCGAACATTTTCTGGATGCCGATTCAGACGCGCACGGAAATGCTCACCACGGGCTTTCGCACAGTTCTCGGCATCAAAGTCTTCGGGCCCGATCTCAAGCAGATCGAAAAGGTCGCCGTCGAAATTGAGAAGTCCCTCAGCGATTTTCCGGACACACGCAGCGTCTTCGCCGAGCGGACCACGGGCGGCTATTTCCTCGACTTCGATGTGAACCGCGAAGCCGCCGCGCGCTATGGCTTGCGCGTCGGCGACGTGAACGACATCATCGAGACTGCCATCGGCGGCAAGACCATCGCCACGACCGTGGAAGGTCGCGAGCGCTATCCAATCAGTGTCCGCTATGCGCGCGACTTCCGCGATGATGTCGACTCGCTCAAGCGCGTGCTCGTGGCCACGCCAATGAGCCCCGCCACCTCCGCGCCTTCTGCCATGAGTGCCAAGGGTGCGCCCGATGAGGCGGCCACCCGTACGCCGCAGGTGCCCATGTCGCTTCTGGCCGACATCAGCTTCAAGACCGGCCCGCCTTCCATTCGCAACGAAAACGGGCAGCTTGTGGGTTTCGTTTTCGTCGATATCACCAGCAGCGACATCGAGGGCTACGTCCGCGCTGCCGTGCAACGCATCAGCGAGCGCGTGACGTTTCCGCCCGGCTATTACATCCAGTGGGCAGGACAGTTTGAATATCTCAAGGCCGCTGAGGCGCGGCTGAGAATTGTCGTGCCTATTACGCTGCTGATCATTTTCGTGCTGATCTACATGAACACGCAGTCCACGACCAAGACGATCATCGTGCTGCTTGCCGTGCCTTTCTCGCTCGTGGGCGCCTTTTGGTTGCTTTACCTCTTGGGCTACAACATGAGCGTCGCCGTGTGGGTGGGCCTGATCGCGCTCGCCGGTCTCGATGCGGAGACAGGCGTGGTGATGCTGCTTTACCTCGATCATGCCTGGGAAAAATATCGCAGCCAGGGGCGTATGAACAACATGAAGGACCTGCACGATGCCGTGGTGGAAGGCGCCGTGCAGCGCATCCGCCCAAAGATCATGACCGTGTGTGCGATCCTCTTCGGCCTGCTGCCGATCATGTGGTCGCCAGTCACCCAGGCAGGAGCGGATGTGATGAAGCGCATCGCCACCCCCATGATCGGCGGCGTCGTCACCAGTGCCATTCTCGAGCTGCTCATCTACCCCGTGATCTTCGTAATCTGGAAAAAACGCGCACTGGGCAGGGCTGAATTGCCTGTGTGAATAGGTCCTCGTGAGGGGGGCTTCGTTGAGAGGCCGCAGGCGAAAGTTAGCATAAGCTCGAGCGGTGCGCTTATACTACGGGATGCAGGTTCCGAAAGTGGATATCTACCTTCCAGGGCTTCGGTTGCAGCCTCGCCGACATAGAGAATGGCCTGCGAAATCACCCAAATCATATTGCTTTAGGACCGCATTCCTCACGCCGTTCGCGAAGCGGCTCTGGCCGTTATTCGCGCGTCGGCAGGAATCTGAAATCGCGGATGGGATTGCGTGGGCTCTCAACATCAAAGAGGTTGGAGGATATCGCTGGGGGGAGTAAAAGGCGTTGACAAGCTTATCGTGCTGGCCTGTTCTTGACCATGCCCGACTCAAACAAATTTCGGTCCGGATCCTTAAATTCGCCATCTTCGGTGACAATGATTCCAAACTTGCTTTATAGCGCTCCTTCTAATTTGGTGTTCGCGGGTAGTGTTTGCATGTTGATGTTTTATCTTGGTAATTGGGGCGAGGAGTTGCTGTTGTTGTTAGCTCTGGCCTTACTCACCTTTGGTGGGGTGTGGCGACTGATCCGTGTTGTATTGTACATCATGAGGTCCAAGTAATATTGATAGGACTCTCCTTGCGTGAGTTTGGTTCATTCAGGAGGGATCTGAAAACGGCCGCGCCTGACCGCTGGCATCAAGTCCTTCATGCTGGTATCTTGGACAACGGGAAATCTGGCAAACGTTCACGGCAGCAAGCTGCCTCCCGACAGCGGCTGCAAGCATCCGCACTCCACGGCGCTTTGCTCTGCTGCAAGCAGCCGCGGGTTTCAATCATCGCCGACCGCGCTGGCGATCTTATCAAATTGCAAGCCATGGTTCGTATTCAGCATGGAAGAAGAAGCAGCCTGTCATCGCATGGCAAAGCCCGTGGAGTGCGGATGCTTGCAGCCGCTGTAGGCAGCCAGCTTGCTGGCGCCAATGAGCCCAATGCTATTGTCTTGGCCGACCACCGAGGCCGCCGAGCATTCACGACAGCGGCTGCAAGCATCCGCATTGTCTCACTGCACTCGCCCTTCGGGCAGCCTTCGGCTGGCTACCTGCGCTGTGCTTCGGTTCCACGGCGCTTGCCAGACCGAGCCTGTGCTGTATTCCTCTCCTCAGGCGTCCTGGCCAGGCCATCCTGCGTACCGCATTGACTGCGACGACTCAATGCTCCTATGAAATCCTGCTGCCACGATCACGCCTCCCACGAAGAAGTGAAGCCGCCTGCGGGCGCGAAGTATTTCTGTCCGATGTGCCCGGGTGTGGAATCGGACAAGCCGGGCGACTGCCCGAAGTGCGGCATGGCGTTGGAGCGCAATCCGGCGTGGAAGCCTTCCGCGAAGACTCTTTACTCCTGCCCGATGCACCCTGAGGTGGTGCAGGACCACCCGGGGGACTGCCCCAAATGTGGCATGGCGTTGGAGCCGATGATGGTCGCACACGACGATGCAGAGGACGGCGGCGAGGAACGTAATTTGCGCCGTCGGTTGTGGATTGCAGCCGCACTCACGCTGCCTGTTTTCATCCTCGCCATGGCGCATGTGGTGCCAGGGCTGGCGCACGCCCATTGGATCATGAGCGGTGCCTCGCGCTGGGTGCAGGCCTTGTTCAGCACGCCGGTGGTGCTGTGGGCGGGCGCGCCGTTCTTCCGCCGTGGCTGGCAGTCGCTGCGCTCCGGCCATTGGAACATGTGGACGCTGATCACGCTTGGCGTCGGCTCGGCTTATCTCTACAGCGTGACGGCGTTTCTGGCACCGGGGCTGTTCCCTGCCTCGATGCGCATGGAGGGGGTGGTGCCCGTGTACTTTGAAGCCGCAGCTGTCATCATCGTGCTCGTCATCGTCGGGCAATGGCTGGAGGCGCGCGCCCGCAGCCGCACCGGCAACGCCATCCGCGCCCTGCTGGACCTGGCTCCGCACACTGCCCGGCGCATCGCGGCCGGCGGCGACGAGGAGATTGCGCTGGATGCCGTGGCCGTGGGCGACCGCTTGCGCGTGCGCCCTGGCGAGAAAATTCCGGTGGACGGCGTCGTCTCGGAGGGCGCGTCGTCCGTCGATGAATCCATGCTAACGGGCGAGCCTTTGCCGGTGGAAAAGACAGTGGGAGACAGTGTCTCAGGCGGTACGCTGAACACCACCGGCGGCTTTGTGATGGAAGCCCGGCGCGTGGGCGATGAGACGCTGCTTGCGCGGATCGTGGCCATGGTGGCCCAGGCCCAGCGCAGCCGTGCCCCCATTCAGGGGTTGGCGGACAAGGTCGCTTCCTTCTTCGTTCCCGCCGTGCTGGCCGTGGCCGTGCTCACGTTTGGCTTCTGGTGGTGGCTGGGACCGGAGCCGCGTCTCGCCTATGCCATCGTCAATGCCGTGGCGGTGCTCATCATCGCCTGCCCCTGCGCCCTGGGGCTGGCCACGCCCATGTCCATCATGGTCGGTGTGGGCAGGGGAGCGCGCGAAGGCATTCTGGTGAAGGATGCCGCCGCTCTGGAGCGGCTTGAAAAGGTCACCACGCTGCTGGTGGACAAGACCGGCACCCTCACCGAGGGCCGGCCGCGCTTCTCCCAGGCCATTCCCGGAGGCACGGAGAAGCCTGAAAGACTGCTGCAGCTCGCCGCTTCGCTGGAGCAATCCAGCGAGCATCCGCTTGCCGCCGCCGTGGTGAAGGCGGCGCATGAGGCGGGCCTGTCGTTGCTGCCAGTGCAAGGCTTTGAGTCAAGCACCGGTGGCGGAGTCTCAGGCAGGATCGATGGGTGCGCTGTGCTTATCGGCAAGGCAGCGTTCCTGCGCGAGAAGGGTGTCACCGGCCTCGAAGGCCTGGAGGCTGAAGCCGCCCAGCGTCAGGAACAGGGCGAGACCGCTCTATACATGGCGCTTGATGGCCGTCCCTCCGGGCTGCTCACAGTTTCCGATCCGATCAAGGACACTACGCAGGAAGCGCTGCGCAACCTGCACGATCTTGGCGTGAAAGTCATCATGCTCACCGGCGACCACACCCGCACCGCCCGCGCGGTGGCGACCCGGCTCGGACTGGACAGCTTCAAGGCGGAAGTCACCCCGGCGGACAAGATCGCCGAAGTGCGCCGCCTCCATGATCAGGGCCAGATTGTCGCCATGGCCGGTGACGGCATCAATGACGCGCCCGCGCTGGCGGCGGCGGATGTGGGCATCGCCATGGGCACTGGCACCGATGTGGCCATGCAGAGCGCTGGCGTGACCCTGGTGAAAGGCGACCTGCGCGCCATCGCCAAAGCCATCCATCTGAGCCGCGCCACCTTGCGCAACATTCGGCAGAACCTGCTCTTCGCCTTCCTTTACAACGCCCTCGGCATCCCGCTTGCCGCCGGAGTGCTCTATCCCTTCTTCGGCATGCTGCTCAGCCCGATGATCGCAGGCGCGGCAATGAGTCTGAGTTCGGTCTCCGTCATTACCAACGCCCTGCGCTTGAGCCGGGCGAGATTGGATTGAGCGGAGTATTCAACTGTGCTACAATTGATCAATCATGACTTGGTATTTTATCAAAGTGCTGATCACTGCCGGCATCATCGTCGCCGTGTCGGAGATTGGAAAATGGAACTCCTTCCTGGGCAGCGTGCTCGCTTCGATTCCGTTGGTCAGCACGCTGGGCATGATCTGGATGTATCAGGAGAAGACGCCGATTTCCAAAATCACCGCCCACAGCAGCAACGTCTTTTGGATGGTTCTGCCAAGCCTGCCCATGTTCCTGCTGCTTCCCTGGTTGATTGAGAAGCAGCGCTGGAGCTTCTACCCCAGCCTCGGTGCCAGCCTTGGTTTGACTGTCCTGCTCTATTTTGCCTCGGCAGCCCTGCTCAAGCGATACGGCATCGTTATCTAGTCCCGCAATCCGCACCATGAAAATTCCTCGCTGGTTCAAATTCACCTTCGCAGCCCTTGGCACCGTTGCGCTCGGCATCCAGTTCATCCCCGTGGTGCGCACCAATCCGCCCGTCGTCAAGACGCTGGTTTGGGATTCGCCCAAGACCGAGGCGCTTGCGCGGAGGGCCTGTTTTGATTGCCACAGCAATGAAACCCGCTGGCCTTGGTATGCCTATGTGGCCCCTGTATCGTGGCTCGTTACCGGCGACGTGAAGGATGCCCGTGAGGAGTTTAATTTTACCGATGTCAGCTCCGACGACCGCGCGGAACGGCTGGTCGAGCGCATCGAAAACGGCGAAATGCCGCCGCTGAGATATCGGGCGCTGCATGGCGAGGCCAGGTTGAGCGAGACTGAAAAGCAGGAATACGTCGCCGGGCTGCAGCGCAGCTTTCAGCGCTCCGGCCTCGGGCCGGATGAGGCGAAAAAAAAGTAAGCCCGCACAAGCCCTGAAGACCGGTGCGGTTCTGGGCGCATCTCACGGCGCAATCGTCAGATACTGGGTCACGCCATTGACGAACAGCGGCTGGTAGTAAGTGCCGTTGAACTGGTACGCCACGCCATTGTTTACTGTCACCGGCGCGGCTCCAGGCGGCAGTTCGGGCACGAGCACGCCGATGGGGGCGGGAATAATGACGAAGCCGCCGTCCTGCTGCACATAAAACGCGCCGCCAGCATAGTAGTAAACGCTGCTGTCTGCGTCGATCTCAATGGCGCCGTCAGGCGGTTGCACGATCTCCGCCCCGACTGGAGGGTAAACCTCCTGATAGTCGTCGCCATCCTGCTGGTAGTAGATGCCGTCGTCATAGAAGAACGGCACGCCGCTCACGAACAAGGAGATGAAGCCCTCGCGCAGATGGTGCTGCCGCGCCCCAAAGGCAAAGCTGTGCCAGTGTCGCGGGCGGTTGACATCCACGTCCACGTCGCGATGGACGATGCCGTGCTGGTGCGATTCAAACCGGCGCGGTTCAACACGGTTCAGCGCTGGCGCGGGCTGCTGCAATACTGGTGCGGGACGCGGGTATACAGTCGCGGGGCGCTGGTACACGGTCGCGGGACGCTGAATGACCTGCGAGTCGGCATGGCGGATGGTTCCATGATTGAAGCGGGTTGCACCCGTGGCGTTGGGCTGCACCGGCACATACGAGGGTGCAGGCCTTGGTGCGGGAGCCGCCCTGAAGGCGGGCGCTGCGCTCGGGCCGGCTCTGGGCGGCGGACCCGCATTGAGCAGCGGAAGTACTGCCAGCAGCGCCAGAAGGCCCGGGCCGAAGTTCCTGACGAAAGTCATGCACGCGGTTTTCATGGTCATTTTCCTCCGCTTGTATGCTCCTGGTTTTGGCGTTTGATCTCCTCGACCGTGATCTTCGCCGCCCGGTCTGGCGGTTCGAATTTGAACAGGAAGTCCGGCAGCTTGGTTTGACAATCCCAGTGGGAAAAAATTGCCGTGTACTCCGGTGTGGATTCTTCATCCTTGTAGGTGATGACAATTTTTCTCGGCAGTGGCTTGGCCCCTTCTTCGATCCACACCTGCCAGTCAATCTTGCCCATCGAAAAGGCCAGATGCTCGCATGGCACGCCAAGCACCGTCACCGGTCCGAGGTGGATTCCTGAGGTGACCTTGTGCATCGCGCTCTGGTAGGGATCGCTGACGATGAGATCCTCCAGCGGCATGGCGATGCCGAAGCGCTCGCTGGCCAGGTCGAGGGCTTCGTCGAGCGTGGCGGGGGCGGGGATGCTGCCGTAATAATTTTGGACGCGATTCAGGATCGTGATCGAATTGCCGTCGTAATACAGACCGCGGTTGCGGCGGGTGGAATGCACCTCCGCATGAAACCGGTTGGGACGGCGCACTTGCATCTCAACGGTCCTGCCTGCCTGCACCTGTTGTCCTGATCCCAGCTGGACGTCCTGCCAGATTTCCGCGCTTACCGAGAAATACGGTGCCTGCGCCAGACAGTCGCACATGCGCCGCATCAACTCATCCGCCTTCGGGTCAATGGCCTGTGTGACGCCGGCCTTCGGGGCAGCGATCGGTTTCTCATCAGCCGCCGGTGCGACTGCCGGCACCAAGCCCGCGAGTGAGCAGATGGCAAAGGCCGGCAAGAAACCCAATGACACAAGCTGGAACGTTCGTTGGGTGTCTTTCATCGGTGTCTCCCATTGCTGAGCCCTCAGAGGTTGCACGGTGGATGCTTTGTGGTTCATATTTCCAGCCTGATCCGTGCAGGCACCATGGGGTCTTACCCTACCGTGGAAACAGGGGAGCATGGCTTTGTGCAGATCAGGCGACGGGCAGGGAGTGAAACCCTGCACACTAGTGCGCAAGCAATGAGGAGCGCGGCGGGCGCGAACGGGATAGTCTCCAGCCCATGCCAGCACTCACGCTGCCTACGACCATCGTCACTTCATGAACGCAGGCGACCTTCCCAACGACATATCCAAAAGCGGACGTGGCTTCCATCCCGTGACAGGGGCGCGGCTTCGATTTGGGGTCATGGGCTCGGCGGCCAATGGTGCCTCCGAAGGGCTGAAAGCGCTCTGCAGGGAGCTGGGTCGTGCCGTGGCGGATGAACAATGCTGCCTGATCACCGGGGCGTGTCCAGGGCTGCCGCATGAGGCGGCGCTGGGAGCCCGGTCTGCCGGTGGTCACGTCATCGGCATCTCACCCGCGAGCAATTTGCCGGAGCATATCTCCGCCTATCATTCTCCCCACGATGGCTACGACGAAATGATCTACACCGGACTCGGGCTCATGGGCCGGGAGGTCATCAACATACGCTCCAGCGACATCGTGCTGATTGTGGGCGGTCGTTGCGGCACGCTGGGAGAGTTCGCCATCGCCTACGAAGAGGGCAAGCTCATCGGAGTGCTGGAAGGCAGCGGTGGCATCACCACCGCGCTGCCGCTGATGGCGGAGGCGATCCAGAAGCAAACGGGAGCCGAGATTCTCTATGATCGTGATGCCACAAGCCTCGTCAGGCGGCTTCTGGAGCGTTTCCTGGAGACCAGCCGGCCATCCGCCTGCGAAGACCTGCGTGCTCATCTGGCAGAGCCGATGACGCAACCCGGCAGGTTGCCCAGTGCGGGCGGACTCGCTCGACGAGTAACCGGATGATCAGAACTTCAGGGTCACACCGGCAGCCACTGTCCAGCCGCCGAGACCGAGCTCGAAGCTTGAGCCGCCGACATGGCCGTGCAGAGTGTCTGACCAGTCATAGCGCCCGCTGGTGAAGAGGGACAGCCGCTCGTTGAGTTGATAGGTGGCGGCCACCTCCACATACAAGCCCGCGTGTAAATCGGTGCCGTTGTGGGTGGCGTTCCATTGTTGCAGGGTCCCACCCGTGCTGCTGCGCAGGTCCTCATGTGTGGCGGCCTCCCATCGAGTGACGTTGACCGCCAGACCAGTGCCGAGACCGATCCGCAGCCGGTCCGAATCGAAGTGGGCATCGGGGCCAAAGGACAGCGTGTGCAGTTCCGTTGTCAGACGGTTGCGCAGGGTGCTGGTCAGATCCGTCTCCGACAGGCTGTGGGCCGTGGTTGCGACGCTCCGGCTGCTGGGCAGGTTGCTGATGATGGGACCGGGAATGCTGAAGCTGCCGGCATAGGGTGCCCCTGGAACCACAACGCCAGTGGTGTCATAGCGGTCGGTGACGCTCACCGTGCGAAGGTCGCTCTGCTGGCTTGCCTGAAAGGCGTTGCCGGTGTGGATGGACTCGCTGCGGGTGAGCGACAGGCCGGCTTCGGTGCTGAAGGAAAAGTTGTTGAGGCGATACAGCTCGGGCGATTCAAACTTCACGAAGCCACCGCCACCAGAAGGCTCATCACGCCAGTCCGAATTGAAGGATCTGGCGGAGGTCTGCTCGGAGAGCATGGTTCCGGAGGCGTGCAGGCTCAGGGTGGTGCCGCTCACCTGGCCTCCGTTATTGTAACCCCAGTTCCAGGTCGAGCTGCTGCCGCTGTTATCAGTTTTGACGAAGCCGTCGCTGTACGTGCGGTCGCCGATCGTACCGGGATCGCCTACCTGTGGTGGATTGGCTTTGATGGAGGGAGGGGGAAGGCCAAAACCAGGGGCCTTGGCATCGCCGTGAAAATTCAGCCTGCCGACCTGGCGCCACTGGGCACTGGCGCTAAAACGCCATTGGGACGCAGGCTCCCCAAGGGCGTCTTCCGGCAGCTTCGAGTCCTTGACGGGAGCGCTGAGGGCGGCCTTTTTCAACGAGGTGGGCGGCGTGGCTGTCGGAGCTGGTGCTGCTGTGGAGGCGTCAGGAGAGGCGGCCGGAAGGCTGGTGGTGATGAGAGCAATGGCCGGGAGGAGCGTACGTAGCGTCATGAATTCGAATCGGGAGTCCAGTGAGGGAACTTTTGGAAGGTGAGTCCACGGACTAGAGTGTCATATCATTAAAAAGCGAGGTCTGAAGTTTCCGAGAAACTTCTTTATGAATAAGGCGAACCATCCTGAGGGGCGTATGCCCGAAACACAACCAGTAAACCGCAGAACCGCCGCAAGGCCCGGCCCGCCCGCAGCGTGATAGTCAGCGTGAATTCCATCGCCCGCCTCACTTTCGTCTGCTTCGCCGCCGCTCTTGCGACCGGGAAGGTCTTTGCCGCCGACAACCAGCCGGTCCTCGGCGTGTCCGGCAAGCTGCTCTTTGAAGACGATTTTTCCCGTGCCGACGTGCAGCCGAAGTGGAAGCCCGGCCTTGGATTCTGGTCGATCCGTGACGGCGTGCTCGCGGTCGAGGAGAACCCGGACAATCACCACGGTGCCTACGCCTACGCCACTCCAGGCTTTGGCTACAAGGACATGGTGGCCGAGTTCGCCTTCAAACTCGACGGCTCGAAGAGCTGCGATCTGAAAATGGAGGACAGCAATTACAAGGGCGCGCACGCCGGACACATCATCCGCGCTTCCATCACGCCTACCCAGGTCTTCCTCGGCGATTCCAAGTACGGCTCGATGGAAATCGGCTTCTACGCCAAATACAACGACCCGAAAGCCACCCCGGAGGAGAAGAAGGCGCTCGCCGCCACCATCAAGGACAAGTCCGCCAGCTTCAAAAACACCCTTGATGTGGCACAATGGCATCAGGCCCGCGTGGAAGTCGTCGGCGATGAGATGGTCATCAGCATCGACGGCAAGCTCGTCGGCTATCTTAAATCCGCTGGCGTGGATCATCCCACCAAGAACCTGATCGGCTTCACCATCACCGGCAAAACCACCTTGATCGACAACGTCAAAGTCTGGGAGGCCGCCGCCGCTCCTGGCTGGCAGGCCCGGCGGGCCGAGGTGCTGGGCACTCTCGGCATCAAGCCGTGACGCCAGGGGTTTCTGCAGTGGCTCTGCAAAGCCATTGAAAGTCCGCGTATCATCTGCCCGAATGGGCATACTTCCTGCTCCTTTTTCCTCACAAAGGCGTTGCGGCTCCACCTTGTGAGCGTTCAATGGGCCTTTCCCCCAAAAAACACCATGCCACAGACTTCTCGCTCCCTCTGGACACGATTCCAAAAACATTTCGTGCGTTATTCAGACCTCGGATTCTCCATTGATGTGAGCCGCATGGCTTTCGCGGAGGACTTGTTTACAACGCTGGCCCCAGGGATCGAGCGGGCGTTTGTGGACATGAAGGCTCTGGAGTCGGGCGCCATTGCCAATCCCGATGAGGAGCGCATGGTCGGGCACTACTGGCTGCGCAATCCTGAGCTCGCGCCGACCGCGGAACTCAGGAATGAAATCGTCACCACCCTGGATGCCACGCTGAAATTTTCCGACGACGTCCGGCTGGGCCGCATCCTGGCCCCCAACGGTGCAAAATTTGATCGTGTACTCGTGGTGGGCATCGGCGGTTCCGCGCTGGGACCTCAGCTCGTGGCGGATGCGCTGACGCCTGGGCGCCCGCCGCTGGCGATTGACTTCCTCGACAACACCGATCCTGATGGCATTGACCGCCTTGCGGAGCGCATCGGCAGCGGTTTTGCCACGACACTGACGCTGGTGATTTCCAAATCCGGCGGCACCAAGGAAACGCGCAACGGCATGCTCGAGACCGAGCGCGCCTACAAGGCCCAAGGCCTCGATTTTGCCCAGCACGCGGTGGCCGTCACAGGGGTGGGCAGCGAGCTCGACAAGCACGCGATCAAGCAGGGCTGGATGGCCCGTTTCCCCATGTGGGACTGGGTCGGCGGGCGTACCTCGCTGATGAGCGCGGTGGGCACCATCGCTGCGGCTTTGCAGGGTGTCGATGTGAGGCAGTTCCTGGCCGGAGCGGCCGCCATGGATGAAAAGACCCGTACTTTGCCTGCCGAACAAAATGCCGCCATGCTTCTGGCCTTGATGTGGCATCACGCCGGCAAGGGCAGGGGACTCAAGGACATGGTGGTGCTGCCATACAAGGACCGGCTGGTGCTGTTCAGCAAGTACCTGCAGCAGCTCGTCATGGAATCCCTGGGCAAGGAGCACGACCTCGACGGCAACACCGTCAACCAGGGCATCGCCGTGTACGGCAACAAGGGCTCCACGGACCAGCACGCGTATGTGCAGCAGCTTCGCGACGGCGTGAACAACTTCTTTGCCACCTTCATCCAGGTGGACAAGGCGCGCGCCACGCCAGCGTTCGAAGTGGAGCCGGGCTTCACAAGCGGTGACTACCTGCAGGGCTTCCTGCGCGGTACCCGCAAGGCGCTGGCGGAGAGCTCCCGTGAATCCATCACGCTGGGCATCTGCCAGCTCAATGCCTTCAGCCTGGGCATGCTCATAGGACTGTTCGAGCGGGCGGTGTCGTTTTACGCCAGCCTGGTCAACATCAATGCCTACCACCAGCCCGGCGTGGAGGCCGGCAAGAAGGCCGCCACGGCCTTCCTGAAGCTCATGGGCGAAGTCGAAGGCGCCCTGACTGGGGAAGGACAGTTCGCCGATCAGATCGCCGCGGCCCTGGCCGCCGACCCTGAGGATGTCTTCCACCTGCTCACCCATCTGGCGGCAAACGGCAAAGCCCGGGCCACCCTGGGAGACAGCCCGGCGGACGACCATTTCTCTGTGGCAAGCTGAATGATCCTTCAGTTGCAGCGGCTTTCTTCGCTCCGTATGTTGCAGTCAAGTATACCAAGGCGCGCGTCTTGGGCCGCATGAACCATGTCCAACGTCCCTTTATCATCGCAGATCGCCTGCATCATTCTCACTGCGTTGTTCTTCTTCGCCTTTAGCGTCGCCCGCGAGCCGCGCGGCTGGCGCAGGCTGTTTCAATCCATGTTCATGAAGGGCGGCGACTTTTCGGTGAACAAGAACAAGATCATCGACGAGAGCCTCAAAAAGTATGGCATCTGGGTGGCGATGTTCCTGCTCGTCACGGATGTGGGCCTGTTCGTATGGGGCGTGACCTATCCTGACCGTATGAAAGCGGCCCTGCAAACGCCCGAGGAAAGAGACAAACTCATGGAGATTCGCAAGACGCTGGGCAGCTCCGGTTCCGAAGCAGCACGGCATGCGGTAGGACAGTGAGGCACCTTGAAATGAGGGATGGTCGATGAGGGATGGTCGATGAGCGACTATCGGCAAGGACGGCGAATGAATCAGTGATCAGCCGCCTCTCGGAAGGCCATTGCGCCGCTGAATTTCACTCATCCCTCATCCCTCATCCTTCATCCTTCATCATTCTTCACTCGTCCCACCTTGCGCCCAAGGATGACCAAATCCCTCTGGATGGTATCCAGTTCGGCCACCTCGGGAAGGTGCCCCCACTTCTCGAATCCGGCCCGTCCAAACAAGCGCAGTGAGCGCTCATTGTGGCCGAAGATCAATGCCACCAGATTGGTCAGCCCCAGGCGCGGGCATTCCATGATCAGCTTGTCCAGCAGCACCGTGCCGAGGCCCTCGCCCTGTGCTTCCGGGGCCACATACAGGCTCACCTCCGCGGTGCGGTGATAGGCGGGCCGGTCATGAAAGGCGCTGACACTGATCCAGGCGCCGATCTCGCCGTTCCGCTCTAGCACCCACACGGGATGCTTCTCAGGCCAGTGCGCCTCAAACCATTCCTGCCGGCTCTCTACGCTCACCGGCGCCGTGTCCGCCGTGGCTAGGCGTCCGGGAATGGCGGCGTTGTAGATCGCCACTATGCGCGGCAGATCCTCGTCGGTGGCGTGGCGGATGGTGGGCGGAGTGGTCACGGCAGGGTGTAGTCTGTCTCTTGGCTTAGCCCTCCGCCTCCGTCAAGCCCGCAGGCGGGTGGGCAGGCGTGAGCCGGTTTTCATGCTTGGCAAGATCCGCCATCTCAGTCACGATGACTGTACATGAATCGTCGCACTTTCTTTCGTTCCAGCGCCGCCTCCGTCACCACGCTTGGGGTGGCCGCCACCACGGCTTCGGCATTGACCATCGAAAAATCGGCGGCTGATCCTGCATACAAAATCAAAAACCATCGCCTCAAGCAGACAGTGATGGGCTGGTGTTTCAAGCCGATGGATACGCTCACGCTCGCCAAGCATTGCGCGGAGATCGGACTGGTGGGCATGGAGGGCATCGACAAATCCGCCTACAAGGACGTCATGGCGCTGGGACTGAAAATCTCCCTGGTGGGCTCGCATGGTTTCTTGACCGGACCGTGCAATCCAAAGTACCGCGAGGAAGCGGTTGCCAAGCTCACGGCCGGGATCAACCTGGCCGCCGATGTGGGCTGCAAAAAGGTGATCACCTTCACCGGCATGAAGTTCGATGGAATGGACCATGATGAAGCGGTCAAGGGCTGCCTGGACACCTGGAAGAAAGTGCTGCCTCTGGCGGAGCAGAAAGGCATCACGCTGGTCTTTGAGCACCTCAACTCACGCGACGGCAGCAAGCCGATGATGGGGCATCCGGGTTACTTCGGCGATGATGTGGACTTCTGCTTCGACTTGGTGAAACAAATAAGTTCGCCTAACTTCAAGTTGCTCTTCGACATCTACCATGTGCAGATCATGAATGGCGATGTGATCCGGCGCATCCGCAACAACCATGAGCTGGTGGGCCACTATCACACCGCCGGCAACCCGGGCCGCTGCGAGCTGGATGAGCACCAGGAGATCAACTACCCGGCCATCGTCCAGGAGATCATCAACACGGGCTACGATGATTTCATCGCGCAGGAATTCATCCCCACGTGGCAGGATCCCATCCTGGCGCTGCGCCACTCAGCCATGGTGTGTGATCTGGCGTGAGGGAAAAGAGTGAAGAGTGAAATAGGAGGCAGGTCACACCGCCAAATTCCGTACCCATCCCTTCCGGCGGGCCAAAGGCCCATCAACAAGCCAGCCCAGGGCACAGCGAGGAATGAGCGCCGCCCTGGTTGCACGCGTGGCAGGCATCACCCCCACATTCAACGCTCACCCTGCACGGCCCCATCTCCAAATTCAACGCCCACCCGGAACCAGCTTCGCCATCAGAATCAGGCAGGTCACGCCGCCCTGGTTGCTACGCCAGGCCCTTCTGCCGCTTGGAGTGCACCGCGGCGTTGTATTCGCTGGCGTTGAAGTCCACATACTCGCCCGACAGGTCGCTTGTATAGACCACGTAGTTCGCGGTGCCGAGGTTGAGGTCGATGGTGACGGTGAAGCGGGGTTCCTTCACAACCTTTTCCATTTCGGCCATCGGGGTCGGGGTCACCAGTCCGCCCTTGGCGGCAAGCAGTCCGCCAAAGTAGATGTCCACGAGCTCTTCACGAATGCGCGCGCCGGAGTAGCCCACGGCATGAATGACGCGGCCCCAGTTGGGGTCGCTGCCGTGCCAGGAGCACTTGACCAGGGTGGACTTCGCCACCGCCTCGGCCACACGCCTGGCGTCGTCCTGGGTGCGCGCATTGCGCACGCGGATCTCGACAAATTTGGTCACGCGCTCGCCGTCGCCGACGATCATCTTGGCGAGTTCGAGCATGACCTTGTGCAGGGCGCAGTGGAACAGGTGGGCCTCGTCGCTGCCGCGCTTGATGGGCGGCGCATCGGCCTGGCCGTTGCTGATGACGATGACGGTGTCATTCGTGCTGGTGTCGCCGTCGATGGTGATGCGGTTGAAGCTGTGTTCCACGCCGTGGCGCACGGCCTTGTGCAGTTCGCTGGCGCTGAGCTTGGCATCGGTGGTGATGAAGCACAGCATCGTCGCCATGTTGGGGCAGATCATGCCCGCACCTTTGGCGATGCCGCCCACGCGGAAGCTGCCTTCGCCACAGGGCACTTCGATGGCGAAGGTCTTGGGCCGGGTGTCACTGGTCATGATGGCGCGCGCCGCCTTGTCCGAGCCGTCAGCGCTCAACCCGTCCACCAGCGGGCCGATCTTCGCGGTGATGCGTTCCACGGGCATCGTCATGCCTATGATGCCAGTGGAGCCGACCATGACCTGGCGCATTTTCAGGCCAAGCTTTTCGGCCGCGCCCTTGGTCATGGCCTTGGCATGCTGAATGCCGGTAAGCCCGGTGCAGGCATTGGCATTGCCGCTGTTGGCGATGATGGCACGGATGTCGCTGCCCAGCTTCAGGTGCTGCTGGCACAGGCGCACGGGCGCGGCTTTCACCGAGTTGGTGGTGAACACGGCATCGCACACGGCCGGCGAGTCTGACACAATGAGGGCGAGATCCAGACGATCCGCGGCAGGATTCTTCACCCCTGCGTTCACGGCATTGGCGCGAAAGCCCTTGGCGGCGGTGACGCCACCCTTGATCACCTTGAAGGGCACCCGGGCGCAGGATTCTTCGTCGAAGTTGTCGTACATGTCAGGCGAGGATGAGGCCGGTGGTTTCTTCAAAGCCGCAGATCAGGTTCATATTTTGCACGGCCTGCCCTGAGGCGCCCTTGCCGATATTGTCTTCGGCGCTCATGAGGATGAGGCGCCCGGTGCGGGCATCCCATGACCAGCCGATATCGATGAAATTGGTCCCGGCGACATGCTTGGTATCGGGGCACTTGTCGCGGCCCAGCAGGCGCACGAAAGGCTTGCCCTCATAGGCCTCGAGATACGCTTTCTCAATTTGCTCCACGGTGACTCCCTCGGCGGGTGTGGCGAAGATCGTCGTGCAGATGCCCGCATGCACGGGCACCAGGTGCGGAACAAAGGTCACCGGAACCGCACGGCCGGCGGCAATGACCAGTTCCTGGTCGATCTCGCTGAGGTGACGGTGCACGGGCACGCTGTAGCTGCGCACGCTGTTCTGGATTTCGCTGAAAAGCAGGGGCACGGCCTCCTTGCGCCCGGCACCGCTGGCACCGCTCATGCTCGACACGGCGATGGGGTCGGCTTTCAACAGCCCGGCGCGCAGCAGCGGGATCAAGGGCAGCAGGATGCTCGTGGGATAGCAGCCGGGGCAGGCGATGAGCCGTGCGGTTTTGATCGCTTCAGCCCGCACCTCCGGCAAGGCATAGACGGCTTCATCCAGGAGCTGGGGCGCCGGATGCGGCTGATGGTAGAACTCCTTGTAAACGGCGGCGTCGCGCAGCCGGAAGTCAGCGCTCAGGTCGATGACCTTGAGCCCCAGGTCCAGCAGTGGCTGGGCGTATTCAAGTGAGACGCCGTGCGGCAGGGCTAGGAAAGCGATCTGCGCTCCTGCCTGTTTCAATGCGGCGGCATCAGGCTGGGTGAATGTCAGCGCATCCGCATTGCCTACGTGGCGGAAGCGTGGAAATTCCGAGGTCAGCGGCTTCCCGGCAAGCGACCGTGAGGTCACCGCCACCAACTCCACCTTGGGGTGGAGCAGGAGGTAGCGCAGCAACTCCATGCCGGAGTAACCACTGGCGCCTACCACTGCAACTTTGACTTTGTTTTCCATTACGAGGGGGGCGATTCTGGAGCCCCGACCATTGTGTGGCAAGGGAGAAATGTTCACAGGAGCGCGAACATTCGTTCAAGTCGCTTCCCGCCCGCATGCCATCCTTCGTCAGAATGGCTGGAGCGAGGCCGTGCCGTTAAACGGGCAGGCGCAGGAGCTTCTTCGCGTTATCGAAGAGGATTTTGCGTTCGATGGCCTTGCTGGGGGCCAGACGTCGGATCGCGGCAATGGTGGCGGCTCCCTGGCAGCCCGGGCCGCGCCCAAGGTGATCCGCACAATCGGAGCCATACAGGATCTTGTCTTGATGCCGCTCAAAAAAGCTGCGGGTGTGCTCCTCATCGCGGGTCAGGGCATTCAACCCGGAACCGGCGGACATGTCGGCAAACATGTTCGGGTAGTCCGAGAGATAGCGGTCGGTGAGGCCGCCGGGGGTCACTGCGCCCTTCGGATAAAGGTTCTTCCAGTCGTGCGCCTTGTCGATATTGGCCCAGAAGGTCTGTGCGTGGCCGATGAAATTCGTCTTGGGGAACTTCTCCAGCATTGTGTGGAACCGGTCATACCCCAGGTTGTAGGTGAGGTGCTGGAAGTGCAGCAGAATCGGCACGTTGTGGGCGGCGGCGAGTTCGTAAAGCTTCTGGCTTTCGGGGGAGTCGCATTCCACCGCGAACTTTTGCTCGCCAATGATCACCGCGCCCAGCTTGAGGTACTTTTCGATTTCGGCCACGGCCCCAGGTTCATCGGTGACTTCATTGGCGCCAAAGAAGAACTCCTTGGGATGCGCCAGGGCGATCTCCATGCACACGCTGTTGCCGGTGCACTTCGCCGCCAGCCCGTTGGACTTGCCGTGGTGCGTGGAGGGCTTGTCGAGGTAGGTGCCCGCAGGCAGCAGGATCGTCGTGGTCACGCCCATGGCGCGCTGGTGGGCGATCATGTGATCATTGGCACGGCCGTGATAATCGGTGTGCTGATGGATGTCGATGATCGGCTCGGCAGCGCTCGCCTGCGCTCCGAAAGCGGAGGCTCCAGCAAAGGCGGCGGACTGCATAAGAAACTGACGGCGGGAAAAGCTGCGTTGCATCTGGGATGAACGAATTATCGAGCGGGTTTCTGTCGTGACCCCCGCCGGTCCTTCGTGTAAAGTTTTCAAACAAACTCGGTGGCCTCAGGCTCTTTTATAGCTAGGGGAGCCGCAGGCTCTGTTATAGTCTGGGGAGCCGAAGGCTCTGTGGAGTGCGGTAACTTGTTACCGCTTTGGGCCGTGGAGGCTTGCCGACGGCACCGAGGACGTATAACGCCAAGACACTTTGATGCGAATCGTGTGGGCAGATACGACTCCTCCTTCCCCCGCGCGGACAAGTCCGCTCCGCCGCAAAGCGGTGACGAGTCCCCGCAGTCCAAAGCGCTTCGCGCTCGCCACACCGGACCTTCATACTATGCGGAGAAACGTGGAATCATTGCACACAAAAAAGTGGGCAAATGTCGGTCACACCCCACTCCAGCCCACAACCCGGCGCACGTGCTATCGCGAGACGGACAGCCGCAGGAACACCGGCACGCCTGCCGTCAGCGGCTGGCTGTACCGCCAGGTCACTGTCGGCGGTGCCGGCACGCCCACGGTGACGAGTTCCACATTGGTGGTGTCCCAGTGGATCAAGTCAGTGGAGGACTGCACGGTGTAGGTCACGTCGGTTGCCGCAGGCACGTAGCCGAGCGTGAGATAGCCACCGATGACGACAGGCTTTGGCAGCAAGGTGTTGTCGGGGACCAGGGCATTGAGCCCCAGGGCGTACTCGAGAAGGTTGGGCACGTGATCGTGATCCCAGTCGGCGGTGTCGCCCGCCGCCGCATCATTCGCGGCATTGCCGAAGGTATGGTAGCGCCACTGATCCACCGGTGTGGCAAGCAGAGTGAATGAGGTAGTGGCAAGGCTGGTCGTGGCAAAAATGTCGGTGCCGCCGAGGAAGGCGATGCTGCCGCTGTAATTGGCCGCCGCGGCGCTGGCGCTCAGGGTCAGGCGGAACAGGGGGCCGTTATAGGTTTCGCCGGGCAGCAGGATGCCGGGCACGTTGGCAAAGAAGGTGTTGGCATCCACGGTGACATTGCTGGCGGCTGCGCCGGTCAGCGTGGCTTGCAGGTCATTGAGAAAGAGCTTGTCGGTGCCGCTGGTATTGGTGAGCAGCCCGCTGAAGACCAGGTCCGCGCCCGGCGCTGCGGCCTGGCTGGCGGGTGCAAGCGAAACGGTGAGCCCCGCCTGGGCAATGGCAGGCAAAGCCAGCAACACGAGCAGCGCCACGCGCCTCACGGTCCTGCCCTCCCGATGGCGAACAAGATGGCGTTGGCGATGGCATAGACCGTGCCATCCACACCAATGACCGTGGGCGTGTACGCCTCACCGAGACCGCTCGTCAGCGTGAGGGGCGTGCCCAGCGTGTTGCTGGTGAAATCCCAGCGATACACTTTGCCATCCTCGCTGGACAGGATCGCGGAGTGATTGAGCACATCAATGGCGGTGGTGTTTACGCACCACTCGCGTACGGCATTGGGAAAGCTGGAGGTGTACTGAGTATCAGGCGTGACACCGGCAACAGTGAGGATCTCCTTCATCACCGTGGCGCCGGAGACGGGGTCTGTCATCGTGTCGTTCGGATCGAGCACGGCCATGTGATTGACGCCATCGCCCCCGGTCGTCACATAATTGTTGTACTTCGAGAGCAGCAGGTACTTCGAGCTGCCGTGGTACGAAGTCACCAGCGCGGCGGGCACGACGGAGGGAGTGTGATCCCAGCCGAACGCACCGGCGGGCTTGGTCTGGGTGAGCGTTTTGTCAAAGTGCCGCAGCCAGCCCCGGTAGTGATTGGAACCCCAGGAGTTCTCGAACACGCCAAAATAGACATCGCCATCAGGCCCGACCATGGGCGAAGCGGTGCCGTCATCGAGCAGGCGCGCATTGGTCAACGGATTGAGCACGTCAAGCAGCGCCATCTGGCTGGTGGTCGTGAGCGTGCGGCTGTCGAGCGCCAGGAGCAGGCCGGAGGTGTCGCTCCGGCTCACGGCTACGTAGAGCGTACGGTGATCGTTGCTCAGGGCGGGGGACTGGTTGTAGCTCAGTTCAATGACGCTGCTATCGGCGGCGGCGGTGCTGGCGGCGACCCAGGTTCCCGTGCCATCTTCGGCGATGCGTGCGATTCCGCTGTGCAGCGGCACATTGCCGGGCAGGGTGACGCTGCCGGAGACCAGGTAACCAAAGAAGATGTTGCCGTAGCGGTCGGAGGTGATCGGGGTGTTGATCTTCACGTTGACATTGAAAGTGGTGGGATCGGCCGCGTAGCTGGCCATGCCATAGAACGCAAGCTGGCCGGTCGATCCGGCCGGGGGGCTGGCGCTGTCCGGCGAATCGCGGAAGTATACGGTGCCGCCCGCGCCGGCGTAATAGACTCGGTTCTTTGGCGTCAGCGCGATGGAGTACTGCGGCGTCCAGTTGTGCGTCGGCAGTGTGTAATCGGAGGACAGCATCCACAGCAGCAGCCCGTCCGTCGCACGATGGGCTTCAATACGGAAGCCATCGCTGGCTCCCGTCTTCACGGGAATAACGACGGTGTTCTGCCGCGTGATCAGCGCCGAGCCATAATGAATCAGCAGTTCATTGCCGCTATACTGGGGCTGAAGATCCACCGGCGTCTGCCACAGGATGCGCTCCAGGGGCGCGCCCGCCACATGCGACATCGCCGTGTGCTGCGGGTCATGCGCGTGCCCGCTCCAGGGCAGCCCGATGCTTTGCGCCAGCGCGGAGGCACCGAACAGCAGCATGGCAACAAGGCGAATCATGGGAATGAGTAGATCAAGGAGATGATGTGACGTCAATGCTGACATCCAGGTTGAGCCCCGCCGCAATCCCGGCATGTATCATCCATGGCAACAGTACAAGACTGGATCAGCGCCGCACGCCCGAAAACACTCGGCGCGGCGGTGGCGCCCGTAATCGTGGGCACGGCCATCGGCTGGCGCTTTGGCGGCACCCTGCATCTGGGGCTCGCCGTTTGCACGCTGCTCGCCTGCATCGCGCTGCAAGTGGCGACCAACTGGTTCAATGATGCCATCGACTTCGTGAAGGGCAGCGACACGGCGGCGCGCATCGGCCCCCGGCGCATCACGGCTTCGGGGGTGGTGACTGCGCGCCAGGTCCTCATCGCGGCCTGCGCGATGCTCGGGGTGGCCACCGCCCTTTCGGTGCCGCTGTTCCTGGCCCGCGGCTGGCTGATCGTGGCGATCGGCATTCCGTCGCTGTACTTTTGCTACGGCTACACCGGCGGCCCCGCTCCGCTGGCGTATCGAGGGCTGGGGGAGCTGTTCGTGATCCTGTTCTTCGGTCTGGTCGCGGTGACCGGTTCGGCCTTCGTGCAGTCCGGTCAGTGGCATGCGGAAGCCTTGGTGGGCGGCTTGCAGATCGGCCTGTTGAGCACGGTGCTGATCGCCGTCAACAACCTGCGCGACATTGACGAAGACCGCAGCACTGGGAAGCGCACGCTGGCGGCGCGGTTTGGCGTGACGTTTGCGCGCTGGGAGATCACGTTGCTGATTCTTGGGGCGCTAGCTTTGGAGGGGTATTGGTGGAGAATGGGGATGGCGTGGGTCGATGGCGGGATCGAATGCGACCTGGCGATTGGCGTGGTGGTTGTTTACAATACTTGGCGGCTGCCTCCTGGCAGGGGTTACAATAAGCTGCTGGCGTTGGCGGGTATGTACCTGCTCTTCTTCTCGGGTACCAGGGTCCTGGGCCTGCTTTTTCCAGGCGCTTGATCGCGAACCATGAGCATCCATATCCATCGCTACACCCTGCGCAGCGGCGCGGCACTGAACTCCGCCTCCGTGCGACGCGAGTTCCCAGGTGCGCTGATCCGGGTGGACGACGGTTTTGCGGCGGTGCATCCGTGGCCGGAGTTCGGCGACGCCGAGCTGGAGGTGCAGTTGCAAACCCTGGCGCAGGGCGGCACGACACCCTTGCTTGAACGCGCACTGCACTGCGCCGCGCTCGATGGCGAGGCTCGTCGACGCGGGGTGAGCTTGTTCGAAAATCTGCAAGTGCCTGAGAGCCACTACTCATGGAGCCAGTCGCGGCCCACGGACTGGCAATTCGACTACCTGCTGCGCAAGGGCTTCAAGGCGCTCAAGGTGAAGGGCTTCGGCAATTATGGCGAGACGACGCGTTTCCTGGAATGCTGCGCGAAGGCGGCTCCTGAAGTGAAGCTGCGCGTGGACTTCAATGGCTGTCTGGACCGCCACACCTTCGCCAAATTTATCGAGTTCATGCCGCTGCGTGTGTATCGACAGCTCGATCTGGTGGAAGACCCGTTCCCTTATGACGCCGGCCTGTGGAAGCAGTTCCGGGAGAAGTGGGGCGTGAAGCTGGCGCTGGACAAGGGCTGGCGCAACGGCACCGACGGCTTCGATGCGGTGGTGGTGAAGCCCGCCCGCCGGGACTGGCGCATAGTGACGGCGCATCTGCCGGGCGTGCCCCTGATTCTGACCTCCGCCATGGATCATGCGGTCGGGCAGGCCTATGCGGCCTACGAATCGGCCCTTTGCCGGCAGCAGATGGGCGCTCAACTGAGCTTGTGCGGGCTGGTCACCCATCACTTGTTCGACCACGATGCCTTCTTTGAACGGCTTGACGTGCTCAACGGCGTGCTGCAGGCGGATCGCAGCGGCACAGGACTGGGTTTTAACGACGTGCTGGAGGGTTTGCCATGGCTATCTTTGACCTGAGTTCCTCCCACTTCTGGCACAGCGACGACTCGCATGTGCTGGTGAATCCGCAGCGCCCCTGCGATGCCGATGGCATTGTCGATTTCGTCGAGCGCACGCAGGGCAAGAACGGCTGGTGCCTGGTGCAGACCTCCGGCACGGAAGGCCTCTCGAAGTGGGTGGCGCTGACCAAGGCCGGGATGCTGATCTCCGCCGCGACGGTGAACCGCCACCTCGAAGCCACGGCCCAGGATCGCTGGCTCGTCGCCCTGCCCACGCATCATGTGGGCGGCTTCTCCATCTCTGCGCGGGCGATGCTGGCGGGCAACGAGGTGACCCCATTGCCGGGCAAATGGGAGGCGTCCCGCTTTGCCGCCACCTGCCGGATACAAGGTATTACACTGACCTCGCTGGTGCCCGCACAGGTGGTTGATCTGGTGCGCGAAAAGCTGGTCGCGCCGGACTGCCTGCGCGCCATCGTCGTGGGCGGTGCCGGGCTGTCGCGGGAGATGGGCGCGGCCGCCAGCGAGCTTGGCTGGCCCGTGCTGCAAAGCTTTGGCATGACCGAAGCCTGCTCGCAAATCGCGACCGAGCCTCTGGATCACCTGCATTCAGGCTTTGATCCCGACTGCCTGGAAGTCCTCCCCCAATGGCAATTGACCACCGACGCCGAGGAGCATCTGATCCTGCGCGGTCCCGCGCTGGCGGCCGGCTACGTCACCCGGACGCCGGACGACCAATGGCAGTGGCAGGCGATTGATGACAGGCAGGGTCTGCGCACGCGTGACCGCGTCTCCCTGTGGGATCATGGCACGCGGCGCTTCCTGCGTTTCCTGGGGCGCGAGGCCCAGGTGCTGAAGATCCTCGGGGAACTGGTCAACCTCGCCCCCTTGCAGGCAAAGCTCGATGCGCTCGCTCAGGCATCGGCAAAAGCCGTGATCGTGCCCGTGCCCGATGAGCGGCGCGGCACCGCATTGGTGCTCGCCTCAGCCGGAGACGATGGAGCTGCTTTGATGACGGCCTTCAACGCCGGAGTGCAGCCGTTTGAACGCCTGCAACGGCTGGTCAACGTGGACCGCATTCCCGTGACGGATCTCGGCAAGGTCAAGCTCGGGGAACTGATCGACCGGGTGATGTCAGAGACCTCCTGAGCCCGGCGTGCTCCGGCTGCCAGGTAGGGCGGGCTGTCTCTAGCCCGCCGCCTTGGGCCACCAGACGTTGAAGGGTGGGGGAAATAAACGAAGGTCCGTGGCCTGCGACGACGGCACTGTGGGGCTTGCGCTCCGTAGCCTTGGCGAAGGAGGCGACACAGTGCCCTACCTTGCGCAGGGCCGCAGGCTGCCAGGTAGGGCGGGCTGTCTCTAGCCCGCCGCCTTGGGCCACCAGACGTTGAAGGGTGGGGGAGATAAACGAGGGTGCGCGGCCTGCGACGACGGCACTGTGGGGACACAGTGCCCTACCTTGCGCAGGGCACTAACGGCGGGGGATGTTCTTCAAGGATCTTGTCTGACAGGGCCGCGCAGGCCTCCCGAATCCTCTACCACGAAGCAATCACCTGCACCGCATAGCCGCGCAGGTACTCAGTCTCCGGGATGCCGACGAGAATCGGATGATCCGGGCGCTGGCTGTAGCGCTCGATCAGGCGCAGCGAGCGCTTCGCGTCCACCGCGGCGTCGCGGATGTTGGCATAGAATTCGCCGGTGCTCACGTGATGCGAGCAGCTGAAGGTCATGATGATGCCTCCGGGCTCAAGCATCTTCATGGCGCGCAGGTGGATCTCCTTGTAGCCGCGCATGGCGTCGTTCACCGAATTCTTGGTCTTGGTGAACGAAGGCGGGTCGAGAATGATGAGGTCGTACTTGTCGCCCTTCTTTTCGGAATCCTTGAGGAAGTCGAACGCATTGTCAGTGACGAACTTGATGGTCAGTCCCGACGCCGTGGCGTTGGTCTGCGCCTGAAGATTGGCCGATTCGCTGGCATCCACGGCGGTCACTTCGCTGGCTCCGGCAAGGGCGCAGGCCTGGGCAAAGCCGCCCTGGTTGCTGAAGCAATCGAGCACGCGCCGACCCTTGGCGTGCTTGGCCACAAGCTGGTAGTTGTCGATCTGATCCAGGTACAAGCCGGTCTTCTGGCCTTCCCACACGTCGATTTGGAAGGTCATGCCCGCACTCTGCATTTGGAACGGCGCCGGCTGCTCGCCGAAAAGCATGTTCTTGCCCACCTCCATGCCCTCGGCCTTGCGCACCGAGGCATCGTTGCGCGCGGTGATTGACACGGGGTTTAGCAGCTCGCGCAGAGCCGTCACGATAAGCTCCTCGCGCAGCGACATCGCCAGCGTCAGGGTTTGCAGCACCAGGTGGTCGCCGTAGCGGTCCACAATCAGGCCCGGCAGGCCGTCGGACTCGCTCCATACCAGCCGGCACAGGTTGGTGTCGATGCCCAGCGAGTTGCGCACGTTCATGGCGCGCTCAATGCGGCGCTTGAAGAAGTCAGCATCCAGATGCTGACGGCGGAACGAGTACCGGCGCGCGACGATCTGCGAGCGCGGATTGTAGATCGCGCTGCCCAGAGGCTTGCCGCGCAGGTCATTGAGAATCACTTCATCGCCAGGCTCCGGATTGCCGGTGACGATCTTCACATCCGAGGCATACACCCAGTCATGACCGTGAAAGAGGCGGGAGCGGGGCTGGACAACGAGGGTAGGCATGGGGCAGTCAACATGCCGAGATCGGCCCCGGAGTCCAGCACCAGTAAACCCATTGGGCTTTCAGCCCATTAATCGTCCTCTTCCTCAGCGGGTTGCGGCCATCGTGGCCAAAGACCAAAGTGGAAGGGGCATCCTGCCCCTTTTTCCCAGAACCAAGGGGCAGGATGCCCCTTCCACTTTCTGCTACCGCCGGCGCACAGACCCTCTTGATGGCAATTTGAGCAAAATAAGCTGACCGCCGCCAGCGGAGGAAGAAGAGGCGGATTCAGAGCCCCCTGAAAAACCCCCGCGCCGTACCACTCGTGCACGCCCCGATCTCCTCCACTGACACCCTGCGCAACTGCGCAATAAAACGCGCTGTATCCGCCACAAACGCAGGCTCGCTGCGTTTCCCCCGATGCGGCACGGGCGCGAGATAAGGGCTGTCGGTCTCCACCATGAATGAGCCTTCAGGCACGGCCATGGCCGTGGCCTGGATGACGGGGCTGTTCTTGAAGGTGACGATGCCGGTGAAGGAGACCAGGTGGCCCATGGCGATGAGTTCCAGGGCCTGCTCGGGTGTCCCGGTAAAGCAGTGGAACACGCCGCGAAGCCGCCCCTGGTAGGGCCGGATGGCAGCCACGAGGTCATCGTGGCTTTCCCGGGCGTGGAGGATGACGTTCAAGGCCAGTTCGACGGCGAGATCAAGCTGGAGGCGCAGGACCTGGGCTTGATGCTGCTTCCAGGACGCGAGGTCGAAGCCTTCGGGTGGCGCGTGAAAGTAGTCGAGGCCGATCTCGCCGATGGCGGCGACGCCGGGTGTCTTGGCGAGGGCGCGCAAGTCGTCAATCCAGGCTTCGCCTGAGACGCTGTCGGTGTCGCAGGGGTGAATGCCCATCGCCGGATGGATCTGCGGATGCACCTGCGCCAAGTCCAGCAGGTCGCGGCAGGAAGCGAGGTCGGTGGCTGGAGCGACCAACTGCGTGACCTGCGCGGCCAGGGCGCGCGCCATGACCTCGGGCAAATCGCCGCGGAGCTGACGATGATTGATGTGGCAGTGGGAATCAATGAGCATGGACGGCGTCACTCGAACCGGGGTTGAGGATGAGGGTTGAGAGATGAGAGATGAGAGTTGAGAGCGGGGGGGGACGGGGGAGTGCTGGAGTGCTGAACAAGAAGGAAACTGTGCCTTGGTACTCAGGAGTAGTGGAGCCGTGAAAGCGCCCTGCGCCGTCTATCTCATGCTCTCAACTCTCAGCTCTCAACTTCCGCTCTTCAAATGAACCGTTCCAGGATCGGTTGCAAGGCCGCCACTGTTTCCACGGGCCACACGGAGCGGTCGGTCATGAGGGCATGCTGCAGCGCCTTGTGTTCCGGCCAGTTAGGCTCGGTGGGGATGCGCGGGATGACTTTCGCGACGATCTGCTTGGCGAGCGCCACATTGGCCGTCAGGTGGCCGATCACGGCATCGACGCTCACGGGTTCTTCCTCGACCTTCCAGCAATCGTAGTCGGTGACCAGGGCGATCGTGGCGAGGGCGATCTCGGCTTCGCGAGCGAGCTTCGCTTCGGGCAGATTGGTCATGCCGATGATGTCGAAGCCGAGCTGGCGGTTGGCATGCGATTCGGCGCGGGTGGAGAAGGCCGGGCCATCCATGCACACGTAGGTGCCGCCGTTGTGAACGCGAGCCCCGGCGGCCCTGGATTCCTTGGCCAGCAGGGTACGCAAACCGGTGGAGATGGGGTCGGCGAACGAGACGTGGGCGACAATGCCCTTGCCAAAGAAGGTGTGGTGCTCGCGGCGGCTGGTGCGGTCAAAGAACTGATCGGGCAGGACGACGTCGCGCGGCTGGTATTCCTCCTTCAAACTGCCCACGGCGGTGACGGCGATAATCCAGCGCACGTTCAAGGAGCGCAGCGCCCAGATGTTGGCGCGGTGATTGAGTTCGGTGGGCAGGATGCGGTGGCCTTTGGCGTGCCGTGGCAGGAAAAACACGCGCCGGCCGGCCAGCGTGCCGCCGATGATTTTGTCCGAAGGCGGGCCGAACGGGGTGTTCATCTCGATCTCCTCGCGGTCGGAGAATCCGTCGATGTCATACAGGCCGGAGCCGCCGATGATGCCGATAGCAGGGGGGAGTGCGGAGAGGTCAGCCATGGGCGAAATTTAGTGTGCTGTTTGAGAAATAGCTACGGATTTGCCAGGATGTGTGAGCGGTGAGGCAATGTGCTCGGAACGGGGCTTTCAATAGAACCGATTTTGACAATGCCGGTATCAGCGTCGTGTGGCTTTAGATGGGCCGAGTTGGAGTCAAGCCTTCAGGCGATCACTGTTGCACGGGGGTTGGCTCTGCGTTCGGCAAGGATCCGCAAAAGCACGGCCACGCCAGCGGGTGATCGGCTGAAAGCCTTGACTCCAACGTGGGACTGCGGAGCGAAGGGGGAAGTAGAGGTGGCAACTCCTATTTTGAAAGTCTGTGAGGCGCTCGAGCATGATCGGGTGTCAATCACACTGGGAGCGCGCAAGGCGATGGGCAATGGCGCATTTCTGGCTATCGTTACAAGGATGTCACTGCCGAACCTGCCACTCTCGACTCCCTCGCTTTTGTTTCCGGCGATCTCTCTGCTGATGCTCGCCTACACTAACCGTTTCCTGGGCCTGGCGAGTGTGATCCGCTCACTGCACGCGAACTGGCGCTCCACGGGGGAACCGCTGCTGGTGGCCCAAATCGAGAGTCTGCGCTATCGCATCCGCATCATCCAGCACATGCAGACCATGGGCGTGCTCAGTCTCATGCTGTGCGTGATCAGCATGAGCTTCCTGTTCTTTGATCAGCAGGTCTGTGGGCAGGTCTTTTTTGCCCTGAGCCTGCTGTTCATGTTCGGCTCGCTGGCCCTCTCATTGGTCGAGATTCAGAAGTCGCGCATCGCGCTGGACTTGCACCTTCAGGACGTGGAGCGGGGCGAAGGGAAGTGAAGAGACCCTTCGGGAATGACCAATGACGAATGACCAGTGATGAGGCTCCAAGCACCAAAGCGACCCTCACCACAACCGGCCGCCTTCCCAAGGGCATTCAGAGATGGGAAACTTAGGATTTCAATTCGTCATTGGTCATTCGTCATTGCTCCGCCCCCCGCGCCTCGTGTTCATCCTGCTGCTGCTGGGTGGTGGGGAACAGCACGGCCACGGCGAAGGTGGCGATCGTGCCGAACATGATGCGCCAGGGGAACTCAATCACCGGCATCCAGGTGGGGCGCGCGATGCCTTTGCCGCCGAACAGGCGGGCGATGTCGATGTCGAGTCCGCTGAAATAAGCCACTACCAGGAAGCCGGTGAGCATGGCCAGGGCGTTGCCGAAATCGTTGCCGCGCTGCTTGGTGAACAGTCCCACCATGAACACGCCCAGCAGCGAGCCGTACGTATAGCCGAAGATGCCCAGGATGATGGGCAGGATGCGCAGCGTCGGGTTGTGCACGGTCACCCACGAGGTGGCCAGGGCGACGCCGATGAGCAGGGTGGCGAACAGCACGGTGCCGAAGCGCAGCACACGCACTTTTCCCAATTCGGTCGCGGGCTCGCCGAACCAGCGGAAATGGAAGTCGCGCACGTAGCTGGTGGCCAGCGCGTTGAGCGCGGTGCTGAGCGACCCCATGGCGGTGGCGAGCACCCCGGCGAGCACCAGCCCGCGAATGCCGCCGGGCATGACAGTGAGGATGAAGTGCGGAAACACCTTGTTCGCCGAGACAATGCCGTTCTCACCTCGTGGCAGAAGGGGGTCCGGGTTCTGCTGATAATAGACCCACAGCAGGATGCCGATGGACAGCACGACCATGGTGATGGGGATGTCTGCAAGGCCGGAGAGGATGGTGGCCACGGCGCTCTGGCGCTTGTTCTTGGCGGTGAGCATGCGTTGCACCATGTCCTGATCGGTGCCGTGGGTGGCGAGGGTGACGAAGGTGGAGCCCAGCAGCGCGGCCCAGGGCGTGTACTCCTGTTCCAGGATGCCTTTGATGTTGCCCCAGACGCTTGCGCCCTTGGTGAAGCCCCAGTCCCATACGAGCAGGTCCTTGGGGCCGGTGAGCAGCTTGGTTGCTCCCGCCCAGCCGCCGGGGATGTGGCCCAGCAGGTAGGACAAGGAGAAGCCCAGCGCACAGATCAGCACGATCATCTGGATCACATCCGTCCAGATCACGGCACGAATGCCGCCGATGCTGGTGTAGAGCGCGGTGGCGAGGGTGACGAATACCAGGGCGCCGCCGGTGAGGAAAAACTCGTTCGTGGCGGACAAAGTTTCACCTGGGTACTGCAAGTGCCATACCAGTACCAGTAGCATGCTAGGCACCCACAGGCGGGTGCCGCTGGCGAGTACGCGGGTGATGAGGAACACTCCCGAAGCCAGCCGCCGCGTGCGCGGCCCGAAGCGGGTGCCGAGGAACTCATAAATGCTCACCACATTGTGCCGGTAATAGGCCGGAATGAACACGGCGCTGACGATCACCCGTGCCAGCAGGTAGCCGACGATGAGTTGGATGTAGGTGAAGTTGCGCAGTGCATAGCCCTCGCCAGGAGCGCCAAAGAAGGTGCCCGCGCTGATCTCCGCCGCCAGGATGGAAGCTAGCACGGCCCACCAGGCAATCTGGCGGTTGCCGAGCGTAAAGCCCTCCACGCTGCCGCTCTTGCCGCTCTGGCTGAGCCCGATGCCGATGATCGCGGCGAAGTAGGCAAGGATGACAATGGCGTCGAGAGCGAAGTGCATGGAAGGGCGGGCCGGTGTTTCGGTTCACAGTTCCCGGTTGGGAGAGCTTGATTGTGGCGGATGGGGCGGGGGAGAGCAAAGGCAAAAGGCTGAAACGATACGTCTCTGTGCTTCGCGTCATGGAGCGCGGCGATTCATCGCCGCTTTGGCTGCACCCACGACTGTGTGCTATTCTGGCAGTTAGACACGACCCGAGCTCGGCGCTCCACACGCACTAGTGTCCTGTCAGATAAGTTTCTTCTAAATTAAGTGCCCCGGATGAGACCAGTAGTGGCGCTGGTAGGGCGGGCTGTCCCTAGCCCGCCGCCTTGGGCCGCCAAGCGTTGAAGGGAGATGGAAATAAACGAAGTATTGCGGCCTGCGACGACGGCACTGTGGGGCTTGCAGTGCCCTACCTTGCGCCGGGCGCTGACTACGGGGGATGTTCTTACGGGGGAAGTTCTTCAAGGAACTTGTCTGACAGGACACAAGCCGCTCCGCGACTTTCAGCGCCCATCCGCCGATCACGCTAAAGCGCACTCTTCGCCGTACTGTTCGCCTGGGCAATCTTGCGCGCCTGGGCCACGACCAGCGGGCACACTTCGATGCACAGCAGCGGCACATCGCCGGTGTCGGCCTGGGTGGCCTTGGCGGCGGCGGCCCCATAAAGCGGCTGGTCTTTCGCCAGCCCCCAGGTGATGCGCCGCTGGCACTGGGTGGCCGTGTCGCAGCAGCGCCCAATCATGTCCATCGCCTGATCATCGCTGATCGTGTTGGCGAAGCGGTACATGCCGGTCTGCCGGCTCAGGTTGTCGCGCAGAGGAACGGCGTGCAGGCTGCCTTGTTCTTCATGGATGGCGAGTCCGAGAGCGGCGGGATAAAAGTGATCCAGCGCGAGGCGCAGCGCTTCGACTCCCGTGACTTGAAGTGCCCAGCCGCGCTTCAGGTTGGGTGCTGATTTGAGCGGGCGAAACGCGCCTGCCTCATCAAGCTTGGCCAGTTCGCGGGCGGCTTCGTGGCCCTGGTGCAAGGTGATCTGGCCGGACACCGCGAGGTCGTCCACATGGCGCAGCAGGAAGCCGTCGCCCTGGCTTGTGACATTTACCTGACCGATGGTGAGACTGCCTTGACCGAGCTTCTTTTGCAGCCAGCCGGTGATGGAATGGGAAGGGCTGGCTGCGGGCCGGGGGGCATGCTGCGCATCAAAATCCGCCACCTGGTCGAGGATCACATCCGCGAGGTGCGGCTCGGTGCCGATGGCGCTGCTGTAGTACAGGTTGCGACCATGCAGGTGGTGCGGGTTGTGACGAAAGACGTCGCGCTGGCTGGCTGCGGCGCCGGTCTCCGCTTCCATGCCCAGAAGCACCGGGATGTCCTGATAGCTGTGCAGGCCGTCGGCAATGAAGAAAGGCACGACCACGACGTTGGGGCTGGTGGTGAGCGTGTGCCAGTCGTTCACCATCGGCGGCTCCTCCATGTAGGCGTCGACGACTTCAGCGAAGCCATGGCCGCCCGCGCGGATGAGCCCGACCTGGTCCTTGATGGCCTTGGCGCTGTTTTCGTTCATGTTGGTGCCATGGCCCACGATGATGAGGCTGATCCGGTCGCGCGGCACGCCGGGTGCGACTTCGTCCGCGCGCTGCAGCAGCAGCTTCGTCATGTTGGGATGAATGCCCACCGGATCGCAGTAATACAGTGTCCGATCCCCCAGGTGCGTGACCGGACCGGTGACCCGCAGCTCCCTCGGCAGCACCTCCTGGCAGAAGTAGCCCTCGCTGATGAAGTTGGGCACCAGGTAGATCTCGCGGCTGTCGAGCATCGCGTACACCTCGCCCATGCTCGGCTCCTCCTTCCAGAACGCGCAGGCGACCTCCGCGAAGATGCCGCGCTGGCGGATCGCTTCAGCGTGCAGGTGCGTGGGCGAACTCGAGTCCGGATTCAGCGTCGAGCCGTGGCCGATGATGACCAGGGCGGCGTGGGGTTTGTGGAGTTTCGGGTGCAAAGGAGGGGAAAGTGCGGAGTGCCTGGTGCGCAGTGCTTAGATCTGAAGGAGCATACGTAGCGGAGGGCGTTTGTTGAGCAATGAGTGCACAGGGCGGGAGAGAGCAGCTTCTGAAACTGGGCACTGAGCACCAGGCACTCCGCACTTTCCCCCTCCTTCCGCCATTACGCTCTACCCAGCCCGCGGGCTACAAATACGGCTTCCATCCCCGCAGCCTTCGCGGCATCGAGACCGCTTTGGCCGTCTTCGAAGACCAGGCACTGCGTGGGGTCAACGCCCATGCGTTCGGCAGCCAGCAGGAACATGTCGGGCGCGGGTTTGCCCTTCTTGACATCGCGCGGGGTGATGATGGTGTCGAACAAGTCCAGAATGCCGACGGTTTCGAGGCAGGCGCGCACCGTGTGGTCTTCGCTGCCCGAGGCGACCGACATGGGCACCCTGCCGTGCCATTCGCGGGCGATGGCCACCACCGCAGGCACCCCCAGGACCTCGGGGATGCGTTTCACGAACAGACTGGATTTCAGCTCCACCACGCTCTCGGGTTCCAGGCTGGCCCCATACTTTTCATTGAGAAGCATCACCGTTTCCTGCTCGCGAATGCCGGCGTAGCTGTAGAACTCGTCCTCGCTCAGCTCGTAGGGTGCCTGATGCTGGCGCAGGCTCTCCACCCAGGAGAGGTGGTGCAGCGGCATGGTGTCCACCAGCGTGCCGTCGCAGTCGAAAATGAAGGCCGCGAATTCGCGGTCAGGAAGTTGAAGCATAGCCCCGCGCGTTAAGGCAGGGTGGGGGAGGTTTCAACCCGAATACCGCGACATGCATCGTCTCAAACCCCGCGCATCACATCGCCTGCCTTGCGCAGGTAGTCGAAGCCGAACAGGCCGGTGTTGTGACCGTCACTGAAATCAAACTGCACCGCGTAGCTGCCGATAATGCGCCAGCCGGTGACGCTCACTCCGGGAAACTCCTTTTGATCTGTGCCGCCGTACTGCTTGCCGAGCAGGTCGCGCTCGCCGGTGTTCTCGGCGCTGGGAGACCAGGCGCGCAGGCGTTCCATGGGCAGATAGTCTTCCACGCCATCATTCCAGATGATGGCGATTTCGTTGCCGATGGCGTCGATGCGCTGAGGGGTATGCATGGGGGTCATTTTTTCCGAAATACGGTGATCAGGTCGTCATAGAGTCCGGCCCTGTGGAACTGCGCGCCATCCTGCCACTCCTTGAACATGCTGACCACCTCAAAGCCGCGCTTCCCGAGCATTTCAGCCATGGCTTCGCCGGTCATGTCGCTGCGCCAGCCGCCGTGCTGGCCGCCGGCGCTGCCGTGATGCAGGACGGCGATGGCACCGGGTTTCATCACGCGCTGAAACTCATCCAGGTAGGCGGCCACTTCGGCGCGGTTGATGTGGACGAAGACATCAAAGGACCAGATGCCATCCTGGCTGGCCGTGGGCACGCCGGCGAGATCGCGGCCGGAACCGACCATGAACGTGGCCTGGGTGGCGGCGCTGAATTTGGCGCGGCACACGTCCACACAGGACTCGGAAATGTCCACGGCAGTGAACCGGGCGGAGCGCTTGATCAGATCGCCGGTCCAGCGGCCGCCGCCAGGGCCGATTTCAAGGATGTAGGCATTGCCTAGCATCTGCTTTTCCAGCACCTGGGTGATGACGGACTGTTTCCACTCCTCCGAGGGCGACCATTCCTCGCCGCCCGCGCCCCAGTCCCAGGCTTCCCAGATGGCTTTGTTCAAGGCGGGGCTGTTGAGGCCGGGCACTCCGCGCATGCGGCGCAGATGATCCATGAAGGCAAAGGCGCGGTCGGCAACATGGCTGCACACGTAGTACAAGCCAAAGGCCAGGCACCATGTGATGCCGTTCTCACGCAGGAGGAGGCCTAGCAAGCTAAGCTTCTTCCTGAGCGGAATGCGGCGGCGGTTATTAACGAGATCCTTCATGGGGGAGGCTGGAAGGAGTTGAAAAACAGGATGACGAAAGCTTACGCTTCATCCACCACTCTGGGCCGATGTCAACTGAACCTCCCGCTTCCTCGACGCCTCTTCGCATTCTTTGGGTGAAGAGCGGTCCGCTCCTGCCTGCCAACACCGGGGGGCGCATCCGCACGCTGCAGATGCTGCGGGCCATGAGCCGCAAGCATGACATCACCTTCCTGGCCCAGCGCGATGCGGCACAGCCGGATGATGAGGACAAACCGGGCGCGGACTACGCCCGGAGCCGCCAGTTCATCCCCTGGCGCGACGCACCGCGCGGCTCCCTGCGCTTCGCCATCGGAGCATTGTTCAATTTGTGCTTCTCGTCCCTGCCGTACGCCCTGGCGAAATACCGGTCACAGCGCCTGGCCTCCCGCATCCGCGAGCTGGACGAGTCCGGCCAGTTTGATCTGATCGTGTGCGATTTCCTCACGCCGGGGCTGTGGTTCGCGGAAAAGCGCGGGCGCACCCCGCGCGTGATCTTTCAGCACAACGTCGAGGCGCTGATCTGGGACCGCATGGCGGGCAATGAGAAGCGCCCGCTGGTGCGCCGCTACCTGCGCCTGCAACACTGGCGGATGGAGCGCTGGGAGTGGCTCCTGTGCGCGCGGTTTGACGGGGTGATCACGGTGTCGCCGGAAGACAGCCGCCTGTGCCGCGAACATTACAAGCTCACCAATCTGCTGGGCGATGTGCCGGCCGGAGTGGATGTGGACTTCTTCGCCACGGTCCGCGACAGCGTTCCCGACGAGGCGGTAATTGGCTTCCTCGGGTCGATGGACTGGCTGCCGAACATCGAGGGCGTGCGCTGGTTTGTGGAGCAGGTGCTGCCGCAGGTTAGGCTGTCGCTGCCCAAGGCGAAAGTGCTCATCATCGGCCGCAACCCGCCGGAATCCCTGCGCCGCCTTGCCGAAGCCGATCCGCTGATTCAATTCACCGGCACGGTGGATGATGTGCGGCCGCACCTGTCGCAGTGCCAGGTCATGATCGTGCCGCTGCTCTCCGGCGGCGGCACGCGTATCAAGCTGCTGGAGATCATGGCCGCAGGCCGTGCCGTGGTTTCCACCACCGTGGGAGCCGAGGGGCTCGGGTTGCAGCACCAGCGCCATCTGCTGCTGGCGGACACGCCGGACACCTTTGCCGCGAGCGTACTGGAACTGCTTCAGGATGCTCCCGAAGCCCAGGCCATGTGCGAGCGCGCCTGGCAGGAGGCAGCCTGCCCGCAGTCGTGGCAGGCCGCAGGAGAGCGCTTCATTGCCCTGGCGCGACAGGTGCTGTAGGACCCGTCAGTACTTCGCATTCTTCTCGATCACGGCCTGCTCCTTGGCCTCCGTTTCCTTGGTCAGCCAGGGATGACCAGAGAACAGGTAGAGCCCAAACACCACTGCGTTGATGGTGAGGAAGTGCGCCACCCATTTCCAGCCGGGGGCCGTGAACCGCGTGGGGTGCCGCTTGCGCCAGCGCGCCCAGGCATCATAACCCGCGAGCAATGCCGCATGATACAGGCCGTACTTGATGTAATGATGCCCGTGCCAGACCCCCATGAGGCCGAAGGAGATGAAATAGCCCACGGAAGAGGTCACGTCGCGGTTCTTGAACCACTTCTTCTTCGAGGCCATGAGCACGAAGCGCATGTACACGTGATCGCGGAACCACATGCTCAGGCTGATGTGCCAGCGGTTCCAGAATTCGCGAATGTTCGGAGCCGCCCACGGCATTCTGAAGTTCTCAGGCGTGCGGATGCCGAACCAGCGGCTCACGCCCACAGCGAAGGCGCTGTAGCCCGCGAAATCGAAGAACAGGTGGGCGCTGTACACGTAGGCGTAATAAATGGCCCCGTGCAGGTAGGTGCCGTGCTCGGCATGATTCATCAGGTGCTGCTCGATGAGCGTGGCGATCACGTACTTGTACAGCAGGCCGCGGAACACCATGGGCACCCCGGCGTTAAGGTCGTCCAACACCTCAGTCCAGGTGCGCACCTTCCGCCATTCCGTCCGGAACCGGCGAAACCGGTCGATGGGACCGGAGGAAATGGTCGGGAAGAAGAAAAGGAAGATCAGCAGGTCCAGACCGCCCACCTCAACAAGCACACCGTCGGTGATCGACCACAACACATCGAGCGCGCGGAAAGAGACGTACGAGATGCCCGCGAAACCAATGTGGTAGTCGTGCCCGAGGGGGTATTTCACCAGCACCAGGGGCAGAATGCTCAGCGGAACCATCAGCATGGCCCGGCGCAGAGCTTTGAAGCCCATGGCGAGCCGCACAAGCAGCCACTGATACAGGGCGAATCCGATCAGTGTGACCAGTTCGGGAACCCAGATCCCGGGAGCGAGGTTCAGCGGGGTGCTGTATTGGACAAACAGCAGCACCGCCGTGGCCAGCACGATCCAGAACGGCCCAGCACCCGTGCGGCTGCGCCACGCCACCAAAACGACGGGGCACAGCAGCGCGAGAATGTAGAGGAAATAGACGAGCCCGGCGTATGGAATCATGTGAGACGGGCGGCGAGGGCTTTGCGATCCGCCTTGCCATTGTGCGTGATCGGGAATGATTCAAGGAACTCGACCCGGCGCGGCAGCATGTAGTCCGGAATGCGGGTGGCAAGGACGGCACGCAGGCTTTGCGAGGCGGCGAACTCCCCGTCGTCCCCAGGGTGTTCGCGCATGACGACGAACGCCGCAAGGGCATCCACCACACCGCGCCGCTCCACCGGCAGCACCACGGCATCCACCACGCCCGGCACTTCGCGCACATGCGCTTCCACGTCGCCGAGTTCGATCCGGTGGCCGCGCACTTTGACCTGGAAATCCATGCGTCCTTCAAAGAACAGCAGCCCGTTTTTCGCATAGCCACGGTCACCGGTCCGGTAGCCGCGCCGGCCGTCTTCAGTGAAGAAGGCTGCCGCCGTGAGGTCGGGCCGCCCCAGGTATCCGGGGCTCACGTTCGGTCCCAGGATGATGATTTCACCGCGCTCACCGTCATCAGCCGCGCTGCCATCCGGACGGCGGATGACGACGGTTGATCCGGGGCGCTCGTAGCCGATGGGCAGTGGGTCGTGCCCGGCCAGAAGATCCGCATCTACCAGCACCGAAGTGGTGGCCACGGTGGCTTCGGTAGGCCCGTACGTGTTCCAAACCTGGGCCTCAGGGAAGCGCGCGACCAGACCGGCCGCGGTCTTGTGTGCCAGCGCTTCGCCGCAGAACAGGAAGCGCCGCATATCGGGCAGCATGCTGGCGTCGAAGCTGCGCTCCACCAGGCACATCTGCGCGAACGACGGAGTGGAAACCCATACAGTGATGCCGCTCGTGCGCAGCTTGGCGAACAGGGCGCGCGAATCCGCGATGTCATCCTTGGTCAGGCTGACAAGAGTGCCCCCGGTGACCAGGCTCAGGTACAGATCCATCACCGACAGATCAAAGGAGAACGGCGCCTGGTTGAGAAAGACCTCCGCGCCGGGCCGCAGATCCTGCTCGGCCAGCATCCAGTCCACGAAGGCGACAAGGCAGTCGTGGGTGATGACCACGCCCTTGGGATCGCCGGTGCTGCCGGAGGTGAAGATGGTGTAAAATGGATCTTCGCCACCCATCGGCCGCAGCGGCTGTTCACTCGTGGCAGTCCACGAGTGGGTCAGCGTCTCAACATCGGACATCGTGAGAATCGCCACCGGCTGCGCAGTGGCCTGGATACGTTCAACCCGTGCCGCCGGCAGGGAGGTATCGACAGGGATGTAGCACCGGCCTGCGAGCACACTGCCCAGGAAGCCGACGAGCATGAAGGGTTCTTTGTGCCCGATCACCATGACCGGTCCCGGTCCATGGTCTGCCAGCGTGAGAGCGAGCGTTTGTGCGCGCGCCCACATTTCACGATAGCTGATCGAACCATGGCTGCCCACGTGGGCAATCCGGTCGCCATGGGCCGCCACCACCGATTGAATGCGTTCCAACAGGTTGCTCATGGATTAAAAACCTCCGTAAACAAAGGGTGGCGCCTTGAAATTACTGTGGGCATGCAGGGCTATCACACCCAGAAAGATGGCCACATAATAAAGGGTAAGCCAGAGCGTGGTCGCCCGGCGCGGTGGAGAAGGTTGCTCTGAACTCATGCCGCCGATTTTCTAGACTGAACATCCGCAACGAACTTCTCCGGTGTCGCCCAGGCCTCCCGGTCAAAATCAGCGGGGGACACGTTGATGCCGTAGCGCTCATCCAAGGCGAGGATCAGGTCCACCGTGCGCATGGAATCGAGGACTTGGGTGTCATACAGGGCGAGTTGCGGGTTTTTGCGCACCTCGCTCGTGCCAGCAATGTCTGCCAGAAGATCCAGCAGTGAGTCGGTAGTCATGAGTGGGAAATCAAGGGTTGTTCGTGCTTTTGACCTTCGACGGCAGGCGGTCGTGGTAGAAGTCATCCAGCAAATGGTTCACGTAGAGCCAGCCTTTGCCAGTGAGGTGGGCGCCGTGATCGATGACGAAAACCTTGTCCTTGTCGTGGTCAGGGAAGTGCTGCAACGGAAAGCCGCGAGCGGCACAGAGTTTTTCCAGACGGTTGTAGTAGTAGTACAGGGCTTCGTGGGTGGTTCCTGCCGCATCTTCGTATGGGCCGTCCAAAGGAATGGCGATGATCAGGGGCTTCGCGTGCAGACACTTGAGCGTGTCCAGCAGCAGTTCGAAGTCAGACCACTCCTTGTAGCTGTCGTGACCAAAACCGTCGATGAAGGATCTATCCCTGGTGCCTGGGGCGCTTTTTCTGACGTAATCCTTGGGGTCCGCCGGCTTGCCGTAGGGTGGGTGCGCGTATTTTTCCGCATCTGCGAGGATTTGGTCCCAGGAAAAGGGGTCGGAAGTAGCGATTTTCAGCACCGGCTCGACTTCGCCGGTACCACCGATGCCACCGATGCTCATCAAGGTGCCGAGGTCATCTTCGATGGCCAAAGAAGTGTGTTGGAAGTACAGCATCGAGCGCTGGGACGCAATCAGCCACGCGGCAAAACCGCCAGCAGGTCTGGCTGCCTGGCGCACACAGGCAGCAAGCGCTGGCTGATCCTTCAGCGTCTCAGGATAGTCCAGCATGCGCTCCGCCAGACGGCGGCGAATGTCCGGGTCAAGCTCGCCGTCCAGCATGATTTTCATCGCCTGGGCAATCGAAAATCCCCCCTTGTAGTTGTCCGCAGGAATGGCCTCCCGGCGGAACCAGGAGCAGGACAGCATCATCACCAGCTTGCGGTCGTTCAAGGTGCTGCCCTGGGCGGCAAGCTTCTGAGCCATCATCAGAGTGGTGTTGCCGGCGGCGCCCACGGGGCAGACTTTGAAGCCGGTGGGCGCGTTCGCGAAGAACTGGTCCACGCGGTTGGGCTCCGGGCGCGTGAGCTCGGAACTGCCATACACCGGGAGTATTTTGGGATTCTCGAAGGCAAGCCGTTGCAGCAACGTGCCCATGTCCTTCTGCGAGCTGTGCACCAGCAGGAGCTTGTCGAGCCCCCTGCGGCCCAGGGCGGAGAGGGCCTGTGGCACCGCCATTACCATCACCGCCACGATGGTCATCGCGAGCAAAGCGGCGTTAACATGGTGGTGGTTGTGGGTGGGGCTGGCTGACGGCATCAGTTCCCATTAACCGCCTGTGGAGCGCTCTGCAAGCACATCCATATCCGCATCCGGCATAAGGGGGCGTTTTACCCTCGGCGCGGGGTGCGGCAATGAAGAGTTCCCGGTTCAGGGTTCCCAGTTGGCTTGCACGGGGCGGGGAGAAGCTGACGGGGCTGCGCGTTCTCGGTTCAGGGTTCCCGGTTGGTTTGCACTGAACAAGGAAAAGTGAGTTCCCGGACTGGGAACTGGGAGCCGAGCAAAGCGAGACAGACAACCGCAGTTTGCCCGCAGGGCGCAGCGCAGCGCCGTCAACCCTGAACCGGGAACCCAAGCTTGAAACGCCTGCTCTTCTTCAGGAAGAAGAAGACGAAGCGTCCAAGCTCTGTCAAAATGCCCCCGAACGCTCAGGAACTTCCGAGTCCCCAAACCGGGAACCCTCAACCGGGAGCCGAACGAAGTGAGACAGACAACCAAAGGTTGCCCAGAGGGTGACGCGTAGCTAAATCAACCTTTCCCCCTTCCGCGCATGCCCCCTCTCGACCCTCACCGACTGTCCGAAATCCTTGGCGACACCCCTATTCCCTGGCGCATCCAGACCCACGATGAGGTCACCTCCACCAGCGATCTGGCGCGAGCGGCTGGCATGGCGGGCGAACCCGGTGGCCTGGCCATCTTCGCGGAAGCACAAACCTGCGGTCGCGGACAGCGCAGCAACCGCTGGCTCACGCCTAAAGGCCGTGACCTGATGGTGAGCGTGCTGCTCCGGCCCTCCCAGCCCATGGACCGCTGGCCGCGCATCACCACCCTGGCTGCTCTGGCGATCTGCCGCGCCATCGAGGCGGTGGTGCCGCTGACGCCGACGATCAAGTGGCCCAATGACATCTATATCGGCAACCGCAAGGTCTCCGGCCTGCTGGCTGAAATGTTTGCGGGTCCCGGCGGCTCCTTCCTCGTGCTGGGCATCGGCTTGAACGTCAATACCATGACGTTTACTGAGGAATTGCAAAGCGTCGCCACCTCGCTCCTGCGCGAACTTCCCGCGCATGTCCTGACGCTTGACCGGGAGGTGCTGGCCGCGGCGCTGCTGGGGGAACTGGGCAACGTGATGGCCCTCTGGGATGAGGCTTTCACAGAGGCGGTGGCAGAGGTGCGCTCACGCAGCCGTCTGCTCGGCAGGCAGGTGCGCGCCATGGTGGAGGGACGTGAAGTCGCGGGCAAAGTGCTTGATTTGAACCACGAAGGCCACCTCGTGCTGCAACTGAACGACGGCAGTTCGATGGCGCTGAGCAGCGCGGCGGACGTGCGTCAGGTGCATTGATCATTCAAGATCCAAGACTTCAAGATCCAAGACTTCAAGATCCAAGACTTCAAGATCCAAGACTTCAAGATCCAAGACTTCAAGATCCAAGACGCCCAATGCAGCGTCTCATTGCGGGCTTGCTTCAGCGAAACTGGCTTCCTCAGGTCTTGAATCTTGCATCTTCCAGTCTTGCATCTTCAACTCCCGTATCTTCCAGTCTTGCAGTCTTCCCTCCGCCGTTTGCGCGAGTGATACAGCAGCCACCCAATGTAACCGGTGATGGTCAGGCTGACCATCAGCGCGCCGACGTTGAGCCAGGTGACGCGGTCCATCATTGAATGAAGCCAAAGGGGGATGTAAATGGCTCCGCTGCACAAGGTGAACCACTCCGCCCAAAGGAACTCGTGCCAGAGGCCATAGGCCTCCGCACCGTGGACGAGCGCATAGGCCGCGGCCGTGCCAACGAAGAACCAAAGGTTTGAATCGCTGATTCCCGAGGCCTTCGTGATCAGGTACTGGGTGACGTGCCATCCAGGGGCCAGGTGCAGGCGAGCGGCGGCGGCAACGGCCATCGCATGCACGTCATGGCCCACCACGCTGCACAGCCAGAAGCCGGCTATCAAGGCGAGCAAAGATTTGGCCCCCTTGAAGAGGGCAATGGCGCGAAGTCCGGGGTGAGATTTATGGGCTATCATCAGCGGTGACGACGAGTCATTGACGTATGGATGGGAGGCGTTTGGCCGTGGAGGCAGTTTCCCAGCAAAAAGGCAGGCCCTCACGAGCCTGCCTTCTCAATACGAACGAATCCAGGTGATTACTTCGCAAAGGGACTCGTGGCGAGCTTCTTCAGCGCGTCCAGCAGGCCCAGCGTCGCATCTTTCGGACCGGCGAGCTTGATCACCACTGGGCCGCTGCCTTCCACGGGAATCAGGGCGCCGATGAGCGCGAAGTTTTCCTGCGGGCCCAGGCCGCCAAAAGGATCGGTGTAGGTGCCGGTGCCTTTGAAGACCGTGATCTTCTTGCCACCTGCCTCGACCTCGTCGGTCTTGGTGTCCACGGCACCACTGAGCTGGCCTTTCCAGCGCTGCACATTGGTCGCCACATCGCCGCCACCAAAGTGGAAGAAGATGGCTTCCAGCGGCTTGCCCGCGTCGGCCACCGTGATTTGCAGCACGGCTTTGCGCATGGCGCTGGAGGGCTCCACGGACTTCCAGCCGTCTGGAACGGTGAAGGACAGGCCGTCCACGTCGAGCTTGGCGTCAGCAGCCTGGGTCAGCGTGGCGAGACCCAGGGCCAGCGCGGTGATGAGGTGTTTCATGGCGATGAGAAGGGAGGCCTACTGCGTGACCGTGAGAACACCGCGCATCAGCAGCCAGTGGCCAGGGAAGGTGCAAAGGAAGGGATACTCACCGGCGCCGGGAGGGGCGACGAACTCAATGACCTCGGTGGCACCGGGCTGCACCAGTTTCATCTTGGCCAGGATGTCCGGGGATTCCGGGGTGAAGCTCTTCGCCATGGCGGTGGGGTCCGTCATCATCGCATTCACGGCGGCGCCGACCTTGTCCAGCGTGCCTGGACGGCACAGAACGAAGTTGTGCGGCTGCGGGGCGATGCCGCCGGTGTTGTTGAAGGTGACCTTCACCTTCTGGCCCGCCTTGACGGTAAAGGCCGAGACGGCGTAGCCCATTGGATTGGTCGGATGGGGCTTCAGTTCGATCGCGGCGTCATCAGCACGAACGGTGTGGGCGCTCAAAAGAAGGGCGGCAAAGAGGGCAATACGACGGGTCATGTGGGGTCAGTTAGGTTTGGGGGTTGGCTAGCACCCCAATTCGAGAGGCGAAACGGCCATCTTGCAAACGTTTTTCACTGGCCGTACTTGCCCAAATCCACGCCGTAAGGGATAGGTTGGCACCCATCGTGCGTAATTATAATCAAGTATGACACCCTTTGCTCCTCATGATCCCTCAGTTTTGCCGCGGCGCGCCTTCCTTCGGGGACTGGGCACGGTGATGGCGCTGCCTGTCATGGAATCATTCGGTCACCGCGCTTTCGCGGCTGCGAAGGCCCCGTCGCCCCCCCTGCGCATGGCCTTCCTCTATACCCCCAACGGCATCAACGAGGACCAGTGGAACCCGCGCGGCACCGGCACCGGCTACGAGTTCGGCCCCTCCATGAAGGCCGCGCTGGAACCCCATCGCAACGATTTCAGCATCATCAGCGGCCTGTGCCATGACAAGGCCCGCTCCAACGGTGACGGCGGCGGTGACCATGCCCGCGCCACCGCCACCTTCCTCACCGGCGTGCAGGCCAAGAAGACCGCCGGAGCGGATGTGCACCTGGGCGTCTCCGTGGATCAGCTCGCCGCCAACAAGGTGGGGCACTTCACCAAGCTCGGCTCCCTGGAAATCAGCACCGACGGCCAGCGCAGCGCGGGCCGCTGCGACTCCGGTTACAGCTGCGCCTACCAGTTCAATTTGTCCTGGCGCAACGACACCATGCCCATGGCCCCGGAAATGGACCCGCGCCTGGTCTTCGAGCGCGTGTTCGGCGCCGGCGCCGGCACCGATTCGCCACAGGGCAAGCGCCGCCGTGCCATGGCAAAAGGCGTGCTCGACACGGTGCTCGACGCGGCGAAGACCCTGCAAGGCAAGGTCAATGCCCAGGATCGCGCCAAGCTGGACGAGTACTTCAGCAGCGTGCGCGACATCGAAACCCGCATCGAGCGCTCCGAGAAGCTGACCAAGGACCTGCCCCCCGAGATCCACGCCCCCAGCGGCATCCCGGAGAGCTACGAGGAGCACATCCGCACGATGTTCGACATCCTCACCCTCGCCTTCCAGACTGATAGCACGCGGGTGAGCACCTTCCTGCTCGCCCACGACGGCAGCAACCGCAGCTTCCCCGAAATCGGAGTGCCGGACAACCACCACGGCATCTCGCACCATCAGCACGATCCCGAAAAGCTGCGCAAGATCGCGCTTATCGACAGCTTCTACCTGCGCCAGCTCGCTTACTTCATGGCCAAGCTCAAGGCGACCAAAGAGGGCGACAGCAACCTCCTGGACAATTCCATGATCGTCTATGGCAGCGGCATCAGCGATCCCGACCGCCATGACCACAGCAAGCTGCCGGTGATCCTCGCTGGCCGCGGCCGCGGCACCCTCAATCCTGGCAGCCACGTCGCCCTGGCGGCCAATGAAACCCCCATGACCAATCTCTACCTCGCCCTGCTCGAACGCATGGGCGTGCCCGCCGAACGCATCGGCGACAGCACCGGCAAGCTGGAAGGGATTTGAAGAGTGAATGGTGAAGAGTGAAAAGTGAAAGGGGACGGTTCCAGAGTCCTTGACCACCCCTCTCCCTCAGCCCCATTTCACTCTTCCTATTTCACTTTTCACTCTTCATGCCCCTCACGACCTGCGATATTCTGTTCGACGACGCACACCTTATCGTCGTCAACAAGCCGCATGGGGTGCTGTCGCATCCGAATCCCAAGGACAACGCCGCCTCCGCACTCCGCTGCGCGTTCGAGGGACGCTATGATTTCGAGACCAAGTGCTTCCACACTCCCTCGGGTGTCGTGTGGCTGATCCACCGCCTGGATCAGGACACCTCCGGCGTGCTGCTCGCGGCCAAGGATGCAAAATCCGCCATGGCCTGCCGCCGCGCCTTCGAGGAGGACCAGGTGCGCAAGACCTACCTCGCCCTCACCAAGGGCGGCGGCTTCAAGCCTGAAGGCGTCTGGCTCGACCATCTCGCCACCCTGCGCCAGAAGAACCAGGTTCGCACCAGCGTGGACAAGACGAGACGGCCCAACGCCGAATCCCGCTTCAAGTTGTTGGCCCTCTCGCCCGCCTCCCGGCTCTCCCTGCTGGAGGTGTCCCTCGTCACTGGCAAAACCCATCAGATCCGCGTTCAGGCCGCCTCGCGCCAGCACCCCATCATTGGCGATGACGTGTACGGCGACTTCGAACTCAACCGCCGCCTGCGCAAGGAGCTCGGCATCAAGCGCCTCTTCCTCCACGCCGCCCAGTTACAGGTGCTGCATCCCGGCACCGGCAAAGTGATCACCATCGATGCGCCGTTGCCCGAGGCATTAAAGCAGGCATTGGTGGTGGCCGGAGTGGGGGATTGAGCTGGTTGAGCTTCAAGGCGCACAAGCGCCGCTGCTGTAGCTGGGCTCTATGAGCCCGGAGGCACAGGACTTTCGTCGAAGTGGATGACGACTTCCAAGCTTCAGCCAACGGAGTTTCATGCGTCAATGGAGCGCATCAGGTCCGGCCTCATAGAGGCCAGCAACAATAGAACCCCATGCAAGGCGCTCAAGCGCCGCTGCTGTAGCTGGGCTCTGTGAGCCCGGAGGCACAGGACTTTGATCGAAGTGGGCGCCCCCTTCCAAGCATCCGCCAACGCAGTCTCATGCGTGAATGGAGCGCATCAGGTCCGGCCTCACAGAGGCCTGCTACACAAGAACCCCATGCAAGGCGCTCAAGCGCCGCTGCTGTAGCTGGGCTCTGTGAGCCCGGAGGCACAGGACTTTGATCGAAGTGGATGACGACTTCCAAGCTTCAGCCAACGGAGTCTCATGCGTCAATGGAGCGCATCAGGTCCGGCCTCATAGAGGCCAGCTACAATAGAACCCCATGCAAGGCGCACAAGCGCCGCTGCTGTAGCTGGGCTCTGTGAGCCCGGAGGCACAGGACTTTGATCGAAGTGGGCGCCCCCTTCCAATCATCCGGCAACGCAGTCTCATGCGTGAATGGAGCGCATCAGGTCCGGCCTCTTCTTGAGGCTCGTATAATAGGGTGATACAGTTTCGTCGATCAGTCCCGATGGCGATGTTCGGCGCGGAGCGTTCTGGAGTGCTGGCGATTCATCGCCGCTTTGGTTACGTCTTGCGCTGTGTCATGATCACAGCCGGTTCGCCACGCCCAGTGACAAGTCGCTCCGCTCGCCCCTTCGCCCGTACACAGCCCACTGGCCCAGCCAAAGCGGCGATGAATCGCGCGCGCTCCAGAACGCTTCGCGCACAGCCTTGCCTGTCAGTCTATTGCGCGAGCGTCGACAGAGGCCCGCTACAGCAGAACCCCATGCTGCACGATCTGGGGGCACTACCTGCGTACCAGGCACCTGAAATGGTCGGCCGTGCTTCACCAAACCAGGCGCGTGTCACCACCCGCCCGCCAGCGCACTCATGGGAACTTCTCTTCCCGCACCACAATGGTCTCCGTTCCATCCTTTGTGTGGCGCTCCCCATAGTGCAGGCGCTTCTCGAGCCTGCCGCTTTGATAGGTCTCGCAGTAGTTCTTTGCGATGCTCTTGGGATCGTCCGCTTGTCCTTTGATTGTCACCCTGCGCTCCTTGATGATCAGTTCAGGGGTGAAGGTGATCATCTCCGAATCGCCATTTTCCGCCGTGAACCACGCCCAGTAGTGGCTCACCCCTGCATCACCGCTCAGGTTTGCGCCCACGCTCCGGTTGCCCTTTCTGGGCGCGGTGAGGCGGGACTGAGAATTCCAACCCGAAACCCTCTCTGCGGCGTCGAATGAGATGAAGTCGAAATTCACACCCCCCCTTTGGAAATTCATCAGTTCGAACGCGGCATCGCCCACGAGAACCCCGTCACCGGAAATCCACACGGTGATTCTCGCCACCGGCTTCTCGACCGGAGAGATCAAAATGCCGGTCCGTCCGGTCCGTTCCACGACAGGACCAAACAGGAAGCTCTTGGACCAGCCGGATCCTGTACCTGTGGAATAGCCAGCCTCAGGCAGTTGCAGATCGGCAAGGCTGGCCGGTGATGCCCCCTTTACCAAGTACTTGCTCAGAAAGACGGCTCTGCCGGGTTGGCGGGAGCCATAGCGGGCCTGCGCTTCCGCAACCGCTTCGGCCCAGCCCAGGCCCTCGTACTTTGCGACCACGTACTCAGGTGCCAGATCCTTGAGCTTCGTGGTTCGCATCGGCAGCGCCCTGTCCATTGTTCGAAGCAGCCGCACGGCCTCTTCGTCATGCTCACCCGGCGCAGCCATCCCTGGCAGCGGGTAAGCCAGCAGCACGGCAACAGCCAGGATGTTTCCAGCGAATCTCACAGGCCCATGTTACCCATGCCCACCCCCGGCTGGCTACAAGAAAACCGCGCCCGTCATCGCGCCTGCGCCCCTCACCCCAACCCTCTCCCGCCGGGGAGAGGGTTGGGGTGAGGGGCCGGAACGTCCCTTCGCATTGGAATGGAGCGGGCAGTTGCCAGGGCACGGCACCGCTTCAACTGGTTCGTCCCTTAGCTCGCTCCCCAATCCGAAATCCGCAATCCGAAATCCGCAATTGACTGCCCGTAGCAGCAGCTTGCATCGGCAGACTCCTTGTGTTACACTTAAGTCTCATGACTGCCATCTCCATCCACGAACTGCATGAGCATACCGATCTGTGGGTGCGCAAGGCAGCCGAACAGGAACCCATCGTTATTACTGATCAAGGCCGCGCCGTAGTCAGGATCGTGCCTTTCCCGGTCCCGGCAGCCGGGAATCCATTTCTCACGCGCAAGCTGCTGCCTGGATTCGCTGAACTCCAATCAGGACTCTCCGGTGGCACCGACAGTGCTGAAATCATCTCAGAAATGCGCGATGGGCGATGATCTATTTTGATGCCTGCTACATCGCCAAATTCTATCTGGCCGAGCCTGACAGCGTAACTGTCATCGCCTGCGCCCAAAGCCATGCCAGCGTGGGCTGCGTGCTTCTGGGAAAAGCCGAAGTTGCCTCCGTTTTCCACCGAAAATTCCGCGAAAACATCGTGGATCTGAAAGGCCTTCACCTCCTCTGTGATCAATTCGAGGCTGATTGCGTGAGCGGCTTGTGGCAATGGCATCCAATGGATGATGGCCTCATGGATCTGGCTATGCAGCATTTTCGATCGCTCCCATCCACAGCTTTCCTGCGTGCGTCAGATGCGCTGCATCTCGCTTGCGCATCAGCGAACGGCTTCACCAACATCTATACCAGCGACCGCCACATGGCCGCCGCTGCGGCTGCCTTTGGGTTGCAAGCGGTGACGCTGTGAAATCAATACGGTGGAAAGCCGACTGCGGTCGAAGCCTGCGGCACCAAGCTCAACAAGGATAGCGGCGGCTGGCGGAGGCGGGGCGATTTTGATGACGCGGGCCAATCCGCAATCCGAAATCCTAAATTGCCTTGCCCTCCTCCGCTCCTCCGTTCCACAATACCGCCCATGATCGTCCTGCGTCCGGTTTCCTCCCTTGTCGCCGCCTGCTGCCTGTTAGCACACCTGCCGCTGGCTGCGGAGTCAGCTCCTCCCACCCCGACGACTCCGCCCGCCAACGAACCGGCGGACACCACCGCCGCCTGGCTCGCCGAGCACTACACCAAATACGAGTACCGCATCCCCATGCGCGACGGCGTGCGGCTGTACACCCGGGTCTATGCCCCGAAGGATGATTCGCAGCCATGGCCCATCTTGCTCACGCGCACGCCCTATGCGCTCAAGCCTTATGGGGTGGACAATTACACCGATCCCGCCGGCTCCTTTCGCGTGCTGGCGAAGGACAAGTTCATCCTCGTTACCCAGGATGTGCGCGGCCGCTACGGCTCCGAAGGCGTGTACATGCACGTGCGCCCCTTCAATCCCAACAAGGGCCCCAAGGACACCGACGAAAACACCGATGCCTATGACACCATCGACTGGCTGGTCAAGCAGGTGCGCAACAACAACGGCAAGGTGGGCATGTACGGCATCTCCTACCCGGGGTTCTACACCGCCATGGGCATGATCGACTCGCATCCGGCGCTGAAGGCCGCATCGCCGCAAGCACCCATTTCGGACTGGTTCATGGGCGATGACCTGCATCACAACGGCGCCTTCTTCCTGTCGCAAAACTATGAGTTCTTCTACAAGTTCGCCCAGCGCGCGGAGGACCCGCTGCACGAAGAGTTGAAGCCCTTCAACTTCCCCAATGCCGATGGCTACGACTTCTTCCTGCGCATGGGCGCCCTGGGCAATTCCGACACCAAGCTGCTGCGCGGTCGCGCCCCGGAGTGGAACGAATTCTTGAAGCACCCCACCTATGACGCCTTCTGGCAGGCGCGCAACATCCGGCCCCATCTCAAGAACATCCACTGCGCGGTCATGACCGTCGGCGGCTGGTATGATGCGGAAGACCTGTTCGGCCCGCTGGAAATCCACAAGGCCACCGGCCAGTTCAATCCAGGCATCACCAACGTCCTGGTCATGGGCCCCTGGTCGCATGGGGGCTGGAGCCGCGGCGACGGCGACAAACTGGGCGACGTCAGCTTCCGCTCCAAAACGGCCGAGTACTATCGCGAGAAGATCGAGTTGCCGTTCTTCCGTCACTTCCTCAAGGACGACAAGACCTACACCCCAGCCAAGGCCCATGTGTTCGAGACCGGCACCAATCAATGGCGCAAGTTCGACGCCTGGCCGCCCAAACAGGTCGAAGCCCGGACACTGTATTTCCGCGCCGGCGGCAAGCTCGATGTCAAGGCTCCCGCCGACGCCAACGCCTTCGACGAGTATGTCAGCGACCCGGCCAAGCCTGTGCCGTTCACCATGGAGCTGAACACTGACTATCCAAAGTCCTACCCCCTCCACGATCAACGCTTCGCCACCACCCGCCCCGATGTCCTCGTCTATGAGACGGAGATCCTCGAGGAAGACCTCACCTTTGCCGGCCCCCTCAAAGTGTCCCTGCACGTCTCCACCACCGGCACCGATTCGGACTGGGTCGTCAAGCTGGTGGACGTCTTTGCCGGTGACTATCCAGAAATCAAGACCAATCCGACTCCGGTCAAAATGGGCGGCTATCAGCAGCTTGTGCGCGGCGATGTGTTTCGCGGCAAGTTCCGCAACAGTTTTGAAAAGCCCGAGCCCTTCGAGCCCGGCAAGCTCGCGAAGATCGACTTCACCATGCCCGATGTCCTGCACACCTTCCGCCGCGGCCACCGCGTCATGGTGCAGGTGCAAAGCTCGTGGTTCCCCCTGGTGGACCGCAACCCCCAGACCTTCGTCAACATCCCCACCGCAAAACCCGAGGACTTCCAAAAGGCAACGCAGCACATTTATCGCAGCAACGCGTCGGCATCTTCGCTCACCGTGCAGGTGTTGCCGGCAACAGCGAAGTGAGGGCTTGGCTGCGCATCGAATCCCACGGCCATCTTTGAATACTTCGTCCGTTTATCTGCGTGAACAGGTTTCGTGCAGGCCAGGCACACCAAACACAGCAATTTTTGAGTAAATTGCATGGAGGGGACGAAGGGAGCGTGGACATTGCTTCGCTTCGCTCACCCTTCGGGCTGCCTCCGGCAGGCTATCTCCACTTCGTTCCGGTTCCTGTCCGCAATCAAGAAATCTGCGGCGCAGCCGCCACCCAAAGATCATGAAGCCGCAGCGCTATTATTCCGGAGAAAATATTCACGCGGGCGATCTCGTCCGCTTCGCCGAAGTGCCCTCCATCATAGTCTTCGTTACCGACTCGGGAGAGTATAGTCCCGGCTTCAGCGCTGCCGATTGGGATCACTTGAGCACGGGGTTTATGATCCGACAGGAGAACGGAGCCCTGGTCTATTTGAACGAGGTAAACGAGGATCTTGTGTTTGTCCGACGCCCTTAAGCCATCCGCTTCGCAGGCTTGGCATATCCACGAAGGAGGCCCCTGAAAAGATATGGCGGTGAAGGAAGAAGTTCCCTCCCCCCCCGTTCCTTAATTTATCATGGATTCAGTGTGTCCGACTCGGGGCAGGTATGACGATGGCAAGGGTGCAATTGCCCGCTGAACACTGACTTGGGCATGAAGAATGCACCAACGGCATCCTGCCCCACAACAGAGCGGACAGGCGCCGCAAAAAGATATTTTTCGACTTTGTAATATTCTCCGGCCTGCCTGCGACCAACGAGTTAAAGGTAAAACATTGAACTCTGGATTCCAAAACAACGATGGACGTTTTCTCGATCTCGTGAACGAGAATCGGCCGGCGATTTTGAAAATCTGCCGCGTCTATGCCTGGAACCGCGAAGATCAAGATGACCTGTATCAAGAAATTCTATTCCAGATTTGGCGCGGGCTGCCGACTTTGAGGGAAGAGGGCTACGCCAGCACATGGCTCTACCGTGTCGCTCTCAACGCCTCGATGAGTTACGTGCGCAAGAAGTCCTCCCGCGGTGCGGCTCAAGTCACGGCTTGCGATCACGCACAACTGGAACAAATGGCGGAAACTCAGCCCGCCACTGATTCAAAGAACGATCAACTCGCCCACCTCTACGAAGCCATCGCCCAGCTAAACGACTTGGAAAAAGCCCTCATCACACTGTTCCTCGAAGACTTGAGTTACAAGGAAATCTCCGCGGTCATGGGCATCAGCGAAAGCAACGTTGGCGTGATGTTGCATCGAGCGAAAAAGAAACTCTCAACCCTGATGAAGGAGTCTCCATGAACGACGACGCCTTAAAACAATTGTGGAAAGGGCAGCACTTCGAGAGCTTGCCGGCGCTTCCCGATGAAACGCAACTCGCCGCCATGAAGCAGAGGATGAAGAGCTTCGACAAAAGCATCCTGCGGCGGGATTACGGCGAAGTGGTGGCGTGCATTTTTATCATCGTCTTTTTCGGCGTTGATTTGATCTTTGGTAAGAATTCGGCGCTGACTCAGGCCGGTTGCATGGTCCTGATCGCCAGCGCCCTGTTTATTTCGTGGAAGCTAGTTGTGAGCAAGCGCCGTTTGCCAAAAGCGGAGCCCAATGCGCCCATAGTCGATGCAGTGAAGGTCGAACTCCAAAAAGTAGAGAACCAGATCAGCCTGCTCAAATCCGTGGCCTGGTGGTATCTGCTGCCGCTGTTCGTGGGCGTGATGCTGCATCATCTGGGAGGGCCGGGAAGCTCGCCGATCAAACTTGGATATAGCGTCTTCGTACTCGTTCTTTATGCCTTTATTTATTGGCTCAACCAGCATGCGGTGAAGAAAACCCTCCTGCCGCTGAAATGGGAACTGGAATCGTTGCTCGATACGCGAGACACCGCTTCGGAAGAAAAACCTCAAAACACCATGACCAAGAACATGCTCATTGGAATCGCGGTGATCTCGCTCGGCGGGATTGTAGTGGTCCGCGGGAAAACTCCTGGAACTCCCGCGATTGAATATTCCGATCCTGTTTCGAAATTGCTCGAAACCATTCGAGTGAAACACAATTTTCCCGCCCTGGCCGCCGCCGTGGTCGTTGACGGGAAAACTGTGGTGACAAACGCGGTTGGCTTTCGCAAAAACACCGGCACGGAAAAGGTCACGGCTGACGACAAGTTCCACCTTGGTTCGGTCACGAAATCCATGACCGCCACGGTTGCCGCGATGCTGGTAGAGCAGGGGAAGCTTTCCTGGAAGACGACCGTTGGAGAAGTCTTTCCGGAATTAAAGACCGAGATCCATCCCGATTATCTGGGCGTCACTTTGGAGCAGCTTTTGTCCCACCGCAGCGGCGCTCCCGGAAATCCTCCGGGCGATCTATGGCGCAAAGCCTGGGCAGCGAATGGCACGGCGGAGGAGCAGCGGCTGGCTTTTATCAAAGGGATTTTGGCGCGCAAACCGGAAGCAAAACCTGGGACAAAGTTCATCTATTCCAATCAAGGCTATACCATCGCAGGTGTGATGCTGGAGAAGACCACTGGCAAGACGTGGGAGGATTTGTTGCGCTCGATGCTGTTTGAACCGCTCGGTATGTCGACTGCCGGATTCGGTGCGCCCGCCTCGGTTGGCAAAGTCGATCAGCCCTGGGGGCACACCAAGACAGTATTTTTAGGCACCAAACCAGTTCCGCCCGGGCCAGGTGCGGACAATCCACTTGCGATCAGTCCAGCAGGTGCAGTGCATTGCTCGGTGGGCGATCTGGCGAAATATGTGGCGTTCCATATGGCTGGAGAACGCGGCAAAAGCGAATTGCTCAATGCGGAGTCTTTTAAAAAGTTGCACAGCGCTGCCGCAGACAACGGTGACTACGCCCTCGGTTGGAGGGTGTTGAAACGCCCATGGGCCAATGGACGCGCGCTGATGCACAACGGCTCAAACACGATGTTCTACGTCGTCGTCTGGATGGCTCCTGATAAGAACTGCGCCGTGATTGTCTCATCAAACATTGGGGTGGATGAGGCGTTCGAGGGCTGCGATGAAGCTGCAGGGAAACTGATTGGTCAGTATTTTGGGAAGTGAATTCAGCTGCCCGGCAGCTTTTGCCGCCCCCAGTTAGAGGTAGGTTCTGAGAACTTCGTGCACGCCCTCGACTGCCATCCCGCCCTCACCCACGGCGGCGGCACAGCGCTTCACTGAGCCGGAGCGCACGTCGCCTGCGGCAAAGATACCGGGGCGGCTGGTCTCCATTGGGCTGGGCGCGCGGGCGGCATCTTTCCACGCCGGCCCACCGGCTACCGAGTGGCCGGTTTTAATGAAACCCTTTTCATCGCGCTCAATCTCGGGCGGCAGCCAGTCGGTGCAGGGCTTCGCGCCGATCATGGAAAAGACGGCGGGTGTCTGCACCGTGCGCCGCTCCTGCGTCTGCGTGTTCTCCATCTCCACGGCTTCGAGCACGGTCCCACCGATCATTTTGCGGATCTCGGTGTACGGCAGGATCTCGATGTTTCCCTTCGCCTCAACGCGGCGCGAGAGATAGCTCGACATGCTCTTCGCCAGACCTTCGCCGCGAATCACCAGCAGGACCTTCGCCGCGCTTTCGGAGAGAAACATCGCCGCCTGCCCGGCCGCGTTGCCGCCGCCGGCTACGATCACGGTCGCTTCGCGGCACAGCTTGCTTTCGCGCGCCGTGGCGGCGTAGTAAACGCCCGAACCCTCGAACTCCTCGCGCCCCTCGGCATCCAGTCGATGGTATTCCGCGCCGGTCGCTATGATGACGCACTTCGCCCGCAGGATCGCGTTGCACCCCTCGGCCCGCAGGATGGCGCGCTGCTCGCCCTCCGTAAGCGTGAGCGTGATCGCCTGCGCGGGTGTGGAAAACTTCGCTCCAAAACGGTGTGCTTGAAGCTGCGCACTGAAAGTCAGTTGGCCGCCGCTAATGCCGGTGGGAAAGCCAAAAAAATTCTCGATCAAAGAAGAGGACCCGGCTTGGCCGCCGGGCGCATAGCTCTCCAGGACAATGGTCGTCAGCCCTTCAGAGGCGGCATAAACGGCCGCACCCAGACCGGCCGGCCCCGCGCCGACAATGACGAGATCGCAGTTGATTTCGCTTTCCTCCTCACCTCCGGGAGCGCGCAGCAGTCCGGCTGCACGCGCGACCTCGCGCAGCGACGGACGCCGCAGCGGCATGCCGTTCGCCGTGATCAGCGCCGGCAGGTCCCGGCTTGCCAGGTGCAGGCGCTCACACAGCGCCTTTCCGTCATCGGATTCAAAAGCAATCAACCGGTGCGGGATATGGTTTTTGTCGAGGAAATCATCGAGCTGACGACCTTCTCGAGAGCCGTCCCGCGCGACGATTCGCATCCCCGCAAACTCCTTGTCCCGCTCCAGCCGACGCCGGCGCATGATAAAAGCCCGGACGATCACTTCGCTGACTCCAGGCAGCTCAGCGAGCACCTGTCGCAATCGTTCGGCGGGCACTTCCAGTATCTCGCTTTCATCGGCTTTGCCGCGCGCATTTGCGAGCGTGGCCGTGCCGGTGAGCATGCCCACCTCGCCCATGAAAGCCCGCTCAGTGGCCGTGGCGAGGATTTGCTCCTGGTCGTCACGCGCCTCAAACGCCTCCACCTCACCTTTCAGAACGATGATGAGGGGAACATCGCGCTGCCCGGCTTTGAAGATCACTTCACCGCGCGATACCTTGCGGCGCTGGCCGTGCGGCTCCAGCATGGCCATCTGCAAGTCGTCGAGCTTGGCATGGGCGACGCTCTCCGTGTCGCGGTAAAACTGCTCATCTCTCTCTTCTTCAGTCATAAGTTTGGCAGGGCTTCAGGGTTGCTGCGGAGCGGCTTGGGAACTCTACGAAAGGGTCCGGATTTGTTGCTTCACGAAGGGAATCTGGATGGGCGCGACACTGAGCCCACGCAGCCCCAAATTGACCAGTTGCGGGATCGCTTCTTCCCGGCCGGCCAGCTCACCACAAAGGGTGACCTCCTTGCTGCCTGCCGCCTCGACGATCATCCGCACCAGCCTGAGCACCGCCGGATGCGTGTCCAGGTAATACTGGTCCACCTCGGGATTTTCACGGGCGGCGGCGAGGGTGTACTGCGTCAAATCGTTGCTGCCGATGCTGAAGAAATCGCTGAATGGACACAGGTCTTCCATTCGCAGGGCCGCAGCCGGGGTTTCAATCATGGCACCGAGCGGAGGCGGCGCTGTCGCGATGGATTCGGAGGCCATGACTTCGTCCAGCAAAAGGCGTATGGCCTGCATGTCGGCAGGCAGCGTGACCAGCGGAACGAGTATCTTGATGGTCATCTCCGTCGAAAGCCGCAGGAGCGCTCTCAACTGGACACGCACCAGTTCGGGATGCGCCAGGAGCAGGCGCACACCGCGCCGACCAAGCAGCGAGTTCCGATCGTCGCGGCGCTCCATGAAGCGCGGCAGTTTGTCCCCGCCAATGTCCAGCAGACGGATGGTGATCGTCTTTTCACGCAGAGGCTTCAGAATGCTGGAGAGCTCGGCAAACAATTCGTCAGCGGTCGGGGGGCGGTCCCTTCCAAGATAGAGCTGCTCGAGTCTGAACAGTCCCACTCCGTCCGCGCCGTTTTGCGCGGCCGCCTCTGCCGTTTCATGGCTGCCGATGTTGGCCATGATTCCGACGACCTCCCCACCAAGGGTATGCGCTGGCTCGTGACAGAGCTTGGCGCAAAACTTAAGCGTCTCCTTGTACGCATCCAGCCGGACATTGAAAGCGTCGCTGCTGGCGCTGTCACACTGGAGAATGAGTTGCTCGCGTGAGACGTCAATGAGCGCCTCCTCGCCTTCCCGCAACTCGTCGAACACACGGAAGCCGCCCGCAACCGTGGGAATGCCTTTCTCGCGCACCAGCAACGCTGCGTGAGAACCTTTTCCCAGTTCCGCCACCACAATGCCGGCGATCTTCTCCCGTGTCATCGGGATGACCTCCGATGGCAGGAGCCGCCGCGTGACGATGATGCATTGGTGGGGAAACGGATCGCCCGCCATTCCCTCCTGACCATGGCGCAGAGCTCGCAGAACCTTTATGGCCAGATCGGCGAAGTCGTCTGCCTTGCTGCGGAAGACAGGATCCTCAAGCTCCAGGAATCTCGCTTCCCAGCGCTGGAACACCCCTGTTACCGCCCGTTCCGAGCTGCTTCTGCTGGTTTCGATTTCCGTATGGAACTCCCCTGAGGAGAGCATGCTGTCGAGCATGTGTTCATGCACTCTGAAGATCTCGGCCAGTTCCTCCGACATCTGCGCGCTTACTTGATCGGCTGCCGCCCGGAGCTCTGATTTCACCTTTGTGATCGCCGAGTCGAGCCGTGTCAACTCCTCGACCGTGTCGCGAGCAATGGCCGACGCCTCGTCACCGTGGATCGCAAGCGGGTCGTCAACCAGCCACACCTTTCCGCGAGCCAGTCCAGACGAGATTGCCGTGACAGGAAGTATCTTCATAAACAAGCCTTCAGAATGGGCAGCGGACGTTGGCAAGTCTGCCAACCGGAATTGGAGGATGAGGTTCTCCTTTCGGATACGAACAGCGCAGGGCTGGGGAGGCGCTCACGAATCCGTTTCCCGCCCGTGTGCCTGACCGGGGAGGTTTTCGGCTGAAGTCACTTCGCCTTCTGACTTCCGTTGGCCCCCGTCCGCTCTTGCCATCCAAGAGCTCTCGCACTAGCGTCGTCGAACCTCTCCATCACCCCGAAACCCGGCGCCCCTGCACGATTCCCATGAACGAAGCCGACGCAATTCCCCCGATACCCGTCGTCGAAAGCTCTTCGATGATGGCACCGCCTTCGGCTTCCTTCCGGGACCTGGTGACCGATTCGATTCGTTACTGGGAGCCACGCCGGCTCCTCTACAACGCGGTTTTGGCGGTCGTGGTGATTGGTTATTGGATCGCTGGTTCGTCCGTCCCGCTCTCGCTCGACTGGATGCTTGTCTTGTTCGTCCTGGCTGTGCTCGCGAACCTCTGCTACTGCGCGGCCTACATCGCCGATCTGTTTGCCCAGTATTCCGGGTTCCAGGGCGTCTGGCGTCGCTGGCGCTGGCTGCTTTTCATGCTGGGCGTGGTGTTCGCGGCTGTCATCACCCGCTTCTTCGCGCTCGGTCTCACCAGCGGCCCCAGCGTCGGCTGAACCGCACCGGAGCGGGAAGCCTGGCCCTGCCTACTGTCCTGTCAGACAAGTTCCTTGAAGAACATCCCCCGTCGTTACCGCCCGGCGCAAGGTAGGGCACTGCAAGCCCCACAGTGCCGTCATCGCAGGCCGCAAAGCTTCGTCTATTCCCATCTTCCTTCAACGTTTGGCGGCCCAACGCGGCGGGCTAGGGACAACCCGCCCTACCAGCACGACTCTCGTCGTTACTGCCCGGCGCAAGGTAGGGCACTGTGTCGCCTCCTTCGCCAAGGCTACGGAGCGCAAGCCCCACAGTGCCGTCATCGCAGGCCGCAAAACTTCGTTTATTCCCATCTTCCTTCAACGCTGGGCGGCCCAACGCGGCGTCTAGGGTGCAGCGCTTTGACCCTTGTTCTTGCGCTTGTTCTCCTTTTTCTTCTTCTTGAGGCCGCCGCCTTCGTCATCGTTGCCGGCTCCGCCACCGATGTCGGCGTGGTTGGCGAGCGGGAGATGCGAGGCCAGTTCTGCCTTGGTGCCGGCATAATTCGGATCGCCGGCCAGATTCTTCCATTCGTAGGGATCAATCGCGTCATGGTAGAGTTCCTCGTCGCCATTGAGGTAATGGATGTAACGCCAGCCTTCGTTGCGGATGCCGTGATTGCCGAACAGGTAGGTGGTCAGGGCCGGCTTGTCCCAGGGAGCGGCGGGATCGAGCAGCAGGGACTTGATGCTGGTTCCCTCCACATGCGCGGGCGTGGGCAGGCCGCACAGGTCAGTGAGCGTGGGGAAGACGCTCATGAAATCCACCGTGCGCTCGCACAGGCGGTTGGGCTTGGTCACACCGGGCGCAATCCAGATGAGGGGTGCGCGCGCGGCCTCCTCCCAAAGGGTGAATTTGCGCCAGTGTTCCTTCTCGCCGAGATGCCAGCCGTGATCACCCCAGAAGACGATGATAGTGTTGTCCTTGTACGCACTCCGGTCGAAAGCCTGCATCAGGCGGCCGATGTTCATATCGGTGTAGGCACAGGCGGCGAGGTAACCTTGGACGGCGTCCTTCCATCGGCCTGAGGCGAGGATCTGGGCGTGATCACCTTGCGGTCTGGCCATCTTGACGCCACTTGGGGGCACGTCATCAAGGTCGTTATCGATGTGCGGCGGCAGTTCGATCTTGTCGAGGGGGAACAGGTCATAGTACTTCCGCGGCACAAACCATGGCATGTGCGGCTTGTGCAGTCCCACGGCGAGGAACAGCGGCTTGTCGTGCGGCTTGCCGAGCTGATCGATGCCATAGTTGGTGATGTTCCAGTCGCTCAGGTCTTCATCCTTGCAGTCGATGGGCGCGAACTTGATGCCGCCCACACCATCGCTTTGGCCGGGAGCAGGCTTGGGACTGGAGCCTTCAGTTTGCAGGTAGTCGTCCCATTCACTTCGCCGTTTGAATGATTCGTGGTAGATCTTGCCCGAGCCGCAGACGAAATAGCCGCCGTTGCGGAACGCGGTAGTGAGCATCTTGTCTTCCGGAAGAACCGTGCGCCAGTCGTTGTTGTTCTCATACACACCGGTAGTGCCGGGCCGCATGCCGCTCATCAGCGCGGCCCGCGAGGGGTTGCAGACCGGCGCGGCACAATAGCTGTGCGAGAAACGCACGCCACGCGCCGCCAGCTTGTCAATGTTGGGCGTGATGGATTGGGCATTGCGCCCCAGGTAGTGGACCCAGTGATTGAGGTCGTCCACGGCGATGAACAGGACATTGGGTTTGTCCCCGGCTACAGCCGATGAGGCCAGCATGAGGGCGAGAAGGGGCGGCAGGAATTTGAGCATGAGGAACCTCCGGGTGGTAAGGCCGCTGGGAACGTCAAGGGGTCTGAGGTCTTGCAGCGGAGTGATTGAGCCGACATCCGAAGGCATTGGCCGTTGCCCATCAGATAAGGGTTTCACTGACTGGACAGGGTCCGCATGCCGTGCTTGTACCGCTGGATGAATTTGGGACGACTTCTCGCCCGGCTGCCGCCGAGAACAAGGCTATACACCGCCACAGCGCTATATGGCCTGGCTGGGGGCGGTGTCGCCGTGCTCTTCCACCTCAGCATTCACGCGATCTACCATGCCACTTTTGAGACATGGGCGACCAAAGGAACCGTGTTCTTTGCTCTCGCCACCCTTGGCCTGATGCTTGGCGTGGCGCTTCTTTCCGGCTGGCTTGTGAATGTGCGCTGCCCGGCTGCGGCTGGAAGCGGCATTCCGCAGTTGAAACTGGCGTTTTGGAAGGACTTCGGGTGGTCAGCCCCGCAGATCATGGTGTTGAAGTTCGTGGTGGGCAGCTTGAGCGTTGGCGGGGGCATGAGCCTCGGGCGCGAAGGCCCGTCCGTGCAACTGGCCGGGACGATGGGTTCATGGCTTGCCACACGCCTGGGACTCGCCAAGCAAAAGCACAGGATGCCAGCGGCCGCTGGAGCCGCCGCTGGATTGGCCGCCGCCTTCAATACACCGCTGGCGGCTGTGACTTTTGTACTGGAAGAAATCATCGGCGATCTCAACAGCCGGTTCCTGGGCAACATGTTGATGGCCTCTTTGCTGGGTGCGCTGGTAGCCCATTACGTTCTGGGACCCCAGCCCGCATTTCACCTGAGCCTTCCGGATGAGGCTGGCTGGCAAGTGTACTTGCTGACGCCGTGGGTGGCTGCCGTGGCTACGCTGGTGGGCGTTTTTTTCCAATGGAGCAGCCTCAAAATACGCCATTGGACGAAGACCCAAAGCACGGTAGCGGTGTGGCTTCTGCCGTGCCTTGGCGTGTTACCCACTTGGCTGATCGGCGTTACTGTGTTTGCAAAAACAGGACATCTGGGGGTCTTCAGTCTTGGCTACGCCGATCTCTCGGAGGCGCTTGCTGGCCATTTGACTTGGCAGATTGTGGCATTGCTGCTGGTCACCAAACTCGCGGCGACCATCCTCTGTTATGGCTTCGGCGGTTGCGGCGGCATCTTCTCTCCCACTCTCTTTCTTGGAGCCATGGCGGGGCTCAGCGCGGCGGCTCTGGCCCAATGCCTGATGCCCCTGCATGACGCGGATGTTTCCGTTCTGGCAGTGGTGGGAATGTGCGCCTGCATGGGTGCTGCGGTGCGGGCACCAGTGACGGGAATTCTGATCGTCTTTGAGATGACCCACCAGTTTGCACTCGTCCTGCCGTTGATGCTGGGAGCCTTGGTGAGCCAGGCCATCAGCCGCAGACTCCTGCCGGCCAATTTTTACGACACGATTCTGGAACAGGACGGCCATCATCTGCATCGAATCATTCCGCCCAGAGACCTTGCGAGCTGGCAGCAACTCCCGGCCTCGACCATCGCCAATTTCCATCCGGTGGCGCTGACCGACTTAAAGCCTGACACCCTCCGTCAGGCAATCGAACAGCACCCCTTTGCAAACTTCCCGTGCGTGCAGGACCTGCGCGTGACCGGGGTGATCAGCCGCCACGTGATTGAGAAAGCTCTGCTGTCGGGAGCAGACGTCCTGCCCCTGCGTCCCTCAGTGGCCACACCGCAGGACAGCATTGGCGTTGTGCAAGACCTCTTAATTCAATCCGAGACAGGCATGGCCATCTTGTGCGATGATCATGGGCATCTGCTGGGAGTGGTGACCTTGCATGACCTTGTTCGAGCCCAAGCCGCCTACGGTGGCGGCCTGGACAAATGAGAAGTCCCATTCCACCATGATCACGGTTCAGGCTAGCTGCTTCAATCCCGGGCAACTTGAGGCCATCGCTGGCCGCTAATCCCGAACCACACCCAAAGCTCGCGAAAGGAATTTCATCGCATGGACATCCACAAAAACGGTTCCCGGTCTTCCACCAAAGGACCAGCCGACTGGTTCACCGGCGCGGTGCGCATTGACCCCTTGTTTCAACCCAGCGTACCAGCCCGGGCTGCCGGTGCCAGTGTCACCTTCGAGCCTGGTGCTCGTACCGCCTGGCATACCCATCCGCTGGGGCAAACCCTCATCGTCACAGCAGGCTGCGGCCTGGTGCAGCGCGAGGGCGGCGAGATCGAAGAAATCCATCCCGGTGATGTGATCTGGTTTCCGCCGGGCGAGAAGCACTGGCACGGTGCCACCGCCACCACGGCCATGACTCACATCGCCATTCAAGAGGCGCTCGACGGCAAGGTCGTGGACTGGATGGAGCACGTCAGCGACGAGCAATACCGCAGGTGATCTGGGGACGGATGATGCTTGTCCGGTGTCGGGCCGGCGCCATCGTCCTCTCCCTGGCCCTTAAAAATGGGGCCGGTCTGGAGCCCCTGCGCATACCAATGCTTGTGGCGAGGGAGCAGGGTATTCGCGTGCTCGGGATGCTCCGTGGTGCGCGGGCGTGCACCGACTTGGCCTCCGCAGCGTGGCGTCGCCAGCGACATGGACAGCAGGATGAATAATTTCGAATGCAGGTTCATGGGGCTGCCTTCAACTACGCCTTCTTCTTGCCTTTGTGCTTCTTGCCACCGTGCTGCCTGACAATGATCTCGCTGGCCGTCCCGTCAGAGCTTTCCTTGATCTTGACGTGCTTGCCCACGAGCTGACTGAGCGTAGGAGTTATAGTGCCGGGCGTGGGTGCCGCACTGCCGCTGGGTGGTGTTGCGCTGCCGGTCTTGGGTGTGGTAGTCCCGGGGGTGGGGGCTGCACTGCCGCTCTTTGGCGACGTGCTTCCGCTCAGTGGTGCTGCGCTGCCACCCTTTTCCTTGATGGGGGTTCCAGGAGGGACGGAAATCGTCTTGGTGCCACCGCCGTGTTTTTTGCCCTCTTTAATGGTGATGGATTTCTCGGTGACGGCAGTCACCACTCCATTGACAGAGAGCTTTTGCTTTGAGCTTTTGGCAAATGAAAGGGATGGCAGGCCGAGCATAAGGCCCGCCAACAGCGCGCAGGATAGGAGTGTTTTCATTGGGGTGGTTGAGTTTTGGATTTGAGGATGATCAGAACCGTGGGCCATGTGCGCACCAGATCGCCGGATCTAAAAATCAACAGCGCTCGGGGAGGAGATTGGGACAAAAATCTTCGAAAACATGGTTCATAGAACAAACGGATTGGCCTGCGGTTGCTGCACTGGACATTATTGGCTTCGCCATCCAACCTGGACGAGACACCATGTCTTTAGCCTCCCGCCGTCAGTCATTTTTGAAACCTCTCATCTTGCCCGCCGCCCTGATGCTGGCCCTCTTGTTCGAGCTGCATGGTGAGGGGCTTGCGATCCATTCAGAACCCGGAAATCAAGCGCTCGTGCCGTCCGGTTGGGATGCCGCACTGGCGGGTGACATGGTGTTGGACGGCCTCATCAACACCACGGCACCCCAGGTGAAGGGCGCGCACGATGCGGAGTTCGTTTGCGTGGGGGACCGGGCTTTCGTGGTGGCGGAAGCGAATGACGTGAAGCCGGGCGAGAACGCGGCATGGCCTTTCGTCTATTCCACATTGTCGGTGGTGAACCTGAAGACGATGGCTTTGGAGAAGGTCATCCCTATCGCGCGCGGTGGACAGAAATTCGAGAACGAGACGCTGCCGCCCGGCTCTTGCTTTGTGCCGCGCCTCATCGAGAAGGACGCACAGACGCTGCGCTGCTACTTCGCCAGCGAAGCTCCGTCAACCCGGCAGGCGCAGACCTGGTTCATCGACTTTGACATCGGACGTCTGGCCTTCGAGAACCGTCTGCACAAAGCAAGGATCAAGACCGCCGCCGGCGTCTTTGACATGCAGCCGCAATACTTTCATGCCGATGCGGCGGCCGCTGGATTCACCCGCAAGCCTGTCGATTTCGGCCTCTACCTGTTCAGTTCATTCCAATTCATCGACGGCAGGATTTACGTTGCGCTTAACAACTATCCCGGCGGCCAGAACGCACTCGCCATGGCTAACAAGGAACTGGATACCTTCGAAGTGATGGGCCACTACAATGAGCCGCAAAACTTGAAGCTCACCGAGTCTGCGGTGAACCGGTTGCCGGATGGCTCCTGGCTTGCTGTCTGCCGGCAGGAAGGCGGCACCGCGAACTACCTATTCACGACCAGCAGAGACGGACGGACCTGGACGCATGGCGAGTATCGCGACTTCGTCCCGAACGGCACCGCTTCGAAACCCACGTTCGACAAGTTCGGGAGCCTATATTACCTCGGCTGGCAGGAGCGCACGACGATTCGCGGCGTCGGTCGCAGTGTGTTCAACATCGACATCTCACGCGACGGCAAACTGTGGCCGCGCAAGTATCGCTTCGAGACGGTGAAATCGTTCCAGTATCCCAGCTTCCACGAGCACAACGGCACCATCTGGCTGAGTGTGACGCAGGGCGATGCCGATGCGTCGCGCAAGGAACGCATCATGTTTGGAAAGCTGGAAGCCACCGGCGAGTTCGCCTCGCAAAAGGGCGGCGAGCGCAAACCACACTAGATCGTTGAGAGCATCAGCTCCCGCCTTTGGCGTGAAAGTGGGTGACGGGGTCATGGGATGAGCTCCGCTTCGGCAGAGTACCTGCCTTGCGTCGCGAGGCTGTTGCACCGTGCGCGATGATGCAAGGCAGCCTGCGCTGCGGCGACATTGCCGGGTGAGCCGCGCCAGATCCGCAAGGCGCTGTCCTGCAACGCGCGGCCGTATGAGAACGTGAGTTTCCAAGGCAGCGGGCCGGTCGCGACGATGGCGTTCAACCGCTCTGTGGCGGCAAGTTCACTTTGCCCGCCGGAGAGAAACACGACTCCAGGGACCGCAGCAGGCACTGCACGCCGCAGACAGCGAACCGTGGCCGAGGCTATCTCGTCGGTCCCTGCCTGCACGGGGCAATCTTGGCCCGGCAGCACCATGCCGGTTTTGAGCAGCATGTGTTCCAGCACGATCCTGTGCTCAAGCAGGGCTTCGAATACCGCGTCCAGGGTGGCGGTGATGACTTCCTCGCAGCGGGAGAGCGGATGGCCGCCGTTCATGAGCACCTCCGGTTCCACAATCGGCACCAGCTCTGCCTCCTGGCTCAAGGCCGCAAACAAGGCGAGCGTCCGCGCGTTGGCCGCGATGCAGGCCCGGGTGGGAAGCTGGCTGCCGATCTTGATGACGGCACGCCACTTGGTGAATCGGGCTCCGAGTTCCCTGTACTCCGCGAGCCGCTCGCGCAAACCGTCCAGGCCCTGGGTGATTGTTTCATCGGCAAAGCCGGCCAGGGCAACGGCTCCGAGATCCACTTTGATGCCCGGCACGATGCCCTGCCCGGCGAGTACTTCGGGCAGGGGAAGTCCATTCATGGATGTCTGGCGCAGCGTCTCGTCAAACAGGATCACGCCGCTGATGAAGTCGCTTAGCTCTGGCGTGGTGAACAGCAGCTCACGATAGTCGCGGCGGTTCTCCTCGGTGTACGGAATGGCGAACTCCTTGAAGCGCCTCTCAAGGGTGGGGAAGCTTTCGTCCGCCGCCAAAATGCCCTTGCCGGAAGCCAGCAGTGCTTGAACCGTCTGTGACAGGGAAGGCGCTTCTTTCATGGCGACAGCCAGTTTAGCGCTTGTTCAGGGAATTCAACAACCACAAACGGGTTGGACGATCCCAGGCAGAATGATGCGCAACGGAGGCACGAAAGGGTTACGGTGGAAGAGGTTTCGTGGACACAGTCCACCTAATTCAGAGCGCCGCGCCTGTATCACGTGGCGCAGCCGCTCTGGAACCGTAGCGAAGCGGAGATAGCCAGCCGCAGGCTGCCCGAAGGGCGAGCGAAGCGAGGCAATGCTGTGGCTTGACACAGCTTTGCGGCGGAGGGTGGCTTGACGCCCACGGTGGGGCATCGGGCTTCGTGTGGCCAAGTCATGCACAAGGCTCCGTGAACACCGCGCCACCCCGGCGTCAGGCGAGACAGCCTGCGGGCCTAGTATCTCCACTCCGGTTCCAGAGCGCTACGCGCCCCTATTTTATCTTGCGTTCGCTGCAGGCCTTGCTGGGGCAATGATTCTCAGCTAAGTTCAGATATGCTATGACCCATAACTATATTGCGGACATGGAGTCCATCCAACAAGGTCTTCGTAATGAAGGATATTGGGAAGCGGCAAAAAACCTCGGGGACAGAGTGATTGAGGGAAGTACGGGTGGTGAAATACTTATGGGCGTGCGGTACGAACTCCGGGTGATCTTGCGGGACACGCCAGTGTCCGGCGAATTGAGAGAACAGATCCTGCAATTGATCGAGCTTCTAGTCTCATCTGGTGTCTAGGCCAAAAACTGCCGACATTGGCACCATCTCATTTCTCCGCCACAGTTTTCCCGCCCAAACTCGGCAACGTCCTCACCCGCTGGGTCGCACTCAGGCCGAACTTATCAGGTTCATACATGGCTTCGATCCTTGCGGACGGAGCGATCACATCCCCCTCGGCAATCACCCGCGCCAGATAGCTCAGTACAAACTTGCCTTTCGCCGGTGGGTTGTCAGTAAAGAACAACGCGCGGTCGGTGCGCAGCTCGCGGTGGTCGCAGAACCAGTCTTCCACGCCTTCGGGGACGGATTCGACATGGACGTTTTCAGTGTCGAACTCGGGATTGAGGGCCTCAAACACGGCGGGCAGGGGATCATTGATGGCGAGGTAGCGCTCGGGGCCTTGGGTTTCGATGATGAGGCGGACGATGACCATGTCGCCGACGCGCAGGTCGTCGAGGTTCTGGGTGTTGCCGTCGGGCAGGAGCTTGGCATAGCTGCGGGTGATGCCGTAGCCCTTGTTCTCACCGCCGAACTCGCGCAGCCGGGACCACGCTTTGGTCTCTACCCGGGTCCAGGCTTTGCGGTCGGGTGGCAGGGTGAGTTTCAGGGGCTTTTGGGCCAGGGCGGCGGCGAGGGGAAAGCCGCCGGTGGCGACGGAGAAGGGCTTGGCGAGATCGAACGGCAGCACCACGGTGTCCCACTGGGCTTCGAGCTTGAGGGGGCCGGGGCTGGTCTTCGGACTGCGCTGGTGGGCGGCCAGGGCGGTGAGCGCCCAGGCATTGGCGAAGGTGTTGCCCCATTCGCCTACACCGTTGCGGGACTGCAGCAGGGCGAGGGCGTCGGCGTCGGCTTCAGCCGTGGCGCCCATGTGGGTGTGGGCGATGAGGCGCAGGGCGATGTTGACCTTGGTGCCCATCCAGGGGACGTAGGTGCCCTTGGAGTCGCCGTTGCCCATAAGGGTTTTCACTTCGCTTTCCGGCGAGCCGGTGAGGAGCATGGCGAGCGAAAGGTACAGGTGGCCGATCTGGGGAAGGCGGTCGCGATGGAAGAAGAGCTGGTTCTGATACGCGGGCTCTGGCTTGCCGCCCTTGGCAAGGGTGTAAAGAGCGAAAGCGGCATCGGCGAGGGTGCTCGGATCGCGTTCATCATCGAGCTCGCGGAGTTCCTTGCTCATGTAGTCGAGCAGCTCGTCGATGACCTTCTGCGGTACGGGAATGCCTGCGTCGCGGGCCTTGAGGAGGGCGAGGCCGCCATAGGCGGTGCCCCACATGCTGGGCTCGTTGCTGCCGGGCCAGTAGCCTAGGCCGCCGCGGTCGGTGACCATGGAAAGGAGCTTGTTGACGCCCATTTGCAGGGCCTTCTTGGATTTCGAGGCGTCGAGTTCCTTCGGGAACAGGTCATTGAAACCGCCCAGGGCAAGCCACGGCATCATGGCGGAGGTGGTCTGCTCAACGCACCCATACGGATAGTGCAGGACATAGCCGAGGGCATCACTGACCTCGCTCAATTCTGAATTGCTCACGGTGATGACGACGGCGCCGTCGCCTTCCAGGAGCAGGGGACTCACATCCTTCAACATGTTAGGAGACTGGTCCTTTCCGGCGAGCTGGAAGTAGCGCACCTCGCGCAGCTCCTGCACGGGGTGTTCGACGTTGAAGGTGCTCTCCGTCTTGTCGGCCAGGGCGGCGGGGTCGGACCATTTCATGGTCTTCGCCTGCCACGCCCATCTGGCGGTGCCCAGGCCGGTGAGCTTGACCGGGAAGGCGACGGCGCTGGTTTCATTGGCCTTCAATGTGACGGTGCGTTTCCACACCTTGCCGGAGGGCTTGTCGCCACCGGGGACGATGAAGGGGCGGGAATCGGTGATGAAGCCGGCCTTGTCGTCGAGAGTGAGCTGCACCTCCACCTCGCCGCCGTGTGCGGTGGTGTTGTGCAGGATGGCCTTGAGCAGGAACTCGTCATCGAGCCTGGCGAAACGCGGCAGGGAGGGCTCGACCATGAGGGGCTTCTGGATGGCGACGGAGGTGTCGGCATGGCCGAAATTCGTGGCACCCTCGCTGGCGACAGCCATGAGGCGGAAGCGGCTGAGGTTGTCCGGCGCGGTGAAGCGGGACTTGACCTGGCCCTGGGCATCGGTCACGGCGCTGGCGGTCCAGAACGCGGTGGCGACGAAGTTTTTGCGGGCTGGCGGATTGGCTTCACCTTCATCCCCGCCACCTCCTACGACGAAGCCCTTGTTGCCGCGCTGGCGCAGCTTTTCGTCCTCCGTGACGATCTCGCCGAAGTTTGAGTTGTTGCGCACGGCCAGCGCTTCGGGCGCATGGAAGAGGGCGCCGGGATCCGGGGTCTTGAAACTCATGAGGCTTAGCACGCCTTCATCGACGGCGAACAGGGTGACCTCGGCATTGGGCAGGGGCTTGCCGGCGGGGTCGGCGATGGTGGTGATGAAGTTCACCGGTTCGCCGGGCTGCACCTTGTTGTGTTCGGGCTTCACCGTGATGCCGAGATCGTGGCTGCTGCTCTGCACCGTCAACTCGCAATAACCTAACTTGTAGGTGGGCATCTTGATGTCCTGAGGGCTGTCCTGTGAACCTCGAAAGATGAGCACGGAGACGAAGATGTTGGGCGCGTCCTCGGCCATCACGGGCACCTTGATGACGGGGTTCTCCGGTGAAATGAAGGTCATGTAATGGCCATGCACATGGTTGCGCTCAACCGACACCAGGGCATTGCCAGCAATGGGCGTCTTCACCACGATGGTGGCGGTTTCACCGGGCTTGAGGATGGTCTTGTCCGGTTGCAGGGTAATGCTCGGGCCGTCCTCGACCGCCCAGGGGAATTCGTCGCCGCCTACGACATAGAAGGGCAGGCGTGAGAGCAGCTTTTTGCCTGCCGCATCCTGGGCTTCGACGGTGAGGAAATAGGTGCCGCCGAGCTTGGGTGTGAACGGCACGGTGAGGCTTGCCGGATGGGTGGCGGTCTGGGCGTGCAGGGTGCCGCCCTGCTTGGACTGCTCCTCCAGGACGACCTGGTTTTTGGTGGTCTCGCCACCGCCGGCCGTCTTGACCTTCAGCGGGTGATACACCTGGCGCTCGATCTTGAGACCCACCTTTACATCTTCGCCCCATGGCTTGCCATCCGCAGTGATGGCGAGGGCTTCCAGATCGACGGCCTTGCCGCTGGTGGCGAAGAACGCGGGGCTGTGCAGGCCGATCATGAAGGCCGCGCCAGGGACGGTGAATTCGGCGGACGAAGTGATGGTCTGGGCATTGATGTCGGTGGTCTCCGTCTGGATCAGGATGTGCGAGGGCATGGAGCCGCGCTGGGGCGGGGGCATCGGCAGTTCCAGTGTGGCCTTGCCTTCGTTGTTGAGGGTGACATCTCCAGCGGCATCCCACTGCGCCTGTTCTTCTTCGTCGCTGTGCGCAACGTCGGGATCGCGATCCTCACCGTAGTGAGCCCAGCGCGGAGCATCGCCGAAATGATAATCTCTCCAGGCTTCAGGAGCGATGAACTCATTGTTGCGATACGCGTTCCAGGTGACCTTGGCCTTGGTGAGGGGCTTGCCCATGTAGTAGCTCGCACTGAAGGGCAGCTTGAGGCGGTCGGGCTGCAGGATCAGGTTGGCGGCGTCGATTTTCGCCTCGAAAGTGTTGGGCCGGTAGTCGTCCACCCGCAAGGTGACACTCGCCGCTTCCATCTGCTGGGGGTCGTTTTCGCTGTCCTTCCCGGCAAGCTTCAGGCCCAGGTGATACCATCCGGTCGGGCCGGAGGGGAGAAGGATGTCGTCTGCCCAGGAGCCGTTGGCGGTGAAGGTGACAGGCTTCTGCTGGATGATGCGGAAACGCGGGTCGCGCAGTTCAGCGACGGCCTGCACCGGCCTGGCATCGAGAGTCATTTCATCACCGGTGACGCTGCGGGTGTACGCCTTGATGTGGGCGGTTTCGCCGGGCTTGTAGAGGGGGCGGTCGGAGAACACAAAGGTCTTGTGATGCGGCTCCCAAGGGGATTTCCAGGCGGTGTTGATCTGGTTGTGCCACAAGGGCACAAAGCTGCCGGATTCGCCGGACTCCATCGCGGTGCAGTCGCCGCCCTTTTCAGCCAGGACCCAGGCCGGCAGGCGGCCTTCGATGCTGACGAGGCCGCTGTCATCCGTGTCACCGGTGCCGAGCGGCTTGCCGTCTTTGCCCGCGAGGGTGATGCGTACGCCAGACAGGGGTTTGCCGGTTTTGAGCGACACGGCGAGGACGGTTGAGGTCTTGAAGTCGTCCTTCTGAAACAAGCCGATGTCGGTGAACTCCACAAGAGTCTGGGCGATGCTGGCCCTGCCTTCCACGCCCTCCATGGCGGTGCCTTCCAGCTCGACAAAGAGCGGTGCGGCAGCCGTGGCACCAAGCACCTCGTGCCAGTTGATCCGGGTCAGGGTGCTCTGGTCCAGCGGCTTGTTCAAGGTGTACACGTGATTGAAAATCACGGTCCCTGGGAAGCTGTCGAAGGGTTTGGGCTTGAACTTTTTGCGCACTTCCTCGCTGCCTACGCGGCCATTCACATAGGGCTTGTAGGCGGCGGCGGCCTTGACCAGTTCGGGGCCGGTGAGGCGCTTGGCGCGCACGCGTACCTGGGTCACATTGGCGGCGGTGAACTCAAACTCACCTTTGCCGGTGGCGAGTTGCGCATTGATGAAGGTCGGCACGGCGACGTAAGGCGGATTGGGGGCGAAGACGACATTGGCTTCGGCGCCTGCGGAGAGCTTCAGGCCGTCTGCGGAGATCACCTCCGGAGCGACGGCCACATGGTATGACTTGCCCAGGGCAAAGCTGCCGGAAGCATTTAGCGTGCTGCCATCGACGGTCAGCTTGAGGTCCGGCGGGGCAGGCTCGATGGTGATGAACCTGGCAAGGGCTGCGGCCCGTGCTTCGTTTTCCTTCACCTGCTCGGCGTCCATGCCCTTGGAGGCGGCCAGCGGGCGGTTGAAGATCAGGTTCACGTAGCGACGCGCATCGAAGGGGCTGTGCGGCTTGAGTTCGTCCACGATGAAGGGCTTGATCGTGCCAAGTTTGATCTGGTCGCCGGTGGTGAGTTTGGAGGTGCCGGCCTTGTTGAGGATGACGTTGGTGATGTCCAGCACCCAGCCCTTGCCAGGGTTGAGCGGGGTTGCGGGTTCGACCACGACGGCGCTCTCGCGCACGGCAGCCGGTTCCAGGGTGATTTTCGCATCGGCAATCTCTTCGGCCCAGGTGGGATTGGGGATCGCGTGGAAGCTTTTGAAGTCAGCGCCGGTGGCCATGCGCGCTTTCACGTCGACGCGCTCCTTCGTTTCTTCGCACTTGAAGGCCATGCCCGGCACCACGGCCCCGGCGTCGATGGCGTCGTTGAATTCAAAGAGAAACTTCGGGGTGCGCGCGAGGTCCTCATCGAACCATGTGGGGTACTGGCCGACGATGCGGAACAGCTCGGTGCTGACGTCGCGCAGGGAGCACGCGGCGATTTCCGCGCCGGACATGTCCTTCATGCCCGCTCGCAGCATGAAGTGATAGCTGGAGGCAAAGCGCGGGGACTGGGTAAGCCGGTACAAGCCGGTGCGGGTGCTGGTCCATTCAAAGCGCCCCGCCAGGGCTGGCTCGACCACGATGGGCGAATCCGGCTCAACACTGCCCACCCGCTCGGTGGGGATCATCGGGTTGGCAAAGGTCAGTTCAATGGTTGAGCCGGGACCGAACTCCGGGGGATTGATGTCGATCTCGACATTGCGCTCGCCGATCCTGGCCCGGCTGGACCTGGAGGGAGTGTTCGAAAGCGACGGACGCTTCGACGCGGGCTTCTTGGTGCGGGCCTCGGCCCCCAACGGATCCAGGAGAGCGAGGCACAGGAGCAGGAAGACTGTTTTCATCGCGATAATGGGGAAGGACGAATGCAAAGTAGCACAGCAAGTGAGCGATTGACGATGATAGATTCACGGAGTTCAGTGAAAATGAAGTCCTGCTGCGGCCCAATGCTGCCTAGGAGTGCCATGAATTTTCGACCCGCGATCCCGATCCAACATGGAACCACCCAGCACACCAGACACCGAAGACGTGAAAAAGGAGCGCTTCTTGTGGGAGAAAACCCGCAAGAGCCTGATCGAGCGACTCAACAACTGGGAGGATCAAAAGACCTGGAATGAGTTCTACCAGACCTACTGGCGGCTCGTGTACAGCGTGGCCACCAAGCAGGGACTCACTCGTGAGGAAGCTTTCGACGTGGTGCAGGAGACCATCATCGCCATCGCCCGCCAGGTGCAGCGCGGCCAGTACGATCCGCGTGCCGGCAGCTTCAAGGCCTGGCTTCTGCAGATGACGCGCTGGCGCATTCTCGACCAGTTCCGCGCCCGCAAGCGCCAGCCTTCGCTTGCGGATCAAGGCGATGCCTATAGCGAGGACAACTCCGGCATGATCCTCGACCGCCTGTCGCAGGAGAAGGACAACCAATTGGAAAAAATCTGGGACAAGGAGTGGAAGGACAACATCTTCGCCGCCGCCCTGGAGCGGGTGAAGGCCCGCGTGTCGCCGCGCCAGTTCCAGATTTTCGACTGTTACGTGCTCAAAGGCTGGGGTGTCACCAAGACCGCCGACGCCCTGGGCATCAACGCCGCACAGGTGTACCTCGCCAAGCATCGCGTGGGCAACCTGGTGAAAAAGGAAGTGCAGGCCCTGGAAGGACAGCTGCTGTAATCCGGGCACCCATGGTTGCAAGCACCCAACGCTTCAGCCATCGCGTCGAAAATTACATTCGTTACCGCCCAGGCTATCCTGACGCCTTGGTGGACCTGCTCTGCCGCGAGGCGAGGCTGGAGTCTGGGTCCGTAGCGGTGGATTTAGGCTCCGGAACCGGCATCCTCGCCCGCATGCTTCTGGCGTGCGACGTGAGTGTACATGCCGTGGAGCCCAATGCCGGAATGCGCGAGGCGGCGGAGCGCCTGCTGGGCGGGGACCCGCATTTCATCTCCCACGCCACCACGGCCGAGCATACCGGACTGCCCGGCCATTGTGCCGACCTGATCACCGCCGCGCAGGCCTTTCACTGGTTCGACCGGGCGCTGGCGAAGCAGGAGTTCAACCGCCTGCTCAAACCAGGAGGGGTGGTCACACTGATCTGGAACGAGCGCCGGGTGACCTCCACCGCCTTCTTGCGCGACTACGAGACCTTTCTGGAAACCTGGGCCACGGACTACCAGGAAGTGAACCACGCGAACATCACCCCCGCCGAGATCGCTGCGTTTTTCGATCCCCATCCCGTTCAGGCCGAAACCTTCCCGAACCAGCAGGTCTTCGACTATGCTGGCCTCGAAGGCCGCCTCATGTCGTGCAGCTATGCCCCTGCCGAAGACGATCCACGGCATGGGCCCATGCTCGCCGCCCTGCACGCGCTGTTCGAGCGGCACGCGCAAGATGGCAAAGTGTGCTTTGAGTAGACTGCCGGGGGTGGTGGGCGCGAAACGCGCCAGAGCCCGGGACAGCCCGTGATGCATTGCCTTTTATATAGATAAAAGGTTTACCGAAAGTGTGTACTACCGAAGTATGGCTACTCATTGTTGTCAATGGACATGCGCCGGACCTACACTGTTTAATGTTATCTAGATGCCTGCGGATTCTTGGAATGCTCCTGCCGGGTATTCCTTTGGCTGCGGGCGCTGGCGGTTTGCAACGGATCGGCCACACCACGCTCGCGCCAAGGCACGCCAGCCCCGATGACAAGGGGCTGTATTCCGCTCTTGTGGATCCCGCCAACGGTTACGCCTACGTGGTCGGCAACTACCTCACAAAGCTGGATATCACAGGTAATCTGCCCGTGCCAGTGGGCACCTCCATCTACACTGGCCAGTTTCAGGAAGCAGCCATCGATTTGGCTTCCGGCTACCTATACCTGACACGAAATTCCACGGTCTTCCGTTATGCTGCGGGCGTTGGAGTAGCTTCAGTCACCAGCGCAGGCTCGCTCACTCTCCCTGGCAGCGGCATCGCCTCGACCGTTCTAGACGACTCCGATCCCGACCCTGCGAACCATTATGCCTATGTAGTGTGCGCCGGATCGCCGGCCCAGGTATGGAAGGTGGCGCTTTCCACCTTTCAGGTTGTGTCATCCCTGACATTGAACACCGGCGAAAACGCCTTCTACTTTGGCAAAGGTGATGCCCGGAACGGCTACGCTTACTTCCTCAACTATAGCACCCCCGCCGCCCACGCCATACCGCAAGTCCTCAAAATCAAGATGACTCCCGGCACCAATGCGCCAGTGCGAACCGGCATCGTCAATTTAGATTCAGCGACCACTTTCATTGGCTGTTTCGCCATTGATACGGTGCACGGTTATCTCTACTACGGCACGGATGGCAACGTCTCGATGGAGACGATCTATAAGGTCAAATTAGGTGATGGCGATGCCCTGCCAACACCCGTCCCCTTTGGTGGGGTTGCCTTGCGGCCCGGCGAGATCGAGCTGATTTCCTGTATCGTTGATCCCCAGGGAGGATACGTTTACTTTGGCGATGACAACACTTATCCCGGCAGGATTTTCCAGTTACTGCTCAACGGCCCCAATCCGCCTGTCGAAATGCCTGGATATTTACCATTGCAGGGAGGGACGAATTCGACGACTCCGCCCGACGGGACCTCCATCCTGAATGCCACCACTGGCACCGACTTGCCTTACGGAGAAGTGTTCCTGCACTCGGCCGTTTTTGACCCGGTGCGCGGCTATGCTTATTTCTGTCAGGACAGCAGGCCCAACCAGGTCGTCAAAGTCCAGGTTGCGCGGGATTTGCCGGTCATCACCGATGCAGCGAAGCAGCAAGACGGCTCGTTTCAGCTCCAATTCGCCAATACGCCGTATGTGACCCATTCTGTTTTGGCGACCACCGATTTGACCTTGCCAGTGGCCAGCTGGACATTGATCGGCACCGCAACGGAAGTTTCGCCCGGCCAGTTTCAATTCTCAGACCCACAGGCCGGCAGTTTTACACGACGATTCTACCGTGTCACCGCTCCATAGTTCCAGGCTGCTGCAGGACTCCACCCAATATCCAGAAAATAGCCATGCAGGCAGGCGGGTAGCGCGCTATCCCGCCTGCTGGAATTCAAATACAAGTGTGAACGGGCTGACCGTTACTTGGCCTTCTTGGCGGCTGCCTTTTTGGCGGCTGGAGCTTTCACAGCCGCTTTTTTCGCAGCGGGTGCCGGGGCTGTCACTACGGCTTTTTTCGCGGCCGGGGCCTTCGGGGCAGGGGCTTTCGCGGCCGGCGCCTTGCTCTTTTCGACCCACTCGGTAATGAACAGCCACTCATCCTGGCCGTCTTCCCTTACGTGGTCGAGTTCACCGAGAATGCCGCGGCCATGAAAGTCGATGATTTCGACCGGGAGAAAGGGACCAAATTCGACGAAATTGCGGCTGATGAAAATAGGAATGCTCATTTTTTTGGGGGGTAGGGGAGGGGTGGCAACAGTCAAAGCACAGTGTGGGCCAGTGTGACAACAAGATTTTTGTTACTCAATTACCACAAAGGTGAGAATATGGCCCAATCCTTTGTTTCAGCATTTTCCGTAAAGTCAACGCACCGGACTGCAGCAGCCCGTCAGAGGTGCCGCGCAAGGGTGGTTTGCAGATGGCATTCCACCACATCGCCCATCGTGGCGCACCGGTCGAAATCGCTGGTGTGGTGGAACTCGCCAAGTTCACGCTTGAGCTGCGCCACTTTCTCAGGCGGCTCCGAGGGGTTGTTCCTCATGCACTCGAACAGTTGCGTGATACGCTCCTGCTCCGCGATGTAGCGCCGGGCGATGAGGCTGCGCTCCTCCTCCTGGTATTGCTTCATCGTCGGGTAGTTCAGGCATTGGGAACATAGCTGCACCACGTGCTGGTTCTCTTTGAAGAACTGCGGCAAGTAGATGTTTTTGCGGCCTTCATAGCTTTGCTGGTCGAAATCGATGGCCCGCACCCGATACTGCACTTCCTCAAAATCAGGCGTCATGTCGATCACCCAGTTGTAGGAGCGCATGTCTCCCAGCAGGCGCACAAAACACCGCTCGCTGAATTTCACAAACTCCTTGGCCACGCGCACCTTGTTAAGGTCGGGGCGCTCGAAGTAATCACGAATGAATACATCCCCAGGAATTCCGGCGATGTGATCCTCCACAAGCGTGCCGGCATGGGCCAGGTAAGTGATGCGGTTGGGCGAGAGCAGGTGCTCGAGTTCCAGCCCGTAGAGCCGTGAAGCATCGGCCACCTTCATGTAGAAGTGGTCATAGTTGTCATTGTACTGATTGACGACGCGCACCCGGAATGGCTTGGAATTGCCGAATTCACAGTAGTCCACGCGCTCCACGTAGAGATGGGGCACGGCATGCAGATCGCCGGTCTTGAGCAGGGAGTAGATGCTGGTCAGCTTGGGCCAGAGCTCCTGCTGAAACGAGCGCTCGTAAATGACGGTGGACCAGTGCGTGGGCTGGCCGTTGCGATCATACAGCGGATAGCTTTGATGAAAGTCCCGCAGATCATCATAGGTGGCGGGCAGCACAAAGCGCCGGTCAAACCGGTCAAGGTAATGTCCCAACCCCTCAGTGATGGGGAGAAACTCCTTGCGGCGTGTGATTTCAACCATGGAGCATAATGGTGGAAATGCGCCGTCGGGCAACTGGTGAGTCGGCTTTGCCGTCCATCACCTCCACACGGCCTAGTGTGGTGATTGATTAATTCGTTCACAAATGGTTTGAACCTTGCCGAGGATCAAATCGGCCGTTGCCGTCCAGATGAAGGGTTTGGGATTGCGGTTGTTGTGTTCGATGTAGTTCATGATTGCCTGCTCGAGT
>Ga0118677_10000434_pt1 | contig 91291 bp, 91 predicted proteins | sample AliMusrvi5mmetaG_FD_86154 | JGI IMG/M metagenome (GOLD analysis project Ga0118677, IMG submission 86154) | reverse complement strand
TGTCGGAGGTGATGGAACGGTTACCTATCGTTTCAGTGGCCCAGGTAGCTGGAGCCCACATGCTGATGGTTCCGGAGTAGCGCCAATCATCGCTCACCTTAGGCATTGGATTAATTGTCTGGGCTTGTGCGCAGACTGCAGCACCAATAAACAATGCGGCAATAAAAGACTTCAAAATTTGAGAATAGATTTTCATATACGGAAGAATGTAGGCTGATTCCAACTAGGTGAATGAATAGCAGTAATTGTATATGGATTAAGGCTGCTAGGTTTGCTTTGGCCTATGAATTGGGTAGGCAGTTCATATAGAAACGTTTGATTTCTGGGTCACAGCGCACATCCTTTGGTTCAATGGGTCGCTCCAGGGAAATGCCCTCTATTGAGGTGCAACGACTGAGGGCAACATAGACCTGCCCTGATGCAAACGCCCCAGAAGAAAGATCTACCTTCACCTTCTCTAAGGTCTTGCCTTGGCTTTTATGAATGGTAACGCCCCAAGCCAGCATTAATGGGATCTGCACATAAGTACCGATGATGCTTGGCGAGATCTTGCCTGACATCATATCGTGGTCGTATCGATAGGACTCCCACTGGTGACCCGTTACCTCAACCGTATTAGAGTAAGGTCCATTCTTGACTAACACCTTCACCTTATCGCCGAGCAACTCACGCACCACGCCGATCGTGCCATTAACCCAGCGTTTTGGAAAGCCACTATCCGTTGCTGTAAACATGACCTTGGCGCCCACCTTTAAAACGAGATTTGCAGAAGATGGCAGATTGCGTTCGTCGATATTGAACTTACCAGTTGTTTTACCTGCGTAAGTTTTTGGATCGGTCGTTAAAGCGCGTAGACCGGCGCCATTAATCTGGTCCGCCCTAGCATTGGTAGTGGTTAAGGTAATCGTTTGTTCATCGATTTCTTTTTTTGTTTCATAACATTGGGCATTTAAAGTATCCAACGCTTCATCAATATCTTGGTTAATCCGAATACGATTTAACAGGCTAGCAAAGTGCTCATCTTTTTGGCGGAAGATTTTGGAAAGCTCCACCATCGTGACATCTTTGCGGTGCAGCGCCATAGCGCAAAAGAAATAAGGCCCCTCATACCCGCGCTCTGCCAGAACTTCCATATCCCCCCTGGATACTACGGGCGGCAACTGAAAGAGGTCACCCACAAACATCACCTGAATACCACCAAAGGGTTTCCCTTTTTGCGGACCATTCTCACGCAAGAACAAATCCATTGCATCGACTACATCTGCTCTGACCATCGAGATCTCATCAATGATGAGCAAGCGAATATCTTTGTAGAGGCGCTTATCTTTTAAAGGCTTGATATCTTCCTCGGGGAAGATCAAGCGCGGCGGCAATCTAAAGAAGGAATGAATGGTCACCCCTTTAACTTGCAATGCCGCTACACCCGTTGGAGCCACAACGACCACGTTACCCGGGATATGCTCACGCAAGTAGCCAATTAAGGTGGTCTTACCGGTCCCAGCCTTACCGCTCACAAAGATATAGGGATCGTGACGCTCAATGGCATCGATCACCGCCTGGTACTCAGGGGTGATTTCAATATCGGAGGAACTTGGGATGGGCAGATCGGTCATAGGCAGGCACACTATACCCTGAGTTGCTTCGCTCTCTGGGGCATTGAGCAACAGGCTATCTACAGAGGCTATTTGAAAAGAAGTTTAGAAATTTCTTCGTAGGTTTTTTAAGCACATTCATACCTGCTTGATGCTGCTAAGGTCTTCAATAACCCCCCAAACCAACTTCCGACCATCAGCATCAGCCAAAATAAATCCACGAATGGAGATGGGAAAACGGCTGCCATCCTTGCGAATATATTCCTTGTAGTTCGGCCCAAATGAGCCTGAACTATTTAATTGGGCAATTTGTTCCGCCTCCTGATTAGCATATTCTGGTGGCGTGATATCCCAGAACGATAACTTCAGAAATTCTGCTTTGGTGTATTGGGTATAAGCGAGCAATGCATCATTAACCTCAAGAAAGTCACCAGTAGCATGATCAACCATCGCCATGCCGATTGGTGAATGCTTAAATAAAAACTCAAATTTCTCTTCAGTACGTCGCAACTTTTGTTCTACTGTTTGCCCTAAATCTCGAAATACTTTGCCTTCTAACGCCTCATCTTTATGGCGCTGGGCAATTTCTTTAAAGTGATCCTGCTCCTGCATAAACGCCTCAACAACCAAAGGATCGAAGTGAATCCCCTTCTTGCTTAAAATTTCACTGACGGCCTGATCATGCGTCCACTCTTCTTTATATACACGCTCACTAATCAAAGCGTCATAGGTATCAGCTAACGCCATGATTCTGGCAGCCAATGGGATTGCAAGTCCTTTGAGGCCACGCGGATAGCCACCACCACTCCACTGTTCATGATGGCCGCCGGCGATCTGGATCGCCAAATCTATGACGTCGTCGTCGTCGTCGTCGTAGCCATCTGAAAGTTGAACCTTAGTAGAAGTTAAAACACTTTCCCCAATAAAAGCATGGGTTTTCATGACACCCCACTCATCTTTGGTCAGGGCACCCTGTTTATACAAAATATGATCAGGTATACCCACTTTACCAATGTCGTGCAAAGGCGCAGCATCTGAAATCTGCTCAATAGTGCGATCGCTTAATTGATCAACATAACTGCCTTGATCTCTTAGGCGCCATGCCAAACGACGAACATAAGCTTTGGTACGAACAATATGAGCGCCTGTTTCATTGTCCCGCGCCATTGCGAGAGAGTTGAGGCTGGCAAGCATCTTTCTTTCTGTGCTGGCAGATTTCTTCTCTTCTTTACGCCACACCTTTTCCAAAAGAATGTTGCCTATGGCCAAATAAATCAGCAAATTCGAAGCAACACCGAGGGCACGCAGCATGCCGGTAATTGCGCCTTCCTGATATATCGTAGTCACTAGCGAGCCACTAGAAATGGAATAAGTAAGATTAAATGCTCGCACAGTGACCAAAAGGAGATGAGCAAAAAAAGTGCCCTTCAAAACCATCACTTGGGCCGACATCTCACGCTTGGGTAGCAAAAAGGTTTCAACCAATCCAACCAATGACAGAACGCCCAATAAGCCCGTCATCAGGTACACCCGAGCGTTAAAAGATGCGTAGACTCTCAGAAACTCATAGGCAAGCAAAGAAAGTAAATAAGCAACCCAAAATGTATTCTTAGAAATGCTGGAATTACTGGAATCCCAAGAGCGAATAAATAACACAATCGCTAAAGCGGAAAAAGCTAGGCTGGTATTGCCTACAGAAAGGAAAAAAGCTGGCTCAATTCCTGCGAAAAAGAATCCCAAGTTTGCTGCCACCATTAGCAGCAAAGCAATTGGCCAATAATGGTAATTTTTATTTTGTAACTGGATTTCTTTGTGGCTAAAAGAACCTAAATAAATGACCAGCACTATTAAGGCAAAGCTCAAGTAGAAGGCTTTATTAAATAAATCCATAGAAATTATATTTTCTCCTGAGCTACAACATCAGAATATAAGTAGATAGCATTTCTTCCACTTTGCTTGGATTTATACATTGCCGAATCAGCACGCTTAAATAAGCCCTCTTCGCTATCAGAGTCGCTAGGATAAAGCGCAATGCCGATACTCGCTGTAGTGTGAATCAGCTCACCACTAACCGTGACACCTATCTCAATAGCAGATTTAATTTTTTTAGCAATTTCTAGAGCATCTTGGGAAGAATGCAAATCCTCAAGCAAGAGCACAAATTCATCGCCGCCGATACGCCCAAGAGAATCGGAGTCACGAATGCAAGCCATCATGCGATTACAGCAAGCCTTCAAAACTTCATCTCCAGCAGAATGCCCGAACTGATCATTAATGCTTTTAAATCGATCAATATCGATAAACAGGAGAGCAAGCACACTTTTCTCACGACGAGCCTTCAAAATAGCTCTTTGCAAACGATCAACAAAGAGATTTCGGTTAGGCAAACCCGTCAGGTTATCGTGATAGGCTAAATGCTGCACTTGAGTCAGAGAAACAGTAAGGCGTTTATTGAGACGCCAAATGTAATACACCACTGTCGAGACTGCAAGCAAGGTTGCCACAGCTATGAACAAGGCGCCATAGATCCATGCGAGATCTTGCTTGGGGTTGGCATTGTAGACAAACCCTTTTAGCGAAAAATCAGACTTAAGACCGCCAGCCTCCTGAAAAATTTCGACAGTGTGCTGCCAGCGCGCTTCATTCATAAAGCCCACCGGAACTAAGTCACTCCTAATCAGGGGTTGCAACTTATCGCGCTCAAACTGAATTTTGGCGGCTGATTCCTGGGGAGCATATTTTTGAACTAGGGCAACCGCTTCATCGGGATGATTTAATACATATTCCCAACCTTGTAAACTTGCCAGCCGAAAGCGTTCAGTTCTCTCGGGATGCTTATTTATTTCTTCGCTGGTAGTAAATAAATTATCACCATAGATATCAATTCCAATTGAACGTGGGCTATATATCTGAGCAGGAATTCCAGCGGCAGCCAACTGATAGGGTTCATTGCTAATATAGCCAGAAATCGCCGCCGCCTTTCCGGATGTCAATTGTTCAACTGTATCCATGCCTGGCACAGAGGAGGCAACCTTAGAAAGCGTGATATTTTGACGTCTTAAGTACACCAGTAATTCATCCGAAAGGCGCCTCAACAGAATAGGTTTTCCATCCAAGCTATGGATGTCTTCAGATCCTGGAGACTTTTTGGCGATCAACACATAAGGCGAGTGCTGATAAATGGCTGCTAATGCGACTACTGGAGCACCCTCTTGCCTAGCTACCAATATGCCGCTGGTGCCAGAACCATAATTGGCTCGACCTGACACAACCTCTTGGAGCACATCCTCGCCAGGGCTTAATGGCTTGATCTTCACATCCAAACCAGCAATATCGTAATAGCCTAGCTCTTTAGCGGCGTAGTAACCCGCAAATTGGTAGGCGTGTGTCCATTTAAGCTGTAAGACCACCTTATCGGCTGCATTTGCCAAAGGCGCGGTTAAAACCAAGAATGCAATGAATATTGACGGGAAAGATGAAAAAATTCGACGCAAAGAAATACTCCTGGGGATCTTAATCTTTAGGATTTAATGCTTATTACTATAAGCGAATACCTAGTATTAATGTAATGGAATCTTCAGTCTGGGCTATAACTTATTAGTACTTAAGTACTAAATGCATATTCCAAGGGGGAAAAAAGCGGCATACATCTGAACTGACCTGATTTTAGTACCACCCCAAAAGAGAAGATTTTTGATAATCTTCATCTTAAAGGGTAATCCCCCCCCATTAAGCACTGCTCTCAGAAGTAGGATTAATTAAGCAACCATGACCAGTCGGTGTTTCGGGGTGATGCCGCCTAATGCCATGTTTGGACGTTGATGATTATATTTATACATCCATTGCGTTGCAAACTCATGAACTTCGTTAATACTTTCCAAGCAGTGCTGAGATAACCATTCATATCTCACGGTACGATTAAAGCGCTCCACATACGCATTTTGTTGTGGTTTACCTGGTTGGATATGGGCGCTGTGGATTTGATGCTTTGCTGCCCACTCCATCAGTCTGCTACTGACAAGCTCCAGACCATTGTCCGCCCGTATAACTGCCGGCTTGCCTCGCCAAGCAATGATCGGATCTAGGCTGCGAACCACTCACTCAGTTGGCAACGAGAAGTCTACGTCAATGCATAAGGATTCACAATTAAAGTCGTCGATCACATTAAACAGTCGGATGGATCTGCCATCTTGCAACTGCTCATGCATAAAATCCATTGACCATACTTGGTTGATGTTGAGTGACATCACTAATGCATCGGGTTTATCTCTTATCAAACGCCTGCGGGGTTTGATGCGTAGGTTCAGCTCAAGAGCCTTGTAAATACGGTAGACGCGTTTGTGGTTCCATGTGCAGTTCTTGACGTTGCGCAGGTACAGATAGCAAAGGCCAAAGCCCCAGTTACGGTTGGTATCGGTTAAACGGATGGGCCAGTTGGCAATGAGTTCATTCTCGGAATTATTCTTGGCTTCATAGCGCGATAGCAAGACTCGCTAACCCTAAAGGCTTCACAAGCCAAGCGAATGGGGATTGCTTTATCTCTGACTGCCCGCTGGGCCATCTCACGTCTGTGAGACGGCCTCACCACTTTTTTGCGAGGGCTTCGGTCACGATCTCCGCTTTAAGCTTCTCTTCGATGTACATCTTCTTTAAGCGGGCATTTTCAGCCTCAAGCTCTTTCATGCGAGCCATCATTGAGGTATCCATACCGCCGTATTTGGCACGCCACTTATAGAAAGTCGCAGTGCTGATGCCTAGTTCACGACAGACTTCGGGAACAGCTAAGCCAGCATCAACCCGTTTTAGGGCATCCATGATCTGGCTGTCGGTAAATTTAGAACGCTTCATGTAGAACTCCTCTAATTGAGAAAATTCTACTTCTGATTACTTTGGTTCTAGGGGATGATTACCCAATAAGTGGCAAGGCATTTAAAAAATATTGCTCATTTATTCAAATTTAATATTTAATTGCTATAGTTTTGACAGTGCACGGGTTATATATTGATTTATACGACCAAAAGTGGCCGCTTCAATATACTTTGATGGTCTTATTTGACTGCAGCCGGTATGGGAAGAGAATCAATAAGTCATGCTGAAACCTTTTTTAAGGAGCTGGCTAGGCGTATACCAAGGCCGGTAAATGTTGTAACGCTTAATTTTCTCAATCTTATGTAACAGCGATCCTCGTTAGGAAATTAGAGTGGCCCCACCTTCCGAAAGTGCATTTGAAGGATGTGCTGTAATTAATTTCTCTCGATGTCTCAAGATCAAGAGCTCATTGCGCAATCAATTAAAAATTGCCCACTACTTAAATAACAGTAACTACAATCAGTTAGACTTAAATCAGCTATTCTCTTCGAGTAAGAAAATAGCTGATTGATTAATTTATGGCTTGCCTAATCTAAATACGGATCTTACAAATCAGTCAATGAAGTAATTGATTTATTTCTTGGGATCCAAGATGTTCCCATATATTAGGCGGCAATAGTTAGGCTACCATTCAAGATGGCCCATATAGCATCTTTACACCTTAATCCAATTGAATTACGAAGTCCTCTTTAGGGCGCCTTACCTTTTTGAGATTGACTAACCAATCTTCATTGGCCTGTCTATAACCCAAAGGAAGCATGACTACACTTCGCAATCCCTTCTTTTTAAGATTTAGAATTTCATCAAGAGCTTTAGGATCAAATCCTTCCATGGGGGTGCAGTCCACCTCTTCGTAAGCAGCTGCGATTAATGCAGTGCCAAGACCAATATAGGCCTGCTTAGCGGCATGGGTGAAGTTGACCTCCGAATCTCTTAATGGATATGTGCCTAGTAACTTCTGACGATAAGTTTCTGCGGCCTCACTCTTAATATTGCGGATCTCGTTTGCTAGGTCATACATTGCATTAATACGATCAGCCGTGTAGTTATCCCAAGCAGCAAAGACAAGCAGGTGAGAGCAGTCAACAATCTGAGATTGATCCCAGGCAATCGATTGAATTTTTTCACGAATGGCTTTGTTGGTCACTACTATCAAATCATAGGGCTGCAATCCACTAGAGCTCGCGGTTAATCTGGTGGCCTCTAAAATTTGATCAAGCTTTTCCTGGGGAACTGATCTGCTAGGATCCATTTTTTTTGTAGCATAACGCCACTGCAATTTTTCAATTAAGCTCATTTTGATTCCCTTAGGTTTGATTGGTGAAGCTTGAAATCTAATTTTAGATTATGTTAACTTTTTTCGTCGCCGCATCTTAGTCTTTTCTTGCAGACCAACCTCCGCCCATAGCTACATAAAGGGCAACTGTATCTTGATATCTTTGAGCCAAGGCCTGCAAATAGGCAATGCTAGCCTGGTGATATTGCACATCAGCAACCAGTACGCTCAAATAATCAATCAAACCAGCGTTGTAACTAATTTGCTGTAACTTTAAAGCCTCTCCTCCGGATGTTTTAGCATTGAGTTGACCTTGCAAAGATTGTGCATCATGTTCTAGTGCTGTTAAACAATCAGCCACTTGTGAAAAAGCAGATAACACTGTTTGCTTATAGTTAAATTGAGCTTGTTCATAGGCATCTAACGCAGCTTGTCTTGCATAATAAAGGCTACCCCCTTTAAATATAGGAATACTAATGCCGGGGCCTGCAGACCAAAATTCTTGACTTGGTCCTGATAAATTAGAAAAGGTATTGCTAGCAACTCCATAACTGGCATTTAAGCTGACGCTTGGAAACATATTTGCAGTTGCAACACCAATATTGGCGCTTGCGATATGCATCTGTGCTTGAGCGGCAAGAATATCTGGCCGATTTTTTATTAATTCAGATGGAACACTAACTGGAATGTTAGATGGAAGCGCTAAATTTTCCAGGGAGATCTGGGGCAGACTTACGTGGCCGGGATCCACCCCTTCTAATGCGGCCAATAAATGCTCCGCCTGGCTTACTCGTTGACGCAGGGGGGCAATAGAGGCCTCATTGCTTGATATCAAGCTTTCGATACTTAATACGGTTGCATATGCTGCGGTCCCTCCAGCAACCTGAGCTCGCGCGACCTTTAATTGCTCTTTTTCAAGGGTGATTAATTCTTCTGTGGCGGTAATTTCCTCTAAATAGGCGGCTCGGGCGATGCTAGTATTAACCACATTGGCTGATAGCATTAGGTAGGCCGCAACAGTAGAATACTTTTGAAAATCTACTTGAGCTCTTAAGGCTTCCACTTGCCGCCTTTCACCCCCAAATACGTCAAGGACGTAACTCACGCTAGCGCTTGCAGTCAGTAGATTAAATACAGATCCTGAAGCGGACGAGCCTAGTTGCATTGGTGCTGCTGAAACACGAGTAGCGCCCAAGCCTGCGGATACTTGTGGAAAAAAGATGCCGTATCCGGCCCGCAATAAATCCTGACTTTGCTTGAGGCTTGCTTCTGATGCTTGCAAAGAAGGATTCCGTTTTAAGGCAAGTTCCACAATATCATTAACAGAGTTGGCGTTAAACATCGCCCACCAGCGTGAATCAGCTATAGATCCTAAAGATAAAGTTTGCGATTTACCCTCTACTGTGAAGCTTTTTCCTAAAAGAGATTCGCGGGTATAGGCTGCATTTTCAGGTGATTCTGGAGAAACAAAGTCTGGCCCAACAGCGCAGGCGCTCAGCAAAGCGATAGCAATACAAATGCAGGCGGTATATTTTTTACTTGAGAGCACTTTTGCCTATATAAACATCAACCAATTGACCGGGATAAATAGTGACATCCTTGGGTTTTTCGAAGCTAAATATCACCGGAAGAACACGTACATCAACCCTCTCAGTTCGCTGGTTAGAGAGTTCAATTTTTGGGGAAACATTAGGTTGGAATCGAACCATTTTTAATGGAACTTTAATATTTGATCCGCGAATAAACATATAAGCATTCATTTCACTCTCACTAGGCAATCGCTGTAGAAGTACTTCATCTACATAACACCGAATTGCTAGGGCACTACCGCTTGCTCCCATAACCATAATAGGTTGATTTTGCTGGGTATAGGTGTCATAAACACCTTGTGCCGAGATATAGCTACCAACTGCCGTGTTAATGGAAATAATTTTTCCAGGTGTCAGGGCATTGATTTGATATTTGGCTAATAGGTTAGACGCTGTTTCATACTGCTTTTGACTAACATCTAAATTAGCCTTAGCCAATCCAACTGCATCTCTTGCGCTATCTAGTGCATCTTTACTAACGGCCCTTGGATCAATGTCTGACGCAGCCTTTTGCTTTTGATAGGCATCTTCAGAAGTTCTTAAAGAGGCCCGAGCGGCACTAATTTGTGCTTTTGCTTGTGCAGTAGTAGATTTTTGAACCGAGTCATTAATTGAAAGCAGTGGAGAGCCAGCATCAACATTTTGATTTTCTTCAACAAATATCCGATTTACAGTTCCCGGAACTTCAGGGTAGATATTAATATTCGATCCACTATTTTGTAGCGCTTCAACGATACCTTCGGCATAGATTCCATTTTCAAAAGGATTTGATGCTGGAGTAAAAGCGGGTGGTAAGGGGTTTTGCCTGAGACCCCAATAATAAGCAGTAGTAATGGCCAAGAAGACCCCTGCAATAGCTAGACCAATAACAAGTCTATTTTTCATCGCGAAATCTTTCTATATTAATCACTTTTCCATCCTCCATTCTCATCATCGCATCCGCATACTCAAATATTCGAGTATCGTGAGTTACGATAATGATGCAGCGAGTGGGGTTTAGGATATCCTTTTTTATAAATTCTAATATTTTTTTACCAGTATCTCCGTCTAAAGATGCCGTGGGTTCATCAAAGATCAATATGTCTGGTTGTGCAGCAATAGCTCTGGCGATTGCCACGCGCTGCTGCTCGCCCCCGCTCAACTTCATAGGGGGAAGATCTGCTTTGTTTTCCAAGCCAACTACTTCCAAAAAATAGCGAGCAGTATTTAATGCGTCTACCCAATTTACTCTTCTTAATATGAGTGGAATAGCTACATTTTCTGCAGTTGTTAAGCGTGGAAATAAATGAAAATCCTGAAATACAAATCCAATTTTATTTAAGCGAAAATTAGCCAGCTCATCAGATGATAATTTCCATAAATCTTTATCCTCTACTAATACCTCTCCAGTATTAGGTTTTAGGATTCCGGAGATCATGCTCAGTAAAGTTGTTTTACCGCTACCTGAGGGGCCAACTATAAATAAAATTTCACCAGCAAAGGCCTCAAAACTAACATCCCGTACCGCATAAGTTCTTGATTCGCCTTCACCAAACCATTTACTGAGATTATTTGCCCTAAGCGCGACCTTATTCATTTAGCCCCTAAAAATATCAAAAGGCTGAATTTCTAATACTTTTCTAATGCTGATATAGCTTGAAAAGACGGCAATAATAACAACCAATAAGAACGCTAAACTTAAATTGGTATTGGTTACTTGGGCAGCATAATCAGGCATTCTCAATTTAGCCAAAATCATTGCACTAGTAGCTAAACCAACGCCTAAGCCATACCCTATGAGGCAAGTAAAGGTGCATTGCACCATAATCATCATAACGAGCTCGCGTCCTTTTGCCCCAATAGCTTTAAGAGCGCCGAACTTATCTAAGTTCTCAACTACAAAGCTATAGAAGGTCTGACCTGAAATCGATAAGCCAACAATAAAGCTAATGATGGTCATAATTAGTACATTCATCCCCATCCCCGTTTTAAATTTATAAAAGTTAGAAATTTTTTGAATAAACTGTTCACGAGTGAGGGCCTCGTAACCCAGTCCCTTAATTTGACTTTGTATATAGGGAATATCTTTTACTGATTTAGGTTCAAGTAGTACAAATGACAACGTAAAGCGCGATGAGGGAATATATGTAATCGCCCTGTTATAAGTTGTGTATAAGGTAGGCACCCCAAATAGACCGGACTGAGGAACTTTTGCAATACCAACAATTCGACCTCGATGGTCGTTGATCTCAAACTCAGCACTCATCTTTGGATTTTCTAATTTTTCATACTCCGCATCCTTAACGACGATAAAGCCATTTTCAGCATAGATGTCCTCTATTTTCCCTTCGAGCAGAAATGGTCGGCCATACAAAGTCGTATCATCTAAACCGATGACATTTACCCCTTGATAGGTTCCATCCCCTAGTTTGACCATGGCACCACCAAAATAAATAGGCTCTGCATGTTTTACCCCATTAATACTTTTTGCAAAATCAAGTACGTAATTAGGCATGGGGATACTGCTCGAAACATTATTGACGGCTGGGTCTAGGATCCAGATCTTGGCGCCTACATTTTCGACGGAAGATGATGCTCTTAACAGAATTCCAGAGAACATTGACATCATCATGACCATTAGAAAAACAGCAAAAGTAATGCCCATTAACAAGGCAGAAAACTTTCCCTTGTCATTCATCAGTAACTTTAAAGCCAGCTTAAAAATTCCAAGCATGCATTTTTCCGTTCGATTCACATAATTTTATCGTTCAGCATACTTTTTTATGGTATTGCTATTAGATTCTATATTTTATAATATCAATGCCAATGATGCATTAAATAAAACCTGCTAAGCAATATAAAATTAAAGCCTCACTAGAAAATAGATATAGATGTAGTCGAAATTTACTAAATCCTGTTAATCGTTCTATTTAAGATGGGATTAAGGAATTTATTTGTAGGATTTAGAGCATTCTTAGACTGGGCCGACAGTAGCTCATAACGATTCAATGCTAAGCAGGTTAGATGGACATCTCCTCTTCTTGCATCTGACTGATCGATTGTTAGGCTGATATGCCCCTTTCTTTTTCAACTCTTTATTCTTTCATGCAGAGTTTCTTGCGAGGCCAGTGTTGCAATCGATGCGAGATCGCCAATTAATGTGGGCTGGTCTTGCTTTGTTGTGATCACCACAGGCTTGTTTAGTAACCCCTCTCTAGAGGATCAAGATTATTCCATTCTGCATCATTGGAAATCAAATTTATTAAGTTTAAAAACCGAATGTAGCTAGACTTTGAAATGCGCCTTTGTAGAGCCCCATTTGTTAGGGCTATATATTTTATCTATTAGGCTTTTACTATTTTTAGGCATGCTTAGATAGGGCTGGCTATATTTACACTTACCATTAGCCGCATTCAAAGCATCAATTAACTTTATTTTCTGATGCATAGTTTAGCCACTGTGATTGAGCCGTCTGAATGAGCTGATACTTTTCCTTATTGGCTTCTCCAATAGTGATTTTCTTAGATAGAAGCTCCGCATATACCAAATCTACTTGTTTGTAGAATGATGCGTAAATATTTTTTAACTCTGGTACTGGAAATTGACTAGAGATAACGCGACACTGATGGGATGTATCTAAATAAGATATTAATGCTGCCGATTCTTCGTCGGTAATGGTGTTTTTAGATAAAAATAAGTTTTCTTTATGCACAGATTTTGGAACGATTTCAAAGACTTCTTCATTAACGACCTTAGCGGCATCACTCATTTTGTCTTGGTTTACGCATTCCGACATTTGCTTTTGAACTAAAGCAATTTGTTGGCGTAAATTGATTACCGGCGCGTCTTGTAATGGGCTATTTTGAGCTTGGGCGAAGTTAGTCATCCCTATACCGGTAAATATCAATGTTAATAATTTCTTTTTCATAAAAATCCTTTAATTAAAAACCCCCAAACCTTTGAGGTTTCTGGGGCAATGGAGGAAAGTGCTTTAAATTAAATGGTGGATAAACTCAGTTCCGATAGGGCGTCTATACGATGAAGATCATCGTCCTGAGGACTCATTAGGTGCTGTCCCAATAAAACAGATCCTGTAATCGCAACTATCACTAAAAAAGTAAGTAGCTTGGGATTCAGTCTAGCAACCGTTAGAACTTCAGATAATCGATGGGTCGACTCATCATAGGCTATTGTTCTTTGCCAATCCTGATGGATGAGTTGCTCAAAATTAGCCGCTGGCTCTTGAGGTTTAATTTGATCCAATAATTTCTTCAAATGTTGTTTTTCACTTGATTTCATGAGATTCACTTTTCCTCTTTTCCAATTCCAATTTCAGCTTTAGCTTAGCTCGATACAGCAATTGATCAACACTGTTTTTATTCATTCCCATCGATAATCCAATCTGCTCTGCAGTCATATCTTGGTATGCCCACATCAACATAGCCATTCTTTGCTTGATACTCAATATATCCATTGCCTTTTTAATTCCTTCTGGGTTAATGCTCGGCATTATTTCAAAATCTACGCTTTCAATCGAGCAGTGCTCCAACTCATCAAACTCTTCAAAGAATTGCTTGCTACCCTTTTTTAGTCTATCCAAGCAAAGATTACTCACGATTGCATAAAAGTAGGTAAAGAGCGCTGACTTTCCCGAAAAGGATTCTGCATTTTTCCATAGCCTAATAAATGCTTCTTGTACTGCATCCTCTGCATCCTCTTTGTTTCTAAGCATCTTCCATGCTAGTGAGTAGGCGGGAGAGCTGAGCAATCGAATAATCTCTTTTGATGCTTGTGAGTTTCCAGCAACCGCTCTTTTTAATAGAGCTTGCTCAATACGATGCTGCTTACTGGGAAATAAACTCAAACTGATCCTTAGTTGGTCATTGGCTTATTCCAATGTTCCTTTTCGCTGGGGTGGGCTTTCATCCACTCAGCCCGTTCTTTTTTCATCTCAGAGCGCTCCTCTGGAGTCATTGCTGCAATTAAAGCCTTACGGTTATCACGTAACTCCTTCTTTTGTTCAGGACTAAGGGCCTGCCACTGCTCATGCATCTTGTCACGTAAGGATTTTCTCTCTTCAGGGCTCAAGGCTTTAAATTTAGCATGTAGTTTCTGGCGGTATTCACGCCGCTCTTCAGGGCTTGCTTGTTTAAACTGTTCACGCAAACTTTTAGACATTTGAAGACGTTGTTCAAAACTCATATTAGCTACCATCTGAGGATCTTGTGGCTCAGGTAGGGTAGCGCTAGCTATTCCAATGGCGCCTATCATCAAAATGCTGGCCATAATCAGTCCCTGCATCGTTCTTTTCATGAATTTCTCCTTAGATGTTGTAATTTAGACCTGGGTAGCCTACAAAAACTTACGAAACACCAAAGAAAAATTATTTCCATATTCACGGTAAGTATTTGGTTAAATCACTGTCTAATAAGCATTCTGTCCAACAGCCTAAGAAAAATGGATCTATTGTGATCTTATTTCGATTGACTCTGCCCGTTCAAAAACCTTTGCCCAAGGGAGCGCTTCACAAAGCCTAGGAAACTCAGAGATATCCAGTGTTTGAAAAAAAGAGGCTGGTTCAATAATATTAATCCAGTGTCCCCCACTGCATTAATAAATGGTTATATAGCAATGCCTTCGACAGACTCAAGCCTCTTAACTTATGAACAAATCGAAACTTGATTATCCCAATTAGAGGACGCTATTAAGATAACAACTGAACAGAGCAAAATTTGGGGTAATTTTTCAGCTAAGGCACGACTCTATGCTGGTGATGTGGAGAAAGAAAGGGCCCGATTAAATTCGGATACTAAAAGTGCTATAAATGGACTGAGCTATCTCTCCCAATCATGCGAAGATGTAATGAGCCGGTGTACCAGCCTGAAAGAAGTTAATGATGCAGCTAAACCACTCCATAAGCTACTATGCCTAGAGCAAAAAACCACATTCGACAGTGGGGTTCCCACCTTGTTGCTACCGGCCCTAAAAAACTGTGCTCAAATCAAGCTTACAACTTGCCAGACTTGGGTGGCGCTTCTGAGTCTGGTCAAAACGCTGGATCAAACACGCTGCCCGCCTATATCCATCAATAAATGCGTAGCCCCAATAATTTAAGTGGTCATATTCTTCCAACCTCAGGCGCTATGCTTGGGGTATGTATGACAGTTATTAGCATTGTGAAGCTCACCCAGTCAAATCGGGGCGTTGCATATTGGGTAGACGACTTACTGGCTTTAGATGCACTTATCTTTTTGACCAGTTCCATCCTTTCCTACCTCTCGATACGAAGTAATTCCAAAAGAATTTACTTCGAAGACATTGCCGACAAGGTTTTTATGCTGGCATTACTTTGTATGGGGGCTGCTGTTATTTTGTTGACATATGAAATCGTCTAGGTTGTGTAAAAAATGCTTCTTAACCCTTTTTTAATCAATCTTAAGATCCTGAGGTCTTGGTTTGCGTGATTCAATTTGATGTACCCGTGGTGTAATCGTAGGTTGGCTTAGCTGTGCTCACATTGTTCTTGAATGCCAAGCTATGTATGGTCTCTTTTGCCTGATTAAGATCTTCCTTTAGCTCCTCCTTAAGTCCTAGTTTGAATGTACCTAGGTTATCTGTCAGTCTGTGCAATTTAGGATTGAGGTTATCAGGAAGGTGATGTGGGTTTTTTTGAGCTATTTCAGACTGATCTTGTAGGCTGGCCTGAACCTGAGTTACGGCCAAAGCAATCACAGCGCAGAAGGTCAACGCTAGTAGAAGGCTGATGCGCGGCCTACTTTGAATGAATCGATTAACGGGAATTGAATTCTTCAATTAGTAAGCCTGGTCTTGTAAGTGAGATTTTTGAAAGCTGGATACGATCTTATCCTTTGAAGGTAGCGCATTGTCCATCTCGACAGTGGATGCACTCACGACTCCAGCAAAAAAAGAAATTACTGCAATCACAATATATTTGCTCATTTTCTCATCCTGTTTATTTTCATAGAAACTACATTTAATAAAATATAACTAGAATTTAGAATAATATTATGACGTTCTAATGTCATTTTTATGACAATTATTTTAGGGTTAGTAAATGCTATCAAGCTTCAATCTTGATGCGTTTTAACATGAAATAATAACGCCGGAAATTTTTTACAAGGAAGCTTTTTATGTTGAGGAAGTCCATGTAAACTGACGCTGAAAAGTTAAATTGTTTTTATTAACTCACACCCCCCTTTTTTTTATTCTGGTCCTAGGTCGGGTAATAATTATTTTAAGAATTAAATATTTCACGGCTATATAGAGATAAATTAAAGCTCTGCTAGAGTAGACGTGGTAATTAAGATAGAACCCTTGTAACCCAATCTCCGAGGCTTATCATTTTTGAGCAAGCTTGAAACAGCTTCTAATTCCCGAAATTCGTCCCACAAGTCATGCTCACATCAAGCCGTCAATAAATAGCCATTCACGATGAATTATTCCCTTTTTCGCTGTTTTTATAAGGTTCAATAGCTATGAAATCAATAAATGAGCATTCTCAAGACCCCTCTAGTTTTGACTGTAGTGAAGGGTTAAAAGAAAAAAAACTCATCATCGTACAAAGGCAAAGTAGAGTACTTTCTGAGCTAGGTAAAACGGTGGCAGAACTAAAAAGTGAGCTCAATCGCGTAGAGCGACTACCTGAAGACTGAAGATGTTGATATTGATACCTAAAGCGTAATTATGACAATTTCATCATATAAAATATAATCATTTAAATATCTACTTAGCGATAGAACTGTCACAGTTTTTTGATAAAAATATAAGCTACTTATGGGAGATGAAGTGCAATTCTTTCAAGTTGTTTGAAAGTTTGTTCTAACAGCCCATAGGTAACCAAGGCTTATATTTTTTAAGGAGATGGGGATGACTAACCATAATGCTGATGACAATCAAGATTTTGAAAAAGAACAAATACCATTTTTCGGTCATTGCAAGTTAACTGATAACTTGTGGCCAGATAAAACTCAAACCTTGCACCCAGTCTTAAAAAAAATTAAAGTGGATTACCGAATTGAAGATAGCAGCGAAGATTTAGAGAATTAAACTAAGCACCCCGCATAATTGTTATTAAGCATTTCACTTTTTGATAAGGGGTGTCAGTGGCCTCACTCCTGGTGTCAATACGAGTGGAGGCTAAGAGTCCTTTAGGTGATTGGCTTCACTGTTAATACGAGTCGATCCTAGCTACATCAGCAAAAAAATAGTAGGAGAACGTCGGATTACCCAAGTTGCGGATGATGACTTGACTATCTCAGATTATTTAAAATAATCTGGAGTATCTGTAAGCCAATCAATAAGACAAGAGGGGATAAATCTAATGCGCCCATGCTCGGCAACATACGCCGAATGGGTGTTAGTAGCGGTTCAACCAAAAGAGATAGTAAATACTGGATTTGAGAGCCTGCACTAACCCAGGAAAGTATGACGCTGGCAAAAACCAAGCCAACCAACCCAGAAAGGGCTAAATCAAAAAGGTCGATAAGAGCAAAGATCAGATGAGGCAACACCCCAAGAGAGCTTCCTATTAAAAAAGAAAGTGCAAATGCCTTCCCCAGTAAAAGGAGGTAAGCGGCAACAAAGCTAGCCATATCAAATCTGCCAATGCTCGGGCTGATTCTGCGCAAAGGAAGGACTATCCAGTTAGTAAGCGGAAGTAAATAAACGCCGATAGATTTGCTTTGGCCAGACCCCAGATTAAAAGCGAGCCACTGGAGATAGCAGCGCAAGAGGCAGGCGCCAGCGATGATGCTGACAAAGACTTGAAGAAGCAGGTTGGTAATTTGTATAAGCATGTGCTTATTGTATGGGCTGGCGTTGATCGGAAAGCCTAAATTTATGATGGGTAAATTTGGCGGATCAATAAATAACTCTTTTTGCTGAGGTAGTTTATTTGACATTACCTAGGGAAAACCCTTTGTTTAATTGATCATTACCTAACCATGGAATTAGATTTGAATTTGTTCTAGCATTAAAGGGTGCTTTAGCAATAAGGAGTGCGGAGGACGTAGAGGCGACTAGTACGAGCTTTGGATTCGTCTTCTTTAGTCATTTGATCGTCAAAAATAATAGCTTTGTATAAAGCGAGCGCTGGATTTCTGAAAATAAAATTTAACATTTACTAGGGGATCTTTAATTACCTATTTTTGGTTCTTTATTAGGAAATGCCTAAATATAAATGCATAAAAATGGCTAGAATAGGTTTCTTCTAAGCACATAGGCAATCTTCAAATGAAAAATATCCGAGCCATTTTGATTGTGAGTATGAGTATGGTTTTACTGGCATGCGCAACTCCGGAAAGCGAGTTTGGGGTCTATCGCCAATCTGATGGAACTGTGGGGGTTCATGCACCTAAATCTGCTAAAGATACTGAGGCTCAGGAAGCTGCACTTGGGGAGTGTAAAAAGTTAGGAAAGCGTACCGCCACTATTGTTGAATCTCACAAAACAGTGAACGATCGCTTTCCTATGACCTACATCTTTGTGTGTGGCGGTTAAAGCAACAAAAGATTGCCGTTGATTAGCTCAGCAACCACTTCTTAATCGATTTATTTACACACATTGCATCTATTGCCAGACCAAAGAACTCGGATCCATTGGTAATCATGCTTTCAATGGCCTCCACTTTTCCGGACTTGATTCCTCGTAAATAAGTAGCCACACGGTAACGCAGGAAATGCTCGTTTGCGCCTTCTTCGTTATCTGTGGAGCAAATTTCTAGATTGCCATAGCGGGTTTCTGGATTAATATTTAGAATCGATAATCCTAATGCACCAATCAATTTCTCTGGCACTGGAATGGGAACGTAAGAGTAAAGAGAAATTAGCATTTCCTCTTCATCTACCTCAATAATGTGATCGACATCAAAGACGTCTTTTTCAGTTAACTCTGTTTCACCAGAGTCACCGCCACCAAATGTCGACTCAAACTGCAACATGGCGGTGTTACTGTCTTTTGAAATCTCAATCATGTCAGGATAGCCAAGCAATCCTTTCCACCAGTACATTAAGGAGAAGGTGCAGGGCTTGACTTCAACCAAGCCTTTTTTTGTTGATTTAGCAAAATAGAGACCATAAAATTCATCATCTTGTTCAAGGCCGTATTGATCGACCTTTAAAGCTTTGGTTGCTCTAGGCGCCTTTTTTACAGCCTTTTTAACTACTGGTTTTTTTGCGACAACCTTCGTTACCGATTTTTTGGCAACGGGTTTTTTAGCGGCTACTTTTGTTGCCGCTGGTTTCTTAACAGCAACCTTCTTAGTTGCGGGTTTTTTGACTACCTTTTTCGTGGCCTTTTTAGCGATTACCTTCTTGGCAACAACCTTTTTAACGGCTTTCTTTGCAGGGGCTTTTTTTACCACCTTAGTAGCTACTTTATTTTTTGCTGGTGACTTCTTTGTAGCCATGGTCTATTACCCTTCGTTTTGGTAGTTAATGTGCCTTGTGCACAAATGAATATTACTGTAGTTTTTGGCTGACTTTACTAATTCTTGCATGGGGTTTCACCTCAAAATTTTAATGAGCTATGGCTTTTGACCAAAGCTAGCTTGAAATTGAATGTCATCTTGATACACTGGAGCAGTGCTTTATCAACAACCTAAACCGAGAGAGAATCCATGTTTCCTGAATATCGTGAATTAATCAGCAAGTTGAAGACATCTGATCGTCATTTTTCTCATTTGTTCGACAAGCACAATAACCTGGATCAACAGATTCAGAGAATGGAGGCGCATTCTGAGCCGAGTACCCCCGAGCAAATCGAAATCCTGAAAAAGGAGAAGCTGCTTTTAAAAGACCAGCTATACGCAACGCTTAAGAAGTTTAGCGCCTAGCTTAATGTTCATTAGATCTGAATATGCGGTCTAGATGTGTTTAAGCTTTTTTTAAGAAGCAGGCTTTAAGGAGCATATTGCCAGCTTCGGTTTTGCAATCCACCTCATGATCGCCGGAGACCAGGCGAATACCTTTGATTTTGCTGCCAACTTTTAAGGTGGTTGAGGAGCCCTTTACCTTGAGGTCCTTAATCAGAGTGACGGTATCGCCATCAGCTAAGAGGTTGCCATTGGCGTCTTTAACGATGAGTCCGCCTTCATCATCCTCTTTCGCAACGGCCATAGGCCATTCATCACCACATTGTGCGCAAACATAGTTTTCGCCATCAGGATAAGTCATGTCCTCTTGGCATGCGGGACATTTTGGGAGGCTAGTAGCAGTGTTCATGATGGGTGTTTGCAAATAAAGGTTAAGGGTTAATTTTAGTCTATAGACCCATTCTTAAAGTTAGAATTAAATAATGATGAATAAAAAGATCAAGATTCTTGTAATGGCTTTGTTAGCACTGCTTGCTCTCGCTGTAGCAGGTATTTGGTACGCTGCATCTTCAATTGATCAGTTTAAGCTCACGCGGTTACTAGGCGCAACCGTGAAGGATGCTACGGGTCGTGATCTCAAAATATCCGGACCTATTGGCCTTACCTTTTTTCCTGCGATTGGCGTATTGGCCCAAGATGTTACTTTGAGCAATGCTGATTGGGCTTCAGATCCAGAGATGGTGAGGGTTAAGCGGGTGGAGTTAGAGGTCAAGCTACTCCCCTTGCTTTCAAAACGAGTGGAAATTAGTCGGATCAATATAAGTGGCATCGAGGTGCACTTGCAATCAAATTCAGGTGGAATCGGAAATTGGGTATTGGCAGCCCCTTTAGTCCAAGGCAATTCTGCCCAAACAAGTTCTCCTGGCAGAGATAGCAATACCTTTGTGGCTATCGAGAGCTCGACCGTGACCGATGCCCGCATTATTTATCGAGATCCATCGGGATCCGTAAAAACCTATGAAATTGCCCAACTCTCACTGCGTGGGGATGGAGGTAATACTAATATCAAGTTAGATGTCAAACTGGGTAATATTCAGTTAGGAGTTGATGGAAAGATTACGAAAATTCGTAAGATTTTCAATGATTGGGACCTTCATCCACTCAAGATTGAAATGAATCTAAATCTCGAGCTCAATGGAAAGGTCCTATCTGTAAAGGGGGATATTCAAAAGCAGTCCAAGGCAGCCCCTATTTTTGATGTTGAATTAAGCTCTAAGTCTTTTGATCTAGCACCACTTGCAAGCGCTTCTGCCTTAGCTACATCAGGAGGAGGATTGCCCGCTACCGCGGCGAGAACTCAGGCTCCATCCCCTTATTTCTTTAGCGATATGTCGATACCCTTTAATTTATTACCCGAAGCTAGGGGTCGGGTGGGCGTTAATATTAATCAGCTTGGATTGCCCAATTACGCCCCTTTAAAAAATGTTACCGCTTTATTTCAGTTCGAAAATGAGCAAATAGATCTTCAAAACCTTAATTTTCAGATAGGCTCTAGCAGCGCACAAGCCCAAGCTTCAATTGTCAAGTTTCATAGCGGAATACCTAAGGTTTCATTCAGAGGGCAAGCCAATGGATATAGCTTAGAGCAAGTACTTAAGACTGCCGATGGGAGCTCTAAAGTAAGCGGTGGTGATACGCAAATTGCTTTTGATTTGAAGGGCTCTGGTGTGAGCTTGCATCAACTGATGGGAAGTTCCACAGGTAAGGTACAAATTTACCTATCCCAGGCCAAACTCCCATCTAGTTATATTAATAAAGGTGGTAATTTTGTGATCTCACTTTTTGATGCTATTAATCCGTTACGAAAAAATTTAGATCAAACGGTATTGGAATGTGCGGCCGCCTACTTACCAGTAAATAATGGTCTAGTAAATGTGGCAGATTCAGTGAGGGTCCAGACTGATCGATTAAATGTCGTGCTATCGGGCACGGTAAATCTTAATACGGAAGTAATTAATTTAAATATCTATCCTAGAGAAAAATCAGGCCTGACTATTGGCCTAGATTTGGCTAATCTTGTGAAGCTGCAAGGGACACTGCAAAATCCTACCGTGGGGTTGAATAAGGCTGGTGTAATGAATAGTGCTGTCTCTATTGGTCTAGGGCTATTTACTGGGGGTGCATCAATCTTGGCTGAAAATGCCAAATCAATGACGACCAAGTTGCAACCTTGTAAGGTAGTGCTGCATCCTTGGTCGGATATTTACTCTCGAATACAGTAAATCTTAGAACAATACTCCGCTGATAAAAAGGCTAAACAGCGAAATAAAGATACTGGCAAAAAAAGCAGTCCAGAAACTGGAAATAGTAAACCCAGTGACTAATGCTGAAACGAGCATCAATACCAAAGCATTAATCACCAGCAAAAATAATCCCATGGTTAAGACTGTTAATGGTAGTGTAAACAGAATAAGCAAGGGTTTGACAATTGCATTGGCAAAGCCAAGCAGCAGGGCTGCAATGAGCAATGAGCCACCATCTGCAAAGCGCAGGCCACTGAAGATATAACTGGCCACCCAAAGGGATAATGAGGTAAGACCCCACTGAACAAAAAATGGTGCTAAGTTACCCATGACTTGATTCCTTTATGACTGATACAAGGTTTCGAAATTAAAAACAATCATTTCTAAAAGAATAATATCAAGATATTAGTAGTGCGGAGGAATTTCATCCATAAGGCTTCCGCCCCCACCAGCGCTACTTGCCTGCTCCTTAATGGATTTTAGCTCTCGATACAGAAATTCAATTTGCTGTTGCTGTTTATAAACAGTTTGATTTAACTGTTCTATAAGGTCTTCAGTAAAGCTGAGCTTAATTTCCAGGTTAGTAATACGTTCTTCGGTCATTTTTATCCTCAGATTTATTCTAAAAGCAGTTCAAATCGGCCATCTTCCATTTCTGTTTTTGGCCTGATCCAAAAATCATGAGTCTGCATTGACTCATAAACATATGCTGGATTTAGGTTTGCCTCCATATTGGCCAGTACAAGGATTTTATAAAAACCACCGCTTTTCTTATGCTTTAGTTTGCTGCCTGGCTTAAATAGGCCAGCATCCGCTTTTTCTACATTACCCATGTTCAAAAATTACTTTCTCAGTATGATCTATAAATGACAAATCTAGTCCCGTACTCCATTTTAGATATATCGCCGATTCCAGAGGGGTTTACCGCCACTGATGCTTTGCGCAATAGTTTAGATATAGCTCAACATGCCGAGCGTTGGGGATACACCCGCTATTGGGTGGCAGAGCATCACAATATGACCGGTAATGCCAGCTCAGCAACTGCAGTTTTAATTGGATATATTGCGGCTGGAACCTCCCATATCCGCGTAGGCTCTGGTGGGGTAATGTTGCCCAATCATGCCCCACTGGTGATTGCTGAGCAATTCGGAACTCTAGCATCTATCTACCCCGGCAGAATTGAGTTAGGCGTAGGGCGCGCGCCAGGAACCGATCAATTGACGGCAAGAGCCTTGCGCCGAGATTTACTGGGTAGTGATGATCGCTTTCCCCAAGATGTTCTGGAGCTACAGCATTATTTTGGCCCAGAACAAGACGGGCAAGCGGTTAAGGCAATTCCTGGAATCAATACGGAGGTGCCTATCTGGATTTTGGGGTCGAGTCTATACGGAGCTCAATTAGCCGCCCATTTAGGCTTGCCTTATGCATTTGCTTCCCATTTTGCGCCAGAACAATTGCTCGAAGCAATGTCTACCTATCGCAAGCTTTTTAAGCCATCCAAAAAGATGGCTGCGCCTTACTGTGCTTTTGTTATGAATGCAGTTGCCGCCGATACTGATGAAGAAGCCCAATATTTATTTACGTCATTACAGCAGAACATAGTAAGAATGCGACGCAATACAAGAGGTCAATTACCACCCCCGATTGCTAATCTAGATGAATTTTGTGAGCCTCATGAAAAAGTAGTGGCTGCGCATATGTTGCAGTGCTCAGCAGTAGGATCTTTGCACACAGTGAAAGAGGGTATGCAGCATTGGCTTGATCTGACGGGTGCCGATGAAATCATTATGACCGGACAAATCTTTGATCAACAGGCTCGACTACGGTCTTTTGAGATTGCAGCAGAGGCAGCTAAGGAGCTACGCCCTAGTTCTAAGCTATAAAACCTGGTAACTGGATGTAATCAAAATGCCCCCCTTTAATGCCTGATTGGCCAGTTTGAGCAAGGCATTGTCTTTGCTAATTAAAATGGCAGGCTTGATTGAATAGGCTAAGTTGAGAAAGACCTGATCATCGGTATCTTCACATTGCCAAGGGGCCTCAGTCAGGCTTTGATCATCAACTCTTCTGCATAGCGACTGCCATTCAGACAGTATTTGCGTCTGCTTATTTTCGTCCAAAGCAAAAAGCGGACGGGAAATGACATCCTCAAGTTCTTCTATAGTCTTTGCAGTAGCTACTGCATCAATCCGTTTTTCTCGTAGAGCTTGTTTAAGATGGATTGCCCTAAAGTCATTAAAGACAAAAAGGTCAAGCAGGGCGTTAGTATCGAGGACAACAGACTTCATTGATCTGATTATGAATTGCTACGCCACACTTCAGGGGTGATGGTCAATTGGCCTTTGTCAGAAGAGACATAAGCCTCTCCATCTTGAATATTGACGTGGATGACCATGCTGCGCTCCACCAGTTTGTTGAGTTCATGCGCTTGCTCGGCTGGAATGGAAACGATTTGCAGATTACGGGCGCGATTGAGTTTATTGCTTATGCCATCCCACCAAATCTTGCTAGTGTGACCGCCAAAGCAGTACACCACCACCTGATCGGACCGTCCGCAAGCTTTCAAAATCCTACGTTCATCGGGTTGACCAATTTCAATCCATAACTTGATGGCATCTGTTAAGTCTTTAATCCACAAATCTGGCTCATCGGTATCACTCAAACCTTTAGTGAAGACCAAATCTTCCTGCGCTTGAAGTGCAAAAGCAATGATTCTGACCATCATCCGCTCTTCAGTTTCTGAGGGGTGCTTGGCAATGGTGAGGGAGTGACTACCGTAATAATGACGGTCTGAGTCTGCGACATGGAGGTCGACTTTGTGGATAGTTGCGCGTAGAGCCATGGCGCATTATCGCCTTTAAAGCCAGATCACCCTGCCGAACCAGTATTATTTTGGAAATTGCTCCCATTTACTATGTATCGTAAAAGCCCATGATCCGTATTACTGAACTACGTTTACCAATAGACCATCCTCCAGAGGCAGTGGAGGCGGCAATCTTGAAGCGTTTAAATATTCAGTCTAAAGACTTAATTCGGACGGAGATCTTTAAACGTAGCTATGACGCCAGAAAAAATGTGGTGCTTGCCTTTATTTATACCGTCGATTTATCTGTAAGAGATGAAGAAGAGGTTCTCAAGGCATTCGAAAATGACATTCATGTAAAACCTTCGCCAGACACCAGTTACCACTTTGTAGCTAAAGCCTCAGAAATGAAGTTAGCTAATTTTGTGCGACCCGTAGTAATTGGTTTTGGTCCTTGTGGAATATTTGCAGCACTTTTATTGGCGCAAATGGGTTTTAAGCCTATTGTTTTAGAGCGCGGCAAAAAAGTACGTGAGCGGACTCAAGATACCTGGGGCCTGTGGCGCAAGAATGTGCTTAACCCTGAATCCAATGTGCAGTTTGGTGAAGGTGGCGCTGGAACTTTTTCAGACGGCAAGCTTTATAGTCAAATTAAAGATCCGAAGTTTTATGGTCGAAAAGTCATTCATGAGTTCGTAAAAGCAGGAGCTCCAGATGAAATCCTATATGTAGCTAAACCCCATATTGGCACTTTCCGCCTTGTTGGTGTGGTCGAAAAAATGCGTCAAGAGATCATTGATTTGGGTGGCGAGATTAGGTTCTCTCAAAAGGTTATTGGTTTTGAAATTGTGAATGACCACATTGCGGGTGTCAGGATTGAAGGACATGAAAATTTGGTCGCTAATCATGTCATTCTGGCCTTGGGCCATAGTGCACGCGATACATTTGAGGCGTTGCATGAAGCGGGAGTGTTTATGGAGGCAAAGCCATTTTCGGTAGGCTTTAGGATAGAGCACCCCCAATCTTTAATCGATAAGGCTCGGTTAGGTCCTCATGCAGGTAATCCGCTTATTGGGGCGGCCGACTATAAATTGGTTCATCACGCAAAGAATGGCCGCTCCGTTTATAGCTTTTGTATGTGTCCTGGTGGTACGGTTGTTGCAGCTACGTCAGAGCCTTATCGCGTGGTGACCAATGGCATGAGTCAGTACTCTCGCAATGAGCGTAATGCCAATGCCGGCATTGTTGTTGGCATTACTCCCGATGATTATCCTGGCGGCCCTTTGGCGGGTATCGAGTTTCAGAGGGCAATTGAGTCTAAGGCTTACGAGCTAGGAGGCTCGACGTATGAGGCCCCAGGCCAGCTGGTAGGTGATTTTTTGGCTGGTAAACCATCAACCCAGTTTGGTACTGTTACACCATCGTATAAGCCTGGCGTACATTTAACTGATTTAGCTGAAAGCTTGCCGGCTTATGCCATTGAGGCGATTCGGGAGGCAATACCTGCTTTTGAGAAGCAAATCAAAGGTTTCTCCATGAAGGATGCGGTTTTAACTGGTGTGGAAACTAGAACATCTTCTCCATTAAGAATTACCCGAGGTTCCGATTATCAAAGTCTCAATATTAAAGGTCTCTATCCAGCAGGCGAGGGCGCAGGGTACGCAGGTGGAATTTTGTCGGCTGGGGTGGATGGGGTTAAAGTAGCGGAAGCAGTCGCATTAGATTACCTCTCTAGAACACCTACTTAAGCAAGCGCCCACTTTAATGAACTCTGCTGTCACTCCCTCTTCAGAAGAGAAAGAAGTCCTATTTCATCCAGAGCTCTTGCAAAAGTTTGATATCAATGGACCTCGCTATACCTCTTACCCTAGCGCGGATCGCTTTCATAATGAATTTGGTGAAGCAGACTATCTTGGCGCTCTAGAGAGGGTGGCTAAAGTCAATGAACCTTTGTCTCTGTATTTCCATATTCCTTTTTGTCCTAATATTTGCTACTACTGCGGCTGCAATAAAATTATTACCAAGGATCACGGCCGTAGCGCTAAGTACATTAAGTATTTAGCTAAAGAGATGGCAATGGTGAGCTCGGCAATGGGCGCAAAGAAAAAAATTCCAGTTACTCAGCTGCACTGGGGTGGTGGTACGCCAACCTTTTTATCCCATGATGAGATGACAGAGTTGATGCATCACACACGCGAGCATTTTGAATTGCTCCCTGGTGGCGAATACTCTATTGAGATTGATCCTCGCCGCGTGACTGAAAAAGATATTGCGCTTTTGGCCCATCTGGGTTTTAACCGGATTAGCCTTGGTGTGCAAGATTTCAACTTAGACGTACAGGTGGCTGTGCATCGCGTCCAGACAATAGAAGAAACGCAAGCAGTTATGGATTGGTCTAGAAAGTACGGATTTAAATCCAGAAGCGTAGATTTGATCTATGGCCTACCAAAGCAAACGCCGGAAACTTTTAAGGAAACGGTAGATACGATTCTAAAAATGAGTCCAGATCGTTTATCGGTATATAACTACGCACATCTGCCTCACATATTTAAGCCGCAACGTAGAATTGCTGAGGCAGATTTACCCTGCGCCGCAGATAAGCTAGATATTCTGTCCAATACGATTGAGAGGTTGGGTGAAGCAGGATACGTATTTATTGGTATGGATCACTTCGCCAAGCCTGATGATGAATTAGCGATTGCGCAGAAAGAAGGAAAGCTACACCGGAATTTTCAGGGATATTCCACCCAGGCAGAATGCGATTTACTGGCTTTTGGTATCTCATCAATTGGAAAGGTGGATGATTGCTACTCTCAGAATGTCCGCACCTTAGATGAATATTATCTGGCGATCGATAATGGGCATCTACCTACCTTGCGTGGGCTACGACTTGATAAAGACGATCTCTTGCGTCGGGAGTTAATTGGCGAATTAATGTGTCAATTTGCGCTAGATACTGAAGTCTTTGCTCGATCGCACCAAATCGATTTCCCAAGTTATTTTAAGGCTGAGATCGAAGAGCTTAAAAGCTTAGAAGATGCGGGTTTGCTTGAGTGGCAGGGAAATAGTATGGTGGTTCCTATTAAGGGCAGACTATTGGCAAGACGGGTAGCCATGACATTTGACCGTCATCTCAGATCATCTCAGGCTCGTGGAACCTATTCAAAGGTGCTTTAAAAACGATTTACAGAATAAAAATGAACACATTTGATCTGGATCAAAAACTTCAATAAATAGCGTTGCTTTTAAACCCACAAAAAAGTTTCTAGCTCTCCCTATTTGATTTGAATCAAATTCAGTACCTTAAATTAATTTGAAAATACTCTTATCAAATTGAAAACAAAAGGGAGTTCATCATGCGTCTTAAATCACTAGTAGTTGCAATGGCAGCCGTTGCTTCATTGGCACCGATCGCTTCGCAAGCCCAATCAGCCGAAGATAATCCATGGATGTTGCGCGTGCGTGCCGTGGATTTGCTATTTCAGAATGGGCAGTCCAATGGTAGCTCTTCAGCTGTTGGTGTTCAAACTAATAACATACGTGCGAAGAACCAAGTAATTCCTGAGTTCGATATATCTTATTTCTTTACTAAAAATATAGCTGCAGAGTTAGTTTTAACTTATCCACAGCGAGTTAATGTTTATTCCAACTTAACTGCAGGTCCTATTGGAACAGTCACAGCCTTACCTCCATCATTATTGGTACAGTATCACTTTACAGATTTGGGCGCAATTAAGCCTTATGTTGGTGCTGGCATTAACTACACAATTTTTGGAAACAGAAATAATTTTTCAGCGTTGGGTTACAGCAACGTTGCAACTGTAGATCAAAACAGTGTTGGATTTGTTGGTCAAGTTGGCGCGGATTACATGTTCGATAAAAATTGGGGTTTAAACGTAGATGTTAAATATGCAACCATGAGTACGAATGTTAATGGTCAAAATGCGCTAGCTAGCCAAGGAAACATTGGTAAGTTAACCTTAAACCCATGGATGCCAGCCGTTGGCGTGACATACAAGTTCTAAGTATTAAGCTTTCTAGTTCCAAAGATGAGGCCCTGCATGCAGGGCCTTTATTCTTTTTTAGTCAGCTAGATGATCGATGAGTTTTTCAAACTGAGCTTCATCAAAGTTTAAATTATCAAAGTGCTGTACTGATGCATGCTCTGGAGGATTAACTCTGCGCATCATGTATTGGTCCCAGTGCGCGAGCTTCCACTCATCCCTCGGGTCCGCCCGTTTTTCCATTCGCGATTTAGCTTCTTGCTCGGCAAGATCGATCCAAGCTATCCGAATAGTAGTTTGTGGTGGAATACCCAAGGCTTCGGGATTGAACATCCTGCCACTTTGAAGCTCACTTGAGAATGGCCCAACTAGAATGACGTTGATTCCTAATTGAAGGTTTTCTTTGGCAATTGCTATGAGCCCTTTGTATTCCCAATCTCGTAAATTTTGGAGGTAGTAGGGGCTATCTCGGTCATTAGGATTATTGGTGGTGAGCTCCATGACATGGGAGCTAAAGGCTCCATAGACCGTGTCTTTATCCAGAAAAAAGAAATCTTCCTCGGTTTTTGCCACGATTAGGGGTAGTGCTTTCTTGGCAAGCGTTGATTTTCCCGCTCCTGCATGACCTGCAAAAAGGATGAGACGTGGTGCTGAGAGGGTTAATTTACAGGTCATTGCTCGCTTTTTCAGTATCTAGCGTATCCAGGAATTCTACTTCTCAATCCTATATTCATTGGAAATAAGATTCTTTTTGGGGAAATGACGATAATGTCGCCATGGCTTTAATCGTACTTACTGATGCAAAACTGGCTTTTGGCCATGTAGACCTCCTCGCAAACACCGCATTTACTCTGGAATCAGGGGAGCGTGTGGGTTTGATAGGCCGCAATGGCACTGGCAAATCTTCTTTATTGAAGATTCTGGCGGGCATGGAAAAATTGGATGACGGATTGCTGCAATATCAGCAGGGTCTGCGTATCGCCTATGTCCCTCAAGAACCTATATTCGATGCCGAAGAAACGGTCTTTGATGCCGTTGCTAAAGGTGTTGCTCAGGCTAAGGCCTTGCGTGAGGAATATGAGGCGCTGAGTGTGGGGGAGTGGAATGATGAATCCCATCATCGCCTAGATGAAGTTCAGTCCCAATTGGAGGCTTTAAGTGGCTGGAATTGGGAACAACGAGTCAATGAAACGTTAGATCGATTACATCTAGATGGCCCGCTCAAAATTAATACCTTATCTGGCGGTACGAAAAAGCGAGTGGCTCTTGCCCGTGCTTTAGTAGAAGTGCCGGATGTGTTGTTATTAGATGAGCCAACCAACCATTTGGATTTGGATTCTATTTCCTGGCTGGAAGATCTACTTAAGGAATACAAAGGCTCAGTGATTCTGGTTACTCATGATCGGGCCTTCTTGGATAATGTATGTACGCAGATTGTTGAATTGGATCGCGGTATTTTGCGCACCTATCCTGGGAACTTCTCAGCATATGAGGTATTAAAAGATCAGGAAATGAATTCTGAGTCCTTGGCCAATGCACGAGCCGATAAATTACTTGCGCAAGAAGAGGTGTGGATACGTAAAGGGGTTGAGGCTAGGCGTACACGAAGTGTGGCTCGTATTGCCCGCCTAGAAAATCTGCGAGACAGTCGTTCGCAAAGGCGCGATGCTGTTGGTCAAGTGAAGTTAGCGGTATCAGCCGGTGACCGAAGCGGCAAGATTGTGGCCGACTTACAAAATATTTCCCTTTCTTACGACCGTCCGATTGTGCAAGATTTCACGGCAACAATATTACGTGGTGACAAAGTAGGTTTATTAGGCCCTAATGGCGCCGGTAAAACGACTTTGCTAAAACTTATTTTAGGGACGATTGCTCCGGACTCTGGAACGGCAACGATGGGTACCCGCATAGAAGTGGCTTACTTCGATCAAATGCGAGAAGGTCTTGATCTCAATGCCTCTCTTGAGGATTACATCAGCCCTGGTAGCGAGTGGGTTGAAATTAACGGCAATAAAAAACACGTTAAAAGTTATTTGAGTGATTTTTTATTCGCGCCTGAGAGAACTAATTCCCCTGTAAGCACCTTGTCTGGTGGCGAGAGAAACCGTTTGTTATTGGCTCGCTTATTTGCTAGGCCAGCCAATGTACTGGTATTGGATGAGCCAACCAATGACTTGGATATCGACACCTTAGATTTACTTGAGCAGTTGTTACAGGATTACAAAGGCACGGTCTTTTTGGTAAGTCATGATCGTTATTTCCTAGATAACGTTGTCACCAGCATTATTGCGAATGAGGGTGATGGCTTCTGGCGGGAATACGAGGGCGGTTATGAGGATTGGAAAATTCAAAAAGCACGTTCCGATAAAATTCGCGCTGCAAACTCTGGCAATAAAGCAGAGAAAATTGCCAGGCCGGTTGAGAAAGCGGATTCCAAAGTCCTGTCTAACCCAGTCATCTCTAAAAGTAGCGTGCAAAAACTCAATAGCAAAGAGCGCCTAGAGTTAGAGGCTCTTCCTCTGCAGATCGAAGTTCTAGAAACAGAGCAGGCTGATATTGGTATAGCGATGAGTAATCCTGATTTATATAAGAATGAAGCTGAACTGGCGGCTAGTTTGCAGGCTCGGTTAGGTGAGCTTACTGCTGAGTTGGATCAAAAGTTACAACGCTGGGAGTCATTACTTAGCCTTTCAGGGTCTTAATCGGCTGCTACTTCGTTCTTTTTGATTTAGCTCTGAGTCGAGAAAATGCCTCAATACCGAATGAGGATATTAAGGCGACTCCTAGGGCAACTGCACTAGATGGCGATGTTTTAATGGTGCTTATTAAGAGGGCTGTAAATAAACTTAAGTTAATGACAATGGCGCACCATAAGATTTTGGGTTTTGCGCCGGTCTTTTGGTGAATGCGCAGATGACCATAGGTAATTGCTGCATATACCAATAGAAATGCCAAGCTAGCCATCTGACCCACTTCATTTAGGGGAAATATTAAAGCCAGTACGATGACGCCAACCGATGAGATTGTCAGGGCGCGCAACTGATTTTTAAGGATTCCACCCCCTAGAGCGTTGGAAATTTCTTTTTTACTCGTTACGTCAGCTGCAATATTAGATGCTGCAAAGATGGTTGCGTTGACTGCAGCAGCGCAAGCAAGCAAAGCAGAGATGCCAATTACAATAAAACCAACTCTTCCAGCAACGATTTGCGCCGCATCGGCTAACACATGCCCATTATGTGATTCGATTGAGTCAAGGGGCATCAATAAGACAACGGCGCTACTCACTGCTAGATAAGCAATCGTAACCAAGACTAGAGCAGAAAACATTGCCAGAGGCAATTCTTTTTGGGGGTACTTCATGGCCGAGGAGGAGTTAGCCACCACTCCAAAGCCTTGGAAGTTAATATACAAAATACCTGCGGCAACGGCAATGCCTTCAATGGAGCCGCCGCCCATGGAGAATGCCATGTAATTTGCATGTTCAAAACCCAAGGCTGAGAAGACTAGCAAGCTGATGACAACTAGGCTAATGGCCAGCATTTCTGCCCTGCCGACAAGACTTGGACCCAATAAGTTGATGAAGGTGCAAATTACAATAATGGCAGAAGTAATACATTTGAGGGTAAACGGAGAAAGATCTCCGCCAAATAAGGAATTGGTGTATTCCACAAATCCTGCTGCATAGAGCGCGGCAGCGATTAAGTAAGAAATGTATTGGAAGAGGTTTAAGCCTCCGGAAATAATGCCTGGACCAAAACTCATAACAGTAAAGGTAGCCGCACCTCCGCTACTCGGAAAGGCTGCGCCTAACTTAGCATAGGAGTAAACCGAAAAAGAAGCTGCAATAGCGCCGATTAAAAATGCTAGTGGAATATGCGTACCAGCATGGGAGCTTGCCAGACCGAGCAGTGAATAAAGTCCTGCCCCCATCATGCCGCCAATTCCTAAGGCAGTAGCTGAAAAAAGACTGATATCGCCAGAGGTGCTGGGCCTATTTTTTAATAAACCGGAAGTCAAAAGGACTTAGCCTAAATTTTCACGATGGAGTTGATTGCGCAGGCGGGCAATTTCATCCAGCAGATCCAGTGCCAATGCTACACCGGGAATGTTGAGCTCTAAATCGTGTGTGAGGCGGGCGGCTGTTTTAGCTCTTTTTAGGGAGTCTCCACTGAAACGCCAGTCTTGTGGGAGGGATCCAGCTGGACTTAAAACACCTTCCGACACCCACGACATAATGAGATCTTCTGGGCTATGTGAAGCCTGTGAGAGTTCCATGATGGTCATGTGAACTTCATTTTCGACAACAGTGCCTTCAATCCAGGTGATATGGGTTTCTGACATATTGATCATCCCTTCAGGTGAGTTCTGGGGTTGAAATCAAAAGCCTTTGCAAGTGTTTGATAGGCTTCTTTTTGCGCATCGGTTTTGGCGCTCGGTAAAGCAATGATGGGAACAACATAAAGGTCGCCAGGTTCTGTGCCGGGGATGCCTTTGCCTTTGAGGCGCATCTTACGGCCAGCAGTTGTGCCTGCGGGGATCTTCAGCTCTAAAGCTGAGCCTGCGGGAGTGGGGACCTCCACAGTAGCTCCCAGTGCAGCTTCCCACGGAGCTAGCGGTAAATCTAGATAAATATCTTTGCCGTCAATGCGATAGATAGGGTTTGGATGGAAGTCGACCTCTAAATACAAGTCACCAGCAGCACCTCCACCCACGCCCGGACCACCTTGGCCCGAGAGGCGTAAATTTTGCCCAGCTCTAATTCCTTTTGGAATGCTGACATCAAGTTTGCGCTCTTGGGTGGTGACATGACCGCTAGCATCTTGTGCGGGCATATGAAGTGAAATCGTCCGCTTAGCACCGTTATAAGCATCAGCGATATCAATCAAAATTTTGGCATGATGATCTTGACCCTTGAAGTTCATCCCCTGTTGTGGATGACTGCTACGACCACCTTGGCGGTGCCTGCCTCTACCAAAGAGAGATTCAAAGAACTCGCTTTGATCGCCTTCAAAGCCACCACCGAAACCACTGCGACCATCACCAAAGCCGGTATTAGCGTATTCAAATCCTTCATTCCAATTAGGAGGAGGGGTAAAGTCTTGGCCGTTCTTCCAGTTAGACCCCATGCGATCGTAGGCAGCGCGTTTTTCGGTGTCTTTCAGAACAGCGTAGGCTTCACCAATTTCTTTAAATTGATCCTCGGCCGTGACTTCTTTATTCACATCTGGATGATATTTCCTGGCAAGCTTGCGGTAAGCTACCTTGATTTCTGCTTCAGTAGCGCTACGGGCAACACCGAGCGTTTCGTAGTAATCCCTGAATTTCATAAGCCTGATGAAGTCCTTATTAAGTCCTGATTGAGTCAATACGGTTAATTCTACAGTCCTATGATGACCTTATGGACTAAGGTCAAAAATCAATACTTCAGCCTCTTTCCCTTGACCGATCAGTAGCTGACTTTCATTTTCAATCAGAAGGGCATCACCAGCAACCAATTCGTGACCATTGATATTCAGAGAGCCGCTAATTAAATGTGCATATCCCTTGCGCTGCGGGTTTAGGGATAGTTGAGCAGTTTGGGAGCCGTTAAAAAGGCCGGCATACATTTTGGCATCGGCATGGATGGTGACGGATCCATCTTCACCATCAGGGGAGGCAACTAATCGCAGTTTTCCTTGTTTGCCATCTAAAGGAATAGATTTTTGTTCATAGCCCGGTGCAATCTCTAAAACATTCGGCTCAATCCAAATTTGTAAGAAGTGTGTAGTTTGGTCTTTGGCATGATTAAACTCGCTATGCATCACTCCAGTACCGGCACTCATGCGTTGAATATCTCCAGGGGGGATACCTTTGACATTGCCCATACTGTCCTCATGTGCCAGTTCACCTGACAGAACATAGCTAATAATTTCCATATTACGATGCCCATGTTTCCCAAACCCCATGCCGGCAGTTACTCGATCTTCATTAATGACTCGTAAGTTACCCCAGCCCATAAAAAGGGGGTCATGATAGCCAGCAAAAGAAAAGGAATGGAAGCTTTTGAGCCAACCGTGATCGGCATAACCACGATCTTGTGATTTTCTAAGGGTAAGCATAATTTTAGAGTTCGCTTTTATGAATCAACATAAGCACATTATCATTGGCTTTTGACATATTTGCTAATTGACAAGCCATGGGAAACGTTAAACAAGACATTAAAGACGCCGCGCTAGGATTTGCAGAAAGTGCGCTCGATGGATGGAATGATTTTTGCCTATTCTTCAAAGAGGCATGGCCACTTTTAGGCGCCCTATTAATGATATTGGCGGGGATATGGTGGTACGCCGATCCGCCACCACCCCGGCATGTACTTATGGCTACCGGTTCCCCTGGAGGTTCCTATGAGGCGCTTGGGAAAAAGTACGCTGATTTTTTTGAAAAAAGAGGAATTACCTTAGAGCTCGTAAATACCCATGGCGCTCAAGAAAATATTCAGCGTTTATCTAGTCGTAAAGATCCCGTGCAGGCTGCATTTGTGCAGAACGGCGTCTTTAAGCCAGAGGAAATCCAAGGTATTGCCTCATTAGGCTCAGTTGATTACGAGCCTATCTGGTTTTTTTATCGTGGACCCGAAGTAAAGGCGAGTGATTTTGAGGATGTAAATGGGCAATTAAAGTATTTTGCAGATGCCCGAATATCATTGGGTGAGGAGGGTAGCGGTACCCATACTCAGGCCATGCGTATTCTTGAGGTGTCTGGACTTAGTAAAGTCGCTCACTTTTTATTTATGCCCTCACATGAATCGGTGAAGGCTTTGCAAGAGGGTCGCATTAATGGGGCATTCTTGGTTGATGGCTATCAGTCTAAAAATGTACAGACTTTATTAGCCGATACCTCTTTACACATCACCACCTTTAGGCGCGCTGAAGCGTATGCTCGGCTGTTGCCTTATTTACATATCTTAAAAGTACCTACTGGCGGCTTTAGCTTAGTTCGCAACTTTCCAGACCATGATGTCCAGCTTTTAGCTACGACTACTAATTTATTAATTGATGATCGTATGCATCCAGCTCTTCAGTTCTTATTTTTGGAGGCGGCGCGAGAAATTAATGGAAAGGCAAATTTTTTTGCACAGCGGGGTGAGTTCCCATTTTTTAGCGCCGCTGGAATTCCAGAAAGTCCTGTAGCACTCCATTATGAAAAAAATGGCTCTCCTTTATTAATGCTTTACTTGCCATTCTGGTTGGCCGAACTTATCAATCGCTTAATTTTTGTCCTCTTGCCTTTCTGCGCCATTGCGTATCCCATCCTCTTGACCTTGCCGGGTTACCGCAATAAGCGTATGCGTAGAAAAATTGATCGCCTATATGGCGTTTTAAAGACGTATGAATATGAGCTGATTACAAACTACCAAATAGAGGCGAGAGATAGCTATCTCAGGAAGCTAGACTTATTGGAATATGAGGCATTAAACCTGAAAGTTCCATGGAGTATGTCTGGTGACTACTATGCTTTACGAACCAGCATTGATTATGTGCGTAATTGCCTGAATCGGGGAGTGCACCCCTATCAGGTCAATGTCGATACTTAAAATATGGCCAAACCCCAGCTTATTCGCTCTCTCCGGATTTGCTGGGATATTTAAAAGAAGCATAGCGAACAATGGCATTAGCTAAGGCCAAAATCAAAATAGTGATTCCCATAAGGAGAATAGCCATATCCGCTTCATGCTTAGTATTCACTAGGTCAATAATTAAACGGGTGACTGCGGTAATTGCTACGTAGATCAAAAAGCGGACTGGCATATGGTTGGTCTTAAAATAAATTCCGACCATGGCACCAATTTCTAAATAGATAAATAGCAGCAGCAAGTCTTCGATAGATGCTGAGCCTTTGCTCACCATGCCCAAGAAGGCTACTGCTGCCGACCATACGGTTGCAGCACCAATACCAAACAGAGCAATGCGATGAAAGAGGGATACAAATAGATTGCCAATAGGTACAGACCATCGCTCGATGACGTCCTCTAGTTTGGATATGCTGTTTGGTGAGTTAGGTGGCATGTTCATGAAGTCTCCAGTTTTATAATTTGCTAAGAGCAGTATATTTCTCAATTGAAAAAAGTATGCAAAAAAGAGACCTTTCAGCCTCTTATCTTTAGAGAATTGCGCAAATATTAACTTAAGTCAACCTAGGCTGTCAGCCCAGATGTTATGAGCCCAGCCCCAAGCATAAATACCCTCTAACGCCGAAGGTGCAGGCGAAAGACCTCCAGAGCCGGGTACAGGCTTAAATGTTTTCTCCTCAGCGTTGTATTGGTGAACGCTGGCCACGTGAATTACCTCTCTATCATTTACAAAGCTATAGCAAGTATTCGTTAGCATGGGTGCGGGATTCACCTCCCAACCACTCAACTCAGCAACAATCGCAGCCGCAGCGACTTTGGCATGTTGATTGGCCATATGTCCTGACTTGGGCATTGCATTAGCCACCTGAATGGAATCTCCCAGCACATGAATATCTTTGCGAGCAGTAGATTCAAAATTGATGAAATGTACATTTACCCACTTCCCGTTGGAATTAGCTAAACCGCTATTGACTGCAATTTCTCCAGCGCTCATAGCGGGCAGCAGATTAAGAACGTCAGCCTTGAAGTCTTCTTGGACTTCAAGCTTAATGGTTTTAGTTTTTGCATCAACTGCGGTGACATTGTGCCTTGGAAGATATTCAATCATTCCAGCGTATTGTTCTGCCCAAACTTTTTTAAATAGCGCACCCTTGGAGGTGACATCTTGGTTAGCATCCAAAATTAGTACTTTAGATTTAGGATTGTGTTGTTTCAAATAGTTAGCTACCAAGCAGGCGCGTTCATAAGGCCCAGGAGGGCAGCGATAGGGTGCCTCAGGAATGCTGATGGCAAATGTGCCACCTTCACGCATACCAACTAGTTGCTTGTGCAGCGCTACTGTTTCTGGACCTGCTTTCCAGGCCTGGAGGGTAACACCCTCTTTATTTGCCTGCGCAAGACCTTCAATGCTGTCCATTATCAGCGTTACACCTGGAGAAACAACTATCTTGTCATAGCGCAGGATTTTTCCAGAGGAAAGTTTGGCGGTTTTTTTATCAGCATCAATACTGACAACGGACTCCTGGATGATCTTGATTCCATGGCGCTTAGAAAGGTTTTCATATGATGTCGTGATCTCCGACATGGTGCGTGATCCACCGATCACTAGATTAGATAATGGACAGGATAAAAATGCGGTATTGGGTTCAATCAAAGTCACCCGAGCGGTATTATTTGAAAAGAGGCGTAAATATTTGGCAGCAGTAGCTCCACCATACCCCCCGCCGATCACTAGAATTTCGGCCTTAGAAAGATTGGCTCGAGCCTGCCCTGAAAAGCCTGCTAGCAAGCCAAGCGCTGCAGCACTTTGACCAATAAAATGTCGACGATCCATCATAACCTCTTATGGTTTTTTGCCAAATTGATTGGCAATAGTGGTGAGCTGTTGATCGGAGTAACCTTTTGCCAGTTGCGGCATGATGGTACCGTCAAGTGTTCCTGACTTGTAAGCTTTTAATTGCGTCAGTATTTCTGCGCTACTCAGCTGATTAATAAGGGGTATGCCGCCATCAACTACACCTTTGCCATCTGTGCCGTGGCAATTGGTGCAGGTGCCAGCTAGAGCACGTTCATAGAGCTGCTCAGCACTTTGCGCAAAAGTGACTTCATTCCATTGGGCTAAGCCTAAAAAAGACATCGCCAGAAAAACTGACTTCAAATACCGTGGTCGCATGGGAATAATCTCCATTGTTCTGGTTGATCGCATTCTGTTTTGGGCAATGATTCATTTGAGAGTCATCTTATTGCTCGTATGTTTGTATGATAAGGAGTTAAGTGGTTTTGCGTCGAAGCTGATGCATGAGCCCGGTGGTGAGGGTGTTTGGGGATTGATCGGACTGGGAATTTCCATTAGTGACGATAAGACCTTTAAACTGTCACGATGCGAGGTACTTTCACATTCCGTAGCGCAATCCTGATCCTGCTTCTGGGCGTATTTACTTACCTGTATGGGCTAGATAGTCGATTTGCCCCCAAAAACGGCGATGAGTATCCTTATATGCACATAGTCCGAATGACTGCAGGTACGGGCTCTTGGCTGCCGCTGCAATCGGAGATGGTGGGCATCAAAAATACCAAACCACCGCTGGTATTTTGGGAGGGAATTGCAAGCACGCACTGGGGTAGTGACTGGACGCTTGCAGCGCTGCGCTGGCCTAGTGTTTTTTATACCGGACTCACGGCATTTTTCTTATTTTTAGCAGTCCGTCGATTTAGTGGCAGAACGCAGACTGGATTACTTGCGGGGTTAGTTTGGCTCTCCTTTTTTGCCACCTATCGTTATGGTCGCCCATTCCTCACTGATTCCCCAGAGGTCTTCTGGTTAAGCTTACCCTTTATGGCTTTGTTGTATTGGGGCAAAGCCGCTTTCGATTCTAGGTTCCTTTTCCCAGTAATTGCAGGAATCTGCTTTGGAGTGGCGCTCCTAGCAAAATCATTTGCTTATATCGTGCCTGCTTCAGTTGCTTTAATTTTGTACTATTGGCGCTGGCGTGAGTGGAGCGCATCTAAGTTAATAATTCAAGATGCCTACAAAGTCTTTTTGATCGTTGCCTTGGCTTTGATTATCTTTGCCCTCTGGTTTGTCTTAGATCCTTTTCCGGAGGCAGTTTGGAGGGAGTTTGTACTTGGTGAAAATGCGGGTAAGTTTGATGCGCGTAGTAACAGTTACCTTTTGGATTTAGTGCGAGGTGGTGACAGTATTTGGATGCTAGTGCTCACAACTCTCGCCAATGCTGGTTTATTTTTGTTTGTTTTGATTTCAACATTAATTCAATGTTGGCGTCAGCGTCGTTTCCTTTCTATTGAGGAAATGTTATTACTTCTATGGATAGCAGCCTTCTTTATTATTTTTAGTTTTCCCAGCCAGCGCTCTGGACGTTATCTTCTGCCAGTAATGCCAGCCTTTGCTGCACTCATCGCCTTACATTGGGATCGCTTACCTTTATGGGGCTTTCGCGTTGCCTTAGTAGTGCAACTAATTTTTTTAGTAAGCTTGCTCTGGGTGGGCGCTAATTTACAGGCAACACATTTTTCGGGAGAGTTGGGGGTATGGGCATACCCTCACTGGCATTGGATATTGATAAGTGCTGCGATTGTTCTTGTCTTGGTGGGTTTGTTTAGCAAGAATAAGTCCAAGTCGATTGCTTTATCTGCATGCTTTATCTGTTATTGCGCTTTGACCAGCAGCCTTTCTCCATTGGAGGGTAGTTTAGGGCGTTATAACGCCACATCTATTCAGAGTGTTGTTGGGCAAGAGGTTTGGATTCCATGTGACTATCGCGCCAAGGATGAAGAGTACCGCTTACTTTTACCTGGCGCGCAATTGCATGGCTATTTAGCAAAAGACGCTGGCAATATCGAAGGCCTTACTAGTGCCTATCCTTTGGTCGCAGTGCAAATGCCTATGGGGACTCAACCTGAACTTTGTGAATCCTGCAAAATTCTGGGGCAGCGTATGGAGATGCGAGCCCGTCAGTCTAATGCAGAAATTAAGGCAATATTGATGGGTGAAATCGGTAAATATTTGTTTGTAAATGAATACTTGATTTCTACCCCCGTCACCATATCACCTCTTTCTACAGAAAAGGATGCCTGTCGATGACTCGGGTGATTGCGCTCTGTTTTTTAATGCTCTCCGCAGTATTAGGCTACCTGCATATTGATAGTCAGCCTGCATGGGCGCCATTTAAATTGACTGATGCCGTCAAAACCGCATCGATCGAAGCGTTATCACCAGAAATCACCAGAACTATCCCACTCTATAAGAATGGATCATCCGTTAAATCAAGCGCTACTCAAGCACAATTAAATTGGTTGCCTGATACGGGGGCTGCTTCTGTTCATGCGGCCTCTCTGATTGTTTTAAAAGATGGTGGGATTCGGGCTTTTTGGTTTTCAGGAAGCAGGGAAGGCGCTAAAGATGTTGTTATTAATAGCGCTGTATTTGATCCTCAGACGGCTAAATGGAGTGCTCCTACAGTAGTAATGGATCGTGTGAGTGCAGAGACTGGGCTATCACGCTATATCGCTAAGTTGGGAAATCCTGTTCCCACCAGAATGGCTGATGGCCGCCTACAGTTATTTTTTGTAACAGTTTCGATTGGAGGTTGGGCTGGCAGCTCAATCTCTACCATCATCTCTGATGATGAGGGCTTAACGTGGGGACAGCCAAAACGGCTCATTACATCTCCGTTAATAAATCTCAGTACATTAGTAAAGTCACCAGCACTACCATTTTCTGATGGTCTTCTGGGCTTGCCAGCCTATCACGAGTGGATCGGTCGATTCGGTGAATTCTTGAGAATTGACGTTGACCAAGTTATTGATAAACGTCGTATGAGTTCTGGACGTGACGCTATTCAGCCAGTTGTTTTTGTAGATGATGCACAGCAAGCGAGTGCATTCTTCAGGCAAACAAGAGGTAGCGCTCAGGTAAAGCAAATTCCAGTAAGTCAAACCAGCAATGCTGGAAAAAGCTGGCAAGTTGCGGGGGATATCCCGATACCCAACCCCAATTCTGCAATAGCTGCTTTGACACTTAATAATGGTTTGCGGCTGATGGTACTTAATAACATTGAAACGGGACGCTATCGCTTAGTCATGATGATGAGTGAGGGTCAGATGAATGATTGGCAGGTGGTCCAAGTGCTCGAGGATGATGAGGCCTTACCTAACGAACAGCGTCGGGAATTTTCATATCCCTATTTAATTACTGCAGATGGTAGCGATGTACATTTGGTATATACCTGGGATCGTAAAAAAATTCGTCATGTCTATTTTGGGTCCGATTGGGTTGAGCATGTACATAGTCAACTAAAAACCCCAGAGAAAATAATATCCAAAGAGACGCAACCATGAATAACTACATGCAAAGCATTGCTCTGATTGAGATGTCGATTTCCTGTTCCATAATCTGCATTTGGCTGATGCAAAAACTGATTCCAGGCGAGATCCCATTTGGTGTTCGTGTACTCTTACTGCTAATGCTAGGGAACATCTTTTTTTGGCCACTAGGTATGTCTATGGAGTTACCGTTAGCTGGGTATGTCCGAGGCATTACGGGCGACCTCAGTATCGTTAGCTTATTGTTGCTATGGAGCTCCTTGATACCCAAGGGTAAAGCCACGCCCATTGGGTTTAAGTTCACCATTGGCTTGATAGCTATTGGGTTTTATCCAATGGCGCTAGGTCTTGGAATGATTGATCCCTATGCTTGGGGTTATGGTTCGATCGGTTTATTAATTGCGGTGTTAATTTTTGCAGTAATTTGTGGCCTTATTGGTTGGACTAAGGGGGTTTGGATTTTGGCCTTAGCTGTTATTTCGTGGTCTGGCCATTGGCATGAATCTCGTAATTTATGGGACTATGTAATAGATCCATTTTTAGCTTTTTGGGCTTTGTTTGGAAGTTTTTATTATTTGTATCGCCAGCACCGTGAGAAAGCCCAGTCAGGATATTTGTTTAGGGCGGGTTAGCAAAAAAAGAGATAATAAAATCTATTGAGGTTTTTTATGAAATCAGTAAAGCAATTTAACTATAAGCAAAATTCAGTACGTCTTATTGCGATGGTATCGATGATTGCTTTCATTAATGGCTGCGCGGGAAGCTCAAATTCCTCCAACCAGTTCGACACATCTTCTCAAAGCAATGATTCAAACTCAAGCTATGGGGTTGCGCCACTGTTAATGAATACAGCGCAACTAGAGTCTCTAGTTTCTCCAATTGCCCTCTATCCAGACCCTTTGCTTTCTTTGATGTTATTGGCCTCAACCTATCCTTTAGAGGTGGCTGAGGCATATAACTGGCAGCGAAGTAATGCTAACTTAAAAGAAGCGCAACTTCAAAATGCTTTAAAGGCGCAATCCTGGAACGATAGCGTTAAATCACTCATTTCTTTTCCACAATCTCTTGGGATGATGGGTAATCAATTACAGTGGACGCAAAATTTAGGTAATGCTTATAAGCTGCAGCCTGCTGATACGATGAAGGCAGTACAGACACTTCGTAAACGTGCTGTGCAAGCAGGCACCCTTAAATCGAATGCGCAAATGACAGTCACCACAGGGATTGACTCCAATGTCATCATCGACCCTCCTAATACCCAAATTGTGTATGTGCCAGCATATAACCCTACGATAGTTTATGGATCTTGGCCTTACCCAGCCTATCCGCCATATCCTGCATATAACCCAGCTTGGGGCGCCATGACCTTTGGCATGGGCTTAGCGGTAGGCGATGCTTTTTGGGCAACTCCTAGCTGGTCATCTGGGACCATCAATGTAAACAATACCGGTTCGGCTGGCAGATCTACGCGAGGCATCATTGGGCCAAGTAGCATTCAAAACCAGCAGCGACTCATGAATGACTGGAAAAATAACGCTACCCCTCAAGATAAGCAGGTGGCCAGATCTGCGAGCCAGCGTGCAGATAGTGATTTTCAGAAAAATGCTACGCCCCAAGAGCGCACTCAGGTGGATCGATTAAATCAAGAGTCGCGTAATGATGCTCAGGAGGATAGGTCTAATCCCAGCGCCTACCGTGAAGCGGCGCAAGAAAATGTCCTCAGAGATCAAGCGCGCTTTGATTCCAATCAAGATCGTTTTGGCGGTCGCGCAGGATTCGGCGGTGGTCGTATGGGCGGATTTAGACGTTAATTCATATTAAGAAAATAGAGCTATGACTATATTTAAAAATACCTTGAGAGTGATATTACTTGTTGTTATTGCGATTGCATCGTTGCAAAGTGCATTTGCACAAACAGTGCTCAACACTAGCGATGCATCTACAGCTGCTTTGGTGTCGCTTTGTAAAAATACTAACGATATTGATGCGCAAAACTTTTGCTTTGGATTTGGTGAAGGCGTATACCAATCGTATTTAGCAAATAAAAATCTCAATACAAAACCCAGCATTTGCTTTCCAGAGCAGAGCGGTACTCGCGAAGCGATACTCGAGCAGTTTTTATTATGGAACCAAATTCATCCACAATTTAATCAAGAGCGTGCAGCTAAAACATTAATCCGCTTCCTTGCGCAGCAATATCCCTGTAAATAATTTACAGAAAGCAACCCTTAGAATGCTTTATTGATTCGTGAGGAAACTAAAAAGCCAGCTTTTGGGGGTTAGTCCATTTAGCTGGCTTTTTAATGATCATTAATGCTTAATTAGTCCGAAATATTCGACTTACGAATCACTGGACCCCAAATATTGATTTCACTTTCTAGGTGTGATTTGAGGCCTTGAGCGGATACTTTTTCCATCGGCACAATATCAATGTTGGCATCTTCTAAGCGCTTTCTCACGTCAGGTGAGTTCAATGCCTTCTTGAGGGCGGCATTGAGTTTATCTAAGACTGGTTGTGGCGTACCTTTTGGAGCATACACTCCGTGCCATACCTTGACTTCAAAACCTTTGAGACCTTGTTCATTCAGAGTGGGTACATTGGGAATGGCTGGTAAACGCTTCATGGTGGTGGTACCAAATACCTTGACGCGACCATCCTTAATATAAGGAATCGTTTGGGTAGTTTGATCGCATAAAAGATCAACCTGACCGCCTAACAAATCTGTTAATGCGGGACCAGTTCCTTTGTAGGGAATGTTGGTGAGCTTGATTCCTAAGCGACTTTGAAAGAGCAGTCCACATAACTGAGAAACAGCCCCTGGACCTGCGTTAGCCATGGTTACCTTCGAGCCATTTGCCTTGATGTAGGCCTCAAGTTCCTTAAAGTTATTGGCTGGCAAATCTTTTTTACCGAGCAATACCATGGGCACATCTGCTACTTGGCCAATGTATTCAAAGCTCGTCAATGGATCGTAGGGTAGCTTGTCATACAGTGCATTGGCTGTCGCCATACCCATATGATGAATGTAGATGGTGTAACCATCGGGAGTAGCTCGAGCCACTTTAGTGGAGGCAATTGTGCCACCTGCACCTGGGACGTTATCTACTATCACTGTTTGCCCCAAAGCTTGGCCCATAGGTACAGCGATCAGGCGCGCAATAGTGTCAGTTGGGCCGCCGGCCGCAAAGGGAACTACTAGTGAAATAGACCGTGTTGGCCAATCTTTTTGGGCTAAGGCAATGCTACTGGCAAACAAACACTGAACGCTAACAATTGCTACGATTGGTATGAGCCAATTTCTTTTAATTTTCATAAATATCTCCTTTTTTATGCTTGCTAATTTTGCCAGCCTTAAGAAAAATCTTTGCTAGTGTTTACCACTAATCGCCAAAATTCTTCGCGCGAGAAGGACGACGGGGCGATCGATCATGCGGCCATCTAATTGTACGGCGCCACCTTTGGATGATTGGTCTGCCTCAATCACTCTGTTGGCCCACGCAATCTCTTCGGTGGTGGGCATAAAAGCCATTTTGACCAAAGGGATTTGTTTTGGATGGATGCAAAGCTTGCCACCAAAACCCATTCGTCTAGCCCGCTGAGCATCACTAGTAATGCGCTCAATATCATCTGTGGATGGAGTAACCCCATCTATTGGAGGAGAAATCTTTGCAACTCGTGAAGCCAAGACAATTTGATAGCGAGCCATTTGTAATTCGGATTCTTGTATATCGCAAACCATTCCCAGATCTGCCTGAAGATCGAGATTACCTAAGGCTAGACGTAATACTTGTTGCGAATTGGCAATATCGTTGAGGTGATCAAGGCCGATAGCGGTTTCAATCATCGGAATAATTGCGGTATTGGGTAGTATTAGTGCCGCACCATTAATTTGATCAAGTGATTCACTTTTTGGAATTAGTAAACAGGCAATATGTAACTCTTGAGCCAAAATCAGATCGGCAGCGTAGTAACGGCTGCCCGGTGAATTGGATCGAATCACTAAACGTTTTTTTTCTTCTGTTGAAAAGGTAGGCCATGCTGCTCGAATCGAGTCACGGGCTTTCTCCTTATCGCCATCGGCGACGGCGTCCTCCAAATCCAAAACTACTGCATCTGCTCCACTATTTAAGGCTTTCAAAAAGCGTTCAGGACGTGTGCCAGGTACAAATAAAAAGTTACAGCTAAAGCCAAGAGGGGTATCAAGTGGATTCATAAAAAGAGGGTGGGGGTTGATGAATAATAGATAAGATAAGCTAGGTCAGCAAGAAGCCTATCTTGGGCTGTTTACGAATATTCCACAAGAGCTTAAGCACTGTATTCATTTCGCTGGGTGATGCGCCACCACTAAAAGCGGCAAGACGCAGAGCTTTATCGGTAATTTCTGTACGACTTAAAGTATTGCCCGGATCCCCTTTGGGTTCATTTACTCGCCCCTCTAAAATGGAACCGTCGTGTAAATACACTTTAACTTTACCGATCCATCGTTGCGGATAGGCGCTATCGACTTCAGGATCTAAAATCATGATGACCCGATCACGAAAATTACAAATCGCTTCATCATGAAAGTGCTCTGAAAATTCTTGCAGGCCTGCAAATTGATAATGGGCAATTAAAGCCAAAACAGTTCCCATCGAAAACTTTGATTGATGGACGGTAATCGGGTTTGTTATCGGACCCAAAACATCAATGGCCCCTTGGTGCACTAAAGTTTCCACTTTACTGATGTCGCTAGGCGCAAGGTTGTGCGATAGCATGACCTGCAATAGCGCATCTGCAGCAGGGTGAGTATGCCTACAAGAGGCATGGAATTTAAAGCTGGTTTCAGCAATAGCCCAGCGAACCCCCAAGTTGTCAGTGAGCTTGCTCAGATCCGCATCCGTTGACATACCAGCAGCCAACCCTTGCTTGCCTTCCAAGATATGTCGCGCACCGGTAAATCCAGACTGGGCCAAGTAGGCAGACATTAAGCCAGCAGCAGATGCATGTGCAGCGTGCAATTGTTTGGAATCAGCCCCGTCACGTAAAAATTCCCAAAGACCGGCTGATTGGGTCCCTGCTGAACCAAAGGCATGCAACATTTGCTCGGGGTTTAGCTTTAATAGGTGACCTACTGCAGCTGCCGCCGCAAGTGTGCCTGCAGTTCCAGTTGTATGAAATGTTCTGTAATGCGAGCGGCCTAAGAATTCTCCAACGCGAATGCCGACTTCGTAGCCTGCAATAGCTGCGGTGAGTAGCTCTTCACCAGAGGCGCCAATAGCTTGAGCCGTCGCTAGCGCTGCAGGAAAAACAACGGTAGCTGGATGAAAGACGGAGCCATTGTGAACATCATCTTGTTCGGCGACATGGGAGGCAGCGGCATTGCCTAGCGCAGCCAAAAAAGGGCTGGAACTGGTGCGACTCATTAGTAGCTCAGAAGGACCCGCATGCGAATGAGAGAAGCCGCCCATCTGCTGTGCAAAGTGAGTAATGATTTCTACAGGACGGGATCCTTTACCAGCGATGGCGGAACCAAACCAATCCACCAATAAATCTTCTGCGCGATGAATTACCTTTTGCGGCACATCACTAATTTGTAGTTGCGCGGCAAAGCTGGCTAATTTTTGGGATAAATGGGGTGTGGGCATACTAGGCTAATACAGCAGTAGCTTGCATGGTTAACCAGCCTTCATGATCTTGCGCCCAAATCAAAATCGTTTTTCCGGAGGGATCATTTTCAAGATCGGGTTTTGCACAGACCTTCAGTGGATGAATATCAAAGGCGGGGCGAATGGCGCGAAATTCAAAACGCTTTAATTTACAAGCGGGAATGCTTTGACGCACTAAATCTACTAATAAGGTAGCAATCAAAGGGCCGTGAACAATTAAACCTGGGTAGCCCTCCACCTCTGTCACATATTTTCGATCGTAGTGAATTCGATGACCGTTAAACGTGAGGGCAGAGTAGCGAAATAGTAAAACATCATCAGGCGTAATTGTTTTAGACCATGTAGCATTTGTGGGTGCTGGCGTTGGGGCTACCGGCTTATCGTTAGCACCCGCAACATCGCGATAAACAATGTCATGCTCTTCAATTAAAGCCAATCCATTCTGATTGGAGATCTCATGTTTAACTAAAACAAAAATCAGATCACCACTTCGGCCTGATTTATGAGTAACCGATTGGATTGTGGAAACTCGCTCAATGTCTTCGCCTACGGTTAATGGGGCAAGCCATTGAAGGCGACTTCCAGCCCACATCCTACGTGGCAAGGGGACTGGTGGCATAAATCCACCTCGCTTAGGATGCCCATCTGGACCAATTTCTGATTGACGCGCATGTGGCAAGAAGTAGAGCCAATGCCAAAGTTCTGGCAAAAAATCTCCCTTAATGGGGTCGGGATCCAGATGATCTAAGGTTGCTGAGAGTGCGCGCACGGGAGCGACTGTGACAGTGTCTTTAGTAGACTCTGTTTTCCCAGCCCATTCCTGGAGATGGGAAATAGTTTGAGGTTCAATTCGCATAAGCCCCATTATGCCAATTTCAGTAAAAAACGCCGATCTATTAGATCAATAAACTACCTACTAAATACGATAGGAGACCAGCTAGAGCGGATCCCGCTAAAACCGGGAGAATGCCCTTTTGAAACTTAAACAGGGCTAGACCTGCAAGTAGGCTAATGACGATAGAAATCCAAGAGATCGATCCACCTAAGCCATGAGGCAAGAAGACGTTATAAGCGAAAAATAGGCCAAGATTGGCGATGACGCCAACTACTGCCGCACTAATCGCAGTCAAGGGTGCAGTAAAGCTCAACTTGCCATGCGTCGACTCAATGAGGGGGCCGCCAACTAAAATGAAAAAGAATGAAGGTAGAAAAGTAAACCAGGTTGCTATGCAGGCCCCAAGCACCCCAAACCAAAATGGGTTGCTATAGCCAATAAGATGCTGAATGTGCCCTGCAAGATAACCAACAAAAGCTACGACCATAATGAGTGGTCCAGGTGTAGTCTCACCTAAGGCAAGCCCATCCATCATTTGTCCAGCACTGAGCCAGTGAAATTGATCTACTGCCCCTTGATAAACATAGGGCAATACCGCATAAGCACCACCAAAAGTCAGGAATGAGGCCTTGGTAAAAAACCAAGCAATTTCTGGGTAGAGGGTATGCCACCCAAAGACCAATATCAAGGCAGCAATGGGCGTAATCCAAAGAACTAGGGCAACCGTTGTATGCATTAGGGTTTTATGCAACTTGAACTGAGTATGCTCAGGGCTAGGCGTTTGATCGTCAATAAGTGCAGGACCGTAAGACTTCGCCTCATTTTTGCCAGATGCCCCAGCTTGTTGAAAATATTGTGGATAGCGTTTACCGCCCCAAATGCCAACGGTCGCCGCCACTAAAACAATTAAAGGAAAAGCCAGATTGAGGACAAAAATTGCCAAAAACGAGCCAATTGCAATCCAGCGCAAGGGCTGATTATGTAGCGTGCGCTTGCCAATGCGAACTGCCGCATGCAGAACAATGGCGGTGACTGCAGGCTTGATGCCAAAAAAGATTGCCGCAATCCAAGGTACATGCCCAAAGGTAAGGTAGACCCATGATAAAGCGATCAAAATGAACAGTGATGGCAGAACAAAAAGGGTGCCCGCAAGAATGCCACCCCAACTTCGGTGCATCAACCAGCCAATATAGGTCACTAACTGTTGGGCTTCAGGGCCTGGTAGCAACATGCAATAGTTCAGTGCGTGCAAAAAGCGCCTCTCCGAAATCCAGCGACGCTTTTCAACTAACTCTTGGTGCAGAACTGAAATTTGGCCAGCAGGACCACCAAAACTAATAAAACCTAGCTTGGCCCAAAACTTTAATGCTTCTTTCAGTGAAACTGGGCTAGGTTGTGGCTCGCTCAATCTTACTCGCCCATTCCGCCTGCAACTTGGCTAAAGCCATTGTCGACATACACGATCTCAGCAGTAATACCATTGGCCAAATCCGAAAGTAAGAATGAAGCTGCATTTCCTACATCATCAATGGTGACATTGCGACGCATTGGCGCGGCTGCCTCAACGGCACCTAAAATCTTGCCAAAGTCTTTAATGCCGGAGGCGGCTAAAGTCTTAATCGGCCCAGCAGAGATAGCATTTACACGAATACCTTTAGGGCCTAATGAATTGGCGAGGTAGCGCACAGAGGCCTCTAAAGAGGCTTTTGCTAGACCCATGGTGTTGTAGTGAGGCACAGTACGCATTGAGCCCAAATACGTAAGTGTCAGCAATGCCGCATTGGGGCGGAGCATAGGCAAAGCTGCTTTACCCATTGCAGGGAAGCTATAAGCGGAAATATCATGGGCAATACGATAGGATTCACGGCTCAAACCGTCCAAGAAGTCGCCTGCAATAGCTTCGCGAGGGGCAAAGCCGATGGCATGTACAAATCCGTCAAACTGAGGCCAGGTTTTAGCTAAATCTTTAAAAAGAGCCTCAATTTGCTCATCGCTGCTGACATCGCAGTCAAAAATGAGATCAGTTGCAAATTCCTTAGCAAAATCGACAATGCGGTCTTTGAAGCGGTCACCCACGTAGGTAAAGGCTAATTCTGCCCCTTCGCGATGGCATGCCTTAGCAATACCATAGGCAATAGAGCGGTTAGAAAGAAGGCCGGTAATAAGAATTTTTTTGCCAGCGAGAAAGCCCATAATGTGTCCTTTGCTTCAAATGTAGTTTGCTATCTACAATTGTTGCATATATGTTTACTCCCACCCCCATCCGTCAGATCTTCCTCAGTTTCTTATTTACTCTTATTGCAGGGGTGCTGGGCAATCAAACGCAAGCTGCTCAGGGCATAGCCCAGTATGGCAAACCGAAATACCCAGACGGGTTTAGTTACTTTGACTACGTGAATCCCAATGCCCCCAGGGGTGGGACGCTGACTTTGCCCAACCCAGGGCAAAGAACCAGTTTTGATAAATTCAATCCTTTTACACTGCGTGGAGTAAGTGCGCCTGGAATTGAATTGATGTTTGAATCCTTGGCTGAAGGGAGCGCTGACGAGGTTTCCAGCATTTACGGCCTGCTTGCGGAAGATATTCAAGTTGCCGCGGACCACAAGTCCACTACTTTTAGGATTAGACCTGAGGCCAAATTTTCTGACGGTACTCCCGTATTGGCTGCGGATGTTAAATATAGTTTTGACGTCTTAATGAGTGGTAAAGCCCACCCTCGCTATAAAACAACTTTTGCAGATGTAAAGCAGGCCGTGGTTTTATCTGAGCGTGAAGTGCGTTTTGATTTTAAGAATAGCAACACAGAGCTGCCCATCATGGTGGGCACACTTCCTATTTTTTCCCGCAACTGGGGCAAGGCTGCGAATGGTTCGATGATTCCATTTGAAAATCTGGCTTTTGAAACCCCTATTGGTAGTGGCCCTTATTTGATTGAGTCTTTTAAAGCAGGCAAATCTATTGTCTATAAAAAGAATCCTAATTACTGGGTTGATCAGCTAAGTAAACCGTTAAATGTGCGCGTGGGTTTTTATAACTTTGATCGCGTTTTGTACAAGCTCTACAGTGATGATGCCGTTCGTCTCGAAGCATTTAAAGCAGGTGAGTTCGATGCTTTAGTCGAGTACCGCGCTAAGATTTGGGCTAAAGGATATGTCGGCTCTAAATTTGATAATGGTATTTTGCTCAAAAAGGCTTTTTTAAATCATAATGGCGCCGGTATGCAGGGTTTCGCCATGAATATGCGTCGCCCAATTTTTCACGATCCACGCGTTCGAGAGGCATTGGGTTATGCATTGGATTTTGAATGGCTCAATCGCCAAATTTTTTTCGATCAATATGGGCGGATTAATAGTTACTTCACCAATAGCGACCTTAGTGCAAACTTTGATGGCCCGCGCAAACCAACTGACGCAGAGTTGAAGTTACTTAAACCACTCAAAGCGCAATATCCTCAGTGGGTTCCAGATGCCGTCTTTGACCCTATGTCTCCGGCCCCATCGACAAATCCCCCAAATAGTTTGCGGAAAAATCTTAAGAAAGCTCGAGACTTATTAGCTCAGGCAGGGTGGCAATATCGCGATGGGGCACTACGCAATATGCAAGGTGAGCCATTTCGTTTTGAAATGGTGGAGGATGGGCCATTCTTTTTGAGAGTGATATCAGCCTATATGCGTAATCTCGAGAAGTTGGGTATTGAGGTCGATATTCGAACGAGTGACTTTGCCTTGCATCAGAAGCGAATGAATGAGTATGACTTTGACATGACTACTATACGTTTTCCAGACTCACAAAATCCAGGCAATGAATTGTGGGATCGCTTTGGTAGTCAGGCCGCCAAAGAGAAGGGTTCTGATAATGTCATTGGCATTCAGTCGCCTGTAGTAGATGCTTTAATTAATGAGGTAACAAAAGCGAAGAACCGTGAAGAATTGCGTGCTGCTACCAGAGCGCTGGACCGAGTATTGTGGAATAGTTACTATGTGATTCCGCAGTGGTACAACCCTACACACCGAGTAGCGTATCGTAAAGAGATGCGATATCCTGAGCCGCCTTTGTACTACTCCGCCGAGCCATGGATTATGCAAAATTGGTGGAAAGAAGAGTCTAAATAATGCAAGGACAAATGCGCGCATATATTTTTAAGCGATTGCTCTTAATGATCCCTACTTTGTTGGGTGTTTTAACCTTAACTTTTGCTGTAGTGCAGTTTGTTCCAGGTGGCCCCGTTGAGCAAATGGTGTTGGAATTGAAGGGCAAAGGCAATGCTGCGGTAGGCGGCTCAGAGTCCTCGGGCGCAGGTGCAACTTATCGTGGTCGCCAAGGGGTTGATGCAGAGCGCTTGGAGGAGGTCAAAGCGCTCTATGGTTTTGATAAACCTCCTTTGGAGCGCTACTTTATGATGTTGGGGCGCTTTGCGAGATTTGATCTAGGGCAAAGCTACTACCAGCACGAGAGTGTCTGGCATTTAGTGGTTTCTAAATTCCCTGTTTCCATCAGTATTGGTCTATGGACTTTCTTTATTACCTATTTGGTTTCCATTCCCTTGGGAATAGCTAAGGCGGTGCGCGATGGTTCACGCTTTGATGCCATCACCAGTAGCATGATTTTGGTAGGCTACGCTATTCCAGGGTTTGTCTTGGGCGTATTGTTGTTGGTAATCTTTGGCGGCGGCAGTTTTCTGCAGCTATTTCCTCTACGTGGCCTAACTTCAGATAACTGGGATGAGCTCAGTTGGATCGGCAAGGTTATGGATTACCTATGGCATTTGGTTTTGCCTATCACTGCATCGGTTTTAGGTAGTTTTGCTGTGGTGACTATGTTGACGAAGAACTCATTCTTAGAGGAAATCCGAAAACAATATGTTCTTACAGCCAGAGCAAAGGGGCTTACTGAACAACAGGTGCTATGGAAGCATGTATTTCGTAATGCCTTGTTGCCCTTGGTTACGGGTTTTCCCGCGGCATTTATTGGGGCCTTTTTTACTGGATCCCTATTAATTGAGACGTTATTTTCATTAGATGGCCTGGGATTGCTTTCCTATGAATCTGTTATGCGTCGCGACTATCCTGTGGTCTTTGGCACCCTATACCTTTTTACCCTGATTGGTTTGTTTACTAAGCTGATTTCTGATCTTTGCTATGTTTACGTAGACCCACGTATCCAGTTCGGTGCAGGGGGCGGTTCATGAGTCGTTGGTTGCGCTTTAAAAATAGTCGCGTAGGTTACGCCAGCTTATGGCTCTTCATGATCTTATTTGGACTGAGCTTATGTGCTGAGTTGATCGCCAATGACAAACCTTTGATCGTGCGATATCAAGGACATTTTTATTTCCCAATTATAAAAAATCAACCTGAGAGAGTATTTGGTGGTGATTTTGCTACCCCCACTGATTTTTTGGATCCAGATATTCGTCGCAACATTACTAGCGAAGGTAATTGGGCGATTTACCCGCCAATTACCTATAGCTTTGAAACGCTCAATTATTTTTCAAATGTTCCCAATCCTGCACCTCCATCTAGGGAGAATTGGCTGGGCACTGACGATCGAGGGCGCGATGTTTTGGCGCGCTTGATTTATGGTTTTCGTTTATCCATTCTCTTTGGATTGGCGCTGACGATTGTAGGTGTTGGGGTCGGGATCATTACCGGTTCATTGATGGGGTTTTTTGGCGGTAAGTTTGACTTGGTATCTCAGCGCTTGATTGAGATTTGGTCGGCCATGCCCGAGCTTTACCTTCTAATTATTTTTGCCTCGATTTTTAATCCCAGCATTTGGCTCTTGATCATATTGCTAGCTGCCTTTGGTTGGATGGGTCTTTCAGACTATGTACGCGCTGAATTTTTCCGCAATCGTGCGTTGGAATATGTTCGTGCTGCAAGAGCGCTTGGTTTAACCAATTTCCAAATCATGCGTCGCCATATTTTGCCGAACAGCTTGACTCCAGTGATTACTTTTTTACCCTTTCGTATGAGCGCCGCTATTTTATCTTTAACTAGCCTGGATTTTTTAGGGCTTGGAGTACCCCCTGGCACACCCAGCTTGGGTGAATTGCTCTCACAAGGAAAAAGTAATTTAGATGCATGGTGGATTTCCTTGTCCACTTTTGTTGTGTTAGTAACTACTTTGCTCTTATTGACTTTTATGGGTGAGGCTTTGCGTGATGCTTTTGATACTAGAAAAACTAGTACTGTGAAAGGCGGGCGCTCGTGATCTCATTTCCTAAAGTGATTCAACCCCTATTACGATTTGATGATCTCTGTATTTCATTTGGCTCTGGCCGGCGTGAAAAATTTGCCGTCAACCATTTGAATCTCGATATAGGCGTAGGCGAACGTGTAGCACTGGTTGGTGAGTCTGGCTCTGGCAAGACGTTGACTGCGCTTTCGCCTTTGCGCCTTGAGCCAGAGAGCGCCAAAGTATCTGGTCGAATTCTGTGGCGGGGTAAAGATTCCAAAACCCCAGAAGTTTCAGTCGACTTGCTGGCCCTACCTATTCAAGAAATTCGACAGATTCGGGGGCGTGAGATTGCCATGGTCTTTCAGGAACCCATGACCGCTCTCAATCCCTTATTTACGGTAGGCAATCAAATTGTGGAAGCAGTGCGGGTATATCAACCACTAATTTCCAAAGCAGAGTGCGTCTCTGTCGCAATTGAATTACTCAAGAAGACGGGCATACCCCAGGCAGATAAGCGGTTTTATTCTTATCCGCATCAGCTTTCTGGCGGCCAACGCCAGCGCGCCATGATTGCGATGGCGCTTGCTTGTAAGCCACGTCTGCTGATTGCAGATGAACCAACGACTGCACTCGATGTCAGTTTGCGTTTGCAGATTCTGGAGTTATTAAAAGATCTTCAAGAAGAGTCCAAGAATGATGGCGGTATGGCGATCCTGTTAATTACCCATGATCTAAATTTGGTTAAGCATTTTGCTCATCGCGTAGCAGTTTTAAATCAAGGGAGTCTTATGGAGTGTGGCGCTACTCAACAGATTTTTAATCACCCTGAGAATGCTTACACTCAAGCGCTAGTTAATAGCGAACCAGTTCGAAACCTAGCTCCATTAATGCCCTTGGCACCTGTGCTATTGAGTGCTGAGAGTTTATCGGTTGCTTATCCAAGCAATGAGGGAACAGCTTGGTTCAAAAAATCATCCAGTCATGAGGTTTTACGTAAAGTGAGTTTTGCATTAAAACAAGGGCAAACGATTGGTGTGATTGGTGAGTCAGGATCCGGCAAAACAACCTTAGGGATGGCGGTCCTTGGTTTGCTAGGCGACTCAGCTGCGCTAGTCACTGGCGTCGTTGATGTGCTCGGAGCTGATTGGCAGAAACTAAAACCCATTGAACGTCGGAATATGCGCTCTAGTTTGCAGGTCATCTTCCAAGACCCCTTTGGTTCGCTATCACCTCGCATGACTGTGATGCAAATTGTGTCTGAAGGTTTGGATATCCATTGCCCTAAAATTTCTATGGCAGAGCGTGAGGTACGCGTCTTAGATATTTTACGGGAGGTCGGCATTGATCGTTCGGCATTAACGCGTTACCCACACGAGTTTTCTGGAGGACAGAGGCAGCGTATTGCAATTGCACGTGCACTGATTCTTAAGCCTCAGATTTTGGTTTTGGACGAACCCACTTCCGCACTGGACGTCACCATTCAAAAACAAGTGCTAGCCCTTCTTGCTGAATTGCAAAAGAAATACAACCTAGCCTACTTAATGATTAGCCATGATTTGGCTGTTATTCGGGCTATGTCGCATGAAGTCATAGTGCTTAAGGAGGGCAGGGTAGTAGAGTTTGGGGATACCGAAACACTTATTAAACATCCCCGCCAAAGCTATACAAAAGAGCTCTTTATGGCGGCAGAATTAACTTAAAAAACTATTTTATAGTGATCTATTTTGGTGCATATTTTTTGATTTAAGGCAAAAAAATTATTAAAAACAATGGCTTAGGCTTATATCCAATATTTGGCTCATTACCTATTTTTTGTTAAACTGACAGGATGTCCTTTCAAAAAGATCCACACAGACGCCTGCTCAAACGCATTGCTATGCATGCGGCTTTAGTGTTCTTCGCTTCGACCCTCCTTGGTGTTAATCCTGCTTTTGCAGCTGATTCTAGTGCTGAGTTTGTAAAAGAGCCTTCTGTAGAGGTGCCCAAGGAATCAATGTTTCAGGTAGGCAGGTCTTACTTTGCTCGGGTTTCTGATCGCTTGGCTGATTCTGTGACCGTAAGGTCCGATGAACTAATTAATCGCGCAATGGAAGTTATTGGCGTGCGTTATCGTTGGGATGCGGAGTTGCCTCAGTCTGGCTTGGATGGCAGTAGCTTTGTTGGATACGTCTTTAAAGATAAGCTGGGTTTTTTGTTGCCACGTAAGTCAACACAAATGAGTCTCGTAGGCAAACCTGTTAATCGTGATGAGTTGAGGCCTGGCGATCTGGTTTTCTTTAACACGATGCGCCTAACTTTTTCTCATGTTGGCATTTATGTTGGCGACAATAAATTTATTCACTCCCCATCCAAAGGGACAAATGTTCGTGTCGATGATCTGACCAGTGTTTACTGGGATAAGCGTTTTGATGGGGCACGTCGTTTGGATGGTAGCGAGAACCTGGGCAATGCCGAACATCAAGATTTGCTTGATGAGGTTAATAAAATCAAGCGTAAATCTCGTAGCCTTTAATTACCCCTGCAAGCTAGGCTGAATCAGGCTCGCAGTCTTGCTTTAATTAATGCCATTTGTTCTTGCGCTGCCACCTCACCCGCTAGAATTGCGGAATTTCTTGATTTGAAATCGCCACTACTCATTTGCATGAGGTGAGGAGTGATCACAATGTCAGCACTCTTTAATTCATATTGATTAATGCTTTGTTGCATGATGGAGATGGTTTGTTGCAGGACACCAAAGGTACCACTCGCATCTTGATGGATGGGCTCTGAAGAGATGTTTACTGCAATCACGATGGTCGCTCCCATTTGCCTTGCATAAGCCGCTGGCACTGGCGCCACTAAACCACCATCTACATATTCTTTACCGCCAATAACTGCTGGCTGAAAAACGCCTGGAACACTACAAGAAGCTCTCACGGCTAAGCCAGTGTTTCCAGTCCGAAACAGCACGCCTTTACCGGATTGCAGTTCGGTCGCCACAATTCCCAAGGGAATGCGCATTTGCTCAATCGCTTTATTTTGCACCTCTCGATTGATCATGGCCTGCAGTGCGTCACCTTTAATGAGGCCACCAAAGCGACCGGCAAATGGCAAACCCCAATCCGCAATTGTGGCTTCATCTAAGTTAAGGGCAAGGCGATTGAGGGTATTTCCAGTTGCGCCAGAGGCAAACAAAGCGGCAATGACACTTCCAGCGCTACTGCCAACGACGATATCAGGTCTAATACCTTGAGCTTCCAAGGCCTTAATTACCCCTATATGGGCAAATCCTCGCGCTGCACCCGCCCCTAGTGCTAGACCTATAACCGGTTTTTGGGTGCCCATTAGGCCGCAGCCAGAAAGGCTAAAACTGCTGGCTAGCGCCCCTAAACCAAGGCCTCGGCTTAAAAAACGTCGGCGCTGGTGGGTTTTGGAATCAAGTAGTCGGGATGGGGGGTTAATTTCAAGCATATGGCTATTGTATTGAGGCTACCTTATAATGGGCACCACGGTGTACGAAAAGAGCATCCTTGCAGTACAGGCAAATCTCCTTAATATGGAGTCCCTGTAGTAGCTATAGAACACCCAAACCCATTATTGAAATACTTTTTTTAAAGCCCCATCAGGAAACTGCCTGATAGCCCAAATTTTATGGACGATCACAATAAGCGCGTAATTGAAACAGCCCTCCTGTGCGCCCAGGAGCCACTGTCTGTTGCCGATATCACTCGCTTATTTGTAGAGGATGTCACTGCAGCGGAGATCAACGATGCCCTGCTCGAAATTCAGCAAGCATGGGATGACAAGGGTATGGAGCTTCTTCATATTGCGACTGGTTGGCGTTTTCAAAGTCGCTTGTCGATGCGCGAATATCTCGATCGACTTACGCCCGAGAAGCCACCTAGATATTCACGGGCAGTAATGGAAACGTTGGCGATTATTGCTTATCGGCAACCAGTAACACGAGGTGAAATTGAAGAAATTCGCGGCGTGACGGTAAGCACAAATGTAATGAAGCAGCTAGAAGATCGTGGCTGGGTAGAAGTGATTGGCCACAAAGAGACGGTAGGTCGTCCAGGCTTGTATGCCACTACCAAGCAGTTTTTAGATGATCTTAGCTTAACAAACTTGCAAAGTTTGCCTATGCTGGAAGATACTGCGCCCATGGCTGCAGCAGAGCACCTTGGACAAGCCATTATCGAATTTGATGCTACTGCAATAGTGGAGACGGTGGGCCATCTCACAGCAGAAATTACTGCAGATGAAATATCTAGTGAAGTACTTGAAGAAGTAACGGTTGAAGTGACAGAAGAAACCGTTGAAGAAATAATGGAAGAAGTAGAAGAAGTTACCCCCCAGTCTGATGAAAAATTGGACGATCAAAAATAATCATTAATGACAAGCTCTAACGAAAACAATTCATCCCCAGCAGATAATCCATCGGCAGCCCCCTCACATTCTGAGTCTGCTCCACCCCATGTGGATGGTGCTAAGACCGAAGGACGCGAGGGTAGCGAACGTCGTCCACGCCGAACTGGCAGTGGCAAGCACCCTTTTAACAAGAAGCGCCCCTTTAATAAGGATCGGCCTCGCAGAGAAGGTAGCGAAGCATCCAAAGCCCCTCGCGAGGGTGGTGGCAACCAAGGAGGAAATCAATCCTCTAAGATGGCCCCCAATCCCGCGGAGAGCGAGGCGTTATTTGCCTCTGTAGTTTCCGGAGAATTTGATGCTGCACTGGATGCGCCGGAGGCGGAAGAACTCAAAAATCCTGATGGCGTAAATGAAAATGAGGTTTCTCATCAGACTGGTGCGGAGCGTCGGGCTCAACGCGTACGTCATGATGACGACGCTGATGTGCCTAGTGAAGATGAGATGAGTAGTCTGCAGTTTGCCAATGTTGACGACTTGCCAATGAGTTTGCGCGATGAAGTTTGGTCAGACCTCGATGGCTTGGATGATGACGCTGATGATGAAGATACTGTTAAGTTGCATAAAGTCCTAGCTGATGTCGGCATGGGCTCGCGTCGAGATATGGAAGACCTTATTATTCAAGGTCGCGTATCTGTTAATGGGCTGCCTGCCCATATTGGTCAGCGCATTGGGCCAACAGATCAAGTGCGCATTAATGGTAAACCAGTTCACCGCAAAATTGCTTCAAAACCTCCGCGCGTAATTTTGTATCACAAGCCTGCAGGTGAGATCGTGAGTCAATCCGATCCCGAAGGTCGTCCAACGGTTTTTGATCGTTTGCCTAAAGCACGTCAGGGTCGCTGGATTGCGGTTGGTCGTTTGGACTTTAATACTGAAGGATTGCTCTTATTTACCACTTCCGGTGAGTTAGCGAATCGTTTAATGCATCCCCGGTATGGTGTTGAGCGTGAATATGCTGTTCGTATTTTGGGCGAACTTGGCCAAGACTCGATGGCCCAACTCAAAACTGGCATTCAATTGGATGATGGGGAAGCTAAATTTTTGCGCCTCACGATAGGCGGTGGTGATGGCGCTAATCGCTGGTATCACGTAGCTTTAAGTGAAGGGCGTAACCGTGAAGTGCGTCGTATGTTTGAAACAGTAGGACATACAGTGTCCCGCTTATTGCGCACTCGTTATGGCATGTTCTTGTTGCCCCCACGCCTACGACGCGGCAAGTGGGAAGAAGTTTCTCCTGAAGGCGTTGGAAGTTTAATGCGATCTGCTGGTCTAAAAGTGCCACAGGCACAAGACAAAGGTCGCACTCAAGGTGCTGGCGCTCATGGGCGCGATCGCCACAGTGGTCCTGAAGGAGATTTCCAGCCAGATCCAATGCAAACCTCAGTATCGTATTGGGGCTCTCGCGACGCTTTGACGATGGCTAGTGGGCATCATGAGCTAACTCATCAGGGTAGGGGTGGTAAGCCTGCTGGTGGCGGTGTGAGTGAAGGACGTGGTCCTTTCCGAGGACGCGCTCAGGCTGGTCGGCCTGGACAATCTTCTGGCCAAGGTGGGCAGGGAGCTCAGGGGCAAAACCGAAATAAGGGCAAAAAAGTCCATCATGGACAGTCTGCTTTTGTGACGGCTACCCCCCAAACCCCAGGTAATGGCCCCAAACGGGGTGCACCAAAAGGGCGAAAACCCTTTGTTAAGGGCCCTCGAAAGCCTAGGAATCCTAACGAAAGCTTCTGATTCCTATTGGTTTTCCCTTAAATCAGCTATAATTTTGGACTTGCAGCAGTTTGCTGCCAGCTTTGGTTATTCCCGACTGATGTTGCGATCAACGTAAGTCGGCCTGTTCTGAATTTCGAGAATATGGGCTTCAAAGCCCATTTTTTTTTGCCATTTTGGTATGAAGGGGAGTCGTGAAAGATCAGCGGATTATTTCTGCAGAGCTGGAAAACTTAGGTTACACGCTGGTTGATATCGAGCGTGAAGCCGGAGGCTTGCTGCGCGTGACAATTGAAAACCCTGATTACGACCGTTTGATTAACGTTCAAGATTGCGAAAAGGTTAGTCACCAACTGAGCTATACATTGCCAGTGGAAAACATTCCTTTTGAGCGTTTAGAGATTTCCTCTCCAGGGTTAGATCGCCCCGTGAAGTCAGCTGCCGATTATGAGCGTTTTTCTGGAATGGAAGTGGATTTGAAGTTGCGCGTTGCCGTTGGTGAGCGCAAGAAGTTTCGTGGTGTTTTACAAGGCTTGCTGACTGGTGATCTCAATTCACCTGATGCCAAGTTTGGTTTGTTGTTTGAGGGTGCCGATGGCACTGAGTCTCAATTGGAGTTTTCTTTAGCCGAGGTCGATAAGACTCGGTTGGTCCCTGTTATTGATTTCAAAGGAAGAAAGTCATGAGTCGAGAAGTTCTCATGTTGGCAGACGCTTTAGCGCGTGAAAAGAATGTTGATCGTGAAATTGTGTTCGAGGCGCTTGAAATGGCGTTGGCGTCAGCTACTAAAAAACGTTACCCAACAGAAGATGTTGATATTCGCGTGGCGATAGACCGTGAATCTGGTGAATACGAAACTTTCCGTCGCTGGTTGGTGGTTCCTGATGAAGCTGGTTTACAAGAGCCAGATAAAGAGATCCTACAGTTTGAGGCTCAAGAACAATTGTCTGACATGGAAGTTGGCGATTTCATTGAGGAGCAAATTGAATCCTTAGCTTTTGGCCGTATCGGTGCGCAGGCTGCTAAGCAAGTGATCTTGCAACGTATTCGTGATGCTGAGCGTGAGCAAATCCTGAATGACTACCTTGAGCGTGGCGAAAAAGTCATGACTGGTACTGTTAAGCGCGCTGATAAGAATGGCCTGATTATCGAATCTGGTCGTGTTGAGGCATTGCTACGCCGCGATCAAATGATTCCTAAAGAGAATTTGCGTTCTGGCGACCGCGTCCGTGCCTATATTCTTAAAGTGGATCGTGAAGCACGTGGGCCACAAATTGAACTTTCCCGTACTTGCCCAGAATTCCTAATTAAGTTATTTGAAAACGAAGTTCCCGAGATGGAGCAGGGTTTATTGGAAATTAAGGGCGCGGCTCGCGACCCTGGTATTCGCGCCAAGATTGCTGTGATTACCTACGACAAGCGCATTGATCCTATTGGCACCTGCGTTGGCGTTCGTGGAACTCGCGTCACCGCAGTTCGCAATGAGGTTGCTGGTGAAGCAGTCGATATCGTATTGTGGTCTGAAGATCCAGCACAGTTCGTGATTGGCGCTTTAGCTCCTGCTCAGGTTTCATCGATCATGGTTGATGAAGAGCGTCATGCTATGGATGTTGTAGTTGATGAAGAAAACCTAGCAATTGCGATTGGTCGTAGCGGACAAAATGTCCGTTTGGCTAGTGAATTGACTGGTTGGCAGATTAACATCATGACTCCCGAAGAGTCTGCTGAGAAAACAGAAAAAGAAGCGTCTTCTGTACGTCAATTATTTATGGATAAATTGGACGTAGATCAAGAGGTTGCTGATATCTTGATCGCGGAAGGTTTCAATACATTGGAAGAGGTTGCTTATGTCCCTCTCTCGGAAATGTTGGAAATTGACTCCTTTGATGAAGATACTGTAAATGAATTGCGTACTCGTGCGCGTGACTCTTTATTGACCATGGAATTGGCCAAAGAAGAGCGCGTTGGCGAAGTCTCACAAGATTTACGTTCCCTTGAGGGAATGACCACTGAATTGATTGCAAAGCTTGCTGACAATCAAGTTCATACCCGTGACGACTTAGCTGAACTGGCTGTTGATGAGCTAGTTGAGGCGACACAAATTGACGAAGAAACTGCGAAAACGCTCATCATGAAAGCGCGCGAACATTGGTTTACTTCATGAGAGGAAGTAGTACATGGCAACAACAGTAAAAGTACTCGCTAACGAATTAAAACGGACTGCACCTGACCTCTTAGAGCAATTGAAGTCGGCCGGTATCGATAAAAGTTCTGAGGACGATAGCATTACCGAAAAGGACAAAACTGTCTTGCTTGAGCATTTGCAAAAAGAGCACGGTAATACGGATGCGGGTAATCGCAAAAAGATCACTTTGATTAAGCGTGAGAGCTCGGAAATTCGTCAAGCTGATTCCACTGGACGCACTCGAACCGTACAGGTTGAAGTACGCAAGAAGCGTGTACTAGTAAAGAGTGGCGATGAAGCTCCTGAGGTCCCAGAAGTAGAGGAAGCACCTGTCACTGTAGCCGTTGTAAGCACACCAGCCAAATCGATTCTTTCTGAGCAGGAGTTGGAAAAACGCGCTGCTGAAGCAACTCGTCAAGCTGAATTGCTCGCTCGTCAAGAAGCGGAAATGAAAGCTGCGGAAGATGCACGTGAAAAAGAAGCAGCTGCTGCAGCGGTAGCGGCTGCACCTGCCCCTAAAAAGGAAGTAAAACTCGTCGATGAAGCGCCCGCAGTTTTAGCTGCTGCTGCCGAAGCGGCCGATAAAAAAGCAAAGTCTGATAAAGCCGCAAAAGATTTAGCGGAAACAAATAAAGCAAAATTAGCCGACATCACTAAACGTCGTGCTGCAGCAGAAGCAGAAGCTTTGGCTATTCGTGACATGATGAGCGCGCCTGCGCGCGTTCTGAAGGCGCCAAGTGAAATTGCCGCTGAAGAAGCGAAGAAAGGTACCTTACATAAACCTGCCAAGGTTGAAGGTGCGGACGATAAGAAGAAGGCCGTTGCCAAAGTTGGCGCTAAGACGATTAAATCTGCAGAGACCTCTTCTACTTGGAAAGAAGAAGGCGCTAAGAAGACCGGCGGTCTGAAGACTCGTGGCGATAATATGGGTGGTGTGGGTGGCTGGCGCTCAGGTGGTGGACGTAGAAAACAACGTCAAATTGCTGAAGCAAACACCGATACCAACTTCCAGGTGCCTACCGAGAAGGTTGTTCATGATGTGAATGTCCCTGAAACCATTACTGTTGCTGAGCTAGCACATGCCATGGCTGTTAAGAGTGCTGAAGTGATTAAGCTCTTAATGGGAATGGGACAAATGGTGACGATCAATCAGATCCTAGACCAAGATACTGCAATGATCATTGTGGAAGAAATGGGACACGTAGCCCATGCTGCAAAATTAGAAGATCCAGATTTAGATCTTGGACTTGATGGTCATGATGCAGAGTTATTGCCGCGTCCACCAGTCGTCACAGTAATGGGTCACGTTGACCACGGAAAGACGTCTTTACTCGATAAGATTCGTGCTGCAAAAGTAGCCACTGGTGAAGCTGGTGGCATTACTCAGCATATTGGTGCATACCACGTAGAAACACCACGCGGCATGATCACCTTCTTGGATACTCCGGGTCACGAGGCCTTTACGGCTATGCGTGCGCGTGGTGCTAAGGCAACCGATATCGTCATTTTGGTAGTAGCTGCTGATGATGGTGTCATGCCCCAAACCAAAGAAGCGATTCACCATGCATTAGCGGCTGGCGTTCCTATTGTTGTGGCTATTAATAAGATCGATAAACCAGATGCCAATCCAGATCGCGTGAAGACGGAGTTGGTTGCAGAGCAAGTGGTTCCTGAGGAATACGGTGGTGATGTGCCATTTATTCCTGTCTCCGCAAAAACAGGCGAGGGCATTGATGCCTTGCTCGAGAACGTTCTTCTGCAAGCGGAAATTTTAGAGCTCAAAGCTGCTAAAGATGCCCCTGCACATGGTGTTGTGATTGAAGCGCGCCTTGATAAGGGTCGTGGTCCTGTCGCAACTGTGCTTGTTCAGTCCGGCACACTTAAACGTGGCGACATGTTGTTAGCCGGCTCAACCTATGGTCGTGTTCGTGCGATGCTAGATGAGAATGGCAAAGCTTGCAATGAAGCTGGCCCTTCTATTCCAGTTGAGATTCAAGGTTTATCTGAAGTTCCTGCTGCTGGTGAGTCTGTGCAAGTAGTGCCTGACGAGCGTAAAGCCCGTGAGATTGCTCTGTTCCGTCAAGGTAAGTTCCGTGATGTGAAGTTGGCTAAACAACAGGCTTTCAAACTTGAAACCATGATGGAAAATATGGAAGAGGGTGCGATTGAAGCGAAGCTGTTGCCTCTGATTATTAAGGCGGATGTTCAAGGCTCGCAAGAGGCTCTATCACAGTCCTTGCAGAAGTTATCCACCCCAGAAGTGAAGGTTCAAATCGTTCATGCTGGTGTTGGTGGCATTACTGAGACTGATGTTAATTTAGCGGTTGCCTCCAAAGCAGTCATCATTGGCTTTAACTCTCGCGCAGATGGTGCAGCGCGTAAGTTGGCTGAAAATAATGGCGTTGATATTCGTTATCACAATATTATTTATGATGCGGTAGATGAAGTGAAGGCGGCTTTGAGCGGCATGTTGACGCCAGACAAGAAAGAGGAAATTACCGGTATGGTTGAGATTCGTCAAGTCTTCCTGGTATCGAAGATTGGCGCCATCGCAGGTTGTTTGGTTACTGACGGTGTTATTAAACGCACCTCTAGCGTCCGCCTCTTGCGTGATAACGTTGTCGTATGGTCTGGTGAATTAGATTCACTCAAGCGCTTTAAAGACGATGCAAAAGAAGTTCGCGCGGGTGTTGAGTGTGGCTTGTCATTAAAAGGCTTCAACGATATCAAAGAAGGCGATCAACTGGAAGCGTACGAAGTTACTGAAGTGGCTAGGACACTTTAAAGATTTATAAAGACTTTATGCAAAAAACTAGCCCACATCGCAACCAGCGTCTCGCAGATCAAATTCAGCGAGACCTGGCTGAACTTATTCCACGTGAATTGCGTAGTCCAAGCTTAGGTTTAATTACCTTGCAAAGCATTGAACTCACGCCGGATCTAGCTCACGCTAAAGTGTTCTTCTCTGTACTAGGTGCTGCGCCAGAGGTTGCTTTGAAGGCGCTGCAGGACAAGGCAGGTTATTTACATTCTTTATTATTCAAGCGTTTACATATCCATACTGTTCCAACCCTGCATTTTCATTTTGATAGCTCCTTAGAGCACGGTATAGAAATGTCTCGCTTAATTGATGAAGCGGTTGATAGCGATCGCAAAGACGAGAGCGCCTAAATCATGTCTTTACGTATCGACGGTGTTGTGTTGCTTGATAAGCCTGCTGGAATGAGCTCGCAAGGCGCAGTTACTGCTGTTAAGCGCGCGTTCAATGCAGAAAAAGCAGGCCATACCGGCACCCTAGATCCAATGGCAACTGGTTTACTACCTATTTGTCTAGGTGAGGCAACAAAATATTCTCAAGATTTATTAGAAGCAGACAAGACTTATATTGCCCAGGTAAAGTTTGGTCAGTGCACTGATACTGGCGATGCAGAAGGTCTTGTTACTCAAGAGCTTCCAGTCCCTGAATTTGCAGATCAGGTAGCTCTCGAGTTGGCGCTCAATGACTTACTACCAAAATTTACCGGCCCGATCAGCCAAGTGCCCCCAATGTATTCGGCGCTCAAGCGCGATGGCAAGCCCTTGTATGAATATGCTCGTGCTGGTGTCGAGTTAGAGCGCGCAGCTCGTAACATCACTATTTACCAGATTCGCTGGACCAAAATTGTTTGGCCGGAAGCTACTTTAGAAGTCAGCTGTAGCAAAGGTACTTATATTCGCGTACTGGCAGAGGACCTGGGGAAAGCTTTGGGTTGTGGCGCTCATTTAGTTGGCCTGCGCCGTACTGAGGTGGGGCATTTAAGCCTAGAGCAGGCATTCACCATGGAATCAATTCAGCAATGCTTGCAAGAAAGTTCAAGCTACATCTTGCCAGTGGACGCGCTATTACAAACATTGCCACACCTCACTGTAGATGAGCAGCAAGCAAAGCGCCTCGAGATGGGCCAACGTGTCCCTTTGAATTTGCCATCCATCGAGACCTTAGTGCGGATTTATCGTGCTACCGTCGCTCCCCATAATTTTATTGGTACTGCCGATTGGCGCTCTGGGGTGCTACATCCCAAACGCTTGATTTCTCAAACCCAGTAAACCTATTTGACTTATTTACCGATTAACCTTATTTCAACCAGAATTTCTTATTCTTAACTTTAGAAGCTTCACATGACTAAACGCGCACTCCGTAACATTGCCATCATCGCCCACGTTGACCACGGTAAAACTACTTTGGTTGATCAACTCTTGCGCCAATCTGGCACATTCCGTTCAAATGAAAAAATGACCGAACGCGTCATGGACTCAAACGATTTGGAAAAAGAACGTGGTATTACAATTTTGTCCAAGAATTGTGCTGTTGAATACGATGGCACACACATCAATATTGTTGACACACCAGGACACGCGGACTTCGGTGGCGAAGTAGAACGGGTACTCTCCATGGTTGATGGTGTTTTATTGCTGGTTGATGCGGTAGAAGGCCCAATGCCTCAGACCCGTTTCGTTACCAAAAAAGCATTAGCTCTTGGTTTGAAGCCAATTGTGGTGGTCAACAAGGTAGATCGTCCAGGCGCACGTTGCGACTATGTAATCAACGCTACTTTTGAACTATTCGACAAATTGGGGGCTACTGAAGAGCAGCTAGATTTCCCAATTATCTATGCATCAGGCTTAAATGGTTATGCTGGCTTGACCGAAGATGTTCGTGAAGGTGACATGCGTCCCTTATTTGATGCTGTTTTAGAGCATGTTCCAGTCCGTGATGATGATCCAGATGGTCCTTTGCAGTTCCAGATTTCCTCGATTGACTACAACAGTTATGTAGGAAAAATTGGGATTGGCCGCGTGAACCGTGGTCGGGTTAGATCTGGCATGGAAGTAATTTGCTTGAATGGTCCAGATGGCGTGCCATTTAAGGGCCGTATTAACCAGGTCCTGAAGTTTAAAGGTCTTGAGCGTGAAATCGTTGACGAAGCCATTGCTGGCGATATCGCATTAATTAACGGCATTGAGGATTTGGCGATTAGCACTACTGTCTGTTCGGTTGACAAGCCAGAGGCATTGCCAATGCTTAAAATTGATGAACCTACGTTGACCATGAACTTTATGGTGAACACTAGCCCATTTGCGGGCCGCGAAGGTAAGTTTGTTACTAGCCGTCAGATTCGTGAGCGTTTAGATCGTGAGCTTAAGTCTAATATGGCCTTGCGTGTAAAAGAAACTGACGACGATACGGTTTTTGAAGTTTCTGGCCGTGGCGAATTGCATTTAACTATCTTGGTTGAAACCATGCGTCGCGAAGGCTATGAATTAGCTGTGTCACGTCCGCGCGTTGTTTTTCATGAAGAGAATGGTGTCAAGATGGAGCCATTTGAGAATTTAACCGTCGACGTTGAGGATGCTACTCAAGGTGCTGTTATGGAAGACTTGGGCAAACGTAAGGGTGAGTTGCAAGATATGGTGAGTGACGGTAAAGGCCGTACCCGTCTTGAGTACCGTATCCCTGCACGTGGCTTAATTGGCTTCCAGGGTGACTTTATGACCATGACTCGCGGTAACGGTTTAATGAGTCACACATTTGATTCTTATGCACCCGCTAAAGACGGCATTCTTGGTGAGCGCCATAACGGCGTATTAATTAGCCAGGATGATGGTGAAGCTGTTGCTTACGCTATTTGGAAGCTACAGGATCGTGGTCGCATGTTTGTAAAACATGGCGATCCTGTGTATGAAGGCATGGTGATTGGTATTCATAGTCGCGATAACGATTTAGTTGTGAACCCCATTAAAGGTAAGCAATTAACCAACGTTCGCTCTTCGGGTACTGATGAAGCGGTTCGCCTCGTAACACCAATCGATTTAACATTGGAATATGCGGTTGAATTTATTAGCGATGACGAATTGGTTGAGGTAACGCCTAAGAGTATCCGTGTTCGTAAACGTTACTTAAAAGAGCATGATCGCAAGAAGGCTTCCCGCTAGTAATTTTAGTAAGCCAGGCTGTTATAAAAACAAGAGTCACCCGAGGGTGGCTCTTGTTTTTCCCCTCATAGCAAATTCAACAATTTTTTAGTAAATGACTCATTCCATGCTCCCTTCTATTGAACAACGTCTTGCTCTTGAGCTCTCTGCTAAACCCGCCCAGGTAGCAGCAGCCATCGCTTTAATGGACGAAGGTGCAACCGTTCCTTTTATTGCGCGCTATCGTAAAGAAGCTACTGGCGGTTTAGACGATGTGCAATTGCGTTTATTAGAAGAGCGCTTAAGTTATCTGCGTGAATTGGAGGATCGTCGAAAAACCATCATCACTTCAATCGAAGAGCAGGGGAAGATGACGCCAGAATTATTAAATTTACTAGTACATGCAGAAGATAAGACTCGCCTAGAAGATCTTTATCTGCCCTATAAGCTGAAGCGTCGTACAAAGGCGCAAATTGCACTTGAGGCAGGACTTGAGTCTTTGGCAAATGATTTGCTCTGCAATCCTTTGCTGAATCCCGAGCGAGAAGCTACTCAATATATTAAAGAAGCTTTTACTTCTGATCAGGGTGATAACCCAGGGGTGCCCGATACTAAAGCAGCCTTAGAGGGGGCTCGTCAAATTTTGATGGAGCGTTTTGCAGAGGATGCAGGGCTAGTTCAGTCATTGAGAATCTATTTGCAGGATCATGGTGTGGTCGAAGCTAAAGTGATTTTAGGTAAAGAGCAAGAAGGCGAGAAATTTTCTGATTATTTTAATTACTCTGAACCCATTAAAGCGATTCCGTCTCACAGGGCATTGGCATTATTTAGAGGGCGTCGCGAACAGATGCTGATGGTCAATTTACGCTTGGATACTGAAGAAGAGAAGCCTAAATGGGATGCCCCGCATAATCCTTGCGAATCTCGAATCGCCAATCAATTTAAGATTAAGAATGAGGGCCGTCCAGCCGACCAGTGGCTTTCTGAAACTGTTCGCTGGACTTGGCGCATTAAGAGTTCAATGCATCTGGAAACTGAACTCATGAGCGCCTTGCGAGAGCGATCTGAGGCAGAGGCCATTAATGTATTTGCACTTAACCTTAAGGCCTTGTTACTAGCGGCGCCTGCCGGCCCACGTGTGACAATTGGCCTTGATCCAGGTATGCGCACTGGTGTGAAGGTGGCAGTGGTAGATGCTACGGGCAAGGTGCTTGATACCGAAGTAATTTATCCGCACCAACCAAAAAATGACTGGGATGGCTCGCTCCATACCCTCTTTAAATTAGCGGAGAAGCATCAGGCAACACTGATTTCAATCGGGAATGGCACCGCATCTCGTGAGACCGATAAATTAGCTCAAGATCTCATCAAAGCAAGGCCCGAGCTCAGGCTTACCAAGATTGTGGTGTCGGAAGCGGGGGCATCGGTTTACTCGGCTTCAGAGTACGCTTCAAAAGAGCTTCCCGGTATGGATGTGTCCTTGCGAGGTGCCGTATCTATTGCCCGTCGTTTGCAAGACCCTTTGGCTGAATTGGTGAAGATTGATCCTAAGTCGATCGGAGTTGGGCAATATCAACATGATGTAATGCAAACTCAATTGGCCAAATCTTTGGTAGCGGTAGTGGAGGATTGTGTAAATGCCGTCGGTGTAGATGTAAATACTGCCTCAGTGCCATTGTTATCAAGAGTTTCTGGATTATCGAGCACGGTTGCTCAAGGCATTGTGGCTCATCGCGATGCTCATGGAGCATTTGAATCTCGAGCAGATTTGCGGAGCGTACCTCGCCTGGGTGAAAAAACATTTGAGCAGGCCGCTGGTTTTCTGCGGATTATGAATGGCAGTAATCCTTTAGATGCTTCGGCTGTCCACCCAGAATCCTATCCTTTGGTGGAGAAGATTTTGAAGGACATTAAAAGGGGGATAAAAGAAGTTATTGGTGATGCGGTAATACTGAGTAACTTAAATCCTGAAAAATATTCAGATGAAAAATTTGGTGTGCCAACAGTAACTGACATCATTAAAGAATTAGAAAAACCAGGTCGCGATCCACGTCCAGAGTTCACTACCGCAACCTTTAAAGATGGTGTAGAAAAGATCGGCGATCTCAAGATAGACATGATCCTAGAGGGTGTAGTCACAAACGTTGCTGCATTTGGTGCATTCATAGATATCGGCGTTCATCAGGATGGTTTGGTGCACATCTCCGCTCTAGCCAATACCTTTGTTAAGGATCCACACTCAGTCGTGAAGGCAGGTCAGGTAGTTAAAGTAAGGGTACTCGAGATAGACGAAAAGCGTAAGCGGATTGCTTTAACAATGCGCCTTAGTGATGAAGCGCCAAAGCCAGCGGTAGGGGCTAAATCTGACCAACGAAGCCCTAACAGACCGAACACCACAAGACCTCAGGATGCTAGAAAATCTCAGGAAGATAGGCGTTCTGCACCCCTAGTCAATAATGCAATGGCCGCCGCCTTTGGCAAGCTGAAAAAATAGTCATAATGTAGAAATGGAACAATTTCTTAGCAATTACCAGCTTATATTCTTTTTACCGATTGTATTGCTGGCAATCTTGGTCGAATCTTTTTTCTACCGGCGGCGCTTCAAAACATCCTACCCTTGGATGGAAAGCGCCACTTCAGTTGGCGTTGCTACTGGTCATCAATTAACGGGAATTTTTAACCGTTTATTGATTCAAGGGGTAATGGCAAGTTTTGTTTGGAAATATCGTCTGTATACAATGCCTGAAAAGTGGTGGGTCTATCCCGCATTATTTTTTGGCCTAGAATTTTGTTATTACTGTTACCACCGCGCCTCCCATGAGATATTTTTAATGTGGGCTACACACAGTACGCATCACTCTCCTAATGAAATGACTTTATCTGCAGCCTATCGATTGGGATGGCTTCCGTTCCTATCTTTTACATGGGTATTTTTTCTACCTCTTGTATTGATTGGCTTTTCACCGATCGCCGTTTTTACCATGCTATCAATTAATTTAATGTATCAATTCTGGCTCCATACTAAATTGATTCCTAGGCTTGGATTTCTTGAGGGAATTATCAATACCCCCTCAGCCCACCGAGTGCACCATGCCAGTAATAGACCTTATCTTGATAAAAACTACGGTGGAATCTTAATGATTTTTGACCGACTCTTTGGGACTTATGCAAAAGAAGAGCAAGATATTGAAATCATTTATGGTCTTACGCACCCCAACTACTCTAAAAATCCATTCGTAGTTGTTTTTCGTGTTTGGGGAGAGATGCTAAGGGGTTGCAAGGAAAAATCGACACTGCTAGAAAAGTTAAGGCTTCTCTTTTCACCGCCCCAGTAAACCGCTATTTTAATTCTGTCTTGCTACCGTAATATATTTCCATATAATTGGAAATATGATGAATGTAGATGCTATCCAAGCTTTTTTGGCTTTGGGGCAAGAATCCCGCTTAAATATTTTTCGCTTAATCGTTCAGCGTGGAGATACTGGTTTGAGCCCAAGTGAAATTATTGAAGGCTTGGGCATTCCAAATGCCACCTTAAGCTTTCACTTAAAAGAGCTTTCTAAGGCGAATCTCATCAATGTAGAGCGCCAAGGACGAACCCTCATTTATCGCCCTAATGCAAAGCTGGTTCAGGATCTCAGTCATTTTCTTTTAGAAAATTGCTGCGGTGGACAGTCCTGCCTACCCATTAAACTCCAGAAGAAGGTAAAACTACTATGAAGCAATACAACATTCTTTTTTTATGTACCCATAATTCAGCGCGATCCATTATTGGGGAGGCATTGGCTTCTACCCATCCCAGTGGAAAATTTAAAGGTTTTTCTGCTGGCTCCGTGCCAGGCGATAGCATCAATCCAATTGCCGCTGACATTGCGGTTGAGTTAGGTATGGATAGAGCCTTACTTCAATCAAAGAGTTGGGACGTATTTTCTAAGCCTGGCGCTCCTCAGATGGATTTTATTATCACTGTTTGTGATAACGCCGCTGGCGAGGTATGCCCATTTTGGCCAGGTCAGCCGGTGACAGCGCATTGGGGGTTTCCGGATCCCTCGTTGGTCCAAGGTACAGACTTAGAAAAGAAAATGGCCTTTATCAGTGTATTGAACGAACTCAAAAAGCGCATCGACCTGTTGGCAGAGATGCCATTAGAAAAATTAGACTCCTTAAGTCTCAAAGAAATCCACACAAAAGCATGAATGCGCTAACTAAAAAATTGTCCTTTTTGGACCGCTATTTAACGGTCTGGATTTTTGCTGCTATGGCTTTAGGTATCAGTTTGGGGTATTTGATATCTGGTGCTGAGAGTTTTATCAATTCCTTTCAAGTCGGGACTACTAATATTCCAATTGCGATTGGGCTGATCTTAATGATGTATCCGCCATTTGCGAAAGTGCGTTACGAGGATTTACCTGATGTTTTTAAGGACGTTCGCGTCTTTGCGATCTCCTTTTTGATGAGTTGGATTATCGCCCCTTTGCTGATGTTTTTTTTAGCGATTATCTTTGTGCCGGACCAGCCTGAATATATGGCAGGATTAATCTTGATCGGCATTGCTCCTTGCATTGCTATGGTGATTGTATGGAATGATATTGCCAAGGGCTCAACCGAATATGCGGCAGGATTAGTAGCGTTTAATGCTCTTTTCCAAGTGCTATTTTTTAGTATCTACGCCTATATCTTTCTAACAATCTTACCCCCTTATTTTGGTCTGGCTAGTTCGAATGTCAGCGTCAGCATCGGTCAAATTTCTCAAAGTGTCTTTATTTACTTGGGCATTCCCTGTATTGCGGGAGTGCTGACAAGGATGGTGATGTTGAGGTTTGTTTCTAAAGAGTGGTACCACGAGCAATTTGTTCCTCGCATTGGGATGATCACATTGATTGCTTTGTTGTTTACCATCGTAGTGATGTTTAGTTTGAAGGGTAATTTGATTCTGACTTTACCAATGGACGTACTAACGATTGCAGTACCTTTACTGATTTTTTTCTTAGTTATGTTTTTGCTGACCTTTTTTATTACCAGTAAAATGGGTATCGACTACAAGCGTTGCTGCACGTTATCATTTACAGCTTCGAGTAATAATTTTGAGTTAGCTATTGCGGTAGCGATTGCTGTCTTTGGAGTTAATTCTGGGGCAGCGTTTGCTGCCGTGATTGGGCCACTCGTTGAGGTGCCTATCATGATTGGCTTAGTGACTGTAGCTCTTGGGTTCAAAGAGCGCTATTTCTCAAAAGCGTAATGCAGGCTAAGGCTTGTATTGCCTAATGAGGCTTTCAAGCCCGAAAGGGTCGTTCTTCTTTCTGAGTCGGTTGATTGACTTTTTTAAGTCGGCCAACTCTTGTTTATTAAGCCGACTTAATTTTAGATGATCTAGGCCATAGGCATCAATTAGATAGCGAATACTTGATTTAGACAATAGATGCCTGATGATTACAAAAGTAATCAGTGCAAGAAAAGCAATAAATGTAATGATCATTTATTTAATAAAGGCATCGTAAAAGGTCTTTATGATCAGCGCGATGACTGTAATAAAAAAGGCTTTGCGAATAAAGGCATTCCCATGTTTAATGGCAAATTTACTGCCAATTTGCCCGCCAACAAAGTTGGCACTGGCCATAAAAATTCCAAGTTTCCAGTCCATGTATCCCATATATAAAAATACACACAGTGCACCTAAATTGGAGGCAACATTTAAAAACTTCGATGGTGCTGCAGATCGTAAAAAGTCATAACCCAAAATCCGCGTATAAAATAATTTATAAAATGCCCCAGCCCCTGGTCCTAAGAAGCCATCATAAAAACCAATGACAGCACCACCTATTGAGGCAATGGCACTTTGTTTATGGTGTTTATGTTTGGGTGCATGAATGAGACCTGCGCTTGATTTGATATTAAATATCAAAAGAGCAATAAGAAAAAAAGGCAGGGCGCTGCGTAACCACTGGCTGGGAACTTGAGTTAGCAAATAGGCGCCACCTACCGAGGCCAAGAAGGCCGCCAAAGACGAAATCATAACTAGTTTCCAAGGGCTTTTATTGGCCCTAGTGTATTGAATCGCAGAGCCTGTAGTGCCCGCAATAGATGCCATTTTGTTTACAGACATGAGGGTTGCAGGAGGAAATCCTTGGAGTATCGTGAATAGCGCTGGGACTTGTATCATGCCGCCACCGCCAATAATCGAGTCAACTAAACCCGCCATAAGGGCGCACGTTAGCAAAAGACTAAGATCGAATATGGATAGATCAAACATGTATCGGCTTTATTGTGGTGATGATGCCCATCACTTGTTATGTCTCGGTGCAGTTATTGTATAGGGGTGCCAGTCAGATTCCCGTACCTATGCTGGGCGAACTGTGACAGCTACGTCTAAGACGTGATCTGCGCCTCCGTGGATAACTCCTCTGACGGGTGATACATCGGAATAATCTCTTCCCTGGGCTAGGTGAACATAGTCTTCGCCAGGCGACCCATGGCCCCAGCGGTTATTCGTGGGATCGAGATCACACCATATGCCAGAAGATAAGTTACCGTCGAAACCAATGTTGGGGATGTAAATGGAAATCCAAGCGTGAGAGGCATCGCTTCCAATTAAGCGTGGCTGACCTAGAGGAGGAGTGGTGAGAAGATAGCCGCTAATATATTTTGATGGTAACCCAATGCTTCTTAAAGCGCATAAAAAAATATGGGCAAAATCTTGACACACCCCTTCGCGCTTGGTTAATGCCTCAATAGCGGGTGTATTAAGATCCGTGCTTTTGCTGACATATCTAAATTCATGATAAATATGCTCCATGAGCTCAATGGCAGCCTGTAGGATGGGTTTTCCAGTGGTGAAGCAGATTCTTGCAAAATCGACAAACTCTTGCCGTAGAGTGATGAAAGGGGAGGTGAATAAAAATTCTGCCGCAGAATCCCAGTGGGTCTTAGAGTGGTATCGAAAGTACTCTCTAACATCTTCCCATGGCGGCGTTTCAGCAGGTGCCGCGAAGCTAGTTGGTTCGGGCATCGTTTGGACTAATGATTTGGCTGATATTAATAACTCATGATGCCGACTCTCTAGGGAAAAGAAGGTGCATACATTGCCATAGCTATCAGTATTTTCTTCTCTCCATGCAGGTTTCGGATCTATATATATTTCCGTATTCATTACTACCTGAGTGCTTGTACCCGCTGGTTTTAAGTGTGTGATGTGTTGGGCAATTTCCACATCAGGATCATATGAGTAGTGTGTGTCATGAATAATCTCAAGTAGCATAATCGGCTCTTATATTTGGACGATGTATTCGCTCTGATGAACCAGGTTGAAATAGCGCGCGCTAATTTCATCCGAGACATTCCATGCGGCCTTAGAGCAGCTAAGTAAACAATCACGCAAATGATGCAAATTTTGGTTGTTATCAGGCTCGCACAAGGAATCTAAAGTGTAATCTTGTAGATTCGTTACGCTACGCGTGAGTTCATCTGGATGGTGACGTTCGGTACCAGCTAATTTTGAAAGTCTGGCACGTAGTGCTTTTGTGACCCAGGCCAGTGAACGTGGATTTTCATCATCCAGCACCAATAGACTGACTAGGGGCTCTAGGTCGCGACTTTGTTGATGTTGGGCGTGGAAGGTAATGGTGCTGTCAAATAGAGCTAGCAAAGCAATATAACCAGAGCTATCCCCCTTTGGGTTGCTTAGCAAGCCATGATTAAGAGCTAAATCCAAAGCAGTGGTCAAAAAAGAGAGGCGTTCAATATGGCGACCAATCGCCAGTAGTTGCCAGCCATCATCGCGCGTCATGCGGTCGGTTTGAGCGCCCGTAATCGCCGCTAAGGCACCATTGGCATGACTAAGTGCTTCAATTGCGAGTGATGCTGAAAAGTCCTGAAACGCTGTCGCTTTATGGCAGTCCTCCTGGAACTGCTCGATGCAGTAATTAATCGTACTCCATTGCTCTGGCGAAAGTCTCTCCCGCACATTTGAGGCATTGCGTTTCATGGCATTCAGATTGAAGCCAACACTGGTGACATGTTCGCTCTGATTCAGACAATCAATGAGCGTTCTTTCAAAAATACGGTGACGCATATCACTTTGATCGAGGGAAGCTGGCACACCTTCTGGAACTAATCTGTGTTGAGTGCAAAGCGCTTCAAGCCAGGCCCAAAGTTGCTTAGAGGGAATGTACTCGTTATTGATGCTCTCTAAATAAAGTTTTGCGAGTCGAAGGATATTTTCACTACGTTCTGTATAACGCCCAAACCAATACAGGCTTTCGGCTGCTCGACTAGTGACCAAACGTTTTCTTAAAATAGGTACTTTGGTATGTATGGCCTGCAATGCAATATCTGGCGGGCTATAAAAGTTTTGACCTTGAACCCAAACATCTGCGCTGCTTCCGCCTCTTTGCATAGAGGCAATACCGGTTTCGGTTGCAGCGATGCGAGCAAGTCCACCTGGAAGAACCTGCCAGCTATCAACCCCATTACTGAGCGCAAAAACACGCAACATGTAAGAGCGGGGCTCAATCAAGGAGGCATTATTGATATTTAAAGCACTGAACCAAGTGGGCATTTGGGCAAGCGGAATATAGGTCTGAACGGTGTGCTCGTCCGGCTGGCGAGTGATGCGTCCTACCCATTCATCTCTTTGGGATTGGGTTAGGTTGCCACCCAAAATAGATTCATAAATTTCGTGACCAGCGGAGAGTGGGTAGGTTGGCTTGATGGCGCTATGGCCTAGATTAGGTATTGCCGCCTCTAAGGCTGCGCGTTCACCACACCACCAGGTATCCATTGCAGGTAGCTGAATCTTTTCATTCAGTAAATATTCGCTAATCCCTGGTAAAAATCCCAGTAAAGCAGGGGACTCCAAAAATGCTGAGCCTGGTGCATTAGCCAGAATGACATTGCCGGCCCGAACAGCTTGCAGCAAACCAGGGACGCCTAAGGTTGAGTCAGAGCGCAACTCTAATGGGTCTAAGAATTCATCGTCTAAACGTTTGAGTAAGACATGTACCGGCTCTAAGCCACGTACTGTTTTCAAGAAGAGGTGTTGATTTCTGACAGTGAGATCGCCACCCTCTACTAAAGTCAGACCCAAATACCGCGCGAGATAGGCGTGTTCAAAATACGTTTCGTTATAAGGTCCTGGGGTCAGTAGCGCAATGTGGGCATTAGCTCCCGCAGGAGTTTCGGATTTGAGTGACTCAATTAAATCTCGGTAAGCATTCGATAAGGCCGAAATCTGCAATGATTCATATGCTTTTGGAAATTGCCGCCCAATTAGATTGCGATTTTCTAGCAGGTAGCCCAGGCCAGACGGAGCTTGTGTTCGCTGAGAGAGTACTGACCATTTTCCATCAGGGGTTCTGGCAAGATCAAAGGCGATAATATGCAAATGCTTTTTTCCACAGGGCTTAACATCGCGCATAGAGCGAATATAGCCAGGATGACCCTGTACTAAAGCGGGGGGAATTAAACCTTCTTTAAGTAAAGTTTGAGGGCCATATACATCAGAAATAATGGCCTCCAGTAAGCGTGCTCTTTGGAGGACTCCGGATTCAATTTCTTGCCACGCATCTGAGCTGATAATTAAGGGAAATAAATCGACAGACCATGGCCTCTGTGGGCCATACTCATCTGCATACACGTTGTAAGTGATGCCATTTTCTCGAACCTGCCGGTTAAGTTCTTGAGTGCGCTGATTTAGATCTGCTAAACCAGTTGGCTCAAGCCAGTCAAAAAAAATCTTCCAATGTGCCAGCAGGTCGCTGGAGTCTCCGCGCAATTCATCAAAATGCCCAGCCTGAGCTTTAGGAGAAAGGCGGAGAACCTCTTCCTTTAGGGATGTGCTGCTTGTTTTCAAAAGTTCAGATTTGGATGGATCCACGGCTTATTGTCTCACCGGCGCATATCCAACGTAAATGGGAACTCTCGGCTGGCCGGTAAATTAATATTGGCGCTTACCCCTTCAATAGTACCCGCGCTATGACCCATGCGGAAGAAGCGGGAAAGCCTGCGACTCTCTGCTTCATAGGCATTAATTGGGAAGGTGTCATAACTCATGCCGCCAGGATGGGCGACATGATACTGACAACCACCCACTGAGCGTTTCATCCAGGTATCGATAACATCGAATATCAGGGGTACATGCACTCCAATACTGGGGTGCAGACTTGATGGTGGGTTCCAGGCCTTATAACGAACGCCTGCTACATACTCTCCTGCGACCCCAGTTGGCTGAAGGGGTAAAGGCTCTCCGTTGCATGTAATTGTGTAGCGACTTTCATTTAAACCGGTGACTCGCACTTCAATGCGCTCAAGAGAGGAATCCACATAACGGGCGGTACCACCAACAGCACCCTCTTCGCCCATGACATGCCAAGGCTCAAGAGCATATCGCAAGGTAATTTCGGTGCCCATTGTTTTGACTTGACCAATTAGCGGGAAGCGGAATTCTAGGTGAGGAGCAAACCATTCGGCCTTAAAATCAAAGCCATTCCTTTGCATTTCTTCAATTACATCAGAAAAATCCATCTTAATAAAGGTCGGCAATAAGCAACGATCGTGCAGTTCGGTGCCCCAGCGAGTAACAGGGGCCAGATAAGGCTTATCCCAAAAACGAGCAATGAGTGCGCGAATTAATAGCTGTTGCACGATGCTCATACGAGCATGTGGCGGCATTTCAAAAGCGCGCAATTCAAGCAGGCCTAAACGACCAGTTTGACTATCAGGTGAGTACATCTTATCAATACAAAATTCACTGCGATGGGTATTACCAGTCACATCAATCAAAATGTTGCGTAAAGTTCGATCCACTAACCATGGTGGCATGCTACTGCCGTATTTTTCACGGTTCTTCTGAATCTCTTGAAGCGCAATTTCTAACTCATAAAGCTGATCATTTCTAGCTTCATCCACCCTTGGTGCCTGACTTGTAGGTCCAATAAACATGCCGCTAAATAAATAACTCAGACTAGGATGGTTGTGCCAATACAAAATCATACTGGCTAGTAACTCTGGTCTGCGTAAGAAAGGGCTATCAATAGGAGTAGCGCCGCCCATAACAAAATGGTTGCCGCCGCCAGTTCCTGTATGACGACCGTCGGTCATAAACTTCTCGGCAGATAAGCGAGATTCAAATGCAGCGTTGTACAAGAACTCAGTATGGTCAACCAACTCCTTCCAGTTGTGTGCTGGATGAATATTGACTTCAATCACGCCTGGATCAGGGGTGACTTGCAATAACTTAAGGCGTGGATCTCGAGGTGGGGGATATCCTTCGAGCACGACTTGATATTGCAATTCTTGCGCAGTAGCTTCAACGGCATTTAATAGATTAAGGTAATCCTCAAGACGTTCCAATGGTGGCATAAAGACATATAAGGACCCGCTCTTACCACCATGTTCGTTTTCGGCCTTAGGTCCGTTTGAGCGCATCGGATCGCGAGTTTCTACGCATAGTGCGGTACGCGTAACCTCTTTGGCAGATTCTTGCCTTTGTGGAAAATGGACCTGTTGCGATTGACTCCAGACGGTCCGATTTGAATGGGTATTTTTATCTTGATTGACTGGCTGAATTTGTTGGCGAACAGGAGCTGCGCTAGGGAGCGGAGCTCTTGGTGCAAAAGGATCCTCCTCAATCAGATAGGGGTAGTCCGCTTTATTGGCCCATGGCAATGACTCCAGCGGTAAACGATAACCCATTGGGGAGTCCCCGGGGAGGAGATAGAGGCGATCATCCCGGTAAATCCAAGGACCCGTTTTCCAATTGGTATCAAGGTAGGTTGAGCCATAACTTGCTTCAATTGGCAAGACATAGCCAATGACAGAATCCAGTTTTTGGGTAAATACTCTTTTTAAGCGAGTACGTTCCATTTCATCATCAAGATTAGATTTGAAGGGGTCTACGTTGACTGGAAGCTTGGACTCGCGCCAGAGGTAATAAAACACATCTTCATATGCGGTTTCAATAAACTGATCGTCTAAACCCAAGTTTTTAGAAAGTGTGCGAACAAATTGACCGGCATCTTCACTGGTGTAGGTAATTGGATTGCTTTCATTAGCAAAGAGCTTGGGATTTTTCCAAACTGGCTCACCATCCGCCCTCCAGTAGATTGAAAGCGCCCAGCGAGGTAGTTGTTCCCCGGGATACCATTTTCCTTGCCCAAAATGTAGAAATCCGCCATCACCGTACTGCGCACGTAATTTTTCTACTAGGTCAGCGGCGTATGCGCGTTTGGTGGGGCCGAGGGCATCTAAATTCCACTCACGTTCGTCACGGCCGTTAACGGAAACAAAGGTAGGCTCACCACCCATCGTAAGTCGAACATCGCCAGTTTTTAATTTTTGGTCAACGGTTTCACCAAGCCTGAGAATGTCTTGCCACTGCTCTTCGGTATAGGGTTTGGTTACTCGTGGGGACTCATAAATACGAGTCACATCCATGGTGTGTTCGAACTCTACTTCACATTCGTCCACACCGCCTTCAATCGGCGCTGCTCCTGAGGGCTCTGGGGTGCAGGCAACGGGGATGTGTCCTTCGCCAGCCATTAAGCCTGAGGTAGGGTCTATACCAATCCAACCAGCCCCTGGAAGATACACTTCGCACCAGGCATGCAGATCCGTAAAGTCTACTTCGGTGCCGCTAGGACCATCCAATGATTTGACGTCTGGTTTTAATTGAATTAAGTAACCTGAAACAAAGCGTGCTGCTAAGCCACAAAGGCGCAATAGGTTCACCATTAACCAGGCTGAGTCTCGGCAAGAGCCACTCCGTAAATCTAAAGTGTCATCAGGAGTTTGGACGCCGGGCTCCATTCGAATCAGGTAGTTAATGTCACTTTGTACTTTCTGATTAATTTTCACCAAAAAATCAATCGTGCGCATTGGGCTGCGATCGATAGTCTTGAGGTATTTATTTAATGTCGCATTACGCATTCTTCCCAAATAAGGACGCAATTCTTTCTTTAGTTCCGAAGAATATTTAAATGGGAATTCTTCCGCATCTGGTTCCAGAAAGAAATCAAACGGGTTGTATACCGCCATTTCAGTTACTAGATCGACTGTCACCTTGAAATGCGTTGTAGGCTCTAGAAATACTAGGCGGGCCTGATAGTTCGCGAATGGATCCTGCTGCCAATTAATAAAGTGCGCTTCCGGTTCGATTTTTAAAGAATACGAGACGATATGGCTTCGACAGTGGGGGGCAGGTCTTAGGCGGATGACTTGAGGGCCCAATTTAACTGGGCGGTCATATTGATATTCGGTAATGTGGTGGAGGGCGGCATGGATAGACATAGGGCAATTCTATGTGCACCAATTTGGGTAGTCATATTCGATTGCACAAGACTAGTGCGTGAAGCAGTTTTGTGCCCTGATTTGGGTTAAGCGTGAGAAAAAAAGGACGCGCCTCAATTTAACGTTTCAGAGCTGAAAAGCTAGATGCTTGAGCTAAATCCCAGTAATGCTGAAATACATTGGGCAACTCACTTCCTTCATCATTATGAAGTAAGCTTCCTGGGCGAACATCCGGAAGTAGTGCTGAAAGCAGGTGCACTTCATTTGTATTGACTCTACGAACAATATGACTGGTATCAATATCGATAGGATGATTTAAGCCAGCAGCCTCCACGATCTCCTTTAGGGCCTTTAGGGTTTCATTGTGAAAATTAAATACCCTCTCTGCTTTATTGGGTACTACAAGAGCTTTTTGGCGGCCCAGATCTTGGGTAGTTACACCAGTAGGGCAATATCCTGTATCGCAGACCTGCGCCTGTATGCAGCCAATAGAAAACATAAATCCTCGAGCGCTATTGCACCAGTCGGCACCTAAAGCAAAAGCTACCGCCATATCAAAAGCGCTAATAATTTTTCCAGAACATCCCACCTTGATTTGATCTCGTAAATTCACACCTACTAAAGAGTTATGAACTAAACGAAGACCTTCTTGTAAAGGGGTACCAACATGATTGGTGAACTCGACAGGAGAAGCGCCAGTGCCCCCTTCTGTTCCATCTACAACGATAAAGTCGGGGTATATCTCTGTTTCTAGCATTGCCTTTACGATCGCAAACCATTCCCAGGGGTGGCCGATACAGAGTTTGAATCCGACGGGTTTACCGCCAGATAGTTTGCGTAGTTGAGCGACAAAATGCATCATTTCTAGTGGGGTAGAGAAGGCGCTATGGGATGCTGGAGATATACAGGCTACACCAGCCGTAACACCACGAGCTTCTGCAATCTCCGGGGTGACCTTGGGTCCCGGCAAAATACCACCATGACCAGGTTTAGCTCCCTGACTGAGCTTAATTTCAATCATCTTGACCTGAGGATCCAAGGCATTCTTGGTGTATTCCAGCGCATTAAAGCTACCATCTATATTGCGACAGCCAAAATATCCCGAACCAATTTCCCAAATTAAGTCGCCTCCGTGGGTGCGGTGATAGCGAGAGACTGACCCCTCCCCAGTGTCATGTGCAAATCCCCCTTTTTTAGCCCCAAGATTGAGCGCCATAATTGCATTAGCACTAAGAGAGCCAAAACTCAATGCAGAAATATTAAAGATGCTGGCAGAATACTTCTGGGCGCAATCTTTCCCCCCAATCTCTATGCGGAAATCATGGGTGGGGAGTTGGGTGGGTTTCAATGATTGGTTAATCCATTGATATCCAGGTGCCATCACATCTAAAGTGGTGCCAAAAGGGCGCTTATCCGATACTGCTTTAGAGCGTGAATACACTAAAGTGCGCTGACTTCTGGAGAAGGGGGTTTTATCGTTGTCTCCCTCAATAAAATACTGACGGATTTCTGGGCGAATAAATTCGAGCAGGAATCTCATGTGACCAAGCACGGGATAGTTTCTCAGAATAGAGCTTTTAGTTTGCAGGCAATCGTGGACGCCTACTGCAGTCAAAAAGACGAATACTAAAAAAACGTACCAAATCTGTTCGTGCCAATTTAGTGCAAAAGCACTACTTATTGCCCCGACAATGCAAAGGGTAAAGGTAAGCAGTCGAATGGGGAGAAGGGTTTTAGAGGGCTGAGCCAAAAGATTTTCCTATTCGTTTTGTGCCAGTGAAGTATATGTCACTCTTATTTCTCTTAGCTGCTCAGGAATTATGGGAATTTATTGACTTGTGACAAATAAATGAACCCCCAGTGGTGCAAGCCCCCTCCCTTATACTCATTTTTTATGGGGTGATAAGAGTATTCTGTAATAATAATATCAACCATTACAAGGAGTTCATATGTCATTAAATCATGCTGTTATTTGGATTGACCACAAAGAAGCGCACGTAATGTTTTTAAGTGAGGACGCTAGCGAAGCTGAGGTCATCAAGACTAAATCAACGCATAACCATCTACATCATAAGGGTGGTGAAATTGGTAGCGGAAAAGTACCATTTGATGTTAAGTATTTACATTCCGTTATTCAAGCGGTTAATGAGTCAAAAGAAATTTTGGTGATTGGTCCTGGATCGGCGAAGCTTGAATTGATTAAGCACGCCCACCACCACGACCCTAAGATTGCTGAAAAAATTGTTGGCGTAGAAACTGTTGATCATCCTACCGATAAAGAAATTCTGGCATTTGCTCGCAAGTTTTTCTATAAAGCAGATCAAATGTTATGAAAATTGAATTTGTTGGCCCAGCTCAAGTTGCCGAAGATGGGGGCGTGATTTATCTTGCGACATTAGATGGCAAGAACCTAGATTGCCATTTCAGTTATGAAGTTTTAGAGGATATAGATCCTGATAGTATTTTGGGAGATCCTTTGGAGCATTTTGCAAAGCATCAACTTAAGCTGCTATCTATTGCTGAGCAAAAAATTCTAAATGGGCATGCGCATGATGGTCAAATTCAAATTTTTAGCAATGACCTTGTTGCTGATTAAGATCGTATTCGGAGAAAAATAATGAAGACACCTATAGACCCATCCAAACTGGATGATCTACCAGCCAAGGATTACTTTATCGAGGCTATTAGTCACGTTGATACGGCGGTAAAGACGAGCAGTATTGCAGTTGGCGCTGCCAAAGGCATTTTATATAGCATCATTGAAACTCTAGGTACGATGATTGGCGATCCTGACCTGCCAAATCATCTTCGATCAGGATATGAGGGTGCCTTAGAGTTAGCGCACGAGTTGCAGGCGAAGATTGATCACCTAAGCTAACCTTTTTATATTCAGAATAGTTTAAAAATGCAGCATAAGAGGTTAGCCGTAGCCCCTATGATGGAGTGGGGCAACGAAGGATTTTAAGCCTTATAGAATAAGGGCTAACGTATTTCTAGTCACCTTAAGGGGCAATAAAGGGAGCGCGTTACATCGCTCTGAATTTTTAATCTCCCTCGGAATTACTTTCGTAAATTTAAAAAAATTCATCCATACATATTGCTTGGCAATTATAAGTATGAATGCCTAGACCTTGAGAGATGTTAATGATGAATAACGAAGATACCCGACCTCACGGTCTATGCATCATCTTCGGAATCCTAAAGTCTTCCTCAGCCAAGACTTCCTTCTTGATTTGGATAAGTCGCCCAACTAAATAAGGAATCACCGCTTTTCTTTACTCGTCGATTACTCGTGAAAAACGAACCCACGTCCATTCCGGCAAGCGGTTCCACCGACATCACGAATTGCTAAGACCGCAAGGGTCTTCCCCATGCCTGCTATCCGCTAAAGCGAATGCAGTCAGGTGAAAGCAATTGTTCTGGCGCGGTCGCTCATTTCTCCCCATCAACGTCGCGCGCTCTACTACGCTCATTTAACGGGTCACTGTAATGCGCATTATTCAGGGTAAGGCTCCGACCAATTAATCTGGATGATGGCTTGTCGAAGGATTCCGTGCGCTCTATGTTCGTTAAGAAAAACCTAGTGAAGTCCAGGGCAAGATTTTCAGGGGTGAAATTCGTTGTGCTCGGCTTCGATGTGACTCGCCTGCATTCCAGTGGAATAAAAAACTATAAGAGCTGGGAAAGGAAAAATGATTGTCCTCACATCCATCTTGAATACGTGCTTATCTTCAATTTGAAAGTGGGAAATTGGAGCGAAGCATCTCAGTAGCCCATTGTTAAAACTCCTCAACCTATTGGAGCAAAAACAGCTTGAGGCTGCTGCCTAAGCTATTTCGGTTTAATCCGGTATGTATTTGGGTTGATGCAAGATCATAAGACGTGCCTATTCAGGTCTATTCCGGTTGACATTCCGGTCTAATCGGGTTTATAATCGAGCCTATGAATACTGAAACCATTGTTATCACGCCTGACTTGCTCAATCTGTTGAGCGAAGTCGATGAGTTTAAAGGCGCTTGGCGTGCATTGGGAACTTTGGCGCCAGAGCGCCTCAATGCATTGCGACATGTGGCAACCATAGAAAGTATCGGTTCATCAACCCGCATCGAAGGTAGCAAGTTGACTGACCGCGAGGTTGAGAAACTACTTTCAAAAATAGAGATTAAGAAGTTTGATAGTCGTGACGAGCAAGAGGTTGCTGGTTACGCCGAGACAATGGAAACTATTTTCCATTCCTTTGATGACATCCCGATTACCGAGAATCATTTAAAGCAACTGCATCGCGATCTTTTGCGTTATAGCCAAAAGGATGAGCGACACAGAGGTGAATATAAGAAGTTACCGAATAATGTGGTTGCCTTTGATGCTGATGGAAAGATGGTTGGCGTAGTTTTTGAAACAGCAACTCCGTTTGATACTCCGCGTCGGATGACTGAGTTAGTTGAATGGCTCAAAGATGCGCGAGAGTTGGGGCGATTACACCCACTACTGATCGTAGCTGTTTTCATAGTCACATTCTTAGAAATCCATCCTTTTCAAGATGGTAACGGACGACTCAGTCGTATTTTGACGACATTATTGCTTTTACAAGCCGGCTATATTTATGTTCCTTATAGCTCGCTTGAAAGCATTATCGAGCAGAGTAAAGATAACTACTATTTAGCTCTGCGCCAAACTCAACAATCTCTGCATAGCGAAACGCCAAACTGGCAGCCATGGTTATTGTTCTTCATGCGGGCACTTCAGCAGCAGAAGAGGCGGCTGGCCGCTAAAGTTGAGCGTGAAAAAGGATCGCTGGCGTTATTGCCGGAATTGGCCGTTAAGTCTCTTGATTATGTTCGCGATCATGGACGCGTAACTACGCGTGATATGGTCCGTGAATTCGGTGCAAGTCCGAACACTCTAAAAACAACGTTTAGTAGTCTCGTTAAAAAAGGGTTATTGGTACGGCATGGAGGAGGGCGCTCAATTTGGTATGGCTTACCGTGAAAGTGTATGGATAGGAAATATTGTGGACGTAGTTATGGACTGGACGTAGTTATGGACTAAGACATTAAATTAAAACTAATGTTTGATTCATGCTAAATTGTCCAAATCTACTTAACTACCAGCTGTTTTCTACGCCAATGCACTTAAGTAGATTTGCGGTTGTTTGATGTCTTGAAGGCTCAAGGCATCTAAGTTACCAACTTCTGCTTCTTTTGTTATGTACGTAATCCAACCACGGCTATCGCTTAGTGGCTTGACAACAATGTCGCGATCTCCAAAATCGCAACCTTCCCAAGCTCGTGCTACTGCAGAGTAAATATCAACATTGGGTGGCAAGTTGCCAATTGCAAGGTGTGCATGGAGGTGCTTGCCGTTATGCAAGCCCTCTAAGCTCGAAATCATTAGTGGGACTGAAAATGCTTTTGTAGACGTGCGTTTACTGTCTCTGCCAAACAGCAAAGATGTAAGTAGCTGATAAAAATAATTCAGAGTGCTTATTGCAATTTCTTCATTTAGATAGGTCAACCTACCTTTAGCTGGATAGTATCTTTCGAAGCTTCGAGGCTTTACGTAGGCCTGTGTTTTAAACGTCAATGTGACGGCATGTGTGAGATGCGGTTTAAATTGACTGATTGTTTCTACCAGCGCCTCGTGAAGTTGAGTATTTCGCATTGAGTCTTATGCGAACTATTGGACTAATGCTGGTGAAGAGTAGTTTCGTTTTGAAACGCGGGCTATTCCATTCGTATTGAGCGGGCTTGAATCCAAGTGCTTATGTTTGTTTGCTTCGATGAACTCAGCTAGATCTCTAAGGTCGCATACCCAAGGCTTACCCACCTTATAGAAAATCTCAGTCAGTGGTGTATCTTTTTTTTCTATAATTTTCTGTAATGTGTGTTCGCTGTAGCCGAGATATGCAGCGACCTCTCGTTTGGTGATAACCAGGCGGTTACCAAAATACTGCAGCATAATATTGATTACGCTGATATGTTCACTTCTGTTTTGTTGCATTTTTTGATCCGAATAATTCAATTTTATTTCCCGAAGATGACTAGTTTTTATTGCTAATAAACTAGCTTATTTTATATAAATCATTTATAATAAAGGTACTTAGTACTTGTGATTTATTAACTATAAGTTAACATTTAATTTATAAAATGTCAAGACATATTTTTATTAAATTTTTATTTATCAATTAAAACAATGTTTTAGGGAAATCACTATGGAAATAAATTGGACTAAACTAGCTGAAATTATTAAAACTCAGCCCTGTGTTGGCGAAACAGATGCGGGTTTAAGTCGCGTAATTGGCACGTCTAAAGTCGTCATCAGTGGCTGGCAGTCTGGAGTGCGTGACCTGCCTTTTTTACAAAAGGCCCGAATGCTTGATTTTTCCGGGTATCAGGAAGAGTTGACGCAGATGCTCTCGATAGTTCCAAAAAATAAGCAGTTAATACTACGCAAGAAGCTTCAAGCCTTAAGTACTTCCTGGGAATCGTATAAGGAGCTACATAATCCAAAGCCATTCCCACCGTTTAGTGAATTAATTGTTAAGGACGATGAGGCAGTAAAGCTACCAGACGGGCCTTCTAGAGTGAAGCTGGATAAGTTTGGATTTGCTCTTAGCCCTGGGGATATCGAGAATAAGGAATAGCCTGAAATCTAGATAAATATTTAGTGGCTGCAGCTTCAGGGTAGCTGGGTTGCTTTATCGATAAAGATGTATAAAATTTGATACAATTAGATTGAATGGCAGAAAAACCAATTGACTGGCGGGGGTCATCCTTTAAAGATATTAAAGATGATGGTATTTTTTCGGCAGATGCCAGGAGGGAAGCTGGTCACCAATTGAATCTAGTTCAAATGGGATTGGACCCTGATGACTGGAAACCTTTTGAGGAAGTTGGTGCAGGCACCAAAGAAATTCGTATCAATTTAGATGATGGTTGGTTTAGGGTGATGTACGTAGCTAAATTTGTAGAGTCGGTATACGTTCTGCATTGCTTTAAAAAGAAGTCACGCGTAACCAGTAAGCAGGACAAAGAAATTGCCACTAGTAGATACAAGGCAGTGATTAAGGAAAGGATAAAAAAATGACACAAAATACAAAATCAACGCATATTACTGCTGTTGGTGAAAACGTCTTTGCCGATCTTGGATTCTCTCCCAAAGAGGCTGCAGCCTTGCAGGCCAAATCGAAACGAATTATCTCCGAAAAGTTGGCCATCAAAGAGTCATTGATGGCTGAGTTATCTTCATGGATTGATGAAAAGAAACTCAAACAACATGATGCCGCCATTATTCTTGGCATTACCCGCCCAAGAGTTTCGGACGTAGTTCATAAAAAGACCGTTAAGTTCACGATAGATTCACTTGTGGATATGTTGGCCAGAACAGGCAAGCGCGTTGAGTTAGCTATTCGATAGCAAGCGGGCTGTCAATCACAAAAATCTGATACGCTAATTTTAAAAAATCTAAATGCTTTTTAAGTAAGGGCAACCCAGCCACTGGGTTTTTCTTCATGTAGGTTCTTGGAAACCATATTCATATAGCGCTGCATTGAGCGTAAATCTTTATGCCCGCTATTAACTTGGATCTTCGGTATCGTCCAACCGAACTCCACCATCCGAGAGCAAAACTCATGACGTAAATCGTGAAAGTGGAGGTTCTCAATTCCAAGTCGTTTTACTGCTCTTGGAAATACGCTTGAGATGGTATCTGCCGAGTATGGGAAAACTAGCTGAGGGTGTTTTCCTTTTTGCGCCATGAGAATATCGTAGGTGTCGTATCCGGTTTGCCAGATCAGTGCGATCTCACTATCTTTACCCTTTTTTTGCCTCGGATCTTTTCGATCCCTAATCCAGATGGTTTTATTAACTTCATTGAGCTCTTTCCATTCTAGGCGCACAATTTCGCCAAGTCGCAAACCGGTACCTACTGCAAATCGCGCTAATACTCCGAGTGGAATGTCGCGCTCAGGTCTGATGACTTCGAAATAGTTGATGAGCTGATCAAGCTCCTCTTGCGATGGTCTTCTGGATCTTTCAATGCCATCGTGAATGAGGTGATTCATTTCCAGAGCTCTTCTAGACTCTGTAATGAGATTTTCATTGACGGAGTATTTCTCAGCTTTTGCCCACTTTAAGACAGTTCCGATGTAGCTAAACTCGGCATTCAATGTACTCCCGCCAGCACCTGGCGATTCTTTGATTGTTCCGTCTTTGAGGGTTTGAGTTTTCGGCAGCTGCCTTTCTCTGCCGTGCTTTATTAAGTCTTGGGTAGTGAGGCTATCAATTCTCTTTTTGGCGAGATTACTTGCCTTGATCAGCTTATAGGCCCCAATCTTAGATCGGCCAAAATTATCACCAACCGCAGTAATGTATTCGTCTATTAAGTCTGACAGGGATCGTTCACCATTGATGTTCTGGTTGATGGTTCCCTGTAAAATCTGAGCAAGCGTTATCTTCTTAAATGTTTCGGCTTGCTTGCGTGTCTTAAAGGATTTGGAGACTTTGATAGTCTCACCGGTAAAAGGGCATTTCTGTCTAATGCGAACCTTATAGGTTGTTCCCTTGATACCATTTAACTCAATAATAAAATCTTCTTGTTTTTCCATCTACCATTCTAAACGAATTAGGGGCAAAAAAGGGAGCAATGTTTGGGGAGTTAGAACGAGTTACAGTTAGTCACTGTTAGTAGAAGCTAAATTAATTTTAATTAAATCAATAAGATGCAAAATACAAGCCCTAAGAGATTAGCCGTAGCACCCATGATGGAGTGGACAGACCGTCATTGCCGCTCTTTTCACCGCACCCTTAGTAAGCAGGCGGTGCTTTATACCGAAATGGTCACTACGGGCGCACTGATTCATGGGGATGTACCACGTCATTTGGATTACTCACAAGATC
>Ga0118677_10000433_pt1 | contig 91377 bp, 82 predicted proteins | sample AliMusrvi5mmetaG_FD_86154 | JGI IMG/M metagenome (GOLD analysis project Ga0118677, IMG submission 86154) | reverse complement strand
CCTTTGTCAACAACAGAGCTCTGCTGAAAAAACAGCATCCACGGTGCAATGGTCGTACCGATATTAGCCATGAGCAGAAAAAACAGCTCATTATTGAAGCCGCCCGGAAAATTAGGAATCAGTCCCTGACCGAGGATACTGGCAATTGAAGGGTTGACCATGAATGCCGCTGGAATATAGATCAGGTTCAGGAGGCAGAATCCCAAGGCAATCTTTTCCCATGTCCAGTATCGGCCATTGAGAACAATAATACTCATGAGCAGTATGACAAGAATAACGGTCAACCAGGCGGGAACTCCGAAAATGCTTAAGGCAGCCGTCATACCGACAAATTCAGTGACAAGCGTCAACCAGTCAACAATCATGAGGTCAATCAAGGAAAACCATCCCCAAAATGCGCCGAAACTTTCAAAAATCGCCTCGGCATGCCCTCGCTTGGTCACTGCACCAAGTCGAACGGTCATCTCCTGAACATAGTATGCTACAGGTATGAGAAGGAGGAGAAACCATATCAGGTGATAACCATATTGGGCTCCTGTTGCTGCGTAGGTAGTAATGCCACCGGCATCATTGTCGGCAATCATCACGACAAGGCCAGGCCCTGCAATGACCAGGTAAAGTCGAATCGCTTTCCAGACTTTTTTAAACCGGTAGTAGAAAACGGAAAAGATGTCCATATCCGTTGAGTTGAACGTTGACGAAACCCGGCATTGAATATTAAGAAGGAAAGGACAGGTATCGAAATCACAGGTGTTTCAATGTCACCAGTCGATCTGGCGCAAATTTACAACTCTGTGCTCACTTTACAAAGTCGTTTTAACAATCTCTGCAAGAGAGTAAGACAAAAAGTATACCATATATGAGGTATTTATTGATATTCACTTGCAAGCACCCAATATATTGATCTTTATTAGGAATCCTGAGAATGATTTAACGCATCGGGCAACGCATGCGCCATAGTGCAAAAAAACACCCTTGATCCACAAAGGAACCATTATTAATGCCATTGCTTGTTACTTCGAATAATGCTTTTCTCAAGCTGTTGTCTTTTAGAATGTTCATTGTTCTGGCCTACCAGATTATGGCGATCGTTGTGGGTTGGCACATCTTTGAACTGACCCATGACACACTTGCTCTTGGTATGATTGGACTCGCCGAGGTCATCCCGTATTTCTCCTGCGCCTTGTTCGCTGGCTATGCGATAGATCACTATTCGCGACGTCTTTTTGGTGTGTTTGCCTGCTTGATGTTAGTGCTCAATGCCCTGACGCTTACAGCAGTATCGACAGGCTGGATCAGCGGTAATCCCTCGTTGTGGATTTACGGTTCTATTGCTGTTGGCGGGGTGGCTCGCGCGTTTATCGGTCCATCGTATAGCGCCATGTTCGCCTTGATTCTGCCCCGTCATCAATATGCTCAAGCTTCTGGCATCGGAAGTTCCGTATTCCAGTTGGGATTGGTTGTCGGACCGGCATTAGGTGGCATCCTGGTCGGATGGGCTGGCAAAACAGCTGCCTATAGTGTTGCAACCGTCCTTTGTCTGGCGGCTGCAGTGATGATGCTGTCAATCCGTATTGAGGAGCCGGCGGCGGCGGAAAGCACACCAATTTTCACCAGCATTGCAGGAGGACTCCGTTTCGTGTTCAGCAACCAGATTATCCTTGGCGCACAGTCACTGGATATGTTCGCGGTGCTCTTTGGTGGTGCGGTTTCGATGCTGCCCGCATTTATTCACGATGTTTTTCATTACGGCCCTGAGGGGCTTGGCTTGCTTCGTGCTACTCCGGCAATAGGTGGTCTGATGACTGGACTATTTCTTGCACGCCATCCCATCAATCTCCATGCCGGACGCTGGCTGCTGGCTGCTGTGGCCGGGTTTGGCATCTGCATCATCTCCTTTGCCATATCGGCAGACTTTTGGGTTGCGGGCCTCCTTTTGATGCTTTCGGGTGTTTGCGATGGGGTGTCTGTGGTGATGCGTACAACCATCATGCAATTAGTGACTCCCGATGCCATGCGCGGCCGAGTTTCCGCAATAAACGGCATTTTTATTGGTTCATCCAACGAGTTGGGTGCTTTTGAATCGGGTTTTGCCGCACGCATGATGGGACTTGTTCCGTCAGTAATTTTTGGCGGGTTAATGACCCTTACTGTTGTTGCAGCAACAGCAAAAATGGCTCCGAAATTACGCCGACTGGAGCTTCATCAACTGTATTGATCCTGACCAGGAGTTAGTCATGAAGCTCTTTTCATGCCGACAATTCTTTGCAAAAACTACCGCTATTTCGGTGGATTCGGATTGCTGCCCTGATCATCTTTCTTATGCTGACCTGAACTGTTTTTGCCATCATCCTTCTTTGTTTGATCTGGAGCTTTCTGAATATTGGTATCCTTTTTGGGCTGGTCAGGAACCTTCATGACATTACTACTTTTTGGTTGATCCGGAGCTTTCCTGGTGTCGTTACCACGATTATTCAGGTCGAATGAGCGATTCCCGTCATTTCGCTGATCACGGTTATTGCCCCGGTTTTCATCACGGCGTTGATCGGGAACCCTCATGACGTTATCACTTTTGGGTTGATCCGGGGTTTTCTTATTATCTTTAACACGATTATTTCCGTCAAATAGCCGATTATCGTCATTTCGCTGATCACGGTTATTGCCTCGATTGTCATCGCGACGTTGATCGGGATTAACTCTTGGACCTTTATCCATGAGCCGTTCTCTATCTCTTTCACGCCGTCCCCTCTCCTCCCAGTAGCTGCGGTCATGCTTTCGATACTCAACATCACGATATCTTCTTATATCTTGCCAGCGATGTCTTCTTATTTTATATGGAAGTTCATACTCATGAACAACAATCCACGGACCGCGATAGTCTGAAGAACGATACCAGCCACCATCTCGATAGAGATAATAGAGGTCATTATAGGAGATGATATCATAAGGGCTGTCAATGGACACTGAAAACCCCTGATCCTCCAGATAGATAAAGTCAGGTCGCGTATCAATGACAAATGTTGGCCTCTCTCCTGCATCAATTCGAATGTCGCCAAGGCGTATACTCAGTTCAGCCTGAGCATCAAGAGAGGAAATTCCAATGAACATTCCTGCAATTCCGGCAATGAGCAAAATATTTTTTTTCATCGTTATCATTCTGTTAAAATATTTTATGGTGAAATTTAATCTTATCGTGAAACGCCCGACCTTCACTTCTCATTATAGCACAAGTATAAGAATCTGTCAAGCCATGAAAGAAACATAACCAATCGTGAAAAATGTCCACAGGGAATTTTTCCTTTCAAAAAATGGTTGTTTATTATCTCTTTACAGGGATCGTTTGAAACTTTTAACCCTCTAAATAAAGGAGATGCAGCCATGGCACTGACACTTTACGGAAGAGACCCCTTGAAAATGTTTGAAGATGTCTTTAACGACAAAGTATCGCCATTTTTTTCTTCAATGGTAGCTCCGTCCTTCAAAGTTGATATAAGCGAGGATGATAGTGCTATTTTTATTGAAGCCGATATGCCTGGGGTAAAAAAAGAGGATATCAAGGTATCGATGGAAGACGATGTTCTGACGATCAGCGCGGAAAGAAACAAGAAGGAGGAGGAGAAGAAAAAAGGTTATCATCGTGTTGAGCGTTCATGGGGAAGCCTTAGCAGAAGTTTTACCGTAGGTGAAAATGTTGATCTCGAACATATTGAGGCAGCCTACGATAACGGTGTTCTGAAAATCAAGGTGCCTAAAATTGAGCCTAAGCCTAAAACGGGCAAGGAAATTTCTGTTTCATAAGGCGAAGAATTATACCAAAAAGCAATGCCCTCGTTTGTAATTGGGGGCTTTGCTTTTTGGTGTCATTGTCATTCTCTTATGCAAGGGTGTGGCTCTGTGGTTTCTTTTTGTGGTGCTCCTCCTCATGAGGCATTTCCTCATGTTTCATATTGTGCCCGCAATCAGGACAAAATCTATAGTCGAACATATACCGCCATATTTTACCACACTCAGGACAGGTAATGTTCAGAGGCTCTCCACATTCAATACAAAAAACCTCGTTCCCGCCTGTTGTTTTTCTACACTTCGGACATTTAAAAGAGCTCATTTTTATCTCCTTGTTTAATTTTGCTTTTCAGGATGCATTAAAAAGAGTCAATATCTGGGGAAATACCATTAACCCTTACACTAACCAAAATGAGTAAAACAGGTTAACGCATTTTACAACTTTCTCCGAACTGAACTTGGCATATCAACAAATCTACCGGAAAACATTTAGACAGTATTCTCTATTACAATCAACAAAAATTCTCTAAGATTCCGTAAATAATATATGCTTGTGAATCAACAATTCTCCTGGCAACTGGACTCATCATTGACAACCCAGTAGGGTTCACCGTCATGCTCTACCAGCTTAAACCTCCCTGTTGCAAGCATATCCTGCATGACTGCGTTTTCTTTATCGTTTTCTCCGGGAAAACAATCGGCTATGGCTTTCTGCAGTTCGCGCTGCTGAACCGGATGTCGGGAAACTATGGAGGTTACCGCCTGAAGCATGTCAGGTGCACTGCGCAGATCCATAGTACCTTTGACCGGATGAACAACCATGGCCACCGTTGAAAGGATAGCGATAGCCTGCTCAATACGCTCTTCTGAAGGAAGATGGACATCCTGTTCGGGCGCCGGTCTGGTGGGCAGCACAAGGTGCACCATATCAGGATTGGTCTGTTTAATGACGGCAGCAAGTTCATGTAGCGCTTCATCGGAGTCATTGATACCGCCAAGAAGCATCACCTCAATCCAGAGACGCCCTTGGTATTCCCTGCGGAAAGCTGCAAGCCCCTCAACATGCTGGCGAAAGCTCAGCCCTGAGGCAGGACGGTCAATTTGCAAATGCAAGGCTTCCGACCCGGCATTAAGCGATGGAAGCACTGCATCTGCTGAAAGCAACTCCTCACGAACTTCCGGAAGATAAAGAAGCGATCCGTTGGTAATGACAGCAACAGGTGTGGTGGTCAGCTTTTTAACCTCTCCGATAAGCCATCCGATCCCTTTGTAAAGCATGGTCTCACCAGACCCGACAAAGGTTATCCAGTCAAGAGTATTGTTAGCGGCAAGAGCCAGACGAATCTCGTCCAGAACTTCTTCACGGGGAAAAAACTCCTGCCTTTCGGTGACAAATTTTTTGGTTTTTCCCAACTGGCAATAGACACAGTTCCATGAGCAGCTTTTAGGAGGCAGCAGATCAACTCCAAGCGACTGGCCGAGTCGTTTTGACGATACGGGACCAAAGATGTATTTCATAGCGTTATAAGCTTTGTTTAAAGCAATCAGAGTTTGCGGGCAGTGGCAAGTTCAGCCATCTTTGCCTCACTTTCAGCTTCAAACGCCTCTTTTGAAATGTGCGGCAACACCAGACTGGCAATGGTGAATGCAATAATTTCTATTGAAAAAATAGCGACATAGGCCCAGACATACTGTCCTGAAAAATGGTAGACAGTATCAATAATAATACCTGCTCCCAGATGGCCTATAAAAATTGCAAGGCTTTGCGCTGTACCCCAGAGTCCTATGTAGACACCGCTGCGGCCTGCTGTCATAGACATCATCATGGATATATTCGAAACACTGGACGCTCCAAGACCGATCCCGGTAACGACAAGGGCAATTCGAAGGAACTGCACATCACGGATAAACGCTGCTGCGATCAACAGGCCAAAACCGATGATACAGAACATATTACCGATAAAAGCACCTCGTTTCTGCCCAATGCGATTAAGCAGAAATCCTGTGATGAGCATAAAAATCAACTGGGTGCCGCCCATGGTGGGGCGGAAAAGCTTGGTGGTCTCACCGACTTTCATCTTGAAAACATGAGCACCAAAAGGATCCATAACGATTTCGTTGGCAAAAAGCGCAAAAATCGAAATAAAGATATAGGAGGCAAAGAGCAGGGTTTTTGGTGATGATGAGAGCAGCATGATGGACTGAGAGAAGGATATGGCGTGCTTGCTCTTCCCCTCTTTTACTTCGACGTTGCGTTTTTCTATACCAAGCACGGCAAAAAGCCCTATGCCAAGGGCAATCAAGCCCCCGGTCTCAGCGACCATTATGAGACGCTCCGGAGTAAAAACATCAAGAAAAGATCCGACAATACGAGTGGAAATAATGGTGGTAAGCACCATCAGGGTCCAGCTCGCTCCGGTAACTTTTCCGATATTCTCCTCACCTACCGTATCGGCAAGCAGGGCGTAATAGGCAGTTGTCGCTACCTGTAGACCGAAGCCGAACACAAGAAAAATAATGGCAAGCTTCAAAAGACCGATATCCTGCATCATGGCTGGAAGCATCTCGGATAATTCTACTCCAGCTATTTTGACTTCGTAGGCAGCTGCCGGAGCGAGCATAAAGGAAAAAACACAACAGAAAAGTCCAAGCAGGACATAGGGTGTACGCTTCAATCCAAAAATCTGTGACCGATCAGAGAGGTTACCCGCCCAAACCTTGACACCGAAAATCGCCAGCAGCTCCTTGAGACTTATCAGACCAAAGACAATGGTAGCTGAGATACGAAGCTCGGTGGTCATGACCCTGTTGAGGGTATCGAGCAGAAAGCCGAGCATGATGCCAAAGCCCATCTGAAAGAGGGAGAGGCGGACAAGATTGATTTTCTTCATAAATCAGCACTCATGTTTACGGTAATAGCAGGTATGCTCAGCACATATTTTCACGCTGTCAGAGAGTAGCCTTAAAGCGTGGCCGAAATATAATAAAAATGCGGGATGATCATTACCGGAGGTTATCCTCTGTTTCACTTGAAATCCTTGCGGCCAGTCCCGTGAGTCTCTGCGAAGAGCGTCTGTTACCAATGGCCATGGCAAGAGCTTTGGGATCGCCAATGATCATCACAAGCTTTTTGGCTCTCGTTACAGCCGTATAGATAAGGTTTCTTTCGAGAAGCGAGTAGTGCTGCATTGAAAGCGGGATCACCACTGCAGGATACTCCGAGCCCTGACTTTTATGAATGGTGATGGCATAAGCCAGTGCAATTTCATCAAGCTCACCAAATTCATAAACAACCTCTCTATCGTCATACAGCACACTGAGAGAGTTCTCTTCCTCATTGGCTGTTACAATACGTCCTATATCACCGTTAAAGACTTCCTTGTCGTAGTTGTTGACCATCTGGATCACTTTATCACCTTCTGCATAGAGAGTCCCATAACGTTCAATTTTTCGTGCGGCATGCGGGTTCAATGTTTCCTGAAGAAGGGTATTCAGTGCCTTTGTACCAAGCGGCCCTTTGTTCATTGGTGTCAGTACCTGAATATCATTAAGGGGATCAAGCCCGAAGCGTTCAGGAATTCGATCGGCGACCACCTGGAGAAGCCTGCGATAAATATTTTCCGTACTTGAGGAGGGAACAACATAAAAATCAGAAAGCTCTTTTCCGACAAACTGGAGCGGCAACTCTCCACTATTGATTCGGTGAGCATTGACAATAATTTTGGAGGCTTCAGCCTGACGAAAGATTTCGGTCAGACGAACCACTGGCAGAACTCCAGACTGAATCATATCCGAAAGTACAAATCCCGGACCAACTGGAGGCAGTTGGTCGACGTCACCGGCAAACATAAGGGCAGAACGATCGGAAATGGCTGCCAGAAGGCGGTTCATCAGTAGGACATCAATCATGGAGGCTTCGTCAACAATAACAAGATCGGCTTCGAGAGGATATGATGAGCCCCTTTTAAAATCGCGGGCATAGGGATCGAATTCGAGAAGCCGGTGAATGGTTTTCGCTTCTCTGCCAGTGGAATCGGAAAGACGTTTGGCCGCCCGGCCTGTTGGGGCGCAGAGAAGAAATTTCAGCTTTCCTGTACCAAGTATTGTAAGAATGGTATTGATGATGGTGGTTTTTCCGACACCTGGACCGCCTGTAATGATAATGAGTTTGCTTAAGAGTGCAAGAGATACCGCACTGCGTTGCGATTCAGACAGCTCAAGAGCTGATTTTTTTTCTGCCGCCATAATAGCTTCTTCAGGGTCAACAGCCCTCCAGGGAAGGACACCATGCATGATTCTGCGTATACTGCCGGCAACCCCGGTCTCTGCACGAAAAAGAGCTTTCAGATAAAAGTTTCTCTCTCCCTGATCCTCAACAACAATAAGAGTACCGATAGAGAGTTCGTAAGCGATAGCCTCATCAAGAATCGGCGCAGGAATCTGCAGAAGCCTGATGGAAGCTTCAATCAGCTTTAGTTCTGGAACCCGGCAATGCCCCTCCGAAGAGAGTTCCTGCAGCACAAACGCGATACCGGCCCGAGCCCGCAGCGGAGAATCAGAGGCTATTCCGATATTCCGGGCAATCTGATCGGCTGTTTTAAATCCTATTCCCGGTATATCAATCGTCAAGCGATATGGATTTGCACGCACAACAGCAACCGCTTCTGCTCCATAAGCCCGGTAAATCCGGACTGCCCGTGCCGTACCAACCCCATGGGAGTGAAGAAATACAATAATCTCTTTGACGCTCTTCTGCTCCGCCCATGCCGCCACAATCTGCTCCATGCGCTTTCGACCGATACCGGGGAGCTCAAGCAGTTTTCCGGGTTGGTCTTCAATAACAGTGAAAACATCCAGACCGTAGGCTCGAATAAGCACCTTTGCCAAATGGGTGCCGATCCCTTTCACCATTCCTGAAGAGAGATATTTGCTTATTCCCTCAAGAGTGTCGGGAGATATGACTGCCAAATGGCCTGCCTTGAACTGTAGCCCCCAGGTTTTATCGTTATGCCACAGACCGACTGCCTCAACATGCTGACCAGTGTTAACCGCAGCAATACACCCCACAACCGTCACCGGGTCACGCTCCCCTTTAACCACAAGTCGCAAGACGCTGAATCCTGACGATTCGCTGAAAAAACTCACTTTTTCAACAATTCCAGTAATGCGTTCCTCACCGGAAGCGATGGTTTTGCTCTCACTCATACATGAAACTCATGGTGGCTAAGTTACAAGGTAATGTTGGCTTCGAAACTTAACCGAAACATCGTGAAGTTCAAGCTTCAAGAGAGACGATAGCATCGGGCAGATCACTCAACCTGAGGCCGCCTTCCGCAGTGACAACAAAGGTATTTTCGATGCCGATGACTCCTTTGCCGGGAATTACAAACTTTGGCTCAACGGCAATTACCTGGCGGAGCTGTAAAGGCATGGTAAAACCTTTGGCAAGCACCGGCAGTTCATCGAGTTCAAGGCCTACGCCATGACCGATAAACTTTGCCTGTTCACCCGGCATACCCATGAAGCAGGAACCAAGTTCAGCTTGCTCAGCCATTGATGCAGCCGCAAGAAAAAGCTCTTCGCAGATTACCCCGGGTTTCATCTCCTGACGTACCATCTCCTGTATATCGATCGCGACATCGAATGCCCGCTGTAATTCCGGATCAATCGTTCCGATAACAAACATACGGGTCATATCGGCAATGTAACCATTGAACACTCCAGGATAATCAATAAGAACAGGTTGGTTCGCTTGAATTGCATCATAGGATGCGCCATGTGGTGAAGCGCTTGACAACCCCTTTCCCGTTACCGGTCCGTCAAAGAAGCCGCCGTTTAACCCTCCGGAAGAAGCCGCGATGCCATAAAACAGCTCCTGGTTAAATGCCCGCATGCGTATATATCCTTCATGCCCTGCCTTGCGGAGTCGATATTCAAGTTCGGCAGAGAGATCAAGCTCGCGCATACCCGCTTTCAGAAAGTGCGGAACCTCGGCAAGAACTGAAGCAAGCTTGCCTGCGCTCAGGCGGAGCTGCTCCAGTTCAAAAAGTGACTTGACTGAACGGAGTTCACGCAGCATCATGGAGATGTCCACAAAGCGGCGGCCCGGCAGCGCCCGAGTATAATAGGTGTGCTGCTGAACCGGAACAGCGTCAAACGTCATGCCGATGCAGGAGTGATCTTCACTGAAAACGGAAGCAAACTCTTTACTTGAGGGAAAAGGGCGAATATCAGCTATCGGGCTTTCCTCCCTTGCACGCATGATGCTCTTGCGCACCAGCAGCATCGGCTGACCATCCGCGGGGATCCACAGTATGGCGTTCTGACGGGTACCGGCAAAATAGTAAACGTCGATCGGCAGGATGAAAAGAGCTGCATGGATTTCCTTGCTCTGGAGCATTTTCTGCAGCCGCAATACCCGTTCTTGTGATTCGGTTTCTGTCAGCATAGCTTATGATTAAGGGTCGTTGAGGCGTTATTTTTTCCATTACCTTGTCATTCAGAAAAGGTAAAATTTTTATTTCAGGATTTCTGATAATAAAATCCTGACAACCACTTCGTTTGTATAATAGAGTGAATTTCACTATTGTTTCGTTAGATTCTCATCTTGGGGGTGCTTAATCCTTTTTTATGGTCATATTGGACGAAAAAAAAGAGATAGCTGAGAATAAACCCTTGTAACTTGATGCAGGTAATGCTGACGCAAGAAAAGATGAACCTGCCTGTTTAAACATCTTCTATGACTAAATCAACTGACAAGACGTTCTGCCCGGAACTACGTATTTACGGAATTCCTTCTGAAAAAAACTTTATCAAAGGCACCCTTTATCCGATAGAGGTTGGCATGAGAACATTGAAACTCAGCAGAACCTATCTCTGCCGCGGTCAGGAGTTCTCTTCGTTTCCTCTTTACGATACCAGCGGGCCCTATTCTGATCCATCAATTCTCATTGACCCTGAAAAGGGACTTCCCCCTATTCGGGAGAGTTGGGACTTTCCTCAGAGAGAAACTGTCCCATCGACTTTTTCTGTTTATGCGCGAACAACAACTGCCAGAGCGGCAAAAAAAGCAAAAGAGGGTTTCGGGATCACCCAGATGTACTTTGCCCGGAAAGGTGTTGTGACACCTGAAATGGAATATGTTGCCATCAGAGAGAACCAGCAGTTGGAAGAGTGGATTTCATCGTTTTCAAAAGGCGGCAGCAAAACCGTGCCGATTACTCCAGAATTTGTGAGAGATGAAATTGCCAGAGGCCGGGCTATCATTCCGGCAAACATCAATCACCCTGAGGTGGAGCCGATGATTATCGGACGAAATTTCCGCGTCAAGATCAATGCAAACATTGGGAACTCCGCGCTGGGCTCTTCAATAGAGGAAGAGGTAGAAAAAGCTGTCTGGTCGTGTCGCTGGGGTGCTGATACCGTGATGGACCTCAGTACAGGAAAAAATATCCATAAAACCCGGGAATGGATTCTGCGAAACTCCCCTGTTCCTATCGGTACGGTTCCGATTTACCAGGCACTTGAAAAGGCAGGCGGCCAGGCTGAAGACCTTACCTGGGAACTCTATCGCGACACGCTTCTTGAACAGGCTGAACAGGGCGTCGATTACTTTACCATTCATTCAGGAATCCTGAGGGAGCATCTCCCCTTTGCAGAACAACGCCTGACTGGTATTGTATCCCGAGGCGGTTCGATTTTGGCGAAGTGGTGCAAAGCTCACAAGCAGGAGAACTTTCTCTATACTCATTTTGAGGATATCTGCAGGATACTGCAAGCCTACGACATTGGGGTTTCACTGGGGGATGCCCTTCGGCCAGGCTCAATAGTCGATGCAAATGACGAGGCACAATTCGGTGAACTCAAGGTGCTTGGCGAGCTTACAAAAGTCGCCTGGCAATACGATGTACAGGTGATGATTGAAGGACCCGGTCATGTTCCTCTTCACCTTGTTGAAGAAAACATGGAAAAGCAGCTTGAATACTGCCATGAAGCTCCGTTTTACACCCTTGGACCGCTGATTACCGATATTGCGGCTGGTTATGACCACATCAATTCAGCTATCGGCGGTGCACTGATAGCAAGCAAAGGCTGTTCGATGCTCTGCTATGTGACGCCGAAAGAGCATCTTGGTCTGCCTGACAGGAACGATGTCCGTGAAGGGGTTATTGCCCATAAAATAGCTGCACATGGGGCGGATCTGGCCAAAGGAAATGCTGTGGCCTGGCTGCATGACGAACTTATGAGCAGGGCGAGATATGCTTTTGCCTGGGAAGACCAGTTCAATCTTTCGCTTGATCCCGTGAAAACCCGTGAAGTGCATGCACAAAGCATGGCTCAGAGTGGCCATACCGAAAAAAATCCTGATTTCTGCACCATGTGCGGGCCTGATTTCTGTTCGATGAAAAAGTCGAAAGAGAGTACTGAGTGCTGAGAGAGGAGTGCTGAGTTGTTCGGAATTAGGAGGGAAGGGACAGTGATCGGGAGGGGGATCACTGCCCGTTACCTTGGGAAAACGAATCAGACTGAGGCGGCTTGGATAATTGCGGCGAAATCGTCTGCATTGAGACTGGCGCCACCGATAAGACCACCGTCAATATTCGGCATGGCAAAGAGTTCTGCTGCGTTGGAAGGTTTGACGCTTCCACCGTACTGAATACGGACCAACCTGAAGGCCGGCTCGCCATAAAGTTCACCGATAAGTGTGCGGATCATGAGATGCACCTCTTCAGCCTGAGCAGAGGATGCTGTTTTTCCTGTACCGATAGCCCATACCGGCTCGTAGGCAATAACAATTGCTCCTATATGGCTGATACCCTCCAAACCTTCGCGTACCTGAGTGGAGATCACTGTTTCAGTCACTCCTGATTCACGCTCTGCAAGAGTTTCACCGACACAAAAGATAACCTTCAGTCCTTCACTTAAAGCTTTTTTAATCCTGAGATTCACCGTGGCGTTGGTCTCACCGAAATACTGACGGCGTTCTGAGTGACCGATAATGACATAGGAACAGCCGATAGCATTGATCATTCTGGCCGATACCTCTCCTGTAAAGGCTCCGTCATTTTCATAGTGGCAGTTCTGTGCCACAAGCTGAACATCACTTCCTTCAAGAAGTTGTCCTACTGCATCCAAGGCAAGATACGTTGGAGCCAGGCCGACATCGCAACCCGAAAATCCTTCTCCAAGCGCTTCGATAACATCGGTTGCAAGTGTAACCGATTCGGCTACGGTATTATTCATTTTCCAGTTACCGACAACAATTTTTCTACGCATTTGTTAATAATCTGTTTTTATATCACAATAAATCCGGTCAATCTGATCAAGAGTGAACCGGTGTTTTCCTGAACGTGCATCTTTCAATTCAACTTCGTTGCCTCCAACGGCAATAATGGTTCCATGCCAGACTCTTGCTTCATTGGTTACCAGGTTGATTTCACGATTCAACAGGCCCTGATTACCACTGATTCTGTCCTGACGATAGATGATTTGACGTTTACCCATATAAGATCTGGTTTAAGTTGTATCATACGTGGAACAAATTCCGCTTTTTTTGTTGTCGGAAATATACGAATCACAGGGATAATACAAGGCTGAATTATTCCACTTGTGATCTTTGGGCCGGCATCTCGTTCGGAGATCAATGGTAACTAAAAAAGCCCCCATCTATGAGAGCTTTTGGATTATGTTTTGCTGATTATCCTTCAACAGGTTCAACTAATACTTCGGTAGTGGAAACTGCTGTTCCGGTATCAATACTGATACTTGCTGTTCAAGCCGGTTGAGCGTTGCATTGAGAGCCGCAAAATCAATCTTCCCGCCAGTCGAAACGGTATTGAATTGAGATTTCAGCGTTACAAGCAAGTTCGCGATGTCTGAACCTACCGACACATACTCATTGATTTTGTTGTTGATGCTGTCACTTAAGACAAGCACACTTTCAATAATGGGACCTAAAGTCTGTACATCCCTGAGCAGAGGTTGTACGTCAGTGATTACTTTCTGTAAATCTGCCATATTTGTAATAATTATTGGTTGAGAAGTTTCTGATCTGGTATTATAATTGCTTAAACGTTCGTGACTACCGAATCCGTTTTCGCTCGAAAGAATGACTGGTTGAGATGCAGAATTTGCTGCACTTTCATCACTGCTGCGCTGACCGTTTTGCTTTATGAAAGTGTTATCAATTTCTGCAATAGAGGATTGATCGTCGTCAATCAGAGCAGGCTTACTGAATCTCAACCTGAGACCATGCCATCCTAATCCATCTGCACGGTTGGCAAAATAGAAAAGCAAGATAATGATGAGAAAAAAGAGAGAATAGATAAAAAACATTGTCTTTCCAGAATACGTAAACGTGAACAATAAGTCGCATAAAACGGCAAGTAGAAAACCGCCAACAAACCCAGCAATTGCCTGCATACCCCTCCCGTTTTAGGTTCCAAGGAGATTTTATTTAACAAAAATCTCCAATATCTCATAATGCAGTTCCCCTTTGGGGACAACAATCTGAACTTTCTCTCCTACCTCTTTTCCTATCAGCGCCCTTCCGACAGGAGAACGAACTGAAATTTTGCCTAAATCTGTGTCAGCCTCTTCGGAAGAGACAAGGGTATATTCAATAATTTCATTGGGATCATCAAGATTGCGAAGTTTTACAGAGGTAAGAATATAGACCTTATCGGTCTTGATATGCTTGGGATCAAGAATAGTTGCTGCTGCAAGCTTATTTTCGAGATCGGCAATACGCGCTTCTGTATGTGACTGCTCCTCGCGTGCCGCATCATATTCTGCATTTTCACTAAGATCACCATGGGCTCTGGCTTCTGCTATTTTTTCCAGAACTTCCCTTCTGGTTTCATGAACCAGCACATACAACTCCTCTTTCAGCCGGTTATACCCATCATTGGTCAGGTAAATTCTGTCAGTCATCTTTTGTACTGTTTTTGTTGAAAAAAAGGAAATAAATCCATAAGCGGGACTTCCACGGGCAATCGGAGAGGATTGCAAACAAAAAAAAGTAAAGTCAGCTGCTCAACGCTGACTTTACTTCAAAGTAATGTACAACTCTAAATCCTTCAGGCAAAAAAAACTTTACACATTAAATGCAAAATAGATTTTGCTCCCTCCCCGATCAACAAGAAGGAACAACAGATCACCACTTTTGATGGAACTTACAAGGGAACTGTAATGTGCAAACGAGGTCACACTCTGCCTGTTCACTGAAAGAATGATATCACCACGCCTCAAGCCCGCATGGTATGCGTTGGAAGATGGAGTAATGGTGGTAATGACCACTTTACCAGCTCCCGGCTTCCTGTTCAGTTTCTGTGCCACCTCGGCAGTAAGCTCTTCCGCCTTGAAACCAAGCGCTGTGATTACTTTTTCCTCCCCCTTTGACCGTGACACCATCTCCTTTCCAGTCTGCTCTTCAAGACGAACACTGAACAGTCTGATAACGCCATCCCTAAGCACTCTGAACTTCACTATTGTCCCTGGTGACTGGCTGGCAATGGAATTGCGAAGCGTTATGCTGCTCGTGACCTTTGTCCCATTAAAATCAAGAATAACGTCTCCGGTTTTTACACCTGCTTTAGCAGCTGGACTTCCTTCTACAACCGTTCCGACCAGCACCCCTTCATCCACCTTCAGATGCATGGCTTTTGCAAGGTTATCATCGATATCCTGAATACTTACACCAAGATAACCTCTGGTAACCTTACCTGTTGTAATCAATGAAGTCAGGACTTTTCTGGCCATATTTGATGGCACAGCAAAACCTATTCCCTCAAAACCTCCTGTGCGGCTGGCTATTGCTGTATTGATACCAACAAGTTCACCGTTGATATTAACCAGAGCACCTCCAGAATTACCGGGATTGATAGCCGCATCGGTCTGGATGAAATCCTCATAATCAGCAAGTCCGACGTTTGCCCGACCTTTGGCGCTGACTATTCCCTGCGTCACAGTTCTGGCAAAATTTTCACCAAGAGGACTTCCGATGGCGATAACCCATTCAGCAACCCTTAGCTTGTCACTGTCACCAATCACGATAGGTTTTAGACCTTTAGCGTTAACCTTAATTACTGCAAGATCAGTTTTCGGATCTTTGCCGATAACTTTGGCATCAATTTTCCGGTTATCGAAGGTTCGGATATAGACCTCATCAGCATCATCAATAACATGATTATTGGTGAGTATGTAGCCGTCTTCAGTCACAATAACCCCTGACCCAAGGCCTCGCTGAACTTCAGAACGACCATTGCGTAATCCGCTCTCGGATTTGTCGAAAAAGTCATCGAATGAATGGCCAAAAAAATCATCAAAAGGACGTCCGAAAAAGTCCATCGGATTCATTCCTCTTTGACTTACTTTCTTTTCTGTGAAAATCGTCACCACGGAAGGGGTCGCCGATTCAGCAATCTGAACAAATGCATCGTTGAAGCTTTTTAGCGATTGAATGGGATAATTTTCAATATTACTCTTGGCCGTAGCAAAATTCGGTCTGCTGGTAAGGTTCGGGCCATTAACAGAAAGGTTCAACTCAACATTGGAAAATACAAGTGCGCCAACGGCTATGCCTGCAAAAACAAGAAGCAGGTATTTCAGTAACTTTTCATTTTTGCTCATAGGATATCTAAGGATTTATTAATGTTACGATAAAGCCTCAATATTTTCAACGGCAGTTAATCCCGCTTTCATTTTATTCATTGTCTCTTGATACTCGGCCTCGGGTGTTGAGTCAGCAACAATACCACCGGCTGCCTGAAAGTATATCGTTGCATCCTCAATAACCATAGTCCGGATGGCAATTGCGGTCTTCAGATTTCCTTTAAAATCAAGAAATCCTACAGCACCGCCATAGAGTCCACGTTTTTCCTTTTCAAGCTCATAGATAATCTCCATGGCACGAACCTTTGGAGCTCCAGTAAGGGTGCCGGCTGGGAAACAAGACCAGAAGGCATCCATTGTACCGAGGTCATCACGGAGTTCGCCGCGAACATTACTGACAATATGCATGACATGGGAATATTTTTCAACAACCATCATCTCATTGGTTTCGACAGTGCCGATTTTAGCTATTCTGCCAATATCGTTTCTGCTGAGATCAATAAGCATGAGATGCTCGGCCAGTTCTTTTTCATCAGCAAGCAGTTCTTGAGCAATTCTTTCATCCTCTTCAAAACTGTTTCCGCGATGTCTTGTGCCTGCAATTGGGCGAGTGTCTACCATCCGTCGCCCGGCAACATCACGTTCAACCTTAACAAGCAGTTCAGGGGATGAACCAACAATTTCAAACTCTCTCAAATCAAAGTAGTAGAGATAGGGCGAAGGATTGATGGTTCTCAGCATCCGATAAACATCGAAAGCACGGGTATTCAGGGTACGCTTGAGGCGCTGTGAAATCTGTACCTGAAAAATATCTCCTGCCAGAATGTATTCTTTGGCCTTTCCAACTTTCTGCAGATACTCTTCTCTTGGCGTGTTGGAAACCACTTCCTCTGGTTGTTCGGACTGGAACGTAATCTCTGAACGCTGAAGCGGTCTGAACATCTGTTCCGCAATCAGCTCTATTTTTTTCAAAGCAACTGGTTTGTCGATATCGTCAAGGTAATTGGATACAATGAAGACCTTGCGCAGAATATTATCGAATATGACAAGCGTATCACAAAAAAGAAGAAAGATATCGGGCATCCCGGCCGGATCGGGCAATTCTGGTTTTGGGATTCTTTCGACAAGATGCATGGCATCGTAACCGAAATAACCAAAAACCCCTGATGTTATCATCTGGGGGGCACCGTTCTTTTTTTTCGGTATCTCTTCGGTATCAAAAGCTGCAAGACACCGGTCAATTGTTACACGGAGATTTGTTTCCTCCCGGGCGATTCGTCCAAGATCATGAAATTTCTCATCAAGAATTTCGATATCTGCCGGGCCACTCACTGAACCTCTGAGGATAGCGACCGGATCTATGGCAATATAGGAAAACCGGGCAAGAAGCTCCTCTCCTTCGACCGATTCGAGCAGACATGAAAAGGGTCGTTTAAGTTTGAGATATACTGAAACCGGCGTCTCTGTATCAGCATGAACCTCCTTGAAGAGCGGCTTGAGAAGATAGTGACCATGCCTGTTTTGTAGTGGCATAAAAAGAGGAAGCTGTTTGTTATTGTTTACAATGTACCGTAATAAAAAAAATATTTTGTATTGTAGAAAAGATATCCTCCTTTACTCTCCGGAAACTGCCGAAAGTCATCTGTAAGCATGCCCCTCCTGTCCCATAGAAAAAACTTCCTCTTAAACTGGCTGAAAGCCTTTATGCTTTCCCCGGGCATGCTTTTTCCAGCTGGATATCTTTTGCTTTACCTTACCACCAATATCTATCTGAATGCCGATTTCAAAAAAAACCTGACCCGATCGGTCCGGAGAGTATCCGGCAATACCTGGAATGTCAGTATTACATCACTCAAATCAGGGTTAGTTCTTGACTCCGTCACCCTGCATCATATCGAACTTACAAAAGCGAACATGTCTGAAAGTAGAGCTCAGGTTGCCAGCCCTACCATTATAATCAATACCCTGTATATACCATATCCCAACCTGCAGCGGCTTCTTTTCAGCAGCGATGAGCGAATTTCATCCACAAGTGCCCTCTGCGAAAAAATTCTTGCAGAGAAACGACCTGCTCAATGAACCATTAACCCCGTACGCTCCAGGCGGATAGAACCGATTTTGCTCACCAGATCGGTGAACAGTGACAAATCAGGATTCCATGACCAGTAAACCATAAGCGCCTGACCGACAATATCTTTTTCCGGCAAAAAGCCCCAGAAACGACTGTCAAGACTGTTATCCCGATTGTCACCCATTGCAAAATAGTAGTTTGACTGAACGGTGTAGTTCTGAACAGGTGCGCCATCGATAAAGACCGATCGGCCCTGTAAACTTACCTCATGTCCTTCATCAGCAATGAGCGCACTGTAGAGTGGATAGTTTAAAGGGGTCAATCGTACGATATCTCCTTTGCGGGGAATACGTATCGGTCCGTAATTATCCTTGTTAAAGTTTGAAAACTGTGGAAATATCATATAATCTCCGTCTCCAGCTGCCATTCGGTTTCCAATAAACTGAGCATGCGGCGGCAGAGGTGACAATTTTTTATTGACTGAGAGCTGCTGACCATGAATCTCGAGGGTATCTCCACTGAGAGCAACACAACGCTTGATATAGTTCAGTGATCGATCTTTGGGAAACTTGAACACAATAATATCCCCACGATCAACCTTTTTAACTCCAGGCAGCCGAATATCGGTAAAGGGTATTTTAGGACCATAGACATACTTATTGACAAAAAGAAAATCTCCAGCAAGGAGAGTACTTTCCATCGAGCCTGTTGGAATTCGGTAAGACTCAACGACAAAAACACGAAGAATGGTCGCAAATATCGCTGCTATAATAAGAGCCTCAAACCACTCTCTTGAATGTTTTTTTTCCGGTTTTCCTTTCTGATTATTCAATGATGTAGATTTTTGATTCGTTTAATAAAATCTTCTTTGGGGAGCAAACGCTACTCATCAATATTCAATAACGCAAGGAACGCCTCCTGCGGAACCTCTACCCTGCCAACCTGTTTCATGCGTTTTTTTCCCTCTTTCTGTTTTTCAAGCAACTTGCGTTTTCTACTGATATCACCACCATAACATTTCGCCAGCACGTTTTTCCTCATGGCCGATATGGTTTCACGCGAAATAATTTTGCTGCCGATGGCTGCCTGGATAGCAACTTCATACATCTGTTTGGGAATAATCCCTTTCAACTTCAGGCACAGCTTTTTACCCCAGTCATAAGCTTTCGAGTGGTGAACAACTATCGAAAGTGCATCGACTGCATCACCATTCAGCAGCACATCGAGTTTAACCAGATCGGATTCGCGGTAGCCGATGTATTCGTAATCCATTGAAGCATAGCCTTTTGAAATTGATTTGAGCCTGTCATGAAAGTCAAACACAATTTCTGATAGAGGAAAATCAAAATGCATGATCACTCTTGTGGTATCGAGATAATCAGTAGTTTTGTAATCGCCGCGACGTTCCATGCCAAGCTTCATGATATTACCGATATAGTCGGCAAGCGTAATAATCTGCATGCTGACATAGGGCTCTTCAACAAGATTTATCCTCGTCGTATTGGGCATCTTGGATGGGTTGTCGACAATCACCACTTCTGAATTGGTCAAAACAACGCGATACTCAACGTTTGGCACCGTAGTAATGATATTGACTCCATATTCACGTTCCAGACGCTCCTGAACAATTTCCATGTGCAGCAGACCGAGAAATCCGCATCTGAACCCGAAACCCAGAGCAACGGATGTTTCGGGGGTATAGACAAGAGAGGCATCGTTCAGGGCAAGCTTTTCAAGCGATTCGCGAAGATCCTCAAATTCATTCGAGTTAATCGGATAGAGTCCACTGAAGACCATTGGTTTGACCTCCTTGTATCCCTCAAGACGCTCTTTTGCAGGAGAATCGACAAGCGTCACCGTGTCGCCGACTTTAGCATCCTTGACATCCTTGATGGAACAGATCAGATAGCCGACATCTCCTGATTCAAGGAGATTTTTGGGCTGCCTCTTCATGCCCATGACCCCTATTTCGTCAGCAAGAAATACCTTTTCGCTGGCAAAAAATTTGACCTTGTCACCCTTTTTAAGCGATCCTTCAACAATACGAAGATAGACAACCACGCCACGATAGGCATCAAAAACCGAATCAAAAATCAGGGCTCTCAAAGGAAGATGATTATTGTCGGCAGGTGCTGGAACTCGAGCGATAATGGCTTCCATCAGTTCAGTAATCCCGAGGCCGGCTTTAGCCGATACCTGAAGAATATCCTGACGTTTAATGCCGACAAGATCCATGATCTGGCGGGCAACTCCCTCCACATCCGAGGATGGAAGATCAATTTTATTGATAACTGGTATAATTTCAAGACCGGCTTCGATGGCAAGATAGAGATTGGCAATGGTCTGAGCTTCTACTCCCTGGGTGGCATCAACAATAAGGAGCGCTCCTTCGCAGGCGGCAAGTGAACGGGAAACTTCATAACTGAAGTCAACGTGACCGGGAGTATCGATCAGGTTTAATGTATAATCGCAACCATCTGCAGCTTTGTACTTCATCTGAACTGCATGGCTTTTGATGGTAATACCACGCTCCCGTTCAAGATCCATATCATCAAGGACCTGTGCGGAGGCCATCTGAGTACGGTCAAGAGTGTGGGTTACTTCCAGCAGGCGGTCGGCCAGTGTGGACTTTCCATGATCAATATGAGCGATAATGCAGAAGTTCCTGAGACGATTAACTTCTGTACTGGACAATGCCATAAAATAAGCGTTAGATTCTGATAAAAATTTAAGGTGAGGAATATAAGCAATTAATACGATTGTGACATGGCAGAGTCGCTAGACAAAGAACTGCTGCTGATGGTCATGACGAAAGCCCCTGAGAAACTCAGATGCTTCCATAGGTTTCCGGCCTTCAAGCTGGAGCGACAGAAGCTCAAGCCAGCCATCAGAACAGGATGCGTAAAGTCTTCCATGTTCAACAACAATCGTTCCCGGAGAGGCTGGCGTTGTTTCAGGAGAAGGAGCTGCTATGGCCTTGAATATCTTCATGGTTTTCCCATTGAAGGTTGTCCAGGCCGTTGGCTTCATGGCAAGACCCCTGATAAAATCATTGACAGCTTTGGCCGATTGGGACCACTTTATACGAGTATTGTCACGGGTAAGTTTTGGCGCTTTGGAAACAAGGGTTTCATCCTGACGATATACCACCACCTTGCGTGAAGCAATCAAGTGAAGCGTATCGACAACTATACGAGCACCGGCCTCTGACAGGCGGGTGGCAAGATCTGTGGCATTTTCAGCAGGCTCTATAAGCATTTTTTCCTGTAGTATAACATTACCGGTATCGACCCTTTGCTGGAGAAAAAATGTGGTGACACCAGTTTCGTGTTCACCCTTGATCATTGCCCAATTAATCGGGGCTGCTCCGCGGTAAGCCGGAAGCAATGATGCGTGAAGGTTAAACGCACCAAGGGAGGCCTGCTCAAACACCGCGGACGGCAGAATACGGAAAGCAGCCACGACTATGACATCTGCTCTCTGAGCCGCTACAATGTCGGCGAATTCCTGGCTTGTAACATCGTCAGTTTCATAGACCGTAAACCCAAGAGACATTGCGGTCTGTTTTACTGGAGAGGGTTCAGCCTCAGCATGTTTATTCCTGCGGGGTTTATCTGATCCGGTAACAACCAGAACCAGCTCGAAGTGATCATCTGCTGCAGCAATAGCCTTCAGCGAAGGAACAGCGAACTGCGGCGTGCCCATAAAAATAATCCGCATGGCACTCAAGAGGATTTGGCTGTAAGTTGCTTACGCGCAATGGGGTAGGCAGCAGTCACACTGCCCGCAACAAAGGCATCCAGCTCTTTCTGGATTTTTCTCCGGTCACGCTTCTCCATTCTGTCGACAAAGAGTGTGCCGTTGAGATGATCTATCTCATGCTGAAGCACCCTTGCGTACATTCCGGAAAATTCCCCGGTCATCTCTTCAAAATGCTCATTACGATATTTCAGGGTAATAGCAGCCGGACGTTCAACGTCCCCCTTCACACCGGGCAGGCTTAAACAACCCTCTTCCATATCGTTGTAGCCCCTGACAGCAAGAATATGGGGGTTAATCACAACCATCGGCTTTGCATCGGGATAATTGGCAAGACCTGAAATATCAAGTACAAGCAGCCGAACCGAATGTCCGACCTGGGGAGCTGCAAGACCGATACCCGAAGCATTGCGCATCGTCTCAAACATAAAGGCTACCAGCTCTTCAGTGCCACTGTCGATACCCTTCAGAGGCTTGGCTTTCTTTCGAAGTATATCGTCACTATAAATGTTGATCGCTAATATCATAAATCCACTACATTAATTTATCTCTCAGGAATATACCGGAGAGGCTGATAGTTGCCTCACCCAATACCGAGACATCGGCCTTGATGACCAAATAATATGAAGCCTTGCGAAATTTCCAAAGTCAAAAAACAGGCTTTGGCATATCAGGGTTCATCCGAGGAGTCATGCTTCTTTCTTTTGTACACTTTTTCAAGAATTTGTCCAATCCCCTCAAAACTTAAAAAAGTTTTTTTGACAGGAAGAACAGTTGTACCCTCACAGGTATCATCCGCTATAACCGTCTGAACAGGGTAAACCAGAATAAAACTGTTTTTCTGGAAATACCTGTTAAGGTAGACCGGCATCTTTGCCATTTTACTGTGATAGGATAAATTATTTTTCCTGCTCATCACAACAATCAGGTTATCGTCATTTTTTATCTCCCTCGAAAGAACGAGAAAATCATCCCACTCCTTGAAAAGTTTGTATTCTGCATTGGAAATGCTTGGGAAATAGGCCTCTTTCAAATAAATGAGTGTTTGTTTTGTTGCATAAACCACAAGTTTTGATCCAGTATTTTTTATGATGTTGATCACCTTCTCCATCCAGTGCACAAACCCGATTTCATTTTCAGCTCCCGCGGGAATAACGACAATCGTGCGCTTGATGGTAGCGAGGGGCTGAACCGGTTTATAAATAAAGGTTGTGATATTACACCGGCCAAGAATATTTGCGGATGCACTGCCAAGCAAGCTATCGGTAAGAATACTCTGTTGATGCAATCCTAAGATAAGATCCGTTATTTTCTGCTCCCGGATTACACCGGTAATTCCGTTAACCACATTGCTGTCATAACGAATCAACCTTGTCATATCGTAATCGATAGACGATGCTGCAACCACTGCTTTTTCAAGAATTTTTCCGGCATGCTTTTCTGCAGCTTCGTCACTCATGGTGTTGTCTGCTACATGAAGAGCATAAATCCCACGTTTGTCCTTCTTCGATTTTACGGTTACGCTGAGATTGACCAGCTCCTCAACCGTGCTGATATCGTTCATGGGAATCAGTATACGCTCTTCAGTATGCGCCATACCGGTTTCAGCAACCTCATCAACAGTATCAGCAAGAGCAATATTCTGCGCACCTTTCTCGCCTATAATGGTAGCCAGAGTACAGGTTATAAGAATAAACAGTATAGTACCGTTCAAAACGCTCTCATCAAGCAATCTTACTGGATCGCCTTTAAGGGTGTAACCGGTAATAATGTTATAACCGATCAACACTGTTGCAAGCGCCAATGCCGCATGAGCACTTATGAGGCCAAAAATCAGCCTGCGTTGATCAAGCGAAAAACCAAACATTTTCTGGGTAATCCACGCTGAAAGATATTTTGCCACTGTAGCGGCGACCGTTATAACCGCAGCAACCTTTATCGTGTTATAATCCTTAAAAAAAGCGCGAATATCAATAAGCATCCCGACACCAATCAAAAAAAACGGAATAAACAGCGCATTGCCGACAAACTTGATTCTGTTCATAAGCGGCGATGTACGGGGAATCAGACGGTTCAGAGCGAGTCCGCTGAAAAATGCACCGATAATGGCCTCAACACCAGCGGCTTCCGCAAGAAAACCACCGAAAAAAACCATGGCCAAAACAAAGAGATACTGGAGAACACTGTCATCAAAACGCTTGAAAAACCAACGGGCCATCAAAGGAAAAAGCAGCAGAACAACAAGACTGAAAAGCGTTATACCAATCAAAAGCCTTATCCAGAATCCAGTCATCAACTCCCCTGACGACATTCCGGCAATAACTGCCAGAACCAGCAAAGCAAGAGTATCAGTGATAATGGTGCCGCCAATAGCAATAGTGACCGCCTTATTCATTGAAACACCGAGCTTACTGACGGTCGGGTAGACAATGAGCGTATGAGAGGCAAAAATACTGCCGATAAGAATGGATGAAAACAGCGAAAAGTCGAGAATATAGAAGCCTACAAGAATTCCAAGAACAATGGAGATAGAAAAAGTATAGAGGCCAAACAGAATACTGTTTCGGCTGTTTTTACGAAAATCCTCAACATCAATTTCCAATCCTGCAAGAAACATGATATAGAGCAAACCAACCGTGCCAAACAGGATAATACTGCTGTCACGAAGCATCAAATTAAACCCATGGGGACCAATGGCCGCTCCGGCAATAATAAGGCTTATCAAGCTCGGGATTTTCAGCCTGTTCAGGAAAACAGGTGCAAAAAGAATGATAAACAGTATCAGTGAAAACTGTAATACCGGATTCTTCAACGGCAATGCAATATCAATAAGGCTCATCAGCATCGTTTACAATCCAGAAGTTACGCTTCAACCCTACAGGAAGGCACTCATATTTTCATCCGGAAAAATAAGTTATCTGGAAGCAAATATGCATATCTTTTCAGTTGAACACAAACTACCCTGCTGACATGCACCGGCTACCAGCGGCCTTTTTTTAACCTTTTTTCTCTCAATTATCAATGCACTGGATCTATCTGATTATTGCAATCCTGTTTGAAGTATCCGGCACCACATGCTTGAAAATTTCAGACGGATGCACTAAACTGGCCCCAACACTTTTTATTTTCTTTTTTTACGGGCTGAGCTTTACCTTTCTTTCGTTTACACTCAGGGTACTGCCCATCGCAGTGACCTATGCGATCTGGTCGGCACTTGGAACTGCTCTTATAACTGTTATCGGAGTCGTCTGGTTCGGAGAAAGTATCAGTGCCATCAAACTCTTTTCTCTGCTGCTTATTATTCTTGGCGTTGCAGGGTTGCATTTCGGTCAGAAACAGGTTCATTAAAGCATGAAAAATCCACATCCGATTTATAAAAAAATTGTTGTAAAAGTCGGCACCAATGTCATTACCGATAAAAAAGGAGAACTTGACCTTGAAATTCTCCAGCAACTGACCGCACAGATAGCTGAACTGCAGATGCAAGGGATCCAGATTATCCTTGTCTCATCGGGTGCTGTCGGCGCTGGACGTTCGGTTGTCAAACTCTCGGGTACCATCGCGCCGGTTGCTGCGCGACAGGTACTTGCTTCAACGGGGCAGATCAAGCTGATCAGCACCTACAACGAGCTTTTCAGCAAACACGGTCTGGTTACCGCACAGATCCTTGTAACCAAAAGTGATTTCAGCGACCGCCTACACTACCTCAACATGCAAACCTGCTTCAGCTCCCTTCTGCAACAGAACATTATTCCTGTTGTCAATGAAAACGATGCCGTTTCAGTGACCGAGCTGATGTTTACCGACAATGATGAACTCTCCGGCCTCATCGCATCAATGATGGATGTTGAGGGCTATATCATTCTTTCACATGTTGACGGTCTCTTTGACATGAAAACAGGGAACGGCACCATCATCCCCGTCATTGACCCATCGACAAAACATTTTCACCAGTATATCCATCCGGGCAAATCAGAATTCGGACGAGGGGGAATGCTGACCAAGTGCCATATAGCGCATAAGCTTTCACGGCTCGGCATCACCGTTCATATCGCTAACGGACGCACCCCCGATATTCTCCTTTCCATTCTTGGGGGAGAACAAAACGGAACAAAATTTCTGCCTCAAAAAGCAACGCACGGGCCAAAACGTTGGATTGCCAATAGCGAAGGGATGGAAAAGGGAGCGGTCACCGTCAACATGGGCGCTGAAATGGCGCTGGTAGCCGGAGAGCGCGCCAACAGCCTGCTCCCTGTTGGTATTGAGTCGATTGAAGGGCGTTTCCTGAAAGGTGACATTATCAAGGTATGCGCTACAGACGGCACCGTCATTGGCTACGGTATGGCGCAATACAGCTCAGAAAAAACAATGGCCATCATAGGGCTTAAAGATCAGAAACCCCTGATTCATTACGATTACCTCTATATAACCTCCTGAACTCCGTCCGACATGAAGGAAACGATAACAACACAGCTCCGCGCTGTCCAGCGGGCAAGCAGAGAGATTATCACTCTCACCGATGAAACGATCAACCACCTGCTGCTCGCCCTTGCCGACAGCATACCCGATCACCAGGATGTCATTCTTGAAGCCAACCAGAAGGATATCGAACGAATGGATCCGGCAGACCCCATGGTTGACCGACTGCTCCTCAACGCATCGCGCCTTGATGCTATTGCCGCTGACATCCGCAACGTCGCTTCACTCCCCTCTCCGCTCGACTCTGTGCTTGAAGCTCGAGTGTTGCCGAACGGCCTCAACCTGAAAAAGGTGACTGTTCCGATAGGAGTCATTGGCATAATCTACGAAGCACGACCAAACGTCACCTTCGACGTCTTTGCTCTCTGCCTGAAGTCGGGTAATGCCACCGTACTGAAAGGCGGAAGTGATGCCTTGTATTCGAATATTGCCATTGTCGATCTTATCCACTCCGTCCTGAAGGGGAACGGGATCAACCCAGACACCATCTACCTCCTCCCTGCAGAACGGGAGGCCGCTGGCGTCATGCTCAACGCCGTAGGCTATATCGACATGATCATACCAAGAGGGAGCCAGAAGCTGATCGACTTTGTCCGCGACAATGCCAAAGTTCCGGTCATCGAAACCGGCGCAGGGATTGTACACACCTATTTTGATAAAAGCGGCGACCTCAACCTTGGTCAGAAGATCATTTTCAATGCAAAAACCCGCCGTCCAAGTGTCTGCAATGCGCTCGACACCCTGGTGATTCATCAGGAGCGGCTTGATGATCTTGCGACACTCGTCAAACCACTGCAGGAAAAAGAGGTGGTGCTCTTTGCCGATGAAGCTGCATACCTGAAACTGCAAGGTTTTTACCCTGACACCTTACTGCTCCGAGCTGAACCGGAACACTTCGGCACAGAGTTTTTGTCCCTGAAGATGTCGGTAAAAACCGTTGCTTCGCTTGAAGAGGCACTTGAGCACATTGCACACTACAGTTCGCGTCACAGTGAGGCAATTATAACGGATGACCCTGAGACAAAAGAAATATTTTTAAAACGAGTTGATGCAGCGGTGGTCTATGCAAACACCTCAACGGCATTTACTGATGGTGCCCAGTTCGGACTTGGTGCAGAAATCGGCATCAGCACCCAGAAACTCCATGCAAGAGGTCCGATGGCCTTGAAAGAGCTGACTACCTACAAATGGATTATTGAGGGTAACGGCCAAACCAGACCTTAGCAAAGATGCTTGAAGCAAAAAACATAAGTAAGTCCTATACACTTCCAGGTCAGAGAACCATACCAATCCTCCGCGGAATAAATCTCTCACTCCGTGAAGGAGAGATGGTGACGGTCATAGGAGCTTCGGGGAGCGGAAAAACAACACTGCTGAACATGCTCGGCACCCTCGATACACCAGACGGAGGCGAAATTCTGTTTGACGGGAAACTGTTGTTCATGAATAAAAAATACTCTCTCTCTCCAAAAGATTTGGCAAAATTCCGAAACCGGAAAATTGGATTTGTTTTCCAGTTCCATCACCTGCTTTCTGACTTTACAGCAATTGAAAATGTGGCGATGCCGGAGTTCATCGCCACCGGAAAGCTCCAGCCGGCAAAAAAACATGCTGGTGAACTGCTTGCCGGACTCGGACTCAGTGAGCGCTTCGAGCATCTACCCTCAGAGCTCTCAGGCGGCGAACAGCAAAGGGTCGCTATTGCACGGGCTCTGATGAATAATCCGAAGCTTGTCCTTGCTGATGAACCGAGCGGCAACCTTGACAGCAAGAACAGTCGTATGCTCTATGAGTTGATGGCCCGACTGAGCAAGGAAAGACGTACCTCTTTTATTATCGTAACCCATAATGAGGAGTACGCCTCCATGTCTGACCGATGCCTTAGGATGCAGGATGGGCTGCTACATAATTGCGGGGAGTGATGTCTCTTTCCACAACCAGAAAAGATACCGAAAATTTCAATGGACACAGGAAACAAAGAGAGCCGTTTTATTGAGGTGAACGGGTTCAATATTCATTACCGGATAGCTGGCAAGGGAAAGCAGCTCATTGTGCTGCTGCATGGTAGTTTTCTGAGTCTCCGATCATGGAGGCTTGTTTTTGATAAGCTGGCTGAAACGGCAACAGTCATTGCATTCGACCGCCCTGCTTTTGGTCTGACCTCACGCCCTCTTCCTTCTAAGGGCTTGGGAGTAAGTTATACTCCTGAAGCTCAGAGTGATCTGGTTGTGTCTTTGATTAAAAAACTTGGATTCAACAAAGCAGTGCTGGCTGGCAATTCAACAGGAGGTACCATAGCACTGCTGACGGCCTTGCGCCATCCAGAAAATGTCGAGGGGCTGGTGCTTGCCGACGCTATGATTTACAGCGGCTATGCAACGAGCGAGGTGCCTGCGTTCATAAAACCTGCCATGAAAGCCATGAGCCCGCTCTTTTCTCGTTTCATGAAGTTTGTTATCACACGGCTTTATGACCGTCTTATTCGTGCCATGTGGTACAACGCAAAACGGCTTGGCGGCGATGTTATGATTGCGTTTCGCCATGACCTGATGATTGGCAACTGGTCGCAAGCCTTCTGGGCACTATTCATCGAGACACATCATCTCAGACTGGATGAGCGACTGAAAACCATGTCGCTGAAAACCCTTGTCATTACGGGTGAACACGACAGCATGGTAAAAAAAGAGGAGAGCATCCGGCTTGCCGGTGAGCTTCCGTGCGCGGAACTGGTGGTTGTGCCTGATTGTGGGCATCTTCCACAGGAAGAAAAGCCAGAAGCTTTTGTTATTGCTGTAAGGAACTTTCTGAAAAGAAAAAGGACTTCTGTAAGCTTTACATAACAATGAAGAACCGAACCATTTCTCTGACTGTGACAAAACATTCAGGCGAGCAGCACCGCACAGATTTTCTCAATCTCATCTTCTTTTAAATATGGGTGCATCGGCAAAGCAAAGATTCTGCTGCTGAGATCTTCAGAAACGGGGAAATCGCTGGCCTTATACCCAAGAGAAGCATAGGCTTTCTGGAGATGGAGCGGAATTTTGTAATAGATCATTGAAGGAATACCCTCTTTTTGCAAAGCCTGCATGAGTTGCTCGCGTTCTTCAAGGGACGCGGCAAGCACGGAGTATTGAGCCCATGCTGATGTGTAGTGTTTCTGAATCAGGGGAACTACGACGTTATGCTTCAGCCTGTTGCTGTAGCAATCAGCAATACGCTGACGAACTGCAAGCTCTTCGTCAAAAATAGTGAGCTTTTCAAGAAGAACTGCTGCCTGAATTGAATCGAGTCGACCGTTTATACCTATACGGTCATTACTGTACTTGTCGACTCCGCTGCCATGAACTCTTATTGATCGAAGCACTGAGTCAAGCTCTTCATCGTCAGTAAATATTGCGCCGCCATCGCCGTAACAGCCGAGGGGTTTTGCCGGAAAAAATGAGGTAGCTCCTGCAAGACCGAAACTTCCTGCTTTACGACCATTATAACTTCCACCGAAACTCTGGGCAGCATCTTCAAGAATCCAGAGCCTATAGGCGTTGGCAACCGCTTCAATACGAGGATAATCAGCCGGCTGGCCGAAGAGATCGACTGGAATAATCGCCTTGGGCTTCAATCCTTGTGCAACAGCCTCTTCAATGGCTCGACCGATAAGCTCAGGATTGATATTGAAGGTATCAGGACAGACATCGACAAACACTGGAGTTGCTCCGACAAGGCTGATAACTTCTGCAGTTGCAACAAAAGTAAATGGTGTTGTTATAACAGCATCCCCCGGGCCAATGCCTTTTGCAAGCAGAGGCATAAGCAGTGCATCAGTTCCTGATGAGCAGGAGACACAGTAGCGCGAACCAACATAGGAGGCAAGACGTGACTCAAGTTCAGTCACTTCCTGTCCCATAATAAAATGGCCACTGTCCAGAATGCTTTCGATGCGATGAAGGAGTGCGGTACGAATCCGGTCTTTCTGAGAGAGGAGATCTATAAATTGCATAACTGTAATGTTTGAAATCTATTAAAATAGTAGCGGCTAAAATACAGATTCATTTTATTTCTTTTGCAGGATGGCAAGGTTCTTTCAAGAAAATTAGCATGATACCCCCGTAAACAGTATGACAGTTGCGCTCTACGCAATTTTTATGTATATAAATGCCATTCACTGTATCGTGCACAAAAGCAATCTGAAGATAATCTCTCTCAAGATGAGTTCCCTCTACTTTCTCGGTATCGGCGGTACAGCAATGGCATCGGTTGCCGTGGCACTTTCACATGCCGGGCATGCTATTACTGGATCGGACACACAGCTCTACCCTCCAATGAGCAACTATCTTGATAGCCATAATATCCGGTATTTCAATGGCTTTTCAGCTGAAAACCTGCTGCATGCTTCACCGGATATGATCGTTGTCGGCAATGCGATAAGCCGTGGAAATCCAGAACTCGAATATGCACTCAATCACCATATTGAGCTTATTTCAATGCCGGAGCTTGTTCGACAGCAACTTATCGGCAAAAACACCTCACTGGTGGTTACCGGCACTCATGGAAAAACAACCACGACTTCACTCTTAGCCTGGCTGCTGGAAGATGGGGGACTCAAACCTGGATTTCTGGTAGGAGGTATTCCTGAAAATTTTTCAATCGGGTGCAGGGCATCGGGACGAAGCGGAGAGGGGTTTTTTGTATCAGAAGGTGATGAATACGATACTTCTTTTTTTGATAAGCGAAGCAAGTTTCTTCTCTATCGTCCTGACATCGCCATTATCAATAATATTGAATTTGACCACGCCGACATTTTCAGCTGCCTGGACGATATCAAGCGCAGTTTCAGATTGTTCGTCAATTTAATTCCTGAAAACGGAGCTCTTTTTGTGAATGGGGATGATCCTGTTGCCCTTGAGATTGCTTCCCGGGCTTTCTGTAAGGTTGAGAGGTTCGGGCTGACAACAGAGTCGGAATGGTGCGCCAATAACATATCGTCTGAAGGGAATGTATCATCTTTTGATATCTCTTATAAAGGCAATCTGTTGGGCACGGTTTGCGTTCCGCTGTTTGGTAATCATAATATTATGAATACCCTTGCAGCAGTAGCGGCAGCTACAAGTACCGGACTCTCCTTTGACGCGATCAGGCGGGGTATAACTCTCTTCCGGCGTCCGAAACGTCGAATGGAAATCATCGGTACTTTTCCCGGAAACATAACTCTTATTGAGGATTTTGCTCACCATCCTACTGCCGTCAGGGTAACGCTTGATGCCATTGGAAAGCTTTATAAAGGACGGCGCATTATTACGTGTTTCGAGCCACGTTCCAACACGACGACCAGAAACATATTCCAACAGGAGCTTTCAGAGTGTTTTGGAGCGGCCTCCATTGTTGTCATAGGAAAAGTGCACCGCCCTGACCGTTATCCTCCTGAAGAGAGCCTTGATACGGAATTATTGAAGGACTCACTGCAAAAACAAGGAAAAACAGTCTTCTTGGCCGGACAAAATCATGGCACTTATCCCTATGATATCGTTGCATTTCTTCAAGGCCAACTGATTTATGGAGATATTGTTATCGTCCTGAGCAATGGCAACTTCGACAACTTGAAAAATCTTTTAACTGAAAATTTTGAAAAAAAGTCCTGAATATTTCGACTTTCATAGTATATCTTAAAAAACATTTTTCATTTTGAAAAAGACATTTCTTACATAATAAACACGAACACTAATTTCAATACTACACCAGGACGACATTATGGCAAAAGTGAAAGTCGGCATTAACGGATTTGGCCGCATCGGCCGTCTGGTTTTTCGCCAGGCATTGAATAACCCGAACTATGAAATTGTTGCAATCAACGATCTCTGTGATCCAAAAACCCTTGCACACCTCCTCAAGTACGATTCTACCCACAAAAAGTTCAATGGTGAAGTAAGTGTCGATGGCAGTAATCTTGTAGTCAATGGGAAGGTTATTACAATTCTGGCACAGCGTGACCCAGCATCACTTCCCTGGAAAGAGCTTGGATGTGATCTTGTCGTTGAGTCTACCGGTTTGTTCACGTCAAGAGAAGCCGCCGCAAAACATATTACTGCGGGTGCAAAAAAAGTTATCATTTCAGCTCCGGCAAAAGACAAAATTGATGCGACAATTGTTCTCGGTGTCAATGGTGACTCTATCACCGGCAAGGAAGAGATCATTTCAAACGCAAGCTGCACAACCAACTGCCTTGCTCCTATGGTGAAGGTTCTTCAGGACAGTTTCGGTATCGAAAAGGGATTCATGACCACAGTTCATGCCTATACCAATGATCAGAACATCCTTGATCTTCCACACTCTGACCTCCGCCGAGCCCGTTCAGCCGCGTTATCAATCATTCCAACCAGCACCGGTGCCGCAAAAGCTATCGGCGAGGTTATCCCTGAGCTGATTGGCCGTCTTGACGGTTTCGCAATGAGAGTACCGGTACCTGACGGTTCTGTTACAGACGTTACTGCTATTCTTAACCGCCCTGCTTCCAAGGCTGAAATCAATGCGGCAATCAAAGCTGCAGCAGAAGGGCCAATGAAGGGATTCCTCGAATACTGTGAAGATCCTATTGTTTCACAGGACATTGTCGGGAACCCTCACTCATGTGTTTTCGATTCACTGCTTACGATGAGCTCAGGCAACATGGTCAAGGTCGTTGGATGGTATGACAACGAGCTTGGATATTCAACCAGAGTAACTGACCTTCTTGACATTTACTCGAAGTTTGTATAATACGCTCTTCAAAAAGAGGTAATGACTGAAAAAAAGCGCTCTAACCAGAGCGCTTTTTTCGTTTTGTCATTTTTTACCTTACCTTAGTGTAAAGGCTCAATACCATGTCAGATTGTCTTTTCACTGCAACTCTTCTTTTTTTATGACACATTCCGAAGCTAATCCTATGAGAGCCATTATCCTGTTCGACAGCAAAACAGCTGGTGGTTCTACCGAAAAACTCATCGATTCTATTGGTCAGGAACTAGCAAAAACAGGTGCTTATGTCGAAAAAGCAAAATGCAAGACTACAGGGGATTACAGCTTCATTGAGGATTTTGATGTTGTGATCATGGGTGCACCTATTTACTATCTGCTTGTCTCATCACAGCTCCTTGGGGCTTTGTTGCAAAGTAACCTTAAGAAGTACCTGACGGGAAAAAAAGTTGCGATTTTTCTTACCTGCGGCAGTCCTGAACTGATGGCAAACCTGCTCTATCTTCCGCAACTGAAAATGAACCTGGTTAACAATACCATACTTGCTGAAAAGATTTTTGCGCCTGATCAGCTGTCAGACCTGACGATCATAGAAAAATTTGTCAATGAAGTGAATGCAGCCTACAAAGAAAAATAAGACCATACCTGCACTGTTTTATTTGGCTTGAATAATAGCCATTCCCCTAAAAAAAACTTATATTCCACAGTTTTATAATAACCTTGTCATTCTGTACACTTTTTCAGGTGTGATTGCGTACACCAGGCAGCATATTCAGGACGGCAAGCTAATTTTACTCTATAACTTAAGATAATAACAAGGGAACTAATCAAATAGATGGGTTATTCTAAACAGTCAATCGCATTACATCTCCAAACACGTGGTAAAATCGAAATCCGGTCTAAAGTCAGCATAAAAACTAAAAATGACCTTTCGTTAGCTTACACTCCCGGTGTTGCGGCCGTTTGCACAGAAATCGGTCTGGATAAACAAAAATCTTATACACTAACCAATCGTGCCAATCAGGTGGCTATTGTTACCGATGGGACTGCCATTCTTGGTCTTGGTGACCTTGGCCCTGAGGCAGCAATGCCGGTAATGGAAGGCAAGTCAATAATTTTTAAGGAATTTGCCGATATTGACGCCATACCGCTCTGTATAAATTCGACCGATGTCGAGGATATCATTAAATTCTGCAAACTCATTGAACCAAGTTTTGCAGGTATAAATCTTGAGGATATTTCAGCACCGAGATGTTTTGAAATTTTTGAGCGTCTTGAAGAAGAGTTATCAATACCAGTTTTTCATGACGATCAGGATGGAACAGCTATTGTTACGCTTGCAGCCATCATCAATGCCTGTCGTGTAACTGGTCGTGATATCAAAACACTGCATGTTGTCATTAATGGTGCTGGTGCTGCTGGTATTGCTATTGCCAGACTCTTAATTCAAGCTCAAGTCAAAGAGGTCGTTCTGGTTGATACTCAGGGTGCAATTTATGATGGCCGTCCGGGCATGAATTCGATTAAGCAGAAGATTGCTGAAATGAGTAACAAAGCGAAGCATAGTGGAGATTTACAGAGCACCATGGTAGGTGCAGATGTATTTGTCGGGGTTTCTGTAGGAGATATTGTCACTCAAGAGATGATTAAAGGCATGAATAATGCCCCGTTTATCTTTGCCATGGCTAATCCTAATCCTGAAATTATGCCTGATCTTGCATACAAAGCAGGCGCCAGCATTGTCGGTACAGGACGATCAGATCTACCTAATCAAGTTAACAATGCTCTTGTGTTTCCCGGTTTGTTCAAGGGTTTGTTTACAGCTGGTGTTAGAAAAGTTACACCAGAAATCAAATTGGCTGTAGCTGCTTCAATTGCCCACTCTATCGTCCCTACACACGATCATTTAATGCCAACAGCATTCAACAAAGATGTTGTTCCGAATATCGTTGACGTTATCGTAAAAATTCAGGAGGGGTTAAACCCAACTGATAATGACGACGTGGAAGAAGAGGTTAAACTGGTTGCAAATTGGTAACCTGGTAAGAGATCAGTCGTTTGCTCAGATACAAAAAAAGGCCGGGTTTATTACCGGCCTTTTTTCTTGTATAGCTACACCTTATGAAAATATATCCCGAGCCTTTTCAAAAAAGCCCTTGGAATTTTTGTCATTATGCGCCGTCGGTGAAATCCCTGAAGATTTCTTCAGTTCCTTCAGAAGTTCCTTGTCCTGATGCGAAAGATCCTTAGGAACAAAAACATTAACTTTCACGTACTGGTCGCCTCTCGATGATCCTCGCAGATGACCTATACCGTGACCGGCAATGCGAAGCATAGTTTCAGGTTGCGTTGAAGGCGGGATGGTCAGCTTGACCGCTCCATCCAGAGTAGGCACTTCGACTTTCGTACCGAGCACAAGGTCAGGAAAACTCACCGCAAGTGAATACACCACATCATCACCATGGCGTGAAAACAGTTCGTGAGCTATCTCCTCAATCACCACAAGCAGATCACCGGCAGCACCACCTCTGGGACCCGCATTGCCCTGCCCGCGTAACGTCAGATAATTGCCGTCCTCAACACCGGAAGGAACGTTAACCTTCACGGTGACCTCACCGAGTTTGATCCCCTCGCCGTAACAGGAGGTACAGCGATCCTTAATTATTCTGCCTTCCCCTCCGCATGTTGGACATGCAGCAATATTGACAAACTGGCCGAACATTGTTTTGGAGGCCTGTCGAACCTCGCCGGTACCATGGCAGGTCTGACAGTTTTCTGTTGCTCCAGATTTGGAACCACTGCCTTTACACTCCTCACAGATAACCTGTTTTTTTATCTTCAATGTTTTTTCAACCCCTTTGGCAATCTCTTCAAGGGTCAGCTTGAGGCGAATTTTCAGGTCAGTTCCGGGAATACCGCTTGATGCCCGACCTCTTCTGCCTCCCCCTCCACCGAACACCTCCTCAAAGCCGAAAGGAGCACCGCCGCCCCGCGTTTTCCCCCCGCTGAACATATCGTTGAAAGCACTGAAAATATCGTTTAAATCAGCACCTCCGCCATATTGGCCGCCTCCACCTGACGCCGCTGAAGATCCGACACCTGCATGTCCGAACTGATCATACCGACGTCGCTTGTCATCATTGCTCAGCACTTCGTATGCTTCATTCACCTCTTTGAAATGCTCTTCAGCATCCTTGTTATCAGGATTTTTATCAGGATGAAACTGCAGCGCGAGCTTCCTGTATGCCTTTTTTATCTCGTCCTTGGTAGCCGTTCGGCTTACACCAAGAACCTCGTAATATTCTCTCTTCATAATACCACCAACAAATTTGCTTGTCTATTGTTCACTCTACTTAAAACGTCTTACACTATTTCGCCACGATAACTTTAGAATGCCTGATAACCTTGTCACCAAGCACATACCCAGTCTGGTACTCCTCAATGATCGTGTCTGGCTCAACATCAGGATGATCAACCTGGGAAATGGCTTCATGAAAATTCACATCGAGCTTCATTCCTTTTGATTCTATCGCTTGCACCCCTTTGTAATCAAGCCATTTTTCAAGATTTTTTTTCACCATCTCCACTCCCTCAATATATACCTTTGCTTCCGTGGATATTTCAGAATCAAGAGGTGCATGCTGAAGAACCCTCTTTACATCATCAACAACAGGAAGCAGTTCCCTGATAATATTCTCAAGAGCTCTGGATGAGGCCATCATAGCCTCACGTTCCTTTTGCTTACGAAAATTTTCAAAATCCGCAGCTTTTCGCAGCAGTTCATCACGATATTTGTCTGACTGTTCTTTCTGTTTGTTCAATTCAGTTTCAAGTTCAACTATTCTTGAAAGAATCGACTCATTCCCTTGTGATGACTCTTCCTGAACCGCTGAGGTTCCCGGGAGATCATTTATGTCTTTGTCCATAAAATGTTCTGTACAATTCTCCTGTCCATCCGATGCTTTCTTTGTCATAAATACATTATCTGTTTAGTTAACATCCGACAGCGTTGAAGAGAGACTGTCGGCCATATAGTTGAGAACGCGGACAGCGTACTCGTAATCCATTCTTTTCGGCCCAAAAATTCCAATTTTTCCAACCATGTTTCCAACATAATACGGTGTGGAAACAATGGTGAGGTCCTCTGCCTGTCGTTCGCTGTTTTCCTTGCCGATATTGATGGTTATATCCCTTCCGGTCGATCTAATGGTCTCGACTGACGATGACCCGCTATGCCCGACAAGCTTCGCCATGCTGAACTTATCCTCAATCATGGTGATAAGATCACGAACTTTTTGTGGCTGTTTGAACTCAGGCTGATCAACAATGTACTCAGTACCGGAAATATAAAGCCGTTCAAAAATAGGCGATTCATCAAAAAGATTTCCGGCAGAGCGTACAATAAGATTTTTCAGTGCCTTGTCACAAACGCTATCGGAAAGACGTTTGCTGATAGTTCGTCGAATTTCAGCAAGCGTCAATCCGGAAAGACGCTGATTGAGAACATCAACAACCTCATCAACTGTCTGACGGGAAACCTCAATATCAAGCTCCATAACAATCGTTTTGACAAACAGAGACTGAATGGAGAGAATAACCATCATCCGTGTCGAACTCAATAGAACCATGTCGAGTTTTTCGAAAATCGCGTTCGACAGTGTCGGTGACAAAACAACGCTTAACTGCCGCGAAATAGTACCAAGAACTTTTGCGGCTGAGAGCAGAACATCTGATGAGGTTCCCTTACGATCAATGGTAATTTGACCAATATTCGCCTCAATCCGCTTTTTTTCTTTATCATCGAGACACTGGAAGGTCATAATGAGATCAACATAATAACGGTACCCTTTATCGGTCGGAATTCTGCCCGCTGAAGTGTGCGGCTGACTGATATAGCCTTCATCTTCCAGTACAGCCATAACATTCCTTATCGTGGCATCGGAAAGACCGAGATTATAATTTTTTGCTATATATCTTGAGCCAACCGGCGCTGCAGTCACAACATAGGACTGGATAACGATACCCAGTACCTGCCGTTCTCTCAAAGTAAGATCACGAGAATCCATCAACATACACCATAGCGATTACAATAAATAACAGGGGAAAACAAACAGGTGAATTTAAAAAAACTTCACCACATCCATTCATATAAACAAAACCGAAAGCAAGTTAATTTCCAAGAGGCATAACTCCTGAAATAACCCTGTCAAGGCCGGAATAATCTTTATATACCGTTATCTCTGAAAAGCCCTGAACGGTCATAAGCCTTGAGACCGATACGGCGGCATCAGCGTGCAGTTCGAAACAGAGCTTTCCGCCCGGAACAAGAAGCTTTTCTGCCTTAGCTACTATCGCCTCGTAACACTCAATCCCCTGTGGAGTCGTCAATGCAATCCTTGGCTCATACTGCCGGACTTCACGCTGAAGACCCTCCCACTCTGCATCGGGGATATAAGGAGGATTAGAAACAATAAGTTCAAAAGCATGCTCAGGGAGTCTTGTGACAAACTTCTCATCAAACATGTCGGCAGCAATACAGGTCACCCGGGATTCCACTGCATGGGTTGCTGCATTCATACGTGCAACATCAAGAGCATCAAGTGAGCAATCGAGGGCAGTGACCGTGAGCGAAGGACAAAGCTTTGCCATGGTAACTCCAATGCAGCCGCTTCCCGTCCCTATATCAAGAATTCTTGCCTCAGAGGAGCCACCACGACCTGTCATACCAAGAGATTCAAGGGCATGCTCAACAAGAAGTTCGGTTTCAGGACGGGGAATAAGAACCCGTTCATCAACAATAAACTTCAACCCGTAAAAGTACTGTTCTCCAATAATGTATTGAACAGGTCGACCCTCAAGCCGCTGGCGGCAAAGCCCTCGGAAACGATCAAGTTCATCGGGATACACCGGCCTGTTATGATGCAGATAGAGCTGGAGCCTGCTCTGCCCGAGGACATGACCCAGAAGAAGTTCTGAACTGATGCGAGGCTCATCAACGTTCTTTTCCTCAAAATAACCTGTGGTTGTTTTGAGCAGTTCAACAACCTGCCACTCTTTCAATGCCTGCATTTTTCTCTGTTAAACCAAACGTTCAGCTTGCTCTCCTTTGTTCAGGAAAATGCAAAAGTTAGAAATGTACCGTTACTGCGTCTTTTTTAAAAAAAATCAATCACGTAACGGTACAAATAGTACATTAAATATCGACCATGACAACCGATTTGCAGCCAAACCAACAATCATTACAATATGTCAAGAGCAATGTCACGATGAAAAAATTTCTGTTTACTCTCTTTATGCTTTTCACGTCAGCTGCCGGAAATCCTGCTTCAGCAGTATCGAAATTTACCGGTATTATGGCAATGATCATGAAAATGCCGAACGGTTCCGCTGAAATCACTTACTCCTTCGGAAACGATGTACAACGCATGGATATGGCCATGCAGATGGATAAAATACCGGAATTGTTAAAAACAACCGTCATCACAAAAGCCTCGCAGCCGGATCAGGCTTATGTTATTAATCATCAGGCGAAAAATTTCAGCATTCTCAATCTCAAAACAGCTGCTGAAAATGCAATGCTGCTCAATTTCGACAGCAACTACAAGCTTGCAAAACTTGGTAAACAAACTTTCAAAGGTTACAACTGTGAACACATCAGTTTGACCAGCAGCACGGAAAAACTTGAACTCTGGGTTACCCGCGATCTTGGCGACTTCTCGACATTCAGAATCCTTCAGACACAAAATCCGCGCCTCTCAAATACATCGCTCTCAAAAACACTCAGCAATGCAGGCATTGAAGGATTCCCTGTTAAGATGGTGCAATATAACGATAATGGGCAGTACGTCATGGAAATCATGCAGATCTGGCAAAAAGCACTTCCTGCGTCAGATTTTAATATTCCGTCCGGGTATCAGAAAGTTACCAACAATCAGAAACCTCTTGGCAATCAGGAAAAAGAACACCTGAAACTCTTAATGGAAAAAATGAAAAAGTTCGAAAAGTAGGTTGTATATTTTACTCATCTAATCTTATTCTATAACAATCATTTACAGTAAACGTGGCAGATAAAATCACTTCACGGAAAGAGGATTATTCCCAATGGTATATTGACCTTGTACGTTCTGCAAAACTTGCAGATTATGCTGATGTGCGAGGTTGTATGGTTATTCGGCCTAACGGTTATGCAATATGGGAAAAAATGCAGACCGCCCTTGACCGAATGTTCAAAGAAACAGGTCACGTCAATGCCTACTTTCCGCTCTTCATTCCCGAAAGCTTTATAGCAAAAGAGGCTGAGCATATTGAGGGCTTTGCTCCTGAATGTGCTGTTGTCACTCACGGCGGGGGCGTAGAACTTGCCGAAAAGCTCTACGTCCGCCCTACGTCAGAAACTATCATCTGGTCCTCTTATAAGAAGTGGATCCAGTCTTACCGCGATTTGCCTATTCTCATCAATCAGTGGGCAAATGTCGTGCGATGGGAGATGCGGACACGTCTCTTTTTAAGAACCACCGAGTTTCTCTGGCAGGAAGGCCATACCGCTCATGAAACTCCTGAAGAGTCGCAGGAAGAGGTGCTTCGCATGATCAACGTCTACAAGACATTTGCCGAAGAGTATATGGCAATGCCGGTTATTATGGGAAGAAAAACCGACAGCGAAAAATTTGCCGGAGCGATAGAAACCTACTGCATTGAAGCGATGATGCAGGATACCAAAGCACTTCAGTCAGGAACTTCCCATAATCTCGGCCAGAACTTCGCCAAAGCATTTGACTGTCAATTCCAGACAAAAGAGGGAAAACTTGATTATGTCTGGGCAACAAGCTGGGGCGTTTCAACAAGACTGATCGGAGCCTTGATCATGGCACATTCGGACGATCGCGGTCTGGTTCTCCCCCCAAAACTTGCCTCACGTCAGGTAGTCATTATCCCGATTCTCAGGGGCGACAAGGCTGCCGTCATTGCGAAGGCAGATGCGATAGCCGACTCGCTGAAAGCCAGCGGAATACCTGCCTTTGTTGACAGCAGCGAACAGAACTCTCCTGGCTGGAAGTTTGCAGAATATGAACTGCAGGGCATTCCGATCCGGATCGAACTGGGCCCAAGGGATATCGAAAACAACATTTGTATTGCTGCACGGCGAGATACGCTTGAGAAAACCGAGGTGACACTCGACGAAACCCTGCCTGTAACCATACAGGAAATCCTGAACGCCATTCAGCAGAACATGTTTGACAAGGCACTGCAGTTCCGCAATGAGAACACCTTCGAAGTGCAGAGTTATGATGAGTTCAAAGAGGCTGTTGAAAAGGGATTTGTCATCGCCCACTGGGATGGTACCCGGGAAACTGAAGCAAAAATCAAGGAAGAGACAAAAGCCACCATAAGGGTGCAGCCAGAAGAAGCAGACTATATTGCCCGATACAGTATTGATAAACCAGGATTCTGTATCTATTCAGGTAAACCAGCCTTACGGAAAGTGGTTTTTGCAAAAGCATACTGAGACCTCATCAACCATATCCCCCGCTTTTCATGAAAGAAACGGGGGAATCGGCCGTCACAATATCAGTTCTCCTTAAAAAACTCCTTCAGGCCTTCATCAGTCGGCTTCATGGTCTTATCACCCTTATTCCAGTTTGCCGGGCAGACTTCACCGTACTGCTCCGTAAACTGAAGGGCATCAACAAGTCGTAGTACCTCGTCCACATTGCGACCAAGCGGAAGATCATTGACAACCTGGTGGCGGACAACACCCTCCTTATCAATAAGAAACAAACCTCTCAATGCAATTCCCGCACCCTCAAGAAGTACATCATAATCAGCTGAAACGGTCTTGTTGATATCAGAAAGAAGCGTATAGGTTACTCCCTCTATACCCCCGCGGTTTCTTGGAGTAGTAAGCCATGCAAAATGAGAAAATTTTGAATCCACAGAACAACCAAGCAATTCGACATTTCTTTTACAGAATTCCTCAAGCTTGTCCTGAAAAGCGTGCAGTTCAGTCGGACAGACAAAGGTAAAATCCAGCGGATAAAAAAAGAGAACAACATACTTACCCTTGAAATCTGAAAGCTTCACAGAGTCAACAAACTGCAACCCATTAACAACCGCTTCTACATCAAAATCCGGCGCTTTGCGACCAACTAAAACACTCATGGTATTCTCCTTACAATGAAATCAGGTTAAAAAATATATAAGACAAATTTTATCCAATATAAAACAATTTTCTTTCTTTCAAAATATAACCGAATACAAAGAGCTTTATCAAGAGAGTTCCGGAAATTGAGCAGTACTTCTTTCTTTCATCATTACTGCATTGGCTGACGAACAATGGTTTTCCATTTCGATGGAGCAGCTTTTCGAATATCGCTCAAATAAATTTCATGATGCTTTCCGCGTCGATGACTGATAGCGTCAATGAAGTGATGGAGCTTTTCGATCGTTGGCCCCTCATCGGAAAACGGGCCAATGTGCATTGTTTGCGCGCATTTCCCTTCCGAAAAGGATTCAAATCGCACTTTGGAGAGATCATCCATTTTTTTCTTTTTTTTAACTTCAACGAGAGCATCTTCAATAATTTCCTGAGTAGCAAAAGAGGGCTGCATGATCATCACTGTCCATTTCCAATTGGACTTGTCTTCAGATGAAAATTTTGTCATATCGTCAGCCCACCAGAGACCTTCAAGAGGCATGACTCCATAATCAATTGCCATAGGCCCCTTCTTGATCATAAACTTCACGGTATAGGAGAGTGCAAACAAAGCTTCAATTGCATCGGAGAATGCCTGTGAAGTATTGGGATCACCCTCACCATCAACCATAAGAAAATTCATAGGGGGAACATCAACCACATCCACTGATTTGGCGGAAGGTTGATAAAGCGGTTTCAACTGCTTCTTGAGATCAATTACTTCCATTGCAATGATACCGTTGATGAGTGACGTTAAACTCTTTGTTTCTTTTTAAACAAAATAACGAATAACTTTCTTCAACAAAAAAAGAGTGTTCCAAAGACTATGCTGACGGCTCTTTATCCATCTTGAGCATTTCAGCATTTACAACTGCCTGTTTTGACTCATAATGATTACCTTCTTTTTCAGGAGCCTGTTACCACTACATGACATAAATCATGCAATCCTACTTTGACTTTAAGAGGCACGGCACTAGTTTTCGGCAGGAGACACTGGCCGGCATCACAACGTTTTTCACTCTCTCCTATATCATCATTGTCAATCCGGCGATCCTTGCTGCGGCAGGTATCCCCAAAGAGGCCTCGATGACGGCAACCATTCTTACGTCGATATTCGGAACCCTTTTGATGGGGGTTTATGCCAAGCGCCCTTTTGCCGTAGCTCCCTACATGGGTGAAAATGCCTTTATAGCCTATACTGTTGTTCACACGCTCGGCTATTCATGGCAGACAGCAATGGCGGCAATCTTTATCAGTGGCATTCTTTTTACCTTGATCACTCTCGGCGGCCTGCGTCAATGGCTGGCCAAAGCCATTCCCGGAACGCTTAAACACAGTTTTTCAGTAGGTATAGGACTTTTCCTCGCTTTTTTAGGGTTGAATGACATGGGACTCATCACTCTTGGTGTTCCAGGAGCACCTGTCCAACTGGCAAATATCGCAAAACTTCCCGTACTCCTGAGCCTGGGTGGACTGCTTATTACCGCTGTTCTTCTGATACAGCGGGTGACCGGTGCTATTCTTGCCGGCATGGCCACCACAACGGCAGCTTTTCTTCTTACCGGTCTTGTCCCCCTGCCTGCAACAGTATTCAGTATGCCCCCATCTATTGCACCTATCTTTATGAAAATCAATGTGCAGGGAGCATTGACCTGGGGATTCGCAGGCGTCATAACCAGCGTGCTCGTGATGGATTTTGTTGATACCATGGGTACCCTTTTTGGATTGTCGTCAAGGGCCAACCTGCTCGATGAAGAGGATAACCTACCTGAAATTGAAAAGCCGATGCTGGTTGATGCGCTTTCAACCATTGCCGCATCAATTTTCGGAACCACAACTGCAGGCGTCTACATTGAATCCGCAGCCGGTATAGAACAGGGAGGAAAAACGGGGTTTACAGCAATTGTCGTTGCGGCACTTTTTGCTTTTGCCCTGTTTTTTTCTCCAATCCTTACCATTGTTCCGCCTTATGCCTACGGCCCGGCACTGGTGGTTGTCGGGATGTTCATGATGCAGTCGGTCACCAAATTTAATTTTACTGACTACAGTGAACTTTTGCCAGCGTTTCTTACGATTGTTCTCATGATATTCACCTTCAATATCGGCGTCGGAATCACCGCAGGATTTATTGCTTATGTTATCCTGAAAATCTTTACCGGAAAAGCCAGAGAGGTTCGTGCAGGCATGTGGATACTCGCCTTATTCTCTTTTACCTTCTATCTTTTCTACCCCTATCACTAAAACTCAAAAAGGATGCTGACCGCAAAACTGCGAATTGCCCAGATAGACTGTACACTTGCTAATTTTGATGAAAATCTTGCTCAGCACTGCACCCATATCGAGCAGGCTATACGGGAAGGTGCTGATGCCATAGCGTTCCCAGAACTCTCTTTGACAGGTTACAATGTTCAGGATGCTGCACAGGATATCGCCATGCATATCGAAGACTCACGACTTGATCCACTTCGTGAGCTCAGCCGGAAAATCTGCATTATCTGCGGGGGTATAGAATTAAGCGATGATTACGGCGTCTATAATGCCGCTTTTATGTTTGAAGAGGGAGCCGGTCGCAGTGTCCATAGAAAAATTTATCTGCCTACTTACGGAATGTTTGAAGAGTTGCGCTATTTTTCAGCCGGTCAGCAGATCAAAGCAATAGATTCCAAAAAACTTGGTCGAATCGGCGTAGCAATCTGCGAGGATTTCTGGCATGTATCTCTCCCTTATCTGCTTGCTCATCAGGGAGCAAAACTGCTCTTCGTGCTCATGTCAAGCCCTCTGCGCATGTCACCCGGAAGCGGTAATCCACCTATAGTAACCCAGTGGCAGACCATTGCTACCACTTATGCTTTTTTATTCAGCACCTATGTCGCCTGTGTGAATCGTGTGGGTAATGAAGACAGCTTCACCTATTGGGGGAACTCATCACTTACCGGGCCTGACGGCCTCCTTCTTTGCGCTGCACCCCTGTTTCAACCGCAAACAATAGATGCAGTCCTTGATTTTGCCGAGGTCAAACGCGCCCGACTGAACTCCTCCCATTTTCTTGATGAAGATCTACGACTCATCGGAGCAGAACTGAACGACATCATTGCTCAGGGGCGGCGATTATAAACATCCTGACTGTCTACTGTTCCATCGAAAACCCGGGAGGTGTCAGGCTCCTACGGTAGGCTTCTGGCAGAAGCTTCATGGCAGCCAAGGCCTCATCCTCCCGGTCGAACAACCCGAAAACGGCTGAACCGCTCCCGGAAAGAGAAGCGAAAAGACTGCCGGCACCAAGAAGGGTGGACTTGACAAGCTGCACTGCAGGGAAATGATCAAAAACAGCTGGTTCAAAATCATTTTCAAAAACCGGTAAAACCTCTTTTTTCCCGGAAAGGGATAACTCTGTTACACATTTTTTCAGATCAGGAAGCTCACGATCAAAACGCGGGTAAAAATTTTTATACGCCCAGACCGTTGAAATGTGTTCTTCAGGAAAAACTGTCACTATATAATAAGGAAGAGTAAAACCAAGATCATCAAGATCGTCACCAATACCTCTGGCATAGGCAAGTCCTTTTATTTCAAGAAAATATGGCACATCTGCGCCAAGAGCGACAGCGAGAAGATGCAGATCGGCTGAAGAGGCATTAACCTGCCAGAGATCATTGAGAACCCTGAGCACCGTTGCAGCATCACTACTGCCACCTCCAAGCCCTGCACCAAAAGGCACCTGTTTATGAAGCTTCATAGTCACCCCTTGGTTGCACCCGGATAACTTCTGCAGGGATTTGGCCGCCCTGATGCAGAGATTGTTGTCGTCAACCGGAAGTTGTGCATTTGAACAGCTCATCGAAATATCTCCAGCGTCTGAAAATTCAATGACATCATACCAGTTGATGGGGGCAAAAACTGTCTCAAGCGTATGGTACCCATCTTCCCGTTTACCGGTTATAAGAAGGCCGAGATTGATCTTCGCAAAGGATTTAACTGACAAAGGAAGCATAGAATGCAATTAATTTTATAAAGAAATATTTGGCATATTGACAGATGGAAAATCACGGAATCGCAGAAAATAAAAATAAACCGCAACCCAATGTTTTCTGTCAAGGCGATCCACATTATTGGCAAAAAAACTCTACCGCTCAGCGTTGCGCTTTCTATCGCACTCTTCCACCCGACAGTGCTGCATGCAGGCGATGAACACTCCTATGCTCAGGAGATTGAACGGGATGTCGCTGAAGATAAGGTTTATTTGTTAGAAAATATTCGGCAAAAAGTCACCATTCCCTCTGAAAAAACAGTTCTGGAAGCACTTCTCTGTGAAGACGGCCCGCAGGCAATTATACTTTTCCAAAAACAGTTGAGAGAATATCCTGATCCAGCGATTGATAAGCTCAGCACCTCACGAATAGCAGCCTATAACGTCGCATTGGATAACTCTGCATCCTTGCCGAAGCAATCCATTCGGCGATCTTCGGCTAAACAGCAACTCTCAGTTGTCAAGGCGGACACAACAAAACATTTATCCAAGACCAGCTCAAATACAGAGCGTTTTTCAGTCGTCAAGGAGGATACAACAAAGCATTCTGCCAAGCAAAGTACAAACATCGCGCTACCGTCTGATGTACAGAACGATGAGAAAATTGTTGCCGGCCCAACAACCTCTACTCTGCAGTTTGGTTGTTTCGAAAGCCGAAAGAATGCGGAAACACTTGCTAAAGAAATTGCTCAGCATGCCCCGGTAGAAATTGTCCAGAAAGGTCAGATGTATAAAGTACAACTGAAAACTCACTATCCTTCAAATGAGGAGGCCACAACTGCAGCAAAAAAACTGCCGGTCAAGTCAATTGTTGTTCCATCCATATAACTGCAGCATGTATTGAATTCAAGGCAGAAAAATCTGATGAAACGAGAGATTAACCTTATCGGACAATCTGTCCTGATATCCCAGCTTAAACAACTGGCTCTCCAGGTTGCAGAAACCGATATAACCGTACTGATCATCGGAGAAACAGGATCTGGAAAGGAGGTGCTGGCACGTTTTATCCATACCAACAGCCTGCGTGCCGATAAAAGCTTCATTCCCGTCAATTGTGGTGCAATTCCTGCCGGTATTCTTGAATCAGAACTTTTCGGCCATGAAAAAGGAGCATTCACCGGAGCGGTGCAAAGCAGAAAAGGGTACTTTGAAAGTGCCGACAGAGGTACTATTTTTCTTGATGAAATCGGCGAAATGCCTCTGGAAACGCAGGTAAAATTTCTCAGAGTTATTGAAACAGGTGAGTTCCAAAGGGTAGGATCATCGGAGACTATCTATTCTGACGCACGTATCATTGCTGCAACCAACAAGAACATGTATCAGGCTGTAGCTGAAAAAAATTTCAGAGAAGACCTTTTTTACCGCCTTCGCAGTGTTGAACTGCAGATTCCTCCACTCAGGGAAAGGGGAAAAGACATTCTTCTGCTGGCCGAAACTTTTGTTCATGAGTTTGAACACAAGCATAAAATCGTCTTTGAAGGCTTCAGCCCTGATGCTGCAGAGATGCTGATGCGCTATCCCTGGCCGGGAAATGTCAGAGAAATCAGAAATCTTATAGAATCTCTCCTTGTACTGGAAAAAGGGAAATATATCACCCAGGAAATTCTTGAGAAACATCTGGTTCAACGAAACCGCTACAAAAGCCTTGTTCATGATCCCTCCAAATCAGAAAAGAACGAACTCCAGATTATCTACAGCAGTATTATCCAGCTTCGACAGGAAATAAGTGATATCCGTCAGCTTCTGCAGCATCTCGTTCAAACAAGACCTCATATCCCCCTACTTCTGCCCGATGGGTCAGCAACTCATCCACCGGTCAACACCAGCGTGAATACTGTATCAGAAGAAGGCAACAAACAAAACAAAGCCGAAGCTTTACACTCGCTTGAAGAGATAGAAAAAAAATCCATTGCTGATGCACTTGAAATATGTCTTGGTAACAAACGGAAAACTGCCAAGGCACTTGGTATTACTGAGCGAACACTTTACAGAAAAATTAAAGCTTACGGACTTTAAAAAAGTAGTGAGTATAAAAAACCATGCTGAGTACTTTGCTTGAACTCATGATGAGATGTTTTTTTTGAAAAACGCGATCAGCAGTAATCCTGCCGAGATTGCTGCTGCGGTTTTCGGAAGAAGATCTGGATTGCTGGTATAGAAGGTCATGCCACTCTCAAGGGGCAGTTCAGCAGTTAATGTTTGCTCCCTCCACCATGGTATTTCGGCTGTTATAGAACCATACTTATTGATGATAACTGTAAGTCCAGTATTTGCACACCGTGCCATTGCCCGGCGGTTCTCTATACATCGCATCCTGCCGATGGCTAAATGCTGATAAGGGCCATAAGAGGTTGCATACCACCCATCGTTTGTCACAAGCGTTAGAACCTGTGCTCCTTTATGGACAAACTCGGTAACAAGAGTGGGAAAAATGGATTCATAGCAGATAATGTTGGCGATGTTCACCTTCCCATATCTTGAAGAATGAAGCTGCATGATGGTAGTATCTCGACCTTTTCCCCATCCATTGATCCCAACAAGAGAAAATGTTAAATGACCGAGCCATGGTATATACTCAACATAGGGTACCCGCTCTGCAAATGGAACAAGGCGCATCTTTCGATATATCTGAGGGACACCATTGCCGTGTTCAAGGAGCATTGAGGCATTATAGGTCTCAAAAACACGATTCATCAAAGGATCGTTATTCCCGGGATGTTCAGGATTCGGCTGACCCCCGGCAGGATAGTAGATGATATCGGAAAAGCCGGTCAACAGTGCAGTATTCCAGCCTCGTAGGGATATCCGAAGGGATTGCAGATCATCGGCATAGGGTCTGTCGAGTATATAGAAGGGAATAGCTGTTTCCGGCCATATCACCAGATCAGGCCTATTTTCACGGACAGCTCTGTTGGTCATACGGTAATACCGCTCCATCATATCTGCACTGTTATTCCTTACCCATTTTTCATGGGGATCTATATTCGGCTGAATAAGAGTAACACGGAGCAACTTTTTCTCTCCAGTCAACGGAGCCTGCCGATGAAATACCGCTGAAGCATAGAGCAGAGGAGCCAGAATCATAAGCGCCATGATGGCGACAGAACGAAAAACATCCTTACGGCTGCCGATCACTGCCAGGACAATCAGCACATTAAACCAGAGCAGCCAGAAACTTACACCCCAGACACCCGTAAAATCGACATACTGAATCATGAGATTCAGGTTAGACTGGGAATTTCCAAGAGTAAGCCATCCGAGAGAGAGATCCTGCTGCATGTAGGCCCATTCCCACGCAACCCACAAAAAAGGAAGAGAAAAAAGTGCAAAATGGAACCCTGCCATTTTTTTTATCAGATAAAAAACAAAGAGTGGCACCGTCAGAAACAAAGCTTGAGCTACAATGGTGAGAACTCCTCCCGGCAATGTCGCAAGAGTGACCCACCAGAGGCTGATCAAACAAAAGAGCAGCATGGTTATATAGAGCCGTCGAAACAGTTCCCCAGCTCTCTCTACGGTACGAAGGGATAGAAGAAGCGGTACAAACGCAAACCATGCCAGTAGTTCAAGACGGATAAACGGATAGGAAGGAAACGACACACCGAGAAGAACTCCACTCAAAACGGATGCTGAGTAACGGGAGTGACCAAGCTGAGTTATTGTCCGAGAAAATGAGGTCATCTGATGATCAAAAAATTTAACATCTGGAAAAAAAGAAATAAAAAACATCCCCCAAAACCGGAAACTACTGAAAGTATAAGTTTCCTTAGGGAAAGAGATAATCGTATTCAAACATATTTTACTTTAATTATTGATTTTTATTCTTTAAATTTATTCTAATCTGTTATTTAACAGGAATAATCTCCAAGTACTTTCCTGAAAATTTCCAATTTCAACGCCATCAGAAAAAGGAGAACTCATTATGGCTCTTTTCGGCACTAAAGACGCAACCACAGCACACTCGGATTACGAAATCATTCTCGAGGGTGGTTCCAGCTCATGGGGCAAAGTAAAATGCCGGGCCAAGGTTAACGTGCCCCCGGCACTACCCTTGCTTCCAGCTGACTGTAACATCAAAATCAATGTGAAACCTCTCGATCCGGCAAAAGGCTTCGTAAGGTTTTCGGCTGTTATTGAATCAATTGTTGACAGCACAAAAAACAAGCTGGTTGTCGAGGCTGACATTGCCAATGAAACAAAAGAAAGAAGAATCTGTGTCGGTGAAGGTTCTGTTACCGTAGGCGATTTCTCCCACAGTTTTTCCTTTGAAGGCTCCGTTGTCAACCTTTTCTACTACCGCTCTGACGCAGTCCGCAGAAATGTCCCGAACCCGATCTACATGCAAGGACGTCAGTTCCACGACATTATCATGAAAGTGCCTCTTGACAATCCTGATGTTATCGACACTTGGGAAGGCACACTGAAGGCCCTCCAGACAACTGGTTCATTCAACGACTGGATTCGCGAGTTCTGGTTTATCGGACCAGCCTTTACAGCACTGAACGAAGGCGGTCAGAGAATTTCAAAAATTGAAGTAAACAGCATTGGTACTCAGAGCGGCGAAAAAGGACCTGTTGGTGTTACAAGATGGCGTTTCTCACATGGTGGATCAGGTATTGTTGACTCTATTGCTCGCTGGGCAGAACTTTTCCCGGCTGACAAACTTACCAGACCTGCATCAGTAGAAGCTGGTTTCCGTTCCGACTCCCAGGGTATCGAAGTGAAAGTAGACGGTGATTTTCCGGGTGTTTCAGTTGATGCCGGCGGCGGTCTGCGCAGAATCCTGAACCATCCTCTTATTCCGCTGGTACACCACGGCATGGTAGGAAAGTTCAACGACTTTACGGTTGATACCCAGCTCAAGATTGTTCTTCCTAAAGGATATAAAGTCCGTTATGCAGCACCTCAGTACCGTTCCCAGAACCTTGAGGAATATCGCTGGAGCGGCGGAGCGTATGCTCGTTGGGTTGAGCATGTCTGTAAAGGCGGTACAGGACAGTTCGAGGTGCTGTACGCTCAATAAGCGACCTCTCCTTTTTACACAGAAAAACCGGCAAAAAGCCGGTTTTTCTGTTGTTCATGCTTTACCCCAACAAGTGAAGAATATCTTCAATCTCCTCTTTTATTTCCTGCAAAAGCACCATTCGTCGTTCATCAACGACAATATGCCGATTCTTTTCCTGGCCGATCTGTTTCTGAAGTTTTAAAATTTCTGTGGTTTTATGATCACCTGCACTCTCTTTAAGAACGCCTTTGACAATTTCACTGGCCTTTCCAAGCTTGTACCCTTTTTCATGCACCAACTCCTTGATATTGAGCACCATGGAAATATCACGATTGGTATACCTCCTGTTCCCTCTTGTATCCCTGGCCGGAGCAAGTTCATTAAAAAAACTCTCCCAGTACCGCAGCAGGTAAGAAGGAATACCGACAATTTTACTGACCTCACCGATCGAGTAATAGTTTTTTGTTGAATCAAATGCCATAAAACAGAGATAAGGGTGATATTTTGTTTTCCCTATTTCTATTATACATTATACCGGCACTTCAAAAAAATATGACGGATGAAAAATTTACGCAGTCTGAAACCTTACCTGCTCAGGTATAAAAAGAATCTCATCGCAGGTTTTGTCTACATAATTCTAACCAACCTTTTCGCTGTCATTGGGCCCACCTATATCGGTCGTGCAATCGATACCATGAACAAGCATTTCGAACTCAAGGTTGTTCTTGGAGATGCAGGCCTTTATTTTCTTTCTGCGCTGCTGAGTGGTTTTTTTCTTTTTCTTGTACGCCAGAATATTATTGTCGCTTCCCGGCATATTGAATTCGACCTGAAAAACGACTATTACAACCATCTTCAAAAACTGCCTCGCAAATTTTACAATACCACCAGTACCGGTGAACTCATTTCAAGGGGCACCAATGACCTTAACGCCATAAGAGAGTTTCTCGGACCCGGCATCATGTACTCACTCAATACCTTTTTCAGGCTTTTTTTCGCACTGATAGCGATGCTGGCTCTTTCTCCTAAACTGACCCTTTTTGCGCTGCTGCCTGCACCGCTCTTAAGTTATTCTGTTTATAAAATCGGCAGCTCCATGCAAAAGCGCTCCAAAAGTATTCAGGAAAGCTATGCCGCAATAACCAATCTGGTACAGGAAAACCTTTCCGGTATCAGAGTCGTCAAAAGCTTTACCCGCGAGCCTTTTGAAATCAAACGATTTGAAACACTCAATAAAGAGTACTTCCGTAAAAACCTTTCTCTCGGGAAACTTCAGGCACTTTTTTTTGCATTTCTTACCTCGCTCACTGCAGTCTCCCTGCTTCCTGTAGTTTGGATCGGCGGACTGAGCGTCATTGAGGGAAAAATGACTGTTGGGGGGATCGCTCAATTTATCGTCTATGTTTCCATGCTGAGCTGGCCGATTATATCCATAGGCTGGGTTACAAGTATTATCCAGAGAGCGGCTTCCGCTCAAGTCAGATTGAATGAAATTTTCGATATTAAACCAGACATGACTGAGAAAGAAACTGGCATTGCCGCTATTGGAAGTTTTCACGGAGCTGTGTCATTTCGCAATGTTCAATTTCACTACCCCGGTCATGAAAATAATCTGATACTCAACAATATAACCCTTGACATAGCTGCCGGATCAAAAGTTGCGATTGTCGGAGCAACTGGTTCGGGTAAAACCACCCTTGTCAATCTGATACCAAGACTCTACGAGCCTGTCAAAGGCTCTGTTCTTTTTGATGGCCAGGATATTAACAGCCTTCCTCTACATACACTGAGGGAACTGATCGGTTTTGTACCCCAGGTTAACTTTCTCTTCTCTGACACCATTGAAAACAACATCAACTGGGGCAGCCGGGACAATGACGCTGATCAGGTCATTGAAGCAAGCAGAATAGCCATGCTTTATGAAGATGTCGAAGACTTTCCCGATGGATTTCAGACCATGCTCGGAGAAAAAGGCATCAACCTTTCCGGCGGTCAGAAACAAAGAGCATGCATTGCAAGAGCAATTGCATGGAAACCTCAACTTCTCGTGCTCGATGACGCACTTTCAGCAGTTGATACCGACACAGAAGCACGTCTTTTTGATGCTCTCCTTCAGAAGCTGCCCGATACCACCATTATCCTGATAAGCCATAGAATTTCAACGGTAAAAAACTGCGACCGCATCATTGTCCTCAAAGATGGCACCATTGCTGAAAGCGGCACACACGAAGAGCTTTTGCAGCAACAGCATATCTATGCGGAACTCTACAACCAGCAGCTTCTGGAAGAAGAGATCCTTTCCATTACCTGAACTTCACTCACTGATCACTTTTACCTTTGCTGCATTGGCAATCGCCTTTTCTTTCAATGCCTCTATATCGCTGCCTAATTGATCGTAAGCCAGCGTCACAGCCATTCTTCTATATGGGCGGGTCGTTGGTTTTCCAAAAATTCGTATGTCGGTACAAGGCTCTGTGACTGCATCTTCCACACCGACATACTGAGGATTACTTCCTGTACTCTCGGCGAGAACAACAGCGCTGGCACCTGCCTGCATTAAGGTTATTTCCGGGATCGGCAGACCTAACACCGCCCGGGCATGAAGCTCAAACTCGGAGAAGTTCTGCGTGCCGGCCAGCGTAACCATGCCGGTATCGTGCGGACGGGGAGAGAGCTCTGAAAAATAAAGGCCATCATCACCCAGAAAAAACTCCACACCCCATAGACCAGAACCTGTCAGAGAACGAGTAACCTTTTCAGCAATATCCTGAGCCTCTTGTAAATGCACGTCACTTATAAGACAGGGCTGCCAGCTCTCCTGATAATCGCCCCGCTCCTGACGATGGCCGATTGGTGGGCAGAAGAGTGTTGTGCCGTTTTTTTGTGTCACGGTAAGCAGCGTGATTTCTGTCTGAAATTTCACGAAGGATTCCACAATCACTTCAGCAATATCGCCTCGTTTACCACTTTGGGAATAGTTCCAGGCTTTTTCAATATCCGCTTCTGTTTTGACGGTTGACTGACCCTTGCCCGATGAGCTCATCAGTGGTTTTACCACACAGGGAATACCAACTTCCCTGACCGCCTTCTGCAACTCTTCGAGGGAAGCGGCGTAACGATACATGGCCGTCCGAAGACCAAGCTCAATTGAAGCCAGATCACGAATGGCTTTACGGTTCATAGTAAAGTTGGCAGCACGAGCCGATGGAACTACCTGTATGCCTCGCTTTTCATAGTCGTAAAATCGCTCGGTGCGAATGGCTTCGATTTCAGGCACTATAATATCAGGACTATGTTTGGCCACAATGACGTCGAGAGCAGAGCCATCAAGCATGTCGATCACTTCACGCTCATCGGCAACCTGCTGCGCCGGTGCATTATTGTAGCTGTCAACAGCTATCACGTAATGACCAAGACGTTTAACCGCAATAACAAATTCCTTACCCAGTTCCCCGCTGCCAAGCAGCATGATTTTTTTTGACATTGTGATTTATTGTTACATCTGAATAAGACGGTTCAGAAGAATATCCTCGACATTGCGGCGACCGTCGAGAACTGCTGTTATATAAACGTTGCTTTCGGCAATCCGGTACACCAACCTCCATGGAGGGATAATCAGCTCCCGATAGATAAAAATACCTCTTGCATGAAGTTCGGGAATAACCCGCCCTCGATCGGGAGAGATATACAATGCTGCTGCTTTATTCTTGATTTTTTCAAGAACATGAAAAGCATTAAGCGGATTATCGTTTGCAATAAAGGTAATAATCGCAGTGAGATCTTTTTCAGCAACTTCAGTCCACCAAACAGCATAGTCTGCGCTCATGACTTCTCGGCTCTCAACAGGCGTTCAAGATCACTGAATACCTCTTCCTGGGGACGAATGTTCCCTTTACGGATATCCTCTTCACCCTGAGCAAGCAGTTTCAGCAATCCAAGTGCATTGCGCATCTCCTCATAGCTTTTCGGATCTTGAAGAACAGCTCTCGGCTCACCGTTCTGGGTAATGATAACCGGACGACGCGTATCATTGATCTGATCAAGAAGATCAGCCGTTTTTGCCTTGAGATAGGTGACCGGTTTGATGTCGGTAGTGATATTCATGTCTCTCCTTATTCGTTTTCTCTTCTAACCTAATATAGTACGATATTCGGTTAGATAAGAACAACAACATTCCATGTTGACCCTCTATTTTTCCAATAAAGTATTCAGCTTATGCAACACTTCAGCAACTGTTGCTGTCGGTAAACTGCAAATCAAATCAGCCTGCCTGATCTTCCAGTCAAGACTTTTTACCTGATCAGATAATACCGCTCCTTTGATCTTCAAGCCTTCAGGGAGTAACACTTCAAACGGATACCCTTTAATGCGCGTGGTAACTGGGCAAAGAAGCGCCAAACCAACTCTGGAGTTGTACGAAGCAGGAGAGAGTACCAATGCAGGGCGACGTCCCGCCTGTTCATGCCCTGCTTGTGGATTAAAGGCAAGCCATACTATATCACCGCGGTCTGGAATATAAGCCATAACATCACCAGTTTTCCTTTCCGACAGCTTCACCTGTATCACATTCATCATGCAGATTATCTTCAGTGATGCCACTAAGCAGGTGAGCAAGATCTGGTTTGATAGTGACCATTGGGCGGATAACGAGTTGTCCCTCAACGAAAGAGATATCTACTTCCGAATCTTTTTCCAGTTTAGCCTCAAGTGCATAGCTCATCGGTATTCTCAAGGCAAGGCTGTTGCCCCATTTCTGAACCTTTGTAAGCATACATATCTCCATTTGTGTTTATACAATGTAGATACTTGTTTCTGTTGGACAAAGCAAGGAAATTGTTGGTTACGCTGCGAAAAAGTATGTCACCCCATCTCCCGCAATTGCCTCATCAGATCTTTCCGGGACATCCCATACATGTGGACGTAAAGCAGATTGAACATAAGCACGGCTGAGCGCAGCCGGGGTGCACGTCTGGCCCGTTTCAAGGCGTTTTGAAAGGTAAAGACCCGCTTGGTCAAGGCTGTGTAACTGGGAATAAACTCCTGAAGGGGAATGCGCTGAGGTTTGTAAAGCATCTCCTGACCCCAGGAAAACTTGAATGCGTCGTGGTCATTCGGGGAGTGGAGCAGACGCCCCTCCTCGGCAAGTCGGTTGAAAACGCCGGTACCGGGAATGGGGCGCAGGAGGTTGATGCCGGGCACGTCGATACCGGTCTGTTCGATGAAAGCTTCAAGCTTGGCAGGCAGTTCAAGGGTATCTTCGTCGAGGCCGTAAATGAAACTGCCGTAGACACAGATACCAGCTTTCCGAATGTTTTTTATGCACTCCACCTGGCGATTGGAGGGGTTGTGAAACTTCTTGTGGGCGTGGTTGCTGCCGTCATCAAGGCTTTCGATACCGACCAAAAGCGCGCCACAACCTGAACGAGAGAAAGCATCGAGCAGACGGGGCTGTTCACCAAGGGCGGTGGTGGCCTGGCCTACCCAACTGATCTTGAACGACTCGAGTTCGCGAAAGAGTTGTTCTGCGTACTGTTCGTCGGCATTGATGGTGTCGTCGAGAAAGAAGAAGATTCTTTTGTCCTCTTTAAGAAAGGTTTCGACCTCCCTCAGGACAGCTGGAATGGTTCTGTGGCGCAAGCGGTGGCCATTCATGACATGTACGTTGCAAAAGTCACAACTGTAGGGGCAACCCCTTGTAGTCTGCACAACATTAGTGGTAAAGTAGCTCTTGATATCGAGCGCACTTTTGCCGACAGTGCGTTCAACCGAAAGGTCGGGAAAGTTGGCAACCCGGTACTCCGCCTTGAGGGTGCCGCTAAACAAATCCTCCTGCACCTCACGCCAGATGTCGTCGGCCTCACCAATAACAAGAACATCAGCGTGGTCACGGCACTGATCGGGAAAGATGGTAACGTAAGGACCGCCAAGCACCACCTTGATTCCTCGGGAGCGGAGTGCACGAGCAAGATCAAACGCTGGTTTAACGGCACCGGTCTGAACACTGATACCCGCCATGTCCCAGTGCTGCTCGAGGGGAAGCTTTTCAAAGCGCAGATCGCAGATGGTCTGACTCACGCCCGGCACCTTCTGAGAGCTGAGAATCATCAACGAGAGGGGCGGAATGGCAAACTGTGCCCGACGGATGATATTGCTGAGGGCGCTGTCTTTCAGAGAGCTGAGGAGACTCCGCTTGACTGTTGCGCTATCGAGCAGGGATGCTCCATCCACACCGCTGTCGGCCTGGATAAAAATGAGCAGTACTCTCTTCTCCCCTGCGACCACTATCAATAGCCACCCCTGTTTCGTACAAGCTCTTGCAGCTTTTTCAGTTCAAGCAGGGCATCGATTGGAGTCAGCCTGTCGAGGTCAAGAGAATCGACCGCAGTGCGAAGACGGTTGTCGGACTCTTCAAAAAGACTGATCTGCATACTTTTGATTTTTGGTGGACGATTGGGGGGAATTTCAATATCGCGTTTCTCCATCCCTGCAAGAATTTCCTTGGCACGGGAGATGACTTCAGCAGGCATTCCGGCCATTTTAGCCACCTCAATACCGTAACTGTTGTCAGTGGAACCCCTGACAATCTTCCTTAAAAAAATAACCCTGTCGGCAGTTTCAACGACGGTGGCGTTGAAGTTCACAACACCGGGAAGACGGGTTTCAAGTTCGGCAAGCTCGTGATAATGCGTTGCAAATAACGTCCTTGCTTTAATCGAGCGGCATATATACTCGCTCATCGACCAGGCAATCGACATCCCGTCAAACGTACTGGTTCCTCTGCCAATCTCATCAAGCAGCAGGAGGCTTCGGGTTGAAGCGTTGTTGAGAATACTTGCCGCTTCATTCATTTCCACAAGAAAGGTGCTTTCACCGGAGGTTATGTTGTCCGAAGCGCCAACCCGTGTAAAAATCCTATCCACAAGCCCGATTTCAGCCCGTTCGGCCGGAACAAAACTTCCAGCCTGCGCAAGCAGCACAATAAGCCCTATCTGGCGCAAAAACGAACTTTTTCCAGCCATATTCGGGCCTGTTATGATCAGCATTTTCTGCTTTTCATCCATCAAACAGTCATTCGGTACATAGGGCTCATCGGCACTCATCATTCTTTCAAGTACAGGATGACGACCATTGACGATAACAAGCTTTTCGTGTGCCTTGATCTCTGGCTTGCAATATCCGTATTCGACGGCAGAGAGTGCAAACGAGCAGAGCGAATCAATTTCGGCGATCAGAACAGCATTTTCCTGTATGTCAGAAGCGTGCTGAGCTATGATTGCACAAAGATCATGGAAAAGCTGTGCTTCAAGAATCAGGCTTTTCTCTTCGGAATTAAGAATTTTCGCCTCATACTCTTTTAAGGCAGGAATGGTATAGCGCTCGGCATTGACGAGTGTCTGCTTTTTTTCATAATAAGCGGGCACCTTATCGCGATTCGCATGACTTATTTCGATATAGTAGCCGAAAACCTTGTTAAAACTGACCTTAAGTGATGAAATCGATGTGCTCGCCCGTTCCTGCTGCTGAATCTCCATAAGGCGGTCCTTAGCTGTGGAAGCAATAGAGCGAAGCTCATCAAGATCATCATGATAGCCCATGCGGATATAACCTCCGTCACGCATTGATGCACCTGACTCAGGATCAATCGCCTCCTCAATACGCACGGCAAGTTCCTGGAGAGGTTTTAACGAGGCCGCAAGCATTCGAAGCTTCACCGACCCTGTATCACGAAGCTGCTCCTTTAGGCGGGGAATGACAGAAAGAGAAAACCCAAGCTGCCGAACCTCCCTTGGAATGGTGCGGAAAGTTGCGATGCGAGAAAGAGAGCGCTCAAGATCATTGATTCCTGATAGCAGTTCAGAAAGACCTTCCCTCACTGTCCTCAATTCAGCAAGCTCTTCAACTGCATCAAGACGCATCTGGATATCTTCGACTCTTTTCAGCGGCCTCTGCAGCCATCGTCGGATAAGCCTCGCACCCATGGGATTTCTTGTACGATCCATCACTTGGAGAAGGCTGCCGTTCAGTGTGCCATCCTGCATTGAAGAAATAATTTCAAGATTTCTCTTTGTCTGCAGATCGAGCGTCATGTAGTCACTGCTGTGCAATTCACCGATCCGTGTAATATACGCAAGGCTGTTCTGCCGGGTCTCCTCAAGATATTGAAGAATAACACCCGCTGCCACTTTGCCTGCCCGGTTCCCCTCTATACCAAATCCTTTAAGTGAATGGGTCTTGAACTGCCGTAGGAGAACCTCCTGCGTCTGATCTTCACTGAACATCCATGCATCCAGTTCAGAAACAAGAGTCTCCCGAGAAAGTACTTTTTTCAACAGTTCCGATCGCTCTCTGTCAGCTGTGGAAACCAGAACTTCCGATGGGTGAAGCGAAAGGATGAATTCAGGGAGCTCATGGGGCTGGAACGAAGCAATTCGGAATTCAGCTGTTGTTACATCAATAAAGGCAATGCCGGCAAAAAGCCTCCTTCCCTCTTTGAGATATGCAACAGCACACAGATAATTGTTGTGCCGATCATCAAGAATCTTGTCGCTGTAGGTAATGCCCGGGGTAACAATATCAGTAATTTCACGGCGGACAATCCCCTTGGCTGAGGCTGGATCTTCAACCTGGTCGCAAATCGCAACCTTGAACCCTTTTTTGACAAGTTTAGCAATGTATCCTTCACTTGCATGATGAGGAAACCCTGCCATCGGGATTTCAGCAGATCGTTTCGTCAAAACGATATTCAAAGCTGCTGATACCTGACATGCATCGTCAAAAAAAGTTTCGTAAAAATCCCCAACTCTAAAGAGCAGCAAAAAATCAGGGTAGCGTTCTTTTACCTCCAGATACTGGCGCATCATTGGAGAATGCTCTTTCTGCGCAACACCCTGTTCTCGACTCATTGTGTAATAATAAGTGATTAAACCCGTTAAAGAGTGGGAACACCACTCGCTTCAAGAAAAAGAAGCTACTGCAGCGCAACTTAACAAACAATAGCCGGAATTGCGCTCTTACGCTTGATATGAGGTTTAGAAAAAGGTATGTTTAGCAAAAAGTTTACAGGATAATGCTTTGATTTTTGAACCTATGGCTTTTCATACAATACTGCGGTCTCTCCATATCATATTTTTTGCTTCCTGGTTTGGCACTATTCTGGCATCGCTCTTCCTCCTTAAATCCCTTGAGAGCAAACTTACCGGCAATGACGAAAACACTCCTGAGTTTGCTGCGCTGCTGCAACGGTTTCTAAAACTGGAAACAAAGGTTGCCGACGTTGCCGTCATCGGGGTCATCATCACCGGCATCATACTTACCGTTTTTTACCATGGTTGGACAATATGGGTTGTAGTAAAATCGCTTCTTATCATCCTCCAGATTGCCCTGACCATCAGTTATATCATACGTTCAGTCCGCACACTTACCTATCCATGTACGAAGTCAGAATATGGAAGCTGGTACCGTCTCTTTGGAATTTCTTTCACCATGTTTGCACTTGTACTCATTGTCACTTTTTTTCTTCTCTGAAGTCAGTCGTGCTATATGTGTTCGGTAATTTGATTTTCAGGGAATTAATACTATATTTGAGACCTTTATCACTAAAATATTTGTACACGATGCAGGCGCTGATCAAGATTTCCGATAAACAATTTCTGGTAAAACAGGGGGACACGCTTTTCGTCCCTAAACAAAAAGCTGCAATTGGTGATACCATGGAGATCAAGACCATGGCTGCAATTGACGGAGCAAATACCGATCTGAACCCTACCGGCAGCATTCAGGCAAAAGTTCTTGGTCATGTCAAAGATGACAAGGTCATCGTTTTCAAGAAAAAACGCAGAAAACGCTACCAGTCAAGAAACGGCCACCGTCAGCAGATGACTCAGATCGAAATTATTTCGCTTTAACAAAGTTCAGGATCTCTAACGTTAATTTTTTCTCATGGCTCATAAAAAGGGTGGCGGGTCGACTAAAAACGGTCGCGACAGTAATCCGAAATATCTCGGAGTTAAGGCTGCAGGAGGATCAACTGTAGCTGCAGGAACAATAATTGTCCGCCAGAGAGGCACGGTTATCAAACCGGGCGACAATGCTGGCTTAGGACGTGATCACACCATTTTTGCACTGATTGACGGTGTCGTTACCTTCCGCAACGGACGCAATAATAAAAAACAGGTCAACATACTCCCTTGCTAATCATAGCTACAATGAAATAAACCTGTACAAAATAAAAGCTGCCTTTTTTCAGGCGGCTTTTTTTATTATAAGCTCATTACTGTCACAAGAACATCTGAACACATTTAAAACATTTATCTCTTATGAAAATTACCGTTATCGGAGCTGGAAATGTAGGAGCTACCGCAGCTCTTCGCATTGCTGAAAAACAGCTCGCAAAAGAAGTTGTTCTGATTGACATCGTCGAAGGTGTCCCGCAAGGCAAGGCTCTCGACATGTATGAGTCAGGACCTGTCGGTCTATTCGATACCCACATTACGGGTTCCAATGACTATAAAGACTCTGCGGATTCTGATATTGTTCTGATTACTGCAGGACTTGCCAGAAAGCCAGGTATGTCACGAGAGGATCTCCTGATGAAAAATGCCTCAATTATCAAGGAGGTCACAGCCCAGGTCATGAAATACTCACAGAATCCGATTATTGTGATGGTTTCAAATCCCCTGGATGTGATGACCTATGTTGCCCAGGCAACCAGCGGGCTTCCGAAAGAGAGGGTTATCGGTATGGCTGGTGTGCTTGACACTGCACGTTTTAAAAGTTTTATTGCAGAGGCATTGGATGTCTCCATGCAGGATATCAGTGCATTGGTACTCGGCGGACACGGTGATTCAATGGTACCGGTTGTGAAGTATACCAACGTCGCAGGTATTCCGTTAACTGAACTGTTACCTCAGGAGAAAATCGATGCACTTGTAGAACGGACAAGAAACGGAGGCATAGAAATTGTCAACCACTTGAAAACCGGCTCAGCATTCTATGCTCCTGCTGCTTCTGCTGTAGATATGATTGAGGCTATCGTCAAGGACCGCAAGCGTATTATCCCATGCACAACCCTCCTTGAGGGCCAGTACGGTATCAAAAACGTTTTTTGTGGAGTTCCCGTTAAACTCGGCAAAAACGGTGTTGAGCAGATCCTTGAAATTGACCTCTCTCCGTCTGAACTTGAGGCGCTGCAAAAATCCGCCGCTCTCGTTGAGGAAAACTGCATAAGCCTTGCAACATTGCTCGGATAGAATCAGAGAGTTTAGAAAGAATTTTATGGAATGAAAAAAAGCGGCTGTAAAGCCGCTTTTTTCATGATCAGATGTCCCCCATTACATCTGATCAATCTCACTGGCGTGAGAAGTTTCAACAATATATTTACAACTCCCGTGCCAAAACAAGATACAACTCAATAAGAATACCAAATAATGATTTATTTTAAAATAAGTTAGCCTCAAAGAAAATATACTGCTCTTTAATTCCTTTACAGATATGATCAGCGATTTGAAACACGTCGTCTCAAATTATAGAACACACATCATACTAATATGGTACATTTGTTCATCATGAAGAGATAACCATACTGCACTAACGTTATCTCATGAACCCTACAATTCAGGCTCTTCATGAGTAATACAGTGAATTGCCCCAAGCCCCCAGACAAGGTCGGAACAATCGATACCGATAACGTTTCTTTCAGGAAAACATTGCTGAAGTATCTCAATGGCCGCAAGATCTTGAGAACATCTGTAGGTTGGAACAAGGACTACAGTGTTGGCGATATAGAAATTCGCATAACTTGCGGGCAGACGATCTCCGTTGAAATAAACTGGAGAAGGCATGGGAAGTTTCAACACTGTTAACGGGTTGCCATGAAGATCAGTATAACACTGAAGCCTCTTGTAATTCTCCTGCAATGCATCATAATTCCCATCTGTAAGATCTTCCTCAACAGCAATAACAATAGTTGTTTCATTGACAAAACGAGCCATATCGTCCACATGGCCGTCAGTATCATCGCCGAGAATACCATCGCCTAACCAGAGAACTTTTTCAATACCAAGATACTTTGCGAGTTGTTGTTCTATCTCCTCTCGACTCAGTAATGGATTACGATTAGGATTCAGCAGACAAGCCTCACTTGTCAGCAGAAGGCCCTTTCCATTAACATCTATAGAGCCACCCTCAAGAACCATACGTGGTGAAACCAGAGGCAACTGCCGCAACGATGCAATCCTTTCAGGCACAGCATTATCATCAGCATAAGAGGTATACTTTTCTCCCCAGGCATTATACACCCAGTTGACAATAATTTTCTCAACCTTGCCATCTGTCCTACGGAAAACAAAGTTCGGCCCATGATCTCTGCACCATGCATCATTCGTTGGAATCTGGTGACAAAAAATACGTTCCATCTGAATCTGCTGATGGCGCGAATTGCGCAGCAATGCATAAACCTCCCGCTCCATTACCTCATCAAGAACATTGATATGAACCTCCTCAGAAGAGCTCAGCCAGGATATAATTTCCACAAACACTGCTGGAATCGGATCAAATTTGCCTGGCCAAGTTTCAAGCCTGTGAGGCCAGGAAAGCCAGGTTGCCTTATGCAATGTCCATTCAGGTGGCATGAAATAACTACACTCTGTCATAAAAATTCAATCAGTTCAGGGTTTTGCTTGATATCCGGCAGAGAGTTCTCTAATGCGCATAATTCGTTGGATCACAGGGGGATGGGAATAGTTGAGAAAAACATACAACGGATGCGGTGTCAAGTTTGAGAGGTTATTGCGTGACAACTTTTTCAATGCATCGCCAAGAGCATCTCCTTGATCACATGTCGAAACGGCATAATAATCCGCCTCATATTCATGCTTTCTTGAAAGTGCCTGTATAACAATAGAAAGTATCCACTCAACAGGAGTGTACAGCAGCGAAAAAAAGATCAAGCTCCCATACACGGAGAGATCCTTCATAAAAAAGGCATCGAATAACTGCCGGTTATTCATGAAAAGAGAGAGCAGAAAAAAAAGCACACCAAGATTGGTGAGACTTAAAATCATATTGACGATAATGTGCTTTTTTTTGAAATGGCCTATTTCATGGGCAAGAACAGCAACCAGTTCATCCACAGGATGACTGGTAATAAGCGTATCAAACATGGCAATTCTCTTGCGTTTTCCAAAACCGGTAAAAAAAGCATTTGCTTTTGCTGAACGCTTGGATCCATCAAGAACATAGATACCAGTAAGAGGAAATTTTACTTTGGCGGCATAGTGCATGATGGCACTTTTCAGTTCGCCCTCTTCAAGAGGCACAAATTTGTTAAATAGCGGCATAATCCAAGTCGGAGCTACATACTGAAGCAAGAGAGAAACTGCTGTAATACCAGCCCAAGCCCATAGCCAAGCCATCGGCCCTGTCTCTTCAAAAAACCAGAGAACCACTCCAAGCAAAGGGGTTCCAATAAGAAAAGCAAGTACAAGCTTTTTGAGGATATCCGCAGCAAAAACCTTTGGCGTGGTTTTGTTAAAACCGAATTTCTCTTCGATGACAAACGTTTTGTATATGCTGAAGGGAAAAGCAATCAACGATTGCATCAGCAGCAAAAGAGAGATATAAAGCACCCCTGCAGCAATCGGATGAAACCCGTACCCCCTTAAAAATTGGTCAAGCAGATTAAATCCACCCATAAACCAGAACAGAAGAAGCACAGAGAGATCAACAGCCGCACTGAACAGGGAAAAAATGGTTGAAATTCGTAGATAGTCCCTTGATTTTCTGTAAGCTTCCGCATCAAACACTTCTGCAAACTCATCAGGAAGTTCGACTTCAGAGGCCTTGAGATTCAGAAGTTCTGAAACCAGTTGAACAAGGAAAGTAATAAGCAGCGTACATAAAACTACAGCACCAAAAATGTTCATAACTTCAAAGAATATTTATAAAAAAAGAGCGGCCAACAGTCCGGGTCGCTCGTCACGCTTCATTCGTCAAGAAAACGCTTCTGTAATTCCCCATAGGTTTCGATCCGCCGATCTCGCAAAAAAGGCCAATGGGATCGATAATACCCTATGCGACTTCTGTCGCATTCAACACAAAGCAGTGCTTCGTCGTGATGCGAGGCTTCAGCCATGATTTGACCAAAAGGATCGCAGACAAAACTGTTGCCCCAAAATTCCAGATCGTCTTCGATTCCAACCCTGTTAGCCGCTGCAACAAACACTCCATTAGCTAGAGCATGGCTCATTTGTATGGTTTTCCATGCCTCCTGCTGGGTACGACGCACTTCAGTGGAAAGTTCTTCCGTTGCCCACCCAATTGCTGTTGGATAAAAGAGAATTTCTGCCCCCTTGAGGGCTGTCAGCCTTGCAGCTTCAGGGTACCACTGATCCCAGCAAATCAAAACGCCAATTGTGGCATAGCGAGTCTTAAAAACTTTATAGCCAAGATCGCCGGGTGTGAAATAAAACTTTTCGTAAAATCCCGGATCATCGGGAATATGCATTTTACGATACTTACCAAGATAGGTGCCATCAGCATCAATAACCACTGAGGTATTATGGAACAAGCCCCTTGCTCTTGCTTCAAAAAATGAGGCGACAAGCACCACTTCAAGCTCTTGCGCAAGCTCCTGCAGTACCAGTGTTGTGGGGCCTGGTATCGGCTCAGCATAAGTAAACGCCTCATAATCCTCTGTCTGACAAAAATAACGAGTAGTAAACAGCTCCTGCAGGCAGATAATCCGGGCACCCTGAGTTGCCGCTTCCCGTATTTTTCCACAGGCTTTAAACAAATTTTCAGCAGGATCACGTTGAGCTGAGGTTTGAACGAGCGCTATGGTCACCGTTTCGGAACGCATAAAAAAAGACAATTATTGAATAACAAGACCGGCAGACAAAAGAAGCCCGTGAAGCGTCATCAGCTTTCCTGTTCCGGCCAGAACATTGTTAAGCTCCTTTCCCTCGCTTGCATAGAGTACCTTGATCATCCTGAACGCCAGCGGCAGCGTTAGAAGAGAGAGCAGACACCAAGGTGAGTAACCGTCCTGCCAGAGAATAGCTGGAACAACATAAGCAACAATCGTCAATGCGATATAGAGTCTTCGCGCCCACTCACCACCAATACGGGAAGGCAAAGTCATTTTTCCAACCTTTCGGTCAGTTGCAATGTCGCGTATATTGTTGACAAGAAGAATATTGACTGAAAAAGAGCCTGGCGCCACAGCTGCGATAAGAACAGGAAAGGTGAGGTTGAAAGCCTGCACATAGTAAGTGCCTCCCACGGCAACAAGCCCGAAAAAAATAAAAACAAAAAGATCGCCAAGGCCGGAATAGGCGATCGGGTAAGGGCCTCCGGTATACGCCCAGGCAAACAAAAGAGAGAGCATCCCTATAACAAAAATTGGCCACCCTGCGGTGTAAACAAGATAAAGACCAAGCAGAAAAACCCCGGCAAGCAGGGTTGCCGATACCTTTATCATCGTTTTTTCACTGATAATGCCAGCAGCTACCGTTCTTGTCGGGCCAAGCCGTTCAGCAGTATCAGCTCCTTTTCGAAAATCATAAATCTCGTTAATGAAATTGGTTGCCACCTGAATACCAAGCGCACAAATAAGGGCAACAAGTGCCGGCATCAAGCGAAATCTACCAGTGGCCGCAGCAAGAGCAGACCCCAGAACAACAGGCACTGCACCCGCAGGCAATGTTTTTGGACGGATTGCAAGCGTCCATGCCTGCAGTGTTGTCGGTAGTGGGAGAGTGGGTTCAACTGTTTTTAGATGCATTCTTTTTTTCCTTTGCCTTTTTAAGGCTGCTGAACGTATGCTTGATCTTTTCGCCAGGCTTTATATAGGTTAAACTATGACGTACAGCCATTGCCGCATCACTCAACCCTGTCTGAATAATTTTAAGTTTTCCTGTATAATAAGCGATATCACCGGCGGCATAGAGCCCATCAACTGATGTTTTCATGTGACTGTCAACAACAATGGCATTATCGGTCAGCTCAAGCTCCCACTCAGCAAGGGGACCGATATTTGACTTGAACCCTATCAAGAGAAGCAGTCTGTCAGCTTCAACTCGACGTATTTTACCATTTTTTGAGCGGAGATGAACTGCTGTGAGCACCCCGCATTCGGTATCAACAGCCGTCACCTCGGTATGCAAAAAAACATTGATACTACCGTTTTCCTTCGCCTCAAGAACTTCCCTTGCAGTCTTGCCGTGCCCCTGAAATTCATGCATACGATGAACAAGAGTTACTGTTGCTGCGGTGTTCAAAAGACCAACTGTCCAGTCGAGAGCTGAATCCCCTCCACCGACAATAACAACCCTTTTATCTGCAAAATCAACAACATTTTTAACCGCATAAAACACCGATGTGCCCTCAAGGTGGTCAATATTGCTGAGCTGAGGTAACTTACGAGGTGAAAAAGCTCCCAATCCAGCCGCTATCAGCAAGGCCCTCGAAAGAAATATCCTTCCTGATGACACCGTGACCTCAAATGATCCATCGGCACGTTTCCGGTATCTGGTAACCGTCTCACCAAGAATAACTTCCGGATGATACCTCTCTGTCTGCTTCCATAAACTTTCCACCAGGCCGGAAGCGGGAACTTCCTGAAAACCAGCAACATCGTAAATATGTTTTTCAGGATAAAGCGCCGCAAGCTGACCACCAAGTTGTGGCATGCTTTCAATAATCCGACAACTGATATTGTTCATGCCACACTGAAATGCGGCAAAAATCCCTGTAGGACCGCCACCAACGATGGTGAGATCACGGATCTCTTCACCGCCCTCAAAAAAAAGTTTATTTATGGTCATTGGTTGAAAATACCTGATTACTGGATATTGTCCTGACTATGAGCTTTTTCAGTCCCTGAATTTTTCAGATAAATCATCCCTTCTGGATCAACCATACCATACAGAATAGTCATCAGATGACCATGTTCATCAAGCTCATGAATCTCCACATGTATTGCATCCCGTTTTCTGACCTGGTTTCCTTCGTTATCCTTAAAATAAAAGAGTGCCTTGACTCCACCATGGGGTGTCGTTCCCTCAAACTGGTAATTTCCATCCTCCAGTTCGTCAAGAGCGCAACCTTGAGACGACGAATCTATAGGACAGGAAGCGCACTGAGAGTAAAAACCTTCCGCTGATTCAGCGAATTCACAAACAGGAAATTTCATAATCTCTCTTTTTATTTCTCGGGATAGTGTTGCCTGGAAATATAGACATTTAAAAAAATATTGTTGTAGAGTTCAAACTTTATTGATTTCTTAGTCAGAGGTTTCAATAACAGAATTAAGCTCTAAAAGTAATGTTAGCCAAGCGAATCATACCTTGTCTCGATGTTCGTGACGGAAGGGTTGTGAAAGGAATAAACTTTGAAGGATTACGGGATGCCGGTTCCATCCTTGAACAGGCCCGGTTTTATAACAATGAACTGGCTGATGAACTTGTTTTTCTTGATATTTCCGCATCTCTTGAATCCCGAAAAACAACGCTTGAAGAGGTCTTGAAAGTTTCCGGTGAAATCTTCATTCCTCTGACAGTCGGCGGCGGGATCAACTCCGTTGAACGAGCCAAGGAGGTTTTCCTGCACGGTGCCGACAAGGTATCCGTAAATACTGCAGCCGTAAACGATCCATCACTGATTACCCGTATTGCAGAAAAATATGGATCACAAGCTGTTGTCGTTGGTATCGATATCAAAAAAACAGGAACCGATTACCTTGTCCATACCCATTCGGGAAAAATACCGACGCGCTATGAAGCACTTGAATGGGCACATATTGTTCAGGAACTTGGTGCAGGTGAAATCCTGCTGACCAGTATGGATCGGGATGGCACCAAAGAGGGTTATGACAATGACATTCTCCGCAGGGTGTCAATGTCAGTGCATATTCCAGTCATTGCATCCGGCGGTGCCGGCAATCTTGAACACCTTTACGATGGTTTTGCCAAGGGCTATGCTGATGCTGCACTTGCTGCCTCTATTTTTCACTTCCGACAACACTCCATCCGTGAAGCAAAAGAATTTCTCAGGAACAAAGGAATTCCAGTCCGATTATGAATACCACTGTAAAACTCAATCCGCAGCTTCTTTCTCAAGCCGCTTGCGGATATCGAGTAACTCATTGCGACGTTGTGCGGTAGCTTCAGGATACGATAGCTTGAGTTCCGTCAGCATCTTCACAATAAGTTCCGAAACAATAAGTCGGGCATTTTGTTTGTCATCAGCAGGAACAACGTACCATGGCGCATGTCTGGTGCTTGTCGCTCCAAGGCAAGCCTCATAGGCCAGCATATATTCCTTCCAGTATTTTCTCTCCTCGATATCGGCTACGCTGAATTTCCAATTCTTCGCCGGTGCATCTATTCTATCCAGAAATCGTTTCCTCTGCTCCTCCTTTGAAAGGTGAAGAAAAAATTTCACAATCCTTGTTCCATTGCGATAGAGATGCTGTTCCATGTCGACAATCGATCGAAAACGGTGCTCCCAAACCTTCCCTCCATGAATCAGCTCATCTGGTATACCCTGAACTGAAAGTATTTCAGGATGAACACGAACAATAAGCACCTCCTCATAGTAGGATCGGTTAAAAATCCCGATATGCCCCCGTTCAGGGAGACACCGATTGCTCCTCCACAAAAAATCGTGATCAAGTTCCTGAGCCGAAGGGTGCTTGAAACTGAAAACCTGGCACCCTTGAGGATTAACGCCCGTCATAACATGCCTGATAACACCATCCTTGCCTGCAGCATCCATAGCCTGAAAAATCAGAAGCACCGCATACCGATTATCTGCATAATGAACTTGCTGAAGCTTGCTCAGTTGCTCAACATGATTGGCAAGCATCTCTTTGTACTCTTTTTTTGTGCTGTAAACCGGATCAATCAGCGAGGGACGTTTACCAAGGTTAACCTTTTCACCTTCACGAATACGCAGTGCCTCAAGGTTCAACCGCATAGAAATGGTATTGCAAACATTGCCTTAAGCACACACATAACCTGAAGTTTTTTAATCGAAATTTAAGTTCCGTCTTACTCTTCTTTAAGAATCCACCAGCTACATTATGAATTGTCAAAGTTAACAAGTCAATCATGAGCGAAATTAATTAAATTTATAGACACTATGAACACGGTACCCTTGAAATCTTGGGCAACCCCTTTTGTTATAGGAGCTTTTATTATATCAGCTGTTACCGGTCTGTTGATTTTTTTTGATATTGAAATCGGCATGGTTGAACCGGTTCACAAATGGTTAAGCTGGCTTCTGCTTGGCAGTGTATTTTTCCATGTGCTCTCAAACTTGAAACCATTCACCAGATATTTCTCTCAAAACGCGGGCAGAGGTGTTATCGGAGCGGCCATAGCTGTAACCATTCTTTCTCTTCTCCCCTTTTTCGGTAATAATGACAAAGAGCATGATAAAGAAAATCCAGGGAAAATTGCAGTGCAAGTACTTGAGTCTTCATCCGTGAAAACCATAGCTCTTGTTCTAAAAACCACGCCACAACAACTTGTTGAACGACTCGGCAATAACGGTATCATTGTTAACAACCCGTCGTTAACCGTACGGGAAATTGCAAAATACAACGGAAAAATTGACAAAGAAGTTCTGGGAGTCTTGTTACAGCAGACTAAGGCTTCCTCAGAAAAAAACAGTGATAATAATTAATAGAGAAAAAAACATGAGACTTCTCATTATTGAAGATGAACACGGAATTGCCGGTTTTCTCAAAGATGGGCTTGAGGAAGAGTACTTTGCCGTGGATATTGCTTACGATGGCAAAAACGGACTTGATCTTGCCATGACTAACGACTATGATCTGATTATTATAGACTGGATGATTCCTGCCATAAGCGGCATTGAAGTCTGCAGGCAGATACGCAAAGCCGGGAGTGCAGTCCCGATCATGTTTCTGACGGCCAAAGACACACTGGAAGACGTGCTGTTCGGTCTTGATGCAGGGGCTAATGATTACATAAAAAAACCTTTTGCCTTTGAAGAGCTGCTGGCACGGATCAGGGTACAGCTCAGGAATAAAAATCAGAGTGACGACTCCTTAAGCGCTGGTCCTCTGGAGATAAATCCCGCTACCCATCAGGCATTCTGTAATTCCAGCGAAATGACCCTTACGCCAAAAGAATTTTCCTTGCTGGAATACCTCATTCGTAATAAAGACAAGGTGTGTACCAGAAGCCGCATTATCGAACACGTCTGGGATATCCATTTTGATTCCGACACCTCCGTGATTGATGTCTATATCACCTTTCTCCGCAGAAAACTTGAAAACGCTGGCTGCGGAAACCTGATTCAAACCATCCGAGGTGTAGGGTATATCATACGTGAATCCTGAAATGAATACGATGAAAACAGATGCAAAAGATGCACTCAGGAATACCTCCATCCTGTTAAAAAAATGGTCGAGAATGAGTCTGCGCAACCGTATCGCTTTTTACTATACCATTGCTACAGCGTTTCTCCTCGCTCTTATCTTTACGATACTTTTCTTCATGGTTGAAAGTATGGTGTATAAGCAATTTGATGATGAAGTAAACAATGAGGTTAGTGAAATTTTCGCAGATGCACACGTAACAAGTCATGATTTTACAAGTTTCTCACGATTTACAAATTGTATTGATGATAAAGAGATCAATTTCAACGAAACAAAGCATGAAGAGAAAGGTCCTGCAAAAATTGACACCGAATTTATTCAGCTGGTCAACACTCAAGGCCAGGTCATAAACAAATCAGTAAATCTTGCCCGTAACGTCCTGATATTTAAACCCCGCGAGACAAAAACGATCTATTTCAACAGCACTATCAACAATTCAACGATTCACCAGGGACAACTTCCCCTTTTCAATCGCGACGGCATCATCAAAGGATATCTCATTGTTGCTGTCCCTATGAAAAAAGCTATTATTGTCCTGAACGATCTCCAAAACGTTTTTCTGTTTTCGTTTCCAGGCATTATTCTTACACTCTTTGTTCTTACACGCCTGATAGCGGGCAAAAGTATACGCCCCATAGAGAAGGTTATTACGACCGCTGAAAAAATAACGCATACAAACCTTATTCATCGTATTGAGCTACCGTATCATCAAGACGAATTGTATCGCCTGTCAGCAACCATCAATACCCTGCTGGACCGTATGCAGGAAGCATTTCAACGTGAAAAGCAGTTTACAGCTGATGCTTCACACGAACTGAAAACCCCGCTTGCTGTGGTTAAAGGCACACTGGAAGTATTGGTGCGCAAACCAAGAGAGAAAGAACACTACGAAACAAAAATTCAGTTCTGCCTGAAAGAATTAAACCGCATGGCGAGCCTTATAGATCAACTCCTTATGCTTGCCCGATATGAAAGCAAGAAAATGAACCCACATAGAGAGGGGGTTATGCTCTCCGTTGCTCTTGAAACTGTTACGGTTCGGCTGTTCCCTATCGCACTTGAAAAAGAGATCAAATTCAACATTGAGGGACAAGAAAAGGCGACAGTTACGACAGACCCTGCAATGCTTGAAATAATGCTTGAAAATATTCTCTCAAATGCAATCAAGTACTCTCCTGCAAGATCAGTGATAACAATAACCGTAGAGCAAAAAGAGAAATACATGATGTGCAGCATTACCGATCAGGGAATCGGAATTCCTGAAGAAAAACTTACTGCCGTTTTTGAACGCTTTTACCGGGTTGATGAGTCAAGAAATTCAAGCACAGGTGGGTTTGGGCTGGGATTGTCCATAGTAAAAAGACTGGCGGATCTCCAACAGATCAAAATATCGGTGAACAGTGTGAAAAATATCGGGACTACTTTTACACTGATCTTTCCATCCAGCATACCGGTCAATCCAGTTCCGCAAAAAAGGGTGACTGCTTGAACCGCTCTGAAAAAAGTTTAAGAAACAGTTCGCTTTTGAGAGGGTTCAACCATTATATTCAGATTTCGGGTAAACACAAGCTTGTCACACAACGCCTTCTCTGGAGAGGCCATCAAAAAAGCAGTTTTATCGGTATTCTCGATACGGTCAATTCCGATTAAATATAGGATGGCCTATAGAGGAGGTTTGCCACAAGCGGTATGGAAATGGGAATCGTTGTCCGTTCAGTCGCCTTGGGATCATTCGATTCCATATACGCCTTAATAACAGAAATGATACGCAGCCCCGTACCAGCTTTTTCTGCCAGTTCTGGTTGGGTCATGTCCAATTTCATGGCCATAAAGATACCTGATCGGGTACATGGTCGCGCTCTAAATCATGCAATTCGGATGCGAGGGGAAAGAGTGCTGGGCGAAGGTGCCCCCTTCTGCAAATAACTGAATGGGTTCGTTTTGTAAATTTGATGAGAACGCCTCAGATCGTCAAGCCCTTGCACTGCTTGGTTAACTGATTGGCTGCTCGCCTGAGGTGCCTGAGTGCATGGTGGAGCTTGCGCTGGGAGTGGACGTTGCGCTCGTAGTTGAGTATGCATAATGCAAGGTCTCTGGCTTCTTGTGGATTTAAGCCATCGGACTCGAGAAGTGCCTGGAGCGACTGGAGGTGAGCGGCCCAGAGGGAGGTTTCGATCGATGTTGTGAGGCCGTGCCGTGTGGCGTTAGCTGAGGAGCGCCTTTTACCTTCATCGGTTCGGGGGCCAGATGAGCGTTGCGCGTTACGCTGATTTGCGGCCTTACGTTTAGCGCTCGTCATGCCTGGGAGAGTTCCTCTGCGTCCACTTCGATAGAGTGCAAATTGCGACGGATCAATGCGTTTTGCAGTTGCAAGCGCTCGACATTCGTTTTGCGGTTAAACGCCACTTCATAAGAGGCCTGCAGAGCAGCAAGGATTTTGGTTTGCAGTGCGATTTGCTGGTCGAGCTGAAGAATGTCCGATTGCCTCCCTGCCATGGCAACTTGACGGAGTGACTCAAGAGTGTGTTCCTGAGTTTTGAGGGCTTTTTTGAGTACGTTGTCGACCTTATTAGCCATAAGCGTGTTGCGAATTTCTGTTTCACTGATGCGGCTGTTCGAAAATAAACCAGAAGTAAGCTCTGAGGCCATCTCGGTAGTGACTGTCGCCCGCTTTTGCTCCTCATAGCGACGCATCCACCAGAGGCATTCATGGATTTTTTCTGCAAGGTAGACCTGAAGCACTGAACGAGCGCCTAACTCTTCGATGAGTGCATCAAGACTTGCCTGGTAGAGATCGGCAGACTCTCCAGGTAAAATCGGCACCACTCCCAAAAGCCTGGAGATGGAGGGCGCTGCAGCAACTTTAATGGAGTTGGATTGGATAGAATCAGAAGTGGGTTGCTCGTTCATGGTTTATTCTCTCCTTCTATCAGTTCCGGGTTGATTAGATTTAGTACTGTATCACTGACCAGTCGTTCCTGCGGTAAGCATCAGGGAAATAGTGCTCAATAGCTTCTCGCCAGGGGTTGTCGTCGTTCAGTGGTTGCCATGCGCGTGCTATGGCTTTCAGCATCTTATGCAATAATCAAGAATATTACGATAATATATATTTTTTATTAGTAATATAATACGTCTTACTCATTTATTTATGTTACTCTTTGCATCTCAAAGACGAAAACTATAATAAAGAGTATGACGCCATCGAAGAGGAATTTGAAGTAATGCCGGCATGACTCAAAAAAGAAGTTGCGCGCCGGGCACATACCTCACAAACTGCAATTTCACGGTTGGCATCAGGAGCTTATAGAAATGTCTGTCTGGTATTTCTGAGTTATTTCGGATATGTTTTTGGAGTAAAGCCTCACCTAAGTTTTCAACCGTAGACTCTACACTGAATAGAACTTGCTATGGCTTCACACCAATGATACAACTGATTTTGTGTAATGTAAAAAATATGTAAAAAAAATACCTGATAACGGGAATTTTCAAAAAAAATTTGGACCACCTGAGGTGGTCATTTCTGTTGTCGTTTGTTACCAGAACATTTTGGCGTGAGGCGTTTCGTCCCTCAACGCCTCTCACCAAAATGTTGGTACTGCTCTCTCGCTCAAAAACAAAGCCGGAATGAGCTGCCAACTGACTACGGGACGAAGACCAAGCGGAAGCCAATGCTGTCGTACCGGTCGCCGGGGCCGCTGCCGCCGCGATCAGCCGACCGACAGCGCTCGGAGTCGTCGTTCCAGCCCCCGCCACGAATCACACGGTACGAACAAGTATCATCATACCAACTATCAGTCCACTCCCATACATTCCCGGCCATATCATACAAACCTTCCGGTGTTGCTCCTTCGGAATATCGGCCTACCGGCGTTGTCGCTCCTTCATTGAAATTATAGTTAGCCAGGGTTGGTGTCGGATCTTGCTCTCCCCATGGATATGTTCTGCTCTCTTTTCCAACCGCAGCATACCAGGTAACATCCATGACAGGCTGCTCATCCTTGTTGAATCGTTTGTCGTCGGCTGAATCCGAGCGAAAGCGGGTAGGCAACTCATTCATCATGTCCGCAAGATGGTTGCTGAAACCCTTGATGCCCTTTGCAAGGCCAAGCAATTTTGTTTTATAGTTTTCAATGGAAATTATACCTGCAAATGAGGGTTCTTTTGATGCCAGATAATTAATAAACCTGCCGTAGAGTTGGTTTGTAACAGTGAATTTTGCTACATAAAGGTCTTGAACAGGTTCAGGTTTCTTCGTCAATGAATAGGTAAATGTTCCTCCCTTGATCAGGATATAGAGTGCATCAAGCTTATCTGTATGATAATTGACAAGACCTTTTTTAGCAAACTCCATCACGCTATCAACTGCTTCTTTTTTGCCAGTGGCTTTCAAGCATGCTTGCAAGTATTGCTGCTGGTTTTTCGCTGTATCAGGGTCATTTAGCCTTACTTGTAAAGCTTTTATATCTATTGCCTGGGCTTCTTCTACCAAGGTTACTAAAAGATCCTGCTGCGTTTGGTTCAACTCCCTACTGATCGCCGAATCAATGACTTCATTTATAAATGCAGTAACGGTTACTTCATCACACTGACCAATAAAAAATCGAAGTGGCTCTGCCCACCAGTCGACGCCAAAATGTTTGATAAGTTTTGGAAACTGCTTTGGCGTGCAAACTTTGCTGAGCTTAACAGCTGCCATGTATTCCCTGAATGATTTATGACGGAATCCATACATATCATCATCTTTTTTGCCATACTCTATGAGTAACCCAGCATGGTAAATCATATCTTCGCAAAAGTCGTCGACTGTTGGAGGGTTATCGAGATTATTCAATACAACCTGCATCTTTTTTTTCATTGTTTTTTTACTTCCTTGATCCTTCCCCACTATTATCTGTAACCAGAGTGAGACCGAACCCAGTACTCGCATCGCATCCTCTGCCGGCAGTTGCGATTTGGTTTGTTGGCGATTATTCTGATAACTGAGGAGATATTCCAAAACGTTTTTATATAAATCCGTGCGACTTTGTGGAAGACAATCCTTTTCCTTCCAGAGCATCGCCATAAACTGCAGCAATAAAGGCACGCCGGCCAATGCCCATATACTCTTGTTTTTGTTTTCGTTAGTTTTTTCTTTGTCTTTCTTTAAATAGATAGTAATGGCTTCCGCTTTATCTTTGGCTTTTTGTTGCTGCTTATCTGACCATTCTTTTTTCTTTTGTTCTGACCACGAAGTCGAGTAACCGCCAGAAAAATCAGCCAACAATACAGAAGCGAACCATTTCTGTAAAAAAGCAGCCTGTTGTTCCTCTGTAAAGTCCATTATATCAGCCCGTATTGCATTCTTTGGCCTGGACTGATCGAGCTGCCGATACCCTGTAGTTCGTGATGTGACCACAAAACGTGCTTTAGGATATCGGGTAACGATTTTATTAATCCACTGGCAAACCTCCTTTCTGGCAACAACTTCGCTGATTTCATCAAGCCCATCGAGCAAAACTAAGGTCTCTTGATTTTCAAGCCAACCAGCTATAATTTCTTGAGGAAATTCATGGAATTTTTCCTTGGCTATTGCTTCGATAAAGAGAGGTAAGGAAAGATACGCACCATCTTTCTTTGGTAGCTCTCGTAGGGCGAGATAAAAAACCATGACCGGGTTTTTAAACCCAAACGCTTTATAACCATCATTTTCAAGGCAGGATAATGCATAATGCTTAAGCAGGGTTGTTTTACCCGAACCTGGATCTCCAATCACAAGCATCAGGTGCTTCCTTTGAAAAGCTTGATCCATGACCTCTGCGGGAGTGCGGATGTGCCCAACCATCTGCTGGTCAAATCCTGAATCAGCCTCAAAACGCATCTCATTCCTCCAACTCTCTGAAAGACGTAATTCGATAAAAATGTTGGATAGCTTTACTGAAATATCTTGAAATGCATTAGGCTGCCTATTGGTAATATTTTCCAGCTCACCTTTGAGAAAGTCACGATATCTGGATGCGTCATTATTGTCAGTTTCTTGAGGTTTGAAACGACTTGGAATGGTGAAACTGCCGATATACCCTTCTTCATGAGGGAAAAGACTTGTATCTACTGTCCAAACTTTTGGTGAACTGGTAGCTTGATAGCAAAATGGACGCACCTTCACCGTTGCTCCATTAACCTGGCCATAGAGTGCTCTTTTTGGGCTATCAGGACTGTAGTAACCTGCTCCTGCTCCAAGCTGTAACATATTCCCGGTTATTACATCTGTTTGATGTAAATGTCCTTGCAGGAGAATGTCAACCTGGGTTCTAAGCGTGTTTTTTAGATCAATGCTTTCATATTTTGTATGGAGCCATTCGAACGGATGATGCATCAGTGCAATTGCAAGATCAAGTTCAGATTTCTTCCTTTTCTCCCTGAGATTATTGATACACTTATCTATACATGAACGCCCAATGCAGAGCATTCCATGATCTGATTTGGCTTCCTTGCAAAAAAGAGCGCTGTTGATAAGCAGCAGCTCAAGCCGAACTTTATTTATCTCGCAAGAAATCAGCTCACAAGTGGAGTCTACTGGAAAAACTCGAGGAAAGAAATAGTAATTGTACCAGGACGCAAAGGCTTCCAGCTTAAAGGTGAGATGGTATTTTGGTGAAGAATCCTCAAAATATTCATCAATATCGGTCTGAGTTTCGAGAGTTCTTACAAGTCCAATACCTTTTTTACGCTCAACATCATGATTGCCGGGAACTATGAACAAATTCTTTCGATCTACCCCCGAAGCTTCAAGGAGCGCATTAAAAAATTTAGTCGCAGGGGCATTTTCCCCACCTTTAAAAACCCCAACATCTCCTTTGCCTGCAATATCACCAGTCGCAAAAATCAGGTCCGGCTTCCACTTTTGATTGTCCTTAACATCTCGAACCGATTCAAGTAAAGCAGTGAGTACAACGTCATGGTCATACGACCTTGTTTGTGTCAAATGCATGTCAGAAACATGTAGCCAGGTAACACCCATAGGATGATATTTAATGGATTAACCGGAATTGAAATGAGGTGCTTCCAGCAGAACATCCCCCCCTCACCCAAAAATTGTAAAATCTTTTTTATAAATCAACTGAAATACCAAGCTTAAGACAGCAATACGCTTCTGCCGATAACATTCGCACAATTCCGGTCAAGCAGCATAACAGTGCCAGTTTGTCGATGAGCTGATTTCCCTCCCTGAAGTAAAAAAAATGGCTTTTGACTTGATCAAAACTATTGATTGCAGTTTTGAAGCCGTCGTTGGTAGAAAGATACCAACTCTTTACGAAAGCAAACACAACGGTAAAGAGGCCGAATTTTATGCTGACCTGCTTTCTCATTTACTGAAAAACAAACTCAATGCATACAGTAAACTGGTTTTAAACATATCGCATCGGAGCAGGTGTACCACGCATACGAACCTTCAAAAAGGACTGAGCAAGGCTATCACCAGAGCACAATCAAAAGCACCCGATTGCAGCGTTGTCTTCAACGTCCAACAGCCAACAGCAGAGCCATTACTGAATTATCGCTGATTATTTTTGCTGGGCGATTCAACGTGTTTTTGAACGTGGCGAAACCAGATATTACGATTATATCAGCGACCAGGTTGCCACGGTGCAAGATCTCTATGACTTCGAAAAATGGAAAAGCAGAGGAAATTATTACAACCGGCAAAAAAAGCTATCGAGCGATAACTGCATAAAATACAACAAATAAAAAAAGCCCATCATTGCACTTAGAAGGATACCCTTCAACGGCGTGAAGCCGACCTTCATGCAACACAGGCTAAAACAAATATAAGAACAAAATAAGATTAAAAAAATATCAGGTTACGGACTCTTCCGCTGATCTGAACATTTTGAACTTGCAACAAAAAAATGGACATATTAAGAAGCCACACTCACTGGTTGTTGTTTATTAAGTAAAAAATCAACGGGTGATTTATACCCTAAGAATGAATGCTTCCGTTGACGGTCTAAACCACACATTGCTAAAGACTATGGCAGAGATCCAGCCCGAAAACATGAAAGGAACCACGCTCGATATAGCCGCCCAAAACCGTGCCCGGCTGAAACAGCTCTTTCCAACCGTTTTTGCCGAAACCCGCAACGACAAAGGGGAACTGACCGAGTCCATCGACTTTGAAAAGCTCAAGGCCGAACTTGGTACTTTCAGCGACACGTTCGAGTCACGTCGTGAGCGCTACGGTATGGAGTGGCCCGGTAAAAAAGAGGCCCTGCACCTCATTCAGACCCTCAGCTCCGCCACCCTCAAACCCTGCCGTCAGGAGTCAGTAAATTTCGACACCACTGAAAACCTCTTTATCGAAGGCGACAACCTCGAAGTGCTCAAGCTGCTCCAGACCAGCTACTACGACAAGATCAAGATGATCTACATCGACCCGCCCTACAACACCGGCAAAGAGTTCATCTACCCTGATAACTTCAGCGAAAGCCTTGAGACCTATCTGGAGTATGCCGGTCTGATTGATGGTGAAGGCAAGAAGTTCAGCACCAACACTGCCAATGAGGGGCGCTTCCACACCAAGTGGCTGAACATGATCTACCCTCGGCTCTATCTTGCAAGGAATCTCTTGCGTGATGATGGAGTGATTTTTATCAGTATTGACGACAACGAGGTTTGCAATCTGCGGAAACTGTGCGATGAGATTTTCGGAGAGGAGAACCAGTTTGGTGTTTTTCTGTGGAAACGCAGACAAAACCCTGATAGCCGCAATCAGTCAAATATATCTCCAGACCATGAATATGTAATAGCTTATGCTAAAAATTCGTCAGTTGAGCTTTTAGGGGTTGATATTGATACTGCCAAGTATCAAAACCCTGATAATGATGCAAGAGGAGCATGGGCAAGTATTGATTTATCCGGGTTGGCCACCAGAGAACAGCGACCAAATTTACACTATGACATTATTGACCCTAACACAGCTATTGCTTATCCTCCAAACCCTAACAGGGGTTGGTCAAAAAGTAAAGCTGTTGTAACGCAAATGATTACTGAAGGTCGCGTTCTTTTCCCAAAGTCCCCTGAAGGCAGACCGCGTGAGAAAAAATTTTTAAACGATCTAAAATCCGATATTACAGGCTTTTCAACTTGGCTTGATTCAAAAGAAGTTGGTTTTACTACACACGGAACGCGGGAGTTGACAAAATTATTCGATAACAAAATTTTCGATTTCCCTAAACCTTCCAGCTTAATCAAGCTACTGGTAAAACAAACAACAGAGACTGACGACATCATCCTCGACTTCTTCGCCGGTTCCGCAACCACTGCCCATGCCGTTCTCGACCTGAACAAGCAGGATAACGGCAACCGCAAATTTACCCTCGTTCAGCTCCCTGAACCCTGCGCACCTGAGAGCGAAGCCTTCAAGGCAGGCTATAAAACCATAGCCGATATCGGCAAGGAGCGCATCCGTCGGGTCATCAACAAGCTCAATACCGAACAGGATGGCAAGCTTGATCTCGACAATGCCGGCAAGCTGGATCGCGGCTTCAAGGTGCTCAAGCTCGACAAGTCCAACTTCCGCCAGTGGCAGAAGCTTGAGCCATCAGCTTCTACGGAGCGAATTCTTGAACAGCTCTCCCTCCACATCGACCATATTGACGCCAAGGCAACACCAGAAGAGCTGCTCTATGAAATCCTCCTCAAAGCCGGATTTACCCTCACAGGCAGCATCGAACCCAAAACCATCACCGGAAAAGAGCTCTTCTCCGTCTCCGATGGTGCACTCCTGCTCTGCCTTGAAGAGAGCGTTACCAAAGAGCTGATTGACGCAGTCATTGAGCTCAACCCCCAGCAGTTCCTCTGCCTCGACTCCGCCTTCAACGGCAACGACCAGCTCAAAGCCAACGCCGTGCAAACCTTCAACGCCCACAACATGCAGAAGGAAAAGCACAACCAGATTCTCTTTAAAACAGTATAAGGGAGCGCTACCATGCTGATTGCAGAAGGCGAAAGAGCAAAGGAGAACAAGGACATGTAAAGAAAACAACCATTTTCTTTACATATCAACCACGATAGGTAAAAAAACAACACTTTTCTTTACATGTCAACAATCTCACAGATAAAAAACGACCATTTTTTACACCGGAAATCAGCCATGTCCTATAACATACCCTCATTACCACTTGCGATTGAACTGGAAACGGTTCCTGTGCTAAAAAAAGCCGCATCGGCACACCGTTATTTGGCTGAATTAAAAGGGATGTCGCGCTCTATTCCCAATCAGTCAATTTTAGTGAACACCCTCGCGCTTCAGGAAGCCAAAGACAGTTCCGCAATTGAAAATATCATCACCACACACGACGAACTGTTTCGTGAAGAACTTTTTCCGGAGTATGCCTCCAATGCCTCTGCCAAAGAGGTGAAAAACTACGTTACCGCCCTGAAGAGAGGTTTTGATCTCGTACAACAATCCTCTCTGCTTACCAATAATCACATTCTTTCCATTCAGGAAGCCCTGGAAAACAACAGGGCGGGCTTCCGCAAGCTGCCGGGTACAGAGTTAAAAAATGATCTCACTGGAGAAATTGTGTACACGCCTCCTCAGTCTCCCGATGAAATTCTTCGCCTTATGAGCAATCTTGAGCGTTTTATCAATGACGACACCATGAGCACGCTTGACCCCTTGATAAAAATGGCCATTATTCATCATCAGTTTGAAAGCATACACCCTTTTTATGACGGAAACGGAAGAACGGGACGAATTATCAACGTGCTCTATTTGGTCGCCAAAGGATTACTCGATATCCCTGTGCTCTACTTGAGCCGATATATTGTTTGCAATAAAGCGGATTATTACCAGAAACTTCAAAACGTTCGGGAAAACGGGGAATGGGAACCGTGGGTGCTCTATATGCTTGATAGTGTAGAAACCACATCACGCCAAACCATTACGATTATTCAGGAGATTGGGACGGCCATAAACCAGTATAGGGATGGCATCCGCGAAAGCTGTAAATTTTATAGTCAAGACCTCATCAATAATTTGTTCTATCACCCGTATACCAAAATTGAATTCTTGACGCAGGCACTGAACATTACTCGTCCTACGGCGACCAAATACCTCGACGCACTCTGCGCCGAAGGATATCTGCAGAAAGAAAAAATTGGACGTTCAAATTATTACATCAACAAGGCGCTCTTTGGCATCCTGACAAAGCCATTATTGGATAGCAACACATGAAACTGAAATTCGACTCCACCCTTAGCTACCAGCTCGAAGCCATAAAAAGTGTCACCGACCTGTTCGAAGGCCAGCCCGCCCGCAGCTCCGGCTTTCAGATCGATTTTGGCAAAGGGGGCAGTATGTACAACGACCTCGGCATCGGCAACGACCTGGCACTTTCAGGGGAGCTGATATTGCAAAACCTGCACGCTGTTCAATCCCGCAACACGGTACCGAAATCGCGGCTGCTTCAGGAAGAGGGAGCCGCCTACGACTTTCCAAACTTCTCCGTTGAAATGGAGACCGGAACAGGCAAAACCTATGTCTATCTGCGATCCATCTTTGAACTGAACAAACTCTACGGCTTCAAAAAGTTCATCATAGTAGTGCCTTCAGTAGCCATCCGCGAAGGAGTAACCAGCTCCATCAAGCTGATGCGCGACCACTTCCGGGGGCTCTACAACAACGTCGCCTTCGATCACTTTGTCTACCAGTCAAAAGATCTGAGCCGGGTTCGCCAGTTTGCTGTGAATAACGAGATCCAGATCATGGTCATCAACATTCAGGCATTCCAGAAAGATGCCGGGGAGAATGTTGATTACGCGTCCCTCACCGACGAACAGAAAAAACGGCTCAATGTCATCCATCAGGAGCAGGACAGAATGTCTGGCCGCCGTCCCATTGAATACGTTCAGGCCACCCGGCCGATCCTGATTATCGACGAGCCCCAAAGCGTGGACAATACCGAAAAGTCACAGAAAGCAATTCGCAATCTCCAGCCGCTCTTCTGCCTGCGCTATTCGGCAACCCACAGCAACCCCTACAATCTGCTCTACCAGCTTGATCCCATTCGCGCCTACGACCTGCGCCTTGTCAAACAGATTGAGGTTATTGATGCTTCAGGCGCTCAAGACTACAACCAGACCTTTGTTCGCCTCGATGCTGTCGGTTACTGGCCAAAAACAGCCAAAACCCCCCAGGCGAAAGTGACCATTTTTGAAGACACGCCCAACGGCACCCGCGAAAAACAGTTAAAAATCAAGCATGGCACCAACCTTGCAAGCCAGACCAACCGCACCGACTATGACGGCTATCTGGTCACCAACATCAATGCCGAACCAGACAATGAATATGTCGAGTTTCAGAACGGCATCATCATTGAGCGATTCCAGGAATCCGGCGGCATGGCTGATGAACGCATCAAAAGCCAGATTGAGCAGACTGTTGAAGCACACTTTGCCAAAGAGAAAAAACTCAAAGGGAAGGGGATAAAGGTGCTCTCCCTCTTCTTTATCGACCATGTCAAAAGCTACCGCTCCTACGATGACGAGGGCAACCCTGCCAAAGGGAAAATTGCTCAATGGTTTGAAGATGCCTACACCGCAACCGGCAGTAAATCACTCTACGCCGGGCTTATTCCATACCGGGCAGAAGAGGTTCATGACGGTTACTTTTCAGCAGACAGAAAGAAGGGCAAGATCGTAGACCTGCTCGATACCAGCGGCAGCACCGCCAAAGATGACGAGACCTACGAGCTTATCATGAAGGACAAAGAGCGCCTGCTCTCCCCGGATGTGCCTCTCCGTTTTATTTTCAGCCACTCAGCTCTGAAAGAGGGTTGGGATAACCCCAATGTCTTCCAGATCTGCACCCTCCGTGAAATGGGCACCGACCGTGAACGCCGTCAGACCATTGGGCGAGGCCTTCGTCTGCCGGTGAATCTTGATGGTGACCGGGTCTATGACGACCAGATCAATCGCCTTACCGTCATTGCCAACGAAACCTTTGAAAATTTCGCCAAAGGATTGCAGTCCGAAATTGAAGCTGCCATCGATCCGAGCGGTAACTTCAAATTCGGTCGTCTGCCTCAAATTGCCTTTACACCGGTGCTCAATACCGCAGGAACCGGCTACCTGACACAGGAGGAGTCATCTGAAATCTGGCAATGTGTTGCCGAACACGGTTTGATTGACAACTATGGTGACATTACCACGGCATTCACGCCTGAAAAGGCTGATTTCACCTTCAACCTGCCGGAAAAATATACAGGGCTTGAAGATGCGGTCATTGGACGCATGCAGAAGTTCCTTCCGCGTGATTTTGTCAAGGACGGAAGAAAACGGGAGAAGGTTTCATACGACAAACGCGTTGAACTGAACGATGATTTCCAGGCGCTCTGGAATAAAATCAGTCAGAAAACCAGATACTCCGTTGAGTTTACAACGTCGGAACTTGTCACTCTTGCAGCGGGGAAGATCAATACCATGGCAGAGATCAAGAGGGTGTTGATTGAGATCACCAAAAGAGATCTTGAAATAAAAGAGTCCGGGCTTGAGGGAGGAAAAATAACCAGCAGCAGAACACACCTTGTCCAAAATGAACAGCCTCTGCCGGATATTCTGGCGTTTTTGCAACGGGAAACCGAACTCACCCGAGAAACCCTTGTTAAAATCCTGAAGCAATCAGGACGTTTGGAGGATTTCACCCTCAACCCTCAATCCTTCATGACAGAAACCGCAAGAATGATCAATCGCGCACTGCACGAACTGATTATCGATGGCATCAAATACGAACCGATCAAAGGCCAATACTACGAAATGCGCCTCTTTGAAGCAGAGGAGATAGAAGAGTACCTCAGCCGCCTCTACACCGTACAAAGCACCGATAATCGTACACCGTTCAACTACATTGCCTACGATTCCGGAACAGAAGAGGAGGTCGCAAAACTCCTTGATGCCGATGATCGGGTAAAGTTTTTCTGCAAGCTGCCACGTTGGTTCAAAGTAGCAACCCCACTCGGCGACTACAACCCCGACTGGGCTGTCGTTGTCGATGATACTCAGAAACTCTATCTGGTCCGCGAAACCAAAAGCACCCTCGACCGCGATAAACGCCGGTCAACCGAAAACAAAAAGGTCGATTGCGGAAAAGCCCACTTTAAAGCATTGGGCGTCAACTTTAAAGATGCAACAACAATTTATGAGGTATTGAATCCATAGAATGATTGATGAGAACCTCTTATCACTATTGAACCACGTCAGATGTAGACACAATAAAAACATTACCTTGGTATAAATTTCGACAACAAGCATTATAATGCATAATAATTCGACATCAACTTCCATTTTTCGACAATTATGTCAGGCCAGATCCCAACTATTTCCGATAGCGAGATCTCCGTTGATGCCAGCCGATGATGGGTTGGTTATGCTGCACTTCAGCGCTCAATAGGTACAATCCTGATCCTTGTTGGAAACACGTGCATAACCGATAAGCATATCCACCTTCCTATGACATAAAGTTATCCTTACTTTTCATGGGCTTGGGCCTTGGCGACGACCTTTTGATGCGGTGCGACCATTTGATTTTTTATCATCTTGTCGAACTTTTTCCGGATGGGGGGCAGGTTAACAAGCGGGGCGACGAAAGTATTCAACAGAGCGATGTTGAGTTCTGCCGGGGGAAAAGTCTTGTAAATGCCCATGCGGCGGAAAGCACGGTGATCGGCGGCGAAGATGGTACGCAGACGACCGTAAATATCATCGCGGAAAAGGTTCAGGCCACCCACACCGAGGAAGGTCTGCGGGCGAAGGTAGCCTGCATGGACGTAGGCCAGCGCGCGAGCCAGTAACTGGTCGAGCAGGCGGTCGAGGTCGGCGGAATTACCGCTTTCATCGCTGACAACGCCGACAATATTGGCCCCTTGAAACCCAAAGAAACCGCTGAAAATCTCCATCATGTTGGGAACTTGGCTGAATGGACCAGAGATGACAAAGGCCACCTGCTTGCCGACCAGGACCGGTGTGTGGGTATTGAAAAAGATCCGATCAAAAAACATCTTCCAGCGTGAGGAGAGGTAGCGATCCACCATTCGCCCGGCATAGATGAGAACGTCCGCTGTCATAACGGTCGCTTTGTAAAATTCGATATACCCATCTTTGCCCGTGTAGGCGCAGCGGTAGTTTCCGGCACATTCCAGGCAGCCCAGGCAACTGGCTTTGATATCAATGTCATGAATATTGACCACGGTCACTTCGCCTGCTAAAGCGCTGCGGCAGCGCGCCACCATTTTCGCCAGATTGCTGTCGGGCTGCTGCTCATCATGCAGGATGACCACCTTCTTCCCGGCGGTGGCTACCGAATTGAGCGGAAGCTCAGACTGGTAAGAAAACTCGCGATGGGTCAATGGTGGATATTGGCGCTGGGTGGAAATCTGGTTCTGGATGGCCTCCAGGAACTGCTGGCCAAACCGGGCGAGCTGCTGGCGGCCTTCTTCCTTGAGCAGGTCATGCATATCGGGGGAGAATGAGTCGACAAAGCGCATTTCCAGGTCGTCGCAGATGGCATGGATGTAATTGTGAGCCGTATGGTCAAAGAAGTGAATGGAGGTAGAGAGCGATGCCGCGTATTTGCCAACGAAGGCGTCCTGCACGCCGCGTTCGAAAATCAGTTCGATGAAACGTTTGTAGTGCGCGTGAACGATGAGGATATACAGGGGAAAACCCCACAGGAGTGCGTCTGAGGCGCGCACCTGGTCAATGACCTGGTTAAAAACGGCTGGGTCGGTTTCGAGTCGCTTGATTCTTTGAGCGATATGGATGATGTTAAACTCATGCTGCGGATAGATCTTGGCCAGATAGGCCACTGACTGGATGGTGACGCTCAATTCTCCCTTTGGACTACCATTGAGAACGGTGATTTTCATTGTGATTTCTCCTTATTAGGGCTTTCTGAACAATCATTCGATTTAAAAATGAACCTTAAGCTGTTTCTGCAGGTTCATTACCATGATAATGACCGCTGCAAAGAAGAGTTAACACGCCGTTTAATAGAGGCCGACATCGATAGGCACTTCAGAGTGTATCGATAACAGGCGTGTGGCGTAGAGTTCCAGGGCACCTTGCCTCTGTTCGTGTGTCAGATGCGCGGGGCCGTAGACAACATGCGGCGCCAATACGTCGAAGCCAACGAACTGTAATATACCTCGATGAATAGGGCGCAAAACACCAAGAATGTCTCCATTGAAGCCCCCCTTGCGATAAGAATCTTCGGGACCTCCGGTGGTGAGGGAAAGAAACGCTCTTCTGCCAGCGAAGACTCCCGTCTTGTAGATGTGGCCGCCGCCGTAGGTGCGCTGCATGGCGAAGACACGCTCCACCCAGCCTTTGAGCACGGCAGGAAGGCCAAACCACCACAGAGGAAATTGCCACACCATGAGGTCACACCACTCAAGCTTCTGGATCTCCGCTTCAATCTCCTCTGAGAAGCCATGCATTTCAGTGGCATACGCTTCCTCGGCCTGCTGCTTAAAGAACGATGGCTCCTTGATGGTGCTAAAGTTCTTGCGGCTCGATACAGGGTCGAACGCCATGGCATGAAGGTCGGTGGTGCGAACTTCATGTCCTGCTTGCAAAAAAGTGTCATGCGCTGCACGGAACATTGATGCATTGAAGCTAAGAGGCTCCGGGTGCCAATAGACGATGAGTACTTTCATGAGTTCTTTCTGGTGGTTTAAGGATGGAAGTTAACAGTACCAATGGCAGGTATTGTTAGTATCAACACACAAAACATATCAAAAATTCGCTGCACATCATAGCGGTGAAGGGGGAATAAAAAAAGCCCGCAACGTTGTTTGTTTGTAGGCCGTTAGTGTGTGTGTGTAGGTGGACGATAGTGGATTCGAACCACTGACCTCTACAGTGTAAATATCATACCGAGGCTATATGTTTTTGATATAAAAGGAGTTACTGGCCTATAAAAATTTTCGCGTAACATACGCGTTATTACTTTGCACAGAATACGAGTCCTCGCTGCCCTTTTCCCTGGTGCGGTCATCGGCTATCGAAGTGCCTTCAGCGGCGGTATGCCCGTGGATGGCGTAATGCACCTCAGCTACAGCTACAAAAGGGTTGTCGATTTACCGGGATTACAAGTTGTTCTGATCAAGGGACATGGTAACGTTGCTGGCGACCAGCCAATGTCCGGACGAAACATATTTTTTCCCTCTCAAGCACGCATGCTGATGGAAAACCTCACCCAGAGTCGTGGAGCGATCAGAAAAGCCATGGGTCGTGTTGCCGTCGAAGAACGGCTGATCAGTATTTACGAATCGAGAGGCACTGAAGCTCTCAACCGCATCAGGGAAGAGGCCCGCACTATTGCAGCTACTTTGGAGTTTGTGAAGGAATTCAGCGTATTGAATGACCTCATCGGCAGCATTCTCGGAACAAAAAGTGCCCAACTCGCCACTGTTGCAGGACAGGCACTGGCCGCAGGCACACCTTTTGACGCTCGGCGTTTGGCCCTTTTTGAAACGTTGGCCGCCACCTTGCGAGCAATACCTCTCATGCAAAAACCGTCACCAACCACAACCGGAAGCGCGCGCTTCAATTTTGCGTTTCTGGAGTCCTATTTCAGCAACTTCATCGAGGGAACGGAATTCGATCTCTCTGAAGCACGGCGAATTGTACTTGAAGGGAAAATTATCGACCAACGACCGAAAGACTCTCACGATATTCTCGGTGTATTCCGGCAAGCCATCGATCCCGGATGGTCAAACCAGTCGATGGCACCAGGAGAAGCTGTCTTGCATCAGTTGCGGCAGCGCCATCTGGATCTGATGAAAGAACGTCCGGAAGCGGCTCCCGGTGACTTCAAAGAGCGGGAGAATTTTGCGGGAAACACCACGTTCGTTTCACCGAAAAACGTACGCGGAACACTGATTGAGGGAAGCAAGCTGTTGCCATCGGTTCAACCCGGCATGGCGAGGGCGTTGCTTGCAATGTTCATCGTCTCGGAAGTCCATCCATTCATTGATGGAAATGGCCGACTGGCACGCCTCGTCATGAACGCAGAATTGTCTGTTGTGAACGTATGCAGAATAATTGTACCAACGTTATTCAGAGAGGAATATCTGGACTGCCTGCGCGTGCTGTCGCGGCAAGGAAAACCAGAACCATTCATTTCCGCCATGCAGAAAATCCAGCAATGGACCGCCGCGTTCGACTACACCGACCTGGATCGAGTGATTGACCAGATGAAGGCCTGTAACGCATTCGAAAAATCCCTCAAGCAGTACCAATTGCTCAACCTTTCTGACTTGGGTACCGGTTCTCAATAAACATGGGTCTCATCATGAGGATATAATAACACGCAGACAGGAATCATACTATCATGGCAGCATGCTTACCTGAAAAAAAATGCACCGATGCAACACGGGTATTTGTTGAGGTGACCAAGGATTTAATAAGCTGCCTTCTGAAGCATTTAGCAAATCGCATTAATGGAGATCTGTCAAGAAATCCAGGAAAAACACCCTTGTAAATCCCGAAGCCGGGTGCGACCCGCATTCTCCGGTACCACTCATTTTGTTCCATGCAGAACAACGCTTGCCGATTGCTCCCATCATTTTCGGACAGCAACACTGCAATGGATGTGGAGGCACATGGTAGCAGAATGAATTTTTTTTTAAGCGCACTCCCCTCTATATTTGATTCGATGACTGCTTGGTGTGACTCATGCCGATTATTCCTGATCGGTACTTTATCCGAACGAAAGAGATCGAATGGAAAACTCGAACGATCATTACGACTGCCCATGGAAAGAGGCCATTGAGCAATACTTTTCGGAGTTTATGGCCTTTGTATTTCCCGGATGCCTATACAGAAATTGACTGGGCGAAAGAGCATGTTTTTCTTGATCAGGAGCTACGGGCGGTGGTACAGGATGCTGAACTCGGTACACGCTTTGTTGACAGACTGGTCAGGGTAACCGAACTTTCTGGCAATGAAAGCTGGATATATATCCACGTTGAAGTGCAGGGCACAAAGCAGGTCGAGTTTGCCGAGCGGATGTTTGTGTACAACTACCGGATTTTTGACCGATACAAACGACCTGTTGCAAGTTTGGCAGTACTGGCCGATGAACACAAAAGGTGGAAACCGACCTCTTATGGTTTTTCTGTGCTGGGATGCCGCGATACACTTGAGTTCCCTGTTGCGAAACTGACCGATTATGAAGAGCGTCTTGATGAACTTCTCGAGTCGGACAACGCCTTTGGATGGATTACGGCAGCACACATTTTGACGCAAAAAACAAAAAAACAGGATAAGGAACGGTACA